>Ga0209930_1003134_pt1 | contig 17119 bp, 15 predicted proteins | sample ThiBiot_500_biof_2_FD_183948 | JGI IMG/M metagenome (GOLD analysis project Ga0209930, IMG submission 183948) | Wastewater bioreactor microbial communities from Cape Town, South Africa - Thiocy_cont_500_biof (SPAdes) | ecosystem: Engineered > Bioreactor > Thiocyanate-remediating >... | reverse complement strand
CTGGTTCTCCAAAGCGAGCAACCGTTCTTGTTGATTCATCTCAAGCTAATACGAATTCAAATAAAAGACAAAAGAAAAATTATCAAAATTAACTTTATGAACAATATTTAATCATTCAGTATTATTCCCTCGACTGTAAGGAGGGTCATATGAAAAAAAATAGGTTGTGTGTTTGTGTCCATTTGGGGTCAAAAGAACATCGATTTAAGAAGTCACTAATAGTGACCAATGATGGTTGGAACTTGGTGGGACCTTAGGTAACCGAGGTCAGGGAGTCCGAATTTGAGTCCAAATCGGGTTCAAAGGTCAAAAAAACATCGATTTTAGAAGTCGCCTACAGTGACCAATAGTGATGGAAACTTGGTCGGACCTTGGGTAATCGGGGTCGGAGAGTCCGAATATGAGTCATTCTTGGGTTCAAAGGTCAAAAGAACATGGGTTTTAGAAGTCGCTTATAGTGACCAATGGTGATGGAAACTTGATCGAACCTTAGGTTTTCGAGGTCAGGGAGTCGGAAAATGAGTACAAATCGGGTTCAAAGGTCAAAAAAACATTGGTTTTAGAAGTGCCTAATAGTAAGCAATGATATACCCCTGGAAAGTAAAAGTTTGACTTGGTTTTTACGCTTTTTCGTCACTAAAAAATGAGATATCGAGAAAAGTGAGGACACCATTCGATAGCCCGTGAAATTTTCTATCTGAATATCCATTTTGATCATATCTAGCTCTTGTTCCATGAAAAATTTATCGAAAGAAATGAGCACGACTTCATGGTCCCGTTCTAAAAAAATTAATTTTGTAGTTGTTGTCCAGTGCAGTATTTTAGATGTTTCTTTGTCAATAGAAGGAGTTTTTTTGAAAGTAGGGGCATATTCTGATAGCCCTGAAAATTCTCTACAAAATAGTCATTTTTCTAAAGTATATTCGTTTTTTGTTGAGGAGTAATTGAAGGGAATAGGAAGTTTTGTCGATTGACAAAGTCGAAAATTTGCACCTTTTTTCGATGCTTTTTTTCGAAAGTCGCTCTCACTATTTCTTTTCTTGTGATGATTTATCCCAATGAAACTAGGTGAACTTGTGGATTTTCAAATGCTCTATCGGACTGTGCATTTTTCTCGGTCATTAGTGCGCTAAAAGAACGGGAAAAAAAGCGGAACGAGAACGAATGAACTAAACGTGATGATTGGACTTAATGTGATTCGATGAATATGTTCGCTGTTCTTTCTACGACTTTTTCTCTCATCCGTCAGAAAAGTTCATTTCTCAAACACGTGCATACTATTGTGAACATTCAATTACAACTTTTCTTCGCAACGATAAGTGCATCTTGAATGAGTGGCCATTTGAACATCCGTGATCGTTGGCGAATTGTTTCGATGAGATTCGACCAAAATATCAGTCCAAGAGAAATATCTCGTATCGTTAACTGTTCATATCAAACCGTGTACAATATTTTGCACTTATTCGATACGGCGAACGATGTCATTGAGCGCACAGGACGTGGTGGTGGGGATGTATTAACCGATGCTGAAGTTCGTGTTCTTCGCAAGTTCTTTTATGCATACCCAACTGAAACATCAAATCAAATTTGTAATCGGTTTTGTCGACGGACTGGTCATTTCGTTACGTCTCGTACCATTCGGAGTTATCGAGTACGGCTAGGCTTTCGAGCTGTTCACGCCCGAACTCAACCTTCAATTAATCAGCAACACGCCGAGTGTCGTTTACTCTTTTGTCAGCAACGTATTGATGATAGTTGGCGTCGAGTGATATTCGCGGATGAGAAGATGTTCGAAGTTGATACTTCAGGAGTCGTTCATTGGATTCCGCTCGGTCGATCTCGACCGACCACTTTTCGCAGTCAGATTAAATACCAAATACCTGTGTTTGGAGCCGTTTGGCACAACAACAGATCAGAATTAGTTTTTATTCGTGGACGAACAAACACGTTAACCTATGTCGAATACTTAGAAAGTGCACTTCGTTCACGTCGACGACTGATTAAAAACTATTTTTTTATTCATGACCGCCCGCGATGGGCACACACCCATGCAGCACATGAATGGTTGTTCAGAAATCACGTTACATGTGTAGATGACTATCCACCCGTTAGTCCTGATCTGAACGCCATCGAAAGCGTTTGGGGTTGGATGAATCGGTTTGTCCAGAGTCGTTTTCCTCGTTCTCAACAGCATCTCGAAGAATTAGTTGCAGCCGCATGGGAAGCAATTCCTCAAAGTACGATACGAGGTTATATTAGAAATGTTCATAGTGTCTGTGACAGAATTATCGCAAATCACGGATGGGACAGTTCTCAGCGCTGAAGACTGAAAATACTCGTCTTTTTTTGTATTTATTTGTCTCAAATTCTTTCGATGTCTATTTTTGTAAAGTTCTATAATTTCAGATCCTATTGAAAAGCATTAGTTCAGAAAATGTTCACGTAATAATTGAAAGATCTCACACGTACTAATGACCGAGAAAAATGCACAGTCCGATAGAGCATTTGAAAATCCACAAGTTCACCTAGTTTCATTGGGATAAATCATCACAAGAAAAGAAATAGTGAGAGCGACTTTCGAAAAAAGCATCGAAAAAAGGTGCAAATTTTCGACTTTGTCAATCGACAAAACTTCCTATTCCCTTCAATTACTCCTCAACAAAAAACGAATATACTTTAGAAAAATGACTATTTTGTAGAGAATTTTCAGGGCTATCAGAATATGCCCCTACTTTCAAAAAAACTCCTTCTATTGACAAAGAAACATCTAAAATACTGCACTGGACAACAACTACAAAATTAATTTTTTTAGAACGGGACCATGAAGTCGTGCTCATTTCTTTCGATAAATTTTTCATGGAACAAGAGCTAGATATGATCAAAATGGATATTCAGATAGAAAATTTCACGGGCTATCGAATGGTGTCCTCACTTTTCTCGATATCTCATTTTTTAGTGACGAAAAAGCGTAAAAACCAAGTCAAACTTTTAATTTCCAGGGGTAAAGCGTCATTCGAAGCATCTAGGCGTACTTCATCCACGATACAAAAATCAGCTCTCTAGATTGAGACCTTCGAATTCTAGACGCAATTTACCATAGCGTAACGCTGTTACACATTTTTTTGTCGTTCCGAAGAATATCCTTCATGTGCATTGCAACAATATGATACTCAAATAGATGTTAAACAAATTGCACCACAATCATCGTTTTTTCAAAGAGGTGCTCAGTCATTTTCTTGTCAAATAACTTTATCTTCGAATTGTAATGTTACATTAAATGTTCAATCGTATGACACACCAATGAGTTAATTCAAATCATTTATTTTCGTTTGCAAATCAAAAAACTTCCGTTTTATTCTTTTAGCTTGTCCAATATTACAAAATCAGCAGCCAACAGCTCTTCCACTTCCAGCACCGAATAGTTCAGCGATTTTGCAAGGTATGGCATATAATCGACACAATAGTGTTTGGGATACAAATTATATTTCTTGGTATCCGTATGTCAAAGGGGATGAATCATGGCGTACTCGATATTTGATCACTTTTGATGGATCATGCAATTAATTTATCGACTTTTTCATATTTTTTTGTCATCATGCAAAAGAAATGAAAGCAGTTTTCAGCTGCCAAATAAATATCTATACATAGTTGAAAATCGTATGATTGAAGATTATTCTGTTTGTTATTTATTTTATCGATATTTAATTCATTTTTTGTTGATGGAATATAGAATTGTCAGGTCCCACCAATGTTATCACCGCCGGTAACTAACACATATCTGTTTGTCAATAGAGATGCTGTGTGTCCATATCGCAGATCATTCATTTAAGGAGAGTTTGTCGCAGAGCAACGACGCAAGTACTAAGGGTGAGGGTGAGGGTGAGGGATACTTGTGAATTTCCCGATCAGTTTTTCACACATATCATCAAGAATGAAAGGAACTGGTCAGCGAAATGTCTCCTATGTAATGAAGTGATACTAGATAATCTTGGTGTCACTTCCAACGTCAATAGACACGTAACAACACGTCATAAAGCTGCGTTCGATGAATGGTCAAGACAACTGATTGAACAAGGTCAACAGTAACCGAAATTAGCTGATTTCATTTCGAAGAAAAATCAACCCTCGTCGTGTCTGAAACGCACCTATCCATCTGACCATGAAAGACAAGTACAACTGCAAAATGCAATCATTCAAGATTTGATTATTGATCCTGGTCTACCATTATCGTTGGTTGAAAAACCAGAATTTTTGAGATTCATGAACATTGTTGATCCAAAATTTTCGATGATTAGTGAACGAAATCTATGTCGACAGACAATTCCCACTCTTTACAACAGTATGAATGATTCATTGAAACAGTTCTCTTCAACGGCACAGTTTATATCATTGACACTCGACATTTGGACTGACAGACGTATGCGTCCGTTCTTCTGTATCACAGGTATGAATTTATTTTCTCGCCACGTCTTCAAAATAATCTTGTTTAGGTCATGCAATTATCGATGCAACATTTAAATCATATGTTCTATGCTTTCTACCTATGGATGGAAGCCATACTATAGCGAAAAACTACTCGAGTATTATGATTCGGTCATTAATGAGTTCGGAATCCAAGACAAATTATCTCGAATCGTGACCGATAATGTATCGAACAATGTGAAAGCATTTGGTGATTTAATCATTCCCGGATTTGAACAGTATTTCGAAGATGAAAGCGATGATACGGCTGGTGCAAATGACGATATCTCCAATGACATCGGAAACGATTCAAATGCGAAGACATCTTCATCAGCTGACAGTCCAGCAGAGATTATCATGAACATCATGAAGGAAAGCTTCGACAATATTTCTTCAGGAAGTGAACTAAGACTTCCGTGTTTCGCCCACACCCTTCAACTTGTAGTTCACGATGGTCTTTGAGAAGCCATCTGCTTGAGACATACAGTGGCAAGAGTGTCGAAGATTGCAAGGATTGCCCATTCAAGTACACAATTTGCCGAAAAATGAGAAGGCATTGGGAAAAGTATTCCGAAGGCAAATAAAACTCGATGGAATAGCCAATTACATACTGTTCAAAAAGTCCCTGAAATTCCCAATGGCCAATTAAATTCATTTTTAACTGAATTAAAACGCAAAGAATTGTGTTTGGGTGCTCGTGATTTGGCAGGATTAAATGAACTTGTCTCTATATTGACTTTATTTGGCGAAGCAACGACACTTACACAAGCACAAAATTCTCCATCGATCTTATCAATTTATTTCGATTTAATCAATGAACAAGACAATCTTATTTACACAAGTACTTTATGCAAAACATTACTCTCATTGCTGATTGGTCGTTTTGGTGGTTTATTGAAAGAATTAGGTGTCGATCTGGACGAATCAGTGAAGAAAAACAAGACATATGATTTATATCGTGATTCGATATTCCTTATGGCATCATTCTTAGATGGATAACGGAGTCGTTTTTGACTGATGAAAAGAAAAGGAATGCAGCAGTTAAAATTCAAAGTCTTGTCTTGGACCATTGCATTGTTTTTCAGAACTGTATCTCTGATGCAGATGTTACTGAAACACAAGAAATTACTGTTGAATGTTCGACCAGTGCTAATCAGAAAAGAAAAGGTTTGTTTTCTTATATTGAAAATAATGGAAAAAAGAAGAAATCAGTCGATCCGTTTCAAAATATTCGAGATGAGATTTCACTATTTAATGGGGATGACAATCATGATTCTATGTTGGTGTTTCAGAAGTCATCCGCATATAAAACATTGAGTAAACTTGCAGTGAAAGTTCTTTGTGTTCCGGCAACATCTACGCCTGCAGAAAGAGTTTTTTCTCCAAATGGATTTCTTTTTCGTCAACACAGAGCATCAATGTCAAAGAAAATGCTTCAGATGTTAACCATGTTAAAATGTAATAAGAATCTTCGTTAGACATCACGTATAGATATAGATCTTTTGTTTTTCAAGTAATAAACGATTTCTGGGAAATGGGCATTGATAGACAGAAATTATATTAAATGAAAAAGATTTGTGTGCTCGAAATTATTTGAGAATAATATTTTTCATTCTGACTTGACTTGACTTGTCCTGACGTGCGACTTGAAAAAGTGCTGATTTGCCCAGCTCTGGTCATTGGAAGTGAATATTCATCGAAACGAGAAGTCAAAGAGTTACCAATTATCAAGAAGACATTCGATTACTCGAAAATACCGGATTCAGTATTCTACCAAATGTTCTCGACGGTTTTTGGTGGAACTGAAGATCTCCCATGCTTTTCGAATACGGATGAAAAGATTCAATTTGTTCGTAAATATATTAGTTTAGTTGATCGATTATTATATGTGCAGTTACAAGAACTACAGTGAAAATATTATTATGATATCGGAATGGCACAGAATATACGGTACCATCGTCTGTCAAAACATCGTGCAGAGAAATATTCTATCGATTACACCTATGGAAGATCGAAACAGATTGTTCAAGAACGTGTCAAACAAATTGAACAACATCTACAAAAATCACACAATGCAATTCAACAATTTCAAATAGAAATATATTCTAAATGTACTCAACCAGATAATTATGTTGCTGCAATGGAGAAATTATCTTCCATTGTTCATCATTTCGTTCAGGAAAAGCAGAAACTATTGAACGATGAATACGAATACAAACGAGAGATGTTAATCTTGAATGCCATCGACCATCAACTATTCCAGAAATTCTTCGCTCTTGAACCAAACAAATCACATGTAAGAAGATCCTTTCCTTTACGTTCCATCTATGTTTGTTTCTATTCATCGATTTCAGTTGATTTCAGCTCGACGGATATGGGCAGCAACAAAAAAGCAGATGATAATTGAAGAGGATATTGCTTGGCTCAAACATCGTCTCGCATTAACATCGTCATCACTATCTTCATCCCTATGTTCATCCAATCCACTGATCTATTGTGTGATCGATGATATTGATACAAATCTTAATCAATTGAAGGAGACTACTCAAGTATCTACAATTGAGTCTGTTACTACAAAGGAAGTCGAAAGATTAGAACTACTGAAGAAAGATATTATTCAGCAAGCTATCAGTACAAGTAAACGACTGATACAAGATTTATGTGATAGCATACAAGTGGAACGAACTAACGAGGAAACATATTTAGGTGTTTAAGCTGTTTAGATTCCATCTTCTATCCATAAGTTGACCTCGATGAGGTATGTAAATCCTGAAAGGGATTCATCCCCTCGTACCTTTCATCTTGAGATATCGAATCTTGAATGGATTTCCCTTGTAGTATTTAGCATTTTTTAGTAAGGTGATACCTTGAGATGTGGCATGAACGTTCACCCTTATCGGAAGTCCAAATAAGCAGGAGATTATACAAAAGATTCACAATCTCAAACTTAGTTTTTACGAGATATGCATTTCTCTTACTATTCATACTATCTACAAAAACTATGGGAGGCGTTGATACTTGGAAACATCTATATAGGGAAAATACATCGAAGATACGAAATCTGAAGATGAAAGGCACGAGGGGATGAATCCCTTTCAGGATTTACATACCTCATCGAGGTTAACTTATGAACAGAAGATGAATTCTATACAGTTTGAACACCTAAATATGTTCCCTCGTAAGTTCTCTGTGGAGAATTGATACATGGAATCAACATCGGATTGGCAATTAAAAGTACTGAATGCCATAGATACCCGTCGTTTTCATATGATTGAACGTACAAATTATATTATCCAATACAAAATGAAAACAATGGAGCTGTAATAATATTGTGAATATTTAACAGACTCTTCCACAAATATTTTAAAAATCAACACCACTAATTTTATACTCAGTCCTTCTCTTTCATACAAAAAACAAAACAATAGATCTACCATTGCAGAGCATACAGATTTCGCTCTTTCAAAAACTAGTTGATACATCTTTATCTATTACCTACTATGTCTGCTTTTTTTCTATTTCAGATATATATCCAAACAACAATTCATACACTGACTTCAGTATTAAGCAAAATCATCGGTATATCTTTTACTCCGAGGCATCATCTATCAGTGATATTTTCATCCTATAAACATCATCATCGAACCAGAATGGTACCATTTTTCTGTCTATAAGAATCTTAACAATTACGTGATGTTACTTGGAATGTGTATCAGTGGGAAATTTCCCATTACCCAGAATAACATTCTTTCTTTATACAGTATAAATACCAGTCATATCTATTATTCGAATATGTATATTTACCTTACATAATCCTAATCACAAGCACTACCGGTTTTCTTTTATCAAATGAAATCAACAACTAGATTACGTTCATATTATCGATCACCAAAGTAATATACTCAAATTGTTCGATTCGATTGAATTACACAAGAACTGAAAGCTGAAATAACCCAACTACAATGTGAAACAGCATCTCCAACCTCCAACAGAATTATTAACTGTCCAAAAACACCAATCGCCTTATCACATAGTCTTCCATATGCATTAATGAACTACACTCATACAAAATTAATCTCTAAAAATCAAAACGGACGAAAATTCCGGACTTGTGGTACTGTTCATATGTAAACCTCACCCTCAATTTCTTCAATTTCGATATCAGGAACTTGTCGAAGTTCAGGTAATAATTAACTCAGTTCTTGAGGTAACGAAAACAGTTATCTTCACAAGCAAAGAAACGTTTAGAACATGAAAGAAATGAAAAACATTGAAAACGTGTCCTGGTTATTCTTTTTCTTTTTCTTCATTCGTTCCTTATCTGTACGTGCACATATGCATGTATCGTCCCTGTGTCTTTTCCTTCATTGTTAATCATGAATATATGGCTGCACTCGTTGATGCAGTTGTTTACGGGCTACGATTTAGTATAAAATTGTTGATGAAACCATTTGATCTATAGGTAGAACCAGGGGGGCGTAAAGGTTTTGAACCACCCTGTATATAACGCCGATGTTTTAGCATTATATTCAGTAAAAACAACCCAGCAATATACCAAACATATTCTTCTCTTCGTTCAACTGGCTCTCCGATGCAAACTTCCATCGACCGAGCTATAGTGAGTATTGAATAGAGTAGAATTTGTTTTTGACTAAGCCATTTCACCTTAACAGAACCTCTTCACTGCTTAAACCATTCAACACACTTCGAGACACCTGACACTAGTTGGCTAACATACGAGACCGGTAGTAGATAATCCTTAGTGCAAACCTCACCATTTTGATCAAAAGATCCATCTGCTTTCATCTTGTGATCATTTTGAAGTTGGAGATTGAATCTTTGGAGACTTTGTCTTTGAAGATTTGCTCTTAGATTTTGTTTGATCACCTGTATGCAGATCTCAGTCCACCTGATGAGTCCTTGAATTGGGACGAAACCGGTAGTGGATTCTATTTGATTCAAACCTGACCCTCAAAGTCTCACCCTCACCCTCACCCTCACCCTCTTCTTCATGGAGTGTCTGACAGCTCTGATTCAGACTGGAGATTCGTGAATTCGAATCTTAAAGTTTCTTTGCCGTTTTCTAATCTCTGTAGGTAGAGTGAAATCCGGGTTACGACGGCTGAGCTTATCCTTCTCACTTATAAACTTATCCTGTTTTTTCATGATTTTCGAAAGCAATATTCTTGTATAATAGGTAGACTTTATTTGAAGATTTTTGAAGCTAATTACACGGGTAAAATGATAATGAAATAGACCAAACAGAAGCGCTTGAATAACTAAAAAATGAACTGTTATATATAGGCATGACGATGAATTTAGTCTTCTGAATGTGAACTGCAGCACGTCGTAGGACAGCAAAACATTGTGCCTTCGACAGCATCATGGTACACCGTCCAATGCGTGTTGATCATACGACCGTTGCCATGTTTGGTTTTGAGTTCGTCGACTTGCTCTTTCGTCGTAATAAATATCACTTGCTGTCGAGTTTCCGTATCTGTGATCTCATAGAGGATTTCCTTATCAAAATCCATTGGTAGTAAATCTTGATAGATAAGAAACAGGCCTAGCCGTTTCTCCATATTAAGTTGTTTCAGCGTAGCAATGTATTCTTTGAGGAATGGAGCCAAATTCTTTCGATCCGCCAACTAGAAAGTACACTGTTTAATATACAGAAAAGTGAATGGTTAAACTAACTTTTTCGACACGGTTAGCCATTTCCGTGTAGCCGCTGTCAAAATACTGCATGCAGAAAAATGCGTCCGAACTCGGATCGAGAGCCCACATATATGGTATTCCAGCTTTCTGTTCGCTACCTTTTGTTGTTTCCAAATGAAAGACGGGGGATTTTTCCTTGCGCTTGAGTTCATCATTCCAACAGCTTCGAGTTTCAAGGCAGCTGTTTGATTCGATGCTTGTAGAAACAATTTCGCCCTTGTCGAGGCTGAAGTGATTATGTACGAGTGTGATGCCGAGCAAGTCGTGCATTTCATGTTTGACAAGGACCTTTGAAAGCTTATTGAGCACTGTGTTCATCTCGTTTGGAGTAGGAGCAGCACTTGTTTTGATCTCCAGATTGCTCATCTGATTGAAATCAGTATGCGAGAATGGCTTGAAGAAACCGGTCTCAAGCATTGATTGAGGATATTCAACTGCAGCCATAGATTCTTAACAGTTTAACGACTGCGCAAAAATGAGTTTGAAACGGTGCAAAACGATGTGAATAATAAAACCGTAGCTTTCTCGCTGTTTAAATAGCATCGTGCATCTCGCTTTCTCTTCTTTTGCACGTGAAGGCCGAAAAATAACATTTTTATTCTTCGCATCCGACTTTCTTCTACGTAGTTTTTTTCGTAGAAATTTCAAGATCACATGAGATCCTCTATATTCACACTGTATGTAGTCAAGTATATAACTACCCTTCTACGTTATGTTGGAAGAAAAATAAAACGTCGCAGTTATATTTTTCTGGCGTTATGTTGGAAGAAAAATAAAACGTCGCAGTTATATTTTTCTGGCGTTATGTTGGAAGAAAAATAAAACGTCGCAGTTACATCTTATTGCTAGTTTCAGTTTTGATTCTTTTACTAGTTAGATTTCGACGAGACGCATAAAAAAGAAGAAAAATGCACCATTTCTTGCCCATATATTGCCCTAGTCATGAAAAGCGAAAAGTCTATTTGTCTAATTCTTACATGATACAGCATCCCTTCGGTTCTAAACTCCCACCAAAGATAGACCTTGAGTTCCTCAATTCGCTGTCAAAGTTTGAGATATATACAGAATGGTCCATAAGTCATTCGATATTTTGGAATTGTGAATAACTTTCATTGGGAACATGGTATAGATTTGTGGTTTTCGCCATTCGAAAGAGCAACGTTCAAACTATCCACTTATAAAGTATTCACTAAGGTAAAAGTCGCATTCCTATAGAATTCTTCAACCAACATTGTTCTATTTGTACATTTTTACACATTTCTGCAATAAACTAATCTCGAACTACACTGAAATGTTGCTCAAACTGCTCATTTTCATTACAAAATCACCAGAAGTTTTTTTCAAGACGTCATTTGAAATAAAAGCTCTATGAGAGAATGCTTAAAATGGTGATTTTGTAATGAAAATGAGCAGTTTGAGCAACATTTCAGTGTAGTTCGAGATTAGTTTATTGCAGAAATGTGTAAAAATGTACAAATAGAACAATGTTGGTTGAAGAATTCTATAGGAATGCGACTTTTACCTTAGTGAATACTTTATAAGTGGATAGTTTGAACGTTGCTCTTTCGAATGGCGAAAACCACAAATCTATACCATGTTCCCAATGAAAGTTATTCACAATTCCAAAATATCGAATGACTTATGGACCATTCTGTATATATCTCAAACTTTGACAGCGAATTGAGGAACTCAAGGTCTATCTTTGGTGGGAGTTTAGAACCGAAGGGATGCTGTATCATGTAAGAATTAGACAAATAGACTTTTCGCTTTTCATGACTAGGGCAATATAACAGGTTGGATGTGGATTATACGAATTCTCTGTTCGAGTAATTGTACGTACTACGTTTACGTGATATTCATTTCTTAGAGAACCCGTGAAATACAGATTTTTCACCATACAATAGAATGATATTTCATACGGGTTTAGTAGACAGTTTATTCGGATTGACTGATGACTCTTAAGTAGAGATGCAACGGCAACATCGGTTTACTGTTTCACCGGTAGTACGGTGTCTACGGTGGCCTGTTACAATGTTGATCCCATGATGTGTAAGAGTCTAGTGTCAATGAGCTGTCGGTCTACCGTAATATCACTTATGAGTGGCCGCGAACCGAAGGTTTATCATCGTCCTTGCGTCTCGATTCTTGAGATAGTATGGCTTTTCATTTCTGAAACGTCATGCCTTTTTAATGTAACTGACGAGGAAAATCTCTGAAGTATCTCTTTTCGATTTTATTAGTCTATTGTTTACAGAAACTATATAGTGTCCCATAAGTAACTGGACAAGAAGCAAATTAAGAGACAGTCCATCACTCCATCGAACATAGCCATACTTTGGACAATATGAAGATCAGTTGGCATTCCAATTTCAAATATTTTGTAGTAGTCCGATAGCCCTTTTCTTACTCTATCTGAATCCATAGAGAAAATTCTGGGTGGGTTGCGATCAACGGAGAAATACGACTCGCAATGAAGAAACGCCAGGGTAAAATATGTGTTTTTGTCAGACAAGTGTTCGTACGATGGTTTTTCATACATTTTTCACGTTTTTGACAATCGCATTTCTTCGTTGAAAGCAGCCCACCCAGAATTTTCTTTATGGATTCGAAAAGAGCAAGAAAAGGGCTATCTAACTACTACAAAATATTTGAAATTCAAAGGCCAAGTGACCAACATATTTTTCCTAAGTATGACTGTATGTATTAATATTCGATATTTCCATGGACCGTCTCTTAAATATCTTCGCTATTCTTGAACCGAATGAGCTGAATATTTTACTGAAAGTAGAGTGAAATGTCGAGTACATTACTCATGATCTCATCAGAAGTTAATGTTCATTTCAAAATAGGAGAACTGTGAGCATTTCTAAATAACGTCTGATAGGAGCAAGATAGAGATCTGCGGTCTTCGCCGTTGGATAGAAACAACGATTGCGCATTGAACCATATAATGTAAGTCTTTTCAAATGGATTTTGCTACGATTTTCCATCTACATTTTTGAAAACCAAGATGTATAACGAGATTAGCAAAAAGACTTTTAATTTTCGGGCGTCCATTGGATTCGCCAGCTCAAGATCTACAAAATTACTCATATCTAGTATCCTCGAGTGTGAGTATTTCTGAGCTAGAAACACTTCTTTCAAAATTTTATCGTCATTTTTCCTACCTTTTTGTTGAAAAACATCAAATTTTTGTGGTTTTTAAAACTGTTTCGCAAAAAGTGCCGTTTTTCGATGTTTTTTTCAAAACACTGATTTGAAAGACTATGAGAAAATACGTCAAAAAACTTTGTAGTGTACCATTCGATACACCTTCATCGGCCCTTTTTAACGCCGAAAACCTCAAGTCTCTATTTTGTTGCTATCAAACATTATTTAAAAAAAACGGACACGACTCATTTATTTCGAAATAGACATTAGTTATCCTCGGTGACTCAGAAAAACAGAAAAACTTTTCATACATCAGATAAGCCAACTATGAATATTATGAACACATTTGTCTTTTTGTTCGTGGAAAAATATTTTTGAAAACAAAAATGTTACTTGTATCAATGAACTAATGAAATGTCTATGTGCCGTTTGTTCTCTTTGACTACGTTCCAAACACGATCGTTCATATTTACGATGACGTTTATTTCTTCTACAAATTTTGTTGTCTTTGTACTACCTTGACTTTAGTTTACAACTGACCGTCGTTAGAAAATTTCAGTTTTTTCTGTAAATCTATAAGTGGAAATACCTATTCAGACTATTTGCACTTATTGACATCTGATAAAATTAAACTAACATATGATGCAAAAGTAATGAGACAAAATGTTTACTAATATCACCGTGTCCGGAAAGTTCGTAGAACTCATATTTTATGCAGCAATAAGATAATAACACTTTTTTTATACACGCGATTGTGAGAACTAATTCTTTTCACGAAGTGATAGAATCAATCGAGAAAAAGATCTATACGGTGTTGAAAATTCACCTTTTGCACAGTAGCGAAATAAACGTTGCAGACAGGCAATTAGGATACAGTTCTACGAACTTTCCGGACACCCTGATATTGTAAAAGAAGCTTTCATTATATCGACATTTTATTCTTTTTACTCGATAGAGCAAACAAAACTGCATAGTACGGTAATTAACAAAGATTGACCATGTTATCTGGCAGATTTTTAGAAATTTGCTTTTGACGTCTAAAAGAGTGTTTCTTACAACTTTGATCGATTTCTGTCACTGTCATAATTATCAAATTATAGAATTTATTGCGTGCAAAGAGAAGAAATCCTCCAAACGTATTTCACATATGATCTATCGCAAAAATACAAGCTCTTCTTTAACAAAAGGTTCACGAAACTAATTATGGAACTCAAAGACTGGATCAATTAGCTATACGAATAATTACATAAATGAAAGAAATCGATCAAAGTTGTAAGAAACACTCTTTTAGACGTCAAAAGCAAATTTCTAAGAATCTGCCAGAAAACATGGTCAATCTTTGTTAATTACCGTACTATACAGTTTTGTTTGCTCTATCGAGTAAAAAGAATAAAATGTCGATATAATGAAAGTTTCTTTTACAGTATTAGTAAACATTTTGTCTCATTACTTTTGCATCGTACGTTATATTGCCATGTGATCGTTAATCAACCAAATTATGTTCGAAGTCAAATACAGTAAAACCTCTCTATAGTGGACACTAAATGGACTTTTCCAAAGTGTCCACTGCAGAGATGTGTCCACTATAGAGAGGTGCAACTTCAGCAAAAATTACTCTACGAGACCGTGAAAAAGTGTCCATTATATGGAGATGTCCACTTAAGAGAGTGTCCATTATATAGAGGTTTGAATCCAGCAAAAAATGCTCCGTCGGACCACAAAGTGTCCACTATAAGGAGGTGTCCACTATGGGAGGTGTCCACTATGGGAGGTTTTACTGTATACAAATAAGAATCACTTGTTTCTTTACTAACACCTGAAAGGCCTTTTGTTTTTCTGAGTAGCCAAAGATCACTAACCTGCGGTGAGGTGATAAGTGATGTGCTCCACATTTCACATATATAATTTTACTTTAAATTTGATTTTTTAAAGCTAAAGTATTAAAATGTCTACTTTAAACTTTAATAGCGCGATCTCTCTGAGATTAAAAGTATGAAACACGAACTGACTTTTAGTATTGAAAATACAGTTGAAGACTTACGTGTATGGTTGATCGAATACCACTGAAATACATCCGACACGTTTCTTATAGTATTTATGATGATATCTAGAATACTTTTCAGACCTCAGATTTGACGTTGCTATTGGTACAGTCACCAGGATTTCGCTTGTGTAGGGCTAACAAAGGAAGAGTCTACTCGCTGAAATTCTGCTAGATAATGGGACTTAGAGTATGATTTAGCTAGGGAAACTTTTGTGGGCAGGCGAGACGAAAAAATCAAAGAAACAGGATGTGGAGTTTTTCTGACTTTGTCACTACGTGGTTGCCACAGTGTTTGTCACGGTCTGTGATGTCCGTCACGTCTGTGAGGGAGGACTGGGGGTAGTGAGTGCAAATTTCTCCGCCTAAATACTTCAACACTTCTTTTAGTTTGTGTTCCGTAGAAAGTTAAAGTTCAAAGTGCACTTTAAACTTTTTTTAAAGGAAGGGTAAAGTGTCATTCCTAGCGAAGAGCTAGTTTTCAGTACTGCAGTAGGTAATGCAAAAGCAATTTTTATAAAATCCCTTTTGCATCTCCTGAAATAGAAATCATTACTTATCTAAACTGAACATTTCCATATAGCGAACACTTTCGGTCGGTCCCGACGATGTTCACATTAAAGAGCTTTCACTGTAGTGAAAAACAAAAAGTCAAACGACGTAGTATTATTAGTTTGCGACTGTAAAAAATCATTAAAACTTCCTCGGTTTTATCCGCACTCTCAAGATAGCAGAAACATGCTTGTAAGAGCCACACTTTAGATGCACACTGTCGACGAGTTAAATGTCTTTGATAGGTCAGAACTAATTCTTACCTGCTGTAGTTCGTTTAGAAACATTCTACAATATGCCTTTAGACGATGATCCAAATACATGGATGCGAGAAAATGAAATCAAGTTTTTAAAGTACTTCAGGGCAAAATATCGTGGACGACAAACGGAAATAATTAAAGTACGAGACATGGACTTGTTGGTTGAGAGGATGGTGGTCGCTCCTGTCCCAGAAACTATGCCTCATTTAACACTCGACCGACTCGCTAACTTCGTCTGCAGCAAGACCGTTCTCGATATGGGCTGTGGTTGTGGTATAAACGGCATATTTGCCGCTTTAAACGGCGCCACACATGTAACTGCTGTTGACATCGATCCTGTAGCAGTCAGAAATACACAACAAAATATTGAGCGTTTTCACTTACAAGATCGTATGGAAGTCGTTTTAAGCAATGTATTTGATAATGTCAGAGGCAAGTATGACGTGATTGTAGCCAACTTACCGATTGCAGAGGTTAATCCACTTAATGGACATGAGCAAGCTTGGAGCATCATCAGTCGATTTCTAAGCGGTCTTAAGGGTCATTTGATTGAAACTGATGGACGTGCATTTCTCTTCTGTGTATCATTTGCTGATCCAAAAGTCTTCGATATTATAAAAGGGAGCAATTTAGTTATTGAACAAACGACAACGGATAATGAGTTTGGCGTCAAGTTCTATCTTTATGAGCTTGCTTGTATAGAAAAATATAACCATTAGATATTTCAAAGCTCATGATTTTATTTGGCCTCGATTTCTTAATATGAGCTATTGTAATAGAACATTTGACTCATGTATATCACCGTGAAGATGTTTTGAAGGATAAGTGTCCGGGCAAAATTAATTGCATATTCGGATTCAGCGTGGTTGATAACCCCCGTCGCCGTTGAGATCTCGAGAGAATACTTCCGATCATAAGCAAAAAAAATTTTCCAAAA
>Ga0209930_1003132_pt1 | contig 17124 bp, 13 predicted proteins | sample ThiBiot_500_biof_2_FD_183948 | JGI IMG/M metagenome (GOLD analysis project Ga0209930, IMG submission 183948) | Wastewater bioreactor microbial communities from Cape Town, South Africa - Thiocy_cont_500_biof (SPAdes) | ecosystem: Engineered > Bioreactor > Thiocyanate-remediating >... | reverse complement strand
GATATGTTTCAAAATGAAGATGAAAGTGTATTAGAAAAATATAGTGATTATTTAAAACGTTTATTGATTATTATTGTTAATGCAATGAACGTTCATCTTCAACATTCGCCTGTAATTAAAAAAACAAACAAACGAAACAATTTCTTAGCAAATTCATTTTTATTGTATTTAGATGATTCGAAATGGACTTTTGACTATTTCTCGTATGCAATTGCATTTACCTAATCATATCGTAAGATTATATTTTGAAGGTTATCTAATTTCGAATGAATTTTTAGATGAGTGCTTTTGAACAAACAGTTAATGTGCTTATTAAATTTATCGGCTTGTTTTTGGACGAACGTGTTGCACATGATCAAATTCTACTGCATAACGCATTGTCAGTGCTTAATCATATTGCGTGTAGTGTCGATGGACAAGAGAAACTGTTTATTGGACAAGCTGGTGCTATTGAAGTAAAATTTTAAAATTGTTTTTATGAAAATATCAAATGAATGAATGAATTTAGACGGCTGTTCGTATTATCAATCGTTTTCTAATGAAACGAAGTAATTATGAAATTGTTGAAGTTGCTTGGACTTTGCTATGGAATATAACCGATGAAACACCGGAAAATTGTCGACGATTTATTGAAGATAACGATGGTTTATTATCGTATCATGAATGTTTAGAAGTATGGTTAGATAAACGTGATCTTGTTCGAAACATGCTTGGCTTACTCGGCAATGTAGCTGAAGTACAAGAATTAAGACATTATCTCGTAACTCCTATGCATATGGATAAATTTCGGTTTGAATTCATATTGATTGTTACAATCTTTTTCGAATAGTTTATTTTTTTCTTCATAGAATGTTATTAAGACGATCACATCAAAGTGATATTGAAATCCCATATAATTGCGGTGGAATACTTGCAAATATTCTCTCGGATGGAGTCAATGCTTGGGCTATAGAATCGAGCATTGCTCAATCGGTAATTAATCAAGATATGTATGATGCTGTACAGACATGGGATTTGCATAGACAACGAACAATTAATTATCGATCACTAGCACCCATATTGAGATTATTGAATGAAGAATATCCGAGTGGATGCGTAATGTGGGCTGTTTGGGCTATGACAAATTTAACGACGGTTCTCCGTAAGCGTTTGTTTTTCTTCCTACGTTGATAGTTAAAATTGTTTGACTGTGAATTTAGCCGAAAAATATTGCACATTAGTACGCAATGAACATGGAGAACCATTGTTAACTCAAATATTATACAGTGCTAATATGAGTGAACCAATACGTAATCTAGCTCGATCAGCTCTTGAAAATGTCCAACGGTAAATCGACAGATTCTTCTTCTTTTTGCTTTCAAACTCAATTTCTCCCTGTTTATTTAAGTTTCTTCGATTCAACAGTACCAATGGATATTCAGCAAGATGATGGACTTGAAGTTTGATAAACTCGCTTGTCTCCCTTTCTATTTATTTCTTCGTAGATATTTGCTTGCATATTTCTCTTTTCTCATTTATTATGTATATGACCGAACAGTTTTCTTCTTGTTTCTTCCATGTTTGTTTTTTTTTGTCCGTGTTTGTACGTCTCTTGTGATATTCTACTCGTCATTTTCTTTTGTCGTTTTTTGCTTTCGAGATTGTCACGAAGAGTATGTACAGAAAGATATTAACCCAGACTCAGAATTCTCAAATCTTTTATGTAAATACATGTACAAATATCTATATGTATCACAATGGGGAGGTATTTTGTTTTGCAAGAACAGAAACATTTTTATTGTCTTTTTTTCTTCAATACATGATTTTGTTTCGGCAAAATCGATTGAAATAAAACCGCAAATGGTCGTTCGAAGAAAATATGAGCTAAAAATCCGGCTAACAATGAGAATACTAAGTGACCGAAGAAAATATAGAAAAGAGTTAAATTTGTTGCATAGAATAAATGTTTTTGAGAGTAGATATAATAGACAATAATCATTGGATGAATTAGATATGTTGTATACGATGTATGAGCAAAAAATGTAAAACCATTCCAAGATAGAATGCCGTTGATCACTGGAGAAAGACCTTTGTAACATGAAAATATAATCCATGATAGGCCTAATGGCCAAGCGATACGAGACAATGCAAAGTAGGATACGTAGATACTTGGTGACATTGGATTCGAATCTCGAGCATGATTGATCCAATTACCGAAAATACTTGTTGTCAGACAAATAATTGTTAATGACCAGAGAAATAAATGAGTTAACGGATGAAAATGAATTTTTCGTCGATCAGTTTTGAAAAACAGATAACCAAGTCCAATGCCGATGATATACGGACCAGCACGACAATATGGTTTGATATAAATATCTTGCCAAATAGCTTGTAATGTAACAAGAACCTGTCCAACATGATACATATTTGCAATATTAAATGCTAATGTAAGTGTACTCGAAATAAGAACTCCAACGAGAATGAGACTTCCAATCAATGGATAATAATATAAAGGTATGATAAACAGAGGTGCTAAGAGAAATAATTGAAAATCATTCGAAACATACCAATAATAACCTAAACAACGTGTACCTTCACCATTAGGAACGTAATTGTTAATCAAGAGAAAATATGCCCACCAATAATTTCGACAATCTGCATTTTCCATGGGAAATTTCTTCGGATTCCAAAGTGGACCTTCGCCAATATAGGGAAGTACGTATACATAGAATAAAAATATCATTATATACGGAGGAATCAAACGTAAATAACGTTCAAGATACATCATTGGCCAAAAGTACCAATTAGGCATGCCAGTTTTCTTCAATAATTGTAAAAGATTAAGAGTTAAAAGCATTGCACTCAGAAGAAAGAATGTATCGACTGCATAAAGTGTATTAATAACAATTTGACCATCGACACGTGTCTTTTGAAAATCAAGTAGATCGAGTGCATTTTGAAGAAGAAGAAAATAACTTTGATCACCAAAATAATTCAACGTATGTCCAAGAATAATCCAAAGCATTGACAAAACACGAATACCGTTTAAACATTTGATTGAACTCGTTGTTGACATTGGCTTTAAAATCGTCGTATATGCCGAAAGTTCCATGAGAATATGATGAAATTTAAACATTCGTTGTTCATACCAAACTTTTCGATTTTTAAGAACAGCATTTCGATTTGCTATTGACGTATAACTCATGCCGTACAAACGAAGTCGATTCGAATATTGATATTGATAAGAATTTAAATTTTGATAGAATACTCCATGTAGCTGCTCATGTGTTGGAGAAAGATTACAAAATGTATACATATCTTGCATAGACAATGTACTAGCGACAGCATACGGTTTATTCAAAATCGTACGAAATAAACAATCGTATAAAGTTGCTAAACTTACAATGATAACTAGAAGAATGATGAGTACTAATGTAAAATAAAAAGGCCCATCAAATTCAATTGTCTCTTCACATTCGACATCATCATCATGTTCGATCGATGCAAATCGATGAAGAGTTAAAACACGAAGAGTATTATTTACAATCGATGCAATATCCTCAGCATTGCAATAACTCGGTACACATAAACCTAAATCAATACCGAGAAGTTCAGCTGGATCGCCTGGAAAACCATCGATTGTTTCGTTTGAAAGTGTGATATACAGTGGATCAACATGAATCTTAGCTCGACAGTAACGTCCTTTGAATTCGAAAGATTGATTAGCATATTGAACCTTATGACAACTGTACCAATTGCCAAGCCAATTGATATTAGCAGCGAGAATGTTAGGAGGAGGTTTACCAATGGCATCGAACATACGTAATGCCCATTTATTATCGAACGGATTTTCCAAAGCATCAAACCATAAACTAAACGCTTTTCGACAATTTTCGTTTTGAATATTACCGAGATAGATATTGTTGATGTAATTTTTGATATTTTTCCATGTATTCCCAAGATAAAATAAAATAAATTCGATTGTATTTCGACGAGTAAAGAATCGTTTGATATAATATTCTAAATCATTTGCTGTAATTGCATTTGAACCATTCGATGCGAGTAGTTTGATCATTCGATCGAGATCTTGATAAATGAAATTGAAATCACCTGAAAATCATACAGAAAAATTATTTTAATAGATAAATTCTCTCTTCGTTCTTCTGCCTACCAGGTTTAATATTTGGATTGTCATCAACAAATAACTTTAACTGTTCAAGACCGTATTGAAGTAGAGTATCAAGTGTACCATTCTGAAAATCTGTATCATTTCTATATTCACCAAATAGAATAAAATCGAGTGCTTCTGTGAAATAACAATATTCATCACTATTGGGTTGACAGGTACCAATCATGTCTTTTATTTGAATTCGATTTGGATAGGTAGTACGTCGACGCATAGGATTTGAAAATTTTCTCGGCTGTCCATAAGTTGATTGTAAGAAAAATGTAATGATAATTAGAAGACAATAAAAGTACTTCATCCAAGACATACTACTGAATAGTTTTTTGAACATTTTGTCTTTTTTCTTTGATGTTCGTTCGAATATGAAGTATAAAATGGCCTTTTCTTTTATCTCATTTTTCTTTCCTTGACATCAAGCGCATGCTTCATATTTATTTACTTAAACTCAAACTTCGAATGATATACAATCTGAAGAAAGTGACTAGTTAAAATTCATTCTCAGAGATAATATATAAGCGAATGAAATAAAAACATTCTATAGTTTAATATAATCAAAGCTAAATAATTGATTGTTGACGAAGATTTTGTTCGATCAGAACACTTTTGTAATTATTTTCCTTTATTAAAAGAAATAAAATGGAGCGAATGGGTTTATACTTTCTGACTCAACTGATGTTCGCTTTTGTAAAAGTATATGTTAATCACATAAGCCAATGGAAGAGAATATTTGTCATAGATCGAGATTAGTAAGTAGAAAATGGCATCAGGTCCCAAAGGAATGCAATTCACTCGGCAATAAGTTGAACGATTATTTCAACGATATTTCAACAAGAAAATCAGTTGATTTGAAGTTTGTGCAATTGAATTAGTTCATCAACATATATTAATCGTGGTTGGGAATTCAATCCAGTTGAAACAATTGTTTGATTGTTATCCGTAAAAAGTATGTGAATGTCGTTTGTACCATATGCATCTCGTGGTACTTCCATTGTTTGACCAAAACTGTGAAACAACATCAATCTTATGGAACTTAAAATTGCATTTTTTTTTATCTATACGATATATTTTGTTTCTTTTACAACAACCAGCAAATATCACTTAGTTATTTTTATCAAGGAGATAAAAATCGTACATGCGCTTCGGTCGACATCAATCGAACCGTTGATCCCTATTTAAACTAATTAAAACTACATTAGTTCACATATTTATTTATCAATTACAAACAAGAAAAGAGATTTTCTTAATGGTCATCAAAATGAAATTTATAATCGCCGTTGTACAACACTAAATCCAACAAGATACAATTCGATAGGATATTCATTACTAAACAATCGTAAATCATAAATTGATAACCATGGTGATCGTTGAGTATAATCTGCATAGATTTTATTCGACATTTGTCCATCACGAAATCGAACACTGTTTAATGATGACATTTCAGGTGTTCGTGGTGGTGATACATCAATAATAATTTGTTGAAAAAGATCCAATTCAATTACATAAGCAAGTGCATTTCGTTGATAAATACGACCATCGATCCATCGACCCCATTGAGCATGGAGTATGCGAAAAGTAAAAACTCGATCTGATCCTAAGAATGTATCAATACGTGCAACAATAACAAAATCACCAATTGGTAAAATTGATTTAATTGTTGCTGCATAGGATAATGAATATTGTGTTTCAATTCGATAGATCATTTGTCGTTCATCATTGGTAAATACCGTAAATGAATTATATTGATATGATGCTCGAAAATCTCGTTTAACTACATATTGTTGACTATGAATAAATTCAATTAATATAATCAAAGAAATTAGTTTTAACAAACACAACATCCTATTTCGTTCTTTTAGCAATAATGTAACAGACGAAAGAAGTTCTACAGTTTTTCTTTTTTTTGTTCTTCTACTTCTTTAGTTTATTATTATTGATTGACGTGAGCAAACAAATTCAAACGATCAGATATCATGAAGTCCTATCAATTGGCAAGTTTTGTCCGAATAAATAGAAGCTCTATTCATCATACAGGATTGTGTAACTTTGACCCGATTCTCATACTTTATTTGATTGCCAAACAAGCTACTTAATCAAAAAAAAAAGAGAGAGAAAACTTTTCTTTTTCGTCGATTTGTCTGCTGACAATTTCAGTTTTGTCTCGTTCGCTTATAACAGCTATAAATCAACGTGTTCAAATGAGAAAATGATTGATGTAGTATGAATTGTCGGTTTGATAGTAGACAAGAGAACTAACGACAGATCAACTCGAATAATGTGTAGGAAGTAGTCGATATCATTAAGATAAATGACCAAAAGAAAAAGAAAAAAAAACGACAAGTAACATGTCAATTTCTTCAATACGAACAGTCTCTCTAATTAGTACTTTCAACTGGATCATCTCATCATTTATTATTGTCGAATATAAATTCTATTCGAAAGAAGAAAAAAAAATAACATGTCAATTTTTAATATCAACTAATTAACTTCGTTTACTTGTCATCAAACTGCTAACTTCATACGCTTCGATTTCAAGCGTCATTTTCTTTTCTTTATCTTTGTCATTTTATCGTGGAGAACAATGCACACATACACACGCACGCATTTTCACACAAATACATACACACACACACACTTATATATAGAATAGAATAGAAACAGCGAAATACAACACGCACAAAGCAATGAACGTGAAAGACCGATGGCGTAAAAGACACGCCTTTTGTGCAAATAGAACATACAAAAAAAAACGAGAACGAAGGAGAGAAAGATTCGCTGTACATAATCAATGAGACAGAGACACAGACAGATAAAGATTAATGATTTCTTTGTATTCTCCCTGTGCATCGTTTCTTATTTCTTTTTTTTTCTTCTTTAAATGCGCGAAGCATTATGCTTCAACAAAACAAAAAAAAATTCCAAAAAAAAAACAAATCGAAAAAAAGAAACAGTTCCGGAAAAAGAAGACAACAGATCCATTTCATCACCGAGACGGATGTAATGAAGATGAATGATGATATTGTCCAGCATTGCTTGAACGCGTATTGTTTAATGAATAATCGATAACATCTATTGGTTTGATCGTCGATGTGGAAAGATGAAGAAGATTTTCATTAGGTGATGTGAGCGTATTGATAATCGGCGTTGGAAATTTGCTTTCATTCGAATGAAATGGATAGAGACTCGAAGGAGGAGACGATGATGACGATGATTTCGTCGTTGATGAACGACGTGCATCGAGAATATTCTTTACAGCTGAATCACTGGTACCGTTAGACGATGGACATGTATTGTTACTGTTCAAACGATTCGGTGTTGAGGAAATATCAGTTACTAATGTTTGAGGGTGTTGAATAAATGGACCGAATTGTTGAAGAAGCATTTGTGCTGTCCATGCAGGATTGGTTAGATCGGAATTCGTTGATATCGACGATGGTGAATGAAGATTATTTCCATTTTCATCGATTTTTCCGTTCGTTGCGGTTAGCAAATTGATAGTCGATGGTGGAAGAATCGACGATAGAGGAGGAACAGATTCGGATATAGTTGTTGTTGATGGTGGTGGTGGTTCTTCATCGGATATATCCGAATAAGCTGGTGAAGAAGCTGTGAGTGGCGTTTGTTTACTATTATTCAAATTTGGTGATGAGATTGTGGAAGGTTTGTTAACGATTGGTTCGTCTTGAATATGCAAAAGGAAATGATCTGCTGATTTAACTGAATTTTTAAAATCATCTTGTTCACATGAATTGCTTTCGTTGTTATTTAACTTACACTTGCTGAAACGAAACCATAGAAATGATTTGGTTGTTTAATAAAAGAAAAGCAAAAAACGAACACGTACTTGCTCGAATCAGGCGAAAGAACTTGATTCAATGACGATGGCAGAACAAGTTTCGATGAGATTTGTGGACATGGCCATGTTAATGCTGAAGAATTTTCCAATGGTTTTATTGTGGTTGTGATTGAGGGTGGTGAATTTTGATGTTCAGGCGAGCAATGTATCGACGATGGAGGCGATGACCGACGAACATAATCGGCAACATTAGCGAGAATATGTGCAACATCTTCTTCATCGCGTGTACTCGCTTGTGGAACTGTTGTTGATTCGGTTTGTTTATGTGCATTACTTAAATGATAACTGAGCGCTGTTGTTGACGAAAAACGTTTGTAACATTGAGGTTCCGAACATGATATTGATGTCGACGACGTTTCCGATGGGAAAAATGTTTGATTTGTTGTTCGAGGTGGCGGAGAATTTGTTGGCGTTTCATCGTTTGTGTTGTTCGATGAGAGATTATTCAGACGTTTCGACTGTCGAGATTTAATATTATTTCGAAGTCGACGTTCATCAAGGCCAGCGAGATGATTATTCGATGTGACTTGTTGACATAAGGATATATTCTGTTGTGTTGATGAACGAGTACTTCCACCGGCACCAGTACGTTTCGATCGACTAGTTTTACTACTACCACGAGCATCATAATCGCTGGTTGGCGATTCACATGTTAATCTAATTCGAATTCGAAAATAATAAATCAAAATATTTGTTTGTTTGTTTGTTTGTTTTTACCTCGGACAAGCCCAATCTTGTTTGGTTGAATCGAGTAATGTGCCAACATAAGTTTTCCCTCTCCATGTTACATTAACAACAAGTACACCTGAGAAAAAGAAACACACATTTATACATTGATGTATTAATTCCATTGTTAACAAGGTGAAATTTCGAGTGTATTGAATTACGTTTAATCGAATTTTTCTTTATCAATATGTATAAAATATCAATCTTATTCGCGCTTTCAAATTTTCGACGCTATCATCAATCAATTCGAAGAGCAACAACATCTGTTTAGACTGTTTATTTATTACAATGATGTTTCAAGACATATGCACTCGTGTATGTTGTTATTATTATGACATACTACTACTTCTTCTTCTTCTTTATATACGCATATATATATATATGAATATTATTATTTTCATTACTATTATTGTTGCTTACCGCTGTCGGTTTCATTCCAAACGATGCCTTCTAACACGACGCTTGTACCCTGACAGAAAGGAGAAAAAGAAAGAAAAGAAACGGAATGAATGAATATGTGATTGAAAGGAAATGAGATTTAACGAAAAATAACATACGGGCTCACAAGGACCGAGCTGATCAGGTTCAGTTGCTAGGCCAACAGAGACTGTTTCGACACAAGCATCGACTTTACTTGATGAGTGCTAAAAGGAAAAAATCGAAAATAATGAGAATTTCTTTTTAATAAAAGATCGATTTCAACATTCGATGCTGAGTAAATAAATAACGTCGAAACGAAAGAAGAGAAGAAAAAAGAAATTTTCTTTCTTTTTTTTCCTCAATCAATTTAACTTACATTTAAATCCTCACGTTTAAATCGTTTTGTCGACGATATTTCATCGACATTCGAGGTTAAATCATTATTATTATTATCAGTTGTAATCGAACGTTTAGCTGTATTTTGTTGTTGTTTGCCGTTGAACGCAGGCGACGAAGGTCGACGTGTAGCAATTGTATTCGATATCGAAGTACGTTTTAGACGAGGAACTGGCGAATGATTATCTTCTTCCGACATATGGGATGAATTAGAATGAATATCGTTAGTTTGTTGTTGTTGTTGTTGTTGTTGTTTAGTCGAATGACGCTTGATTTTTAAGACGAGCGATGATGACGATGAACTATTGTTCATGTCATTTTCATTGGATAGTTCCGACTGTTGTTGGTGTGATGGTGGTGGTGATGGTGATTGGGATTGGGATTTTGATGACGTTAGTGTCGTTGGACGTTGTTCAATGAGAAGATTCATCGTGTGATGACGAGGCGGCTCATGCTATTGCTTTACTTGGTCTTTGTATGTGTATATGTGTGTGTATGTTTGTTGGGTGGTCCTATAACCGGGCATAGAGAGAGAGAGAGAACAATAACAAAAGCACAGAAGAGAAGGAGAAGAGAGAGAGAAGGAGAAAATAACGCACGTATTGGCAATTAAGGACGGGCTTGGATTAGAAGAAGGAGAAGAAAGTCATATTACGGACTGCTGTTGCTGCTGTGGCTGGTACGATGTATTCTATTCCCCCTTTTCTTCTTTTTCTGCTTTCTATCGACGGGTCAGTCTATTTCACGTTTGTGAAGAACAAAGAAAATATTAACATGACGAGGAGAAGAAAGGATCGTTTGCTGTTCTGCACACATACTCTATTCAGCACTACGGTTTGTTTAGAAAGAGAGAGAGAGGGAGAGTGATGATCGTCGTCGTGTCGTTCTTTTTCTTCTTCTTTTCGTCTCCAGAAAAATGAATGCGTCGATGCAAAAGATATATTTTTTCTTTTTCTTCTCTTTCGTTCGTTTGTTCGTTCGATCTCGTCCGAAGAAAGGAAGAGAAGAAAAGCGAGAGAGAGAGAGAAAGAGAAGGGAAAATATAGGCTCGCTCTCCCTCTCTCTCTCGTTCGTCTTTCAGATGCCTATCTTACGCGTATATACTCGCGCATTTGTATGTTAGTTATTGAAGGAGTTTCGGTCGGGCACACGTTCTTTACTCGTTCGTTTCTTCGCCTTTATTCTTCATATTACTAGCTAACACGCAAATGGATCGAGGTCTACATATGCCATTTCTCTTTCTTGCTCTCTTCCGTTTCCTCATCTTTCTATTGCTAACTCATCACCGTCATTGTTGACAAGCTGCATTGGATTATGACGGCAAATTCGCTTGCCTATATACTAGCAATGATAAGTTTATATTTATGTATATATCCATAGGCAGAGAAACACTCGAGCTACTCTTGTTTCTTTCTCGAGAGATTCTCATAACATATTGAAGGGAAGCCTTGCTTTTTAATTGACATCTCGATTACTTTTTCGTTTCAATCGTACAATTTTGCCTCTATCGATATAGAAAAAAAAGAAAACGAGAACAATGAAAAATCACTAGTTCTGATCTTTCTTGTCCTGGTTACAATCAATCTAGTTTTCGTATTCGTATCTCTTTATGTATACTATGTAAATATGTCTATTAATCGCAATGGTGACGGTTCGTATATCGATAATGATGTTTTTCGAAACTATACGTGTCTATACATAAAGAAAAAGGCATAGAGATAGTTTCTATTGATATAACCTTTTTCTCATTCAAAGCAAGTTATTTGATAAATGAACTTTGCTTGAATAAATGAATCGATTCGTTCGTATTCTAATAATCAGATTTGACAGTTTGGAAGCAATATTATGTATATGCAATATTGAATTGCTTGACGTTCTTCTCATTTTCTCATACAAATCGATATATAATTTAAATGTGAATACATACATATGTAATGATTGTTTGTCACTATTCAATATATTATTGATTATAATCGAAAAGAAATATGAAGAGCATCAATTACATCATGTCAGGATAATTTTCTATTTGAGAGACGAAAAAAGCACGGACATCTTGTTAAATCACATACGATTGACTTGATTTATTTAAAAGAAAAAAGAAAAGAAAATAGTTCCATCCACTTGAATTAACACTGACGTGACATCATCAAATCTCTCTCGTTTATTTTCTTTTTCTTCTCAATACAGACAACGAAAAAGAAAAACAACACCGAACTTGTTTGATTTTTCTTCTACGTCGTGCAATTTCTGAGAGTTAAGTGAGCAGGCAACGCAAGGCTAAATACACATACTTCATTGTCATTATGCATATTCTTTCTTTCTTTCTTTCTTTTTTGTTGTTTTTTCCTCTTATTGTTTGCTTGATAATTACACAGAAATAATAATAATAGTAGTAGTAGCGATAGTACTAATAATAGTGGCAAAATGAAACAAAATCGATGAAAGAGAAAAGAAAATTTACATAAAAGGTTCTAGATCTCTTTCTCTGGGAATATAGAATATTCGACTAGAATAGATAAACTGAACGAAAGAATCTATATACAATAAACAACAAAACCAAAGAGAGAGAGAAAGAAAGAAAGAAGGAACCAATTTGTTTACTAGACATTAGAGCACCTTGTCACATATGTTTTAGAAAGAAGCAGAGAGAGAGAGAGAACAACGAAAAGAAACACATTGAAATAAGTAATTTGAGTATCTGATCAAACATACAAATAGACAAATAGAAAAGAAAAACAAATTAGCGCGAGGATTTGGATAGTGAAGATGACGGAGAAGTCGAGCAGACCGATGGAAAACGAGGTGTTGTCAATGGATTAAAATAAAGTTGTGGTGGAAGTGGCAGATAGGACGATGGAGAAATGGATGTTGATGGTGATAATTTCGTTTTGTTTGATGTTGGCGAATGATGAGAAGGTGCTGGTGGATGAAATGGTGATAGACCGAATGCATTCGGCGATGGATGGAGAAACGAGGGTGGTAATGGTTGAGGTAGAAAACTGACGGGATTTGTCGGTGGAGAGAAAATAAGTCCATTATTGAATGGATGTGCCGATAGAAGCGATGGTGGAGTTGATAATGGTTCTTTGCTTTTAGATTTCGATGTTTTCGAAGTGAATGAAGAGAGAAATGAGGGTGGTAACGATGGTGATGTTTGAATAACAGAATTGAATGTGGATGAATTCTCTTCGATTTTAATCGAAGTTGTTCTTGAATTTGATAAATCAATTGGTATTGATGGTACTGTTTGTTCGACATTATTATTATTATTTGTTGTTGTTGTTGTTGTTGTCTTTTCTTGGATCAATGGTGGTGGACTCGATGATGCTGTACTTGCACCACTTGTTGTCGGACTTACACTTCGACTCGAACAATTATCACCTGTTTCATCATCGACACCATTTCGAACGAGAGTTTTTTCGCCGGATATCGAATTCGTTTCATCTTCATCGTTGACACTCGTCGACGATGATGCTGCACCACTTCCGGTATCATGAACTTTGTCCGTCGAAAGATTATCATCGGTTTTCGACGGTGGTGCTTCAGGTATTTTGAATAGATCGGCTTTCGATGCGGCTGTTGAATATGTTCCTCGACGTTTACCGTTTCGTAACATTCGTTCAGCTGGTTCAATTGATGAATGATTAGAATTTGATTGTACATGAACTGATGATTGAGAAGTTGTCGATGAAGTTAAAAGATAATCTCGATTATGGTTATGATGATTGTTATTGTTATGATTATTATTATTATGTCGATTATGTTTTGTCGAACGAACATCTGATTTATAGCTGTTAAAAGAAAAATATTGGATAAATAAAGTATTTTGAATATTTATTTTACGAATACATACAACAAAACTCGAAGAAATCAATTCGTTTTTTTTTCTTCTTCGTTTTTTTCTCTTCCTTTCGTTTTTTTTCATTTCAAAGTAGTCTGTTCAAGTGAGACAAAGAGTGAACTCGAGTAGGCACTTATCAAACGTCGCATAAAGTGAGACTCTTGATGACATACATATTTCTTTTTTTCTTCTTCTTCTTCTCTCGTTTCTATTTCTCCTTCTTTTCCTTCTATTATTGATTAAAAAGGAATTGCCTTGAAGGCAATACTTACCGAGGTGGAGCCCAATTTTGTTCAGTTGTATTTAGCAATGCGCCAACATAAGTCTTGCCTAAAGCATAAGCACATTTAATGAAAGTTAACAAGAGAAAAGAAAGAAAGCAAAATAGTTACCCCGCCAGGTGATATTAACGACGAGCACACCTATAAAATGCACATTAAAAAACGAAGAAATATTGAACATTGTTTGTAACTTAAGTTGAATTCATACCTTTATCGGTTTCATTCCAAACAATGCCTTGTAGAACAACATTAGTACCCGGTTCACACGAGCCGAATGATGATTCATCGGTTAGACACGATTGATCCACTGTTTTCACGTTTATATTATCATTAGTTAATGAATCATTACTGGTATTTGTATCATTATTTGTTGTTCGTTGTTTTTTCTTTGAAAAAAAAAAGAGAAACAGTTAAATGAATCGATGAATTAATTGACAGATTTGCACATTTATTCTGTCTCTTTAAAGATAAGTGTTGTATGACGACAACGATGAATAGCAGACACACACATAGAACAGGACAAGGAGAAGAAGAAATAAAGCAGCTGCGCGTATATATGCATAGTATGCTTATATATATGTGTGTGTGTATGTAGAAAGAAAAGTAAATAGGGCGAACACATACGCATACATCAAGATATCATTATCCCTCGGGGATTCTACGCGCACGCACACGCGTAAAAAAGAAATAGAGATTGAATTTCCTTTCTGTCTTTCGCGCATCAATTGTATTCCTATATATAAATGTATTACCTTTTTTTTAGTGACTGTTTGTTGCTTGTCGTGTTGCAGTGGCGGCGCCGGTGATGGTTGTTTTTGTTCGTCATCATCTTGCTCATGTTCTTTGTCAAGCTTGTCATTATTATTATTATTATTAGTCATTGTCGTCGTATTAATTGTCTCATCGATACCATTTAGTTTACGTTTACGAGACGCAGAAGATGACGATGATGTTTTCGTTGTTTTAACTTTAACTTCGACTGTTGTAGTTGTTGTTGTTGTTGTCAGTAGTGTTGTATCATTTTCATTGTCAATTGAATTGGATAATTGTTGTTGTTGTTGTTGTTTCATTGTTGTCATTTGATTATTACAATCGAGAGAATTCGTTTGTATATGATTATTTATTTCATCGAATTTCGACGATGAATTTGTTAATAAATCGTTTTTTGTTGTTCGTGTTAGAGAAGGAAATCGTAGACGTTTAGATGAATCAGATTGTCTAGTTGGTGATGACGACGGCGAAAGAGACTCGATCATCATCATATTAGATAAATAACAAATGTCATCTAAAAAACAAACGAAGGTAAAACGTTAATATTAAATACATGATAAGAGAGAATAAGAGAGAATGAGACGACTTTTAATACACACACACACGCACACACAAAAGAAAAGAAAGCAGCTGGACTTTTCATGCTGACTTGCATATATACATCTACACACTGCAAATGATTGCCTTTGCTTTCTCTTCTCGTCTTCTCTCTTCTCTTCTCTTCGTTCTCTCTCGCCGCCACTATTGCAAGAGAATAGCCACTTCACGCGTGCACACATACACACACTCTCTTGCTCTCTTCTTTCCTCTAACACAAACATAATTTATAGATCTACTCGTTTCTTGCGTGCGCTCTCTTTCCTTCTCCTATACGTATTTAACGCTTGTCGAACACTTGAGTGTGTACAATTACAGATTCGCTAGACCTTTCCTTCTGTCGTTCATCATATGATAACAAATACACACACATACACACACATATTTTATACATATATACATGATGAACTCTCTCGGTTCTCGGTTTCTTTTACGTCTATTTGTTCATTGATTCATTATTGTAATCAATGCTGATAGACATCGAATACAGGCAATAGATGAAAAAAGCAGAATACAGTACAGAGAGAAAAAAAAGAATCATCAAACGACGCGAATGATTAGAATAACAATCGACATCAAGTGCGTGTATACGACAGGAGACAGACGGCAGATGAACGACAGGGAATTCACTTAGTATAAAGGAGTGAACAAGCGAGAAAGAACACCCTCTTCTTCGTCTCCTCTGTCTCGATTAGCAAGCTCTGTTGCCAGAAGGCATGAAGTGACAGCTTCGATGATAGTAGACATTCTAAACCATCGAACAAATATTGAATTTCAATCTTACCCACTCTTCAATTGCTCATAAAGTACAATGTATTACTCCTACTACTACGACTCTCGCGTTTTTTTTCTTCTCTTCGTTCGGAGCTTTGTGCTTATTAACGTGCGAGAAAATATACGCGCACACACACATCTATAATATCATAGCGAATCAAGGTGAGATTGAAAAGATGAATGGTTAGATGAATGAGGTGTATAATCAATGTTGTCGTTTGAGCGACAAATTGTTAGTGTATACAGCGGACAATAACAATAACAACAATATATGAGCATTGACATCATTGTCGATTGCATCACACATTGAACGGATTAGCTTCAGTAGTCAAGATAGTAGTGGCGCCTCCCGTGACATTTTATTCTGTCGTTTCTGCTGTGCGATTTTCGCATCGTCGCGATAAATTGCTTGATTAAATATTGACTGTACACACATTCATGAGAGAATATAAAGAAAAGATGATGGCAGCATGACAACCAACAAGAGAGACAGAGAGAGAGGGAGGAAAAAGAAAAGAAAAGAAGAGAAGTCACATTGCCGTAGGGGTTTTATTCGAATTGAGCAACAAACATCATGCATGCCGATGTTGTTGATCTTTTGATGTCGATGACACTCGCATGCGTTTGTGCGCTAATTACGATAGTCTTCCGCAGTAAACAAACTACTCTCATTCATTCATTCACTCACTTATTCTATAGAACGACGACTAACACTACCCTTCCGCTCAACGAAGCACACATACTGTTACTCTTCAAATCACGCGCTTACACTCACTTATTCGTCCAATGTTAAATGACTTTTTATTATTGTCGAACAAAAGAGTAAGAAAAGAAAGAAAATAGAAGTAGACGTGCACACGCACACACACACATTCATACAATTATCATTGTCCGACATCGATTATACATATATGTGCGTAGTGTGTGTATGATAGTTTTATTTCATTCAAACATCAAATTATGCACATCGAATAGAATTTAGTCTTTAGGCTCAATAGAAAACATGTGGCAACATGAGACAAGAAGCACTCCAGGGAGATTTTTGGATATGCTTCACGTCGAGTCGAGTCGAGACAGGAGAAGAGAATCAACGAAAAAAAGGAAACGAGCACGAGCACGAGCGCACATATACATACACAAGCAAACACATTGCTCGCAAGGCGACGACGGCGGAAAAGGCGAGAATCGAGATCAAAACCAGCCAAGTAAAAAAAAACATGAAGCGAGTGACGTACTGCCAACAGACTGCTGACGCTGTTGTTCCTATGATCAGTTCTACAACAAGCGAGTCGCATCATTT
>Ga0209930_1003127_pt1 | contig 17175 bp, 18 predicted proteins | sample ThiBiot_500_biof_2_FD_183948 | JGI IMG/M metagenome (GOLD analysis project Ga0209930, IMG submission 183948) | Wastewater bioreactor microbial communities from Cape Town, South Africa - Thiocy_cont_500_biof (SPAdes) | ecosystem: Engineered > Bioreactor > Thiocyanate-remediating >... | reverse complement strand
CGGCGGCGGCTGTGGTCCCGACGTGTTGGTCGAGATGGCCGAGATGACAAAGTTCGCCTCGGGAAGCTCGATGCCGTTGTCGGGGTTGTAGAGCCCGATCGTCCACGTGACCGTGGTGCCGTTGGTCTCGGAGCTCGTGGCGAGCTCGAGCGTACTGTTGAAGCCGATGGCATAGTAGTTCTGACGCGTCGGAACCGTGCCGAGCTGCACCAGCACCGCCAAGTCGATCATCTCGATCGAGGGCGCGGTCACTTGCAGATACTTGGAGTTGGCCGCTTGCGTGTACTCAAAGTACGCCCAACCTTCGGCTGCAATCGTGCCCGTGTAGCTCTGCTGTTGCAATACCGTGAGCGGCAAACATGTCGGGCCCGCAAAGCCTTCGTTGCATTGGCAGATACCAGTAGCACACTCTCCATTTCCATTGCAATCTTCGTTGCACTCTGCAGTGGCGACACAGCATCACAGTATTAGGTATCAAGTGCCTCTCTCTCCTCTCGCTCTCGTGTACTCGCTCGCCTTCATACCATCAGCTTGGATATCGATCGATATCGACGCTCCTTCCTCGGGACACGAGATGCACTCGAATTGAAACTCCCAGTCGTCGATCATGGTGTTGAGTAGCAACAAGCGTGCGGTCGTGAGGATCGATTGCGTCGAGATTTGTTGAACGGCATCACTCACTCCGCTCAGCGACGTGGGCACGGCTGAGAGCGTGATCGATGTCGAGTTCGGCATCTTGATCGTAAATGCATACGAGTAGTAACGAACAGCAAGCGAAGCTACAAAGTACAACGGCTCGTTTGGCATCAGCGTTGCGTCAACGTGCGTCTGACCGGTGATATCGGTACGAGGAGCGATACACTGTTCTTGCACGCATTCTACAGCCAGCCCACGGAGCAGCAAGACAACGGGCGTCAGTCTCATTGCATATGTTCGTGGAGGGACGTGTCTTCATACCGCTCACCAAGACCGTGAGGTTGTACGGGATAGCTGTCGAGGTCTCACTGAAGAATAGCAGGTACGTGTTGCCAACGCCCGTGAGAGAAATCACGTTGCTGGCTCTCTCGTCAGCATTGATGCAAGTCGGGTTGGCCTTCGAGATTGGGGCGTTGCCAAAGCGCCAGGTGTAGCACAGCGTTCCACCATCGGCCGGCGCATTGTTGGCCACTATGACCGTCAAGGACGAGTTGCTCGACGGAACTGCAATGTGGTACACCTGATCCGCAAGCGTCATCTCGGCCGAGACTCCCTCTCCGTTCGTGAGTGCCGTATCATCTACCCGATCGAGGCGCCAATGTAAGTGCACCGTACTCGTACTCGCACTCACACTCTACTCTACTCTACTCCATTCTCGCAATCGACACAACGACGTCGAAGTGAGGCTCCACGTACTCATCGAGCAGGCAGGTCCAATCATATCTCCACAATCTATCACACATTGTCATTCAGATATCGGCTCTGAACGAGCCTATCCATCGAACGGGCAAGCCATCTAACGTACTGGTCCACGAGGCCGAGACGGTGTATTCGATCGAGCAGTCGCTGGTCAGCAAGCAGCGGTAGTACTCAAAGTCCGAGATGGCGCGAGCATCGACCACCAAGTACCACTCGACTCCCTACACACATACATGCACGCACACACATCGGTGCATTGATCCATAGCGCAGACAGGTGCATATATATGTTGTTGTGTTACTAGGTGGAGCTCGCGTGGTGCGGGCGAGTCCCGCGAGTATCGCGCACCTGCTCGGGGCTGTCGATGGTCGTAGGCGGACATGTCGAGTCCTTGGCGACCAGATACGGGTCATACTGGCCCGGAGAGAAGGGTAGAGCGTAGGCGCATGCAGTCACGCTGCTGGTGCTGGGCGTCGAGGTCTGCAGCGAGACCGACAGGGTCGCGAGGTTGCCTCGAGTCGCAAGCTCGAGCGGGATGGCGTACACGTTGCGCTTGCCGACGAACACCATGCCGCTGTACTGCGTGTCTTGTTCGATCGGCGTGAGATCTACATGGTGTATGTCGCACGGCCATCAATGAAACGCGAGGTTACTCAGTATGATGGCTGCGTATCCATTGGGAGAGTGGTGGTGGCGGTGGCGGCGGCTGCTGCTGTTGTGGCGTCGGTGTCGTCGACGGTCGTGGTCGTACCTATCTCAGTCCAACGAGGGGAAGCGAGTGGCTGTGCGTTGGAGCTCGCTACTACCAACAACAGTAGCAGCATCGGCAGTAGAGCCACCACGGAGCGTACACGGCTCCGTAGCGCTGTGTCGCCTCCCATGGTGCGGTGCTCGATAGCTGCGTGTGTGAGCGTGGGTGCGTCGGATGGAGAGACGGTCTCTGCCGACAGCCTCGAGAACGGTGATAACGAGCAGCCTCTAGTTCAAGCCACTCGTTCACTCACGTAGACTCGACACGATGAGAGGATGGGAGCTGGAGTCGGATAGTCGACAGCGATTGATGGCCGAGAGAGAGAGATGCGGCAGGCAGCGGCGCAGCAACACAATGACGACGACGACGCTCGAGACCCACCGCACCACGAGCCCGAGACCCTCGCACCCGTAGCTCCTGGCCGCGACCTTGGCCACGTTCGAACCCGCCGTCAAGCTGCCTTCACACCGACCATCAATGTACTCTATCAACCACAGCGAGAGCCGAGCGCAGCTCCGCCGTCCCGGGACCCGTGGCGCACCGAGATCGAGGGAGGCGCCTCGCCGGGTGGCGCGGACTTTTCCGACGTCGAGCAAGGTCGAGTGAGCGGTCGATCACTGTTCATACTCTCTCACTCCCTCCCACTCGCGCTCGGCCGTCGCTGCCTCACTGCGCCCTGCCCTGGACCAATGGCCTATCGAGCGTGTGCCGGTGCAATCTTATTCAATCGTGCTGGTCACTTGTTGATCGGACGTCGCAACACGACCAAGTTCGAAGCCGTACGCTCGATGGCGTCAGCAATGCCGCACCTCGCTCCAGAGACGCACCAGACTCACCGCGCGTCAATGTCGTCTGTCTCTCTCCGCGCCCACCATCACAGTGGCAGTTCCCACAAGGCGGCGTTGAGGCCGGAGAGACCTTCCAAGATGAAGCGCTGCGTGAGGCCGAGGAGGAGTTCGGCATTCCGCGTACCGACGTACGTGGTGTGCTGTCTCGTGCGTGTGCTCGAGCTGTGTGACGTTGCGACGGCACGTCGTCTGAACGAGAACCTCGCCCGCGAGCGCAGATGCAACTCGTCACGGCGTTCGATCAAGAGTGGAAATACCAAGCTCCTGCGTCGAGTTGGCTGACGAGGCATGGCTTCCGAGGACAGGCCATTCGGTTCTGCCTCGTGTATTGGGATGGTATCGACGCTGCATCACGCTCGCTCCTGGCTTGATGGCTCTCGAATGACCTGAATGCGCTCGTGAACGTTCGATAGGCGACACCGCTGCGTGCAACCTCAACCAGCCCAATGGAGGTACCAACATGCTTGCTATCGATTCGACGAGCTAGGCACAGGTCGGGCATCTCTGCAGCAGCCGCTGACGCCTCGCTCGATCGATGTGCCCGAGTTCAGCGCCGTCAAATGGATGCCTCGAGTCGCATGGGCCACGCAGCTGACGCCGTTCGTGGCGGACTTCAAGCGAGAGCTCTATCGCGATCTGCAACACTTGGTCGATGCTCCTATCGAAGACTTTCTGCGGAGCCGTGCGACTCTTTGACGTGGTCGATCTCGCTCATTCATTGCCGCAACGCAATGGCGCTCTCTCTCGTTGGCACCAGCAACTGTGGTAACGGTGATCATCGTCATCGCCGTCAACCGAAGAGCTCTTCCTCTCTCGATAGTGTACACAAAATCTCGGACCTCCGTAGTTCGATCCACAGAGAAACGATGTCGCCTGTCGAACAGTCAGTCTACTCGCGCTTGTCGTCTGAGGCATCTGGAGCCGAGCCGCTTGTGCGTTGATGCGATGCAATCGAGCTCTGCATCACTCGCACGTTGTTTCGCAGCGCCAAGATGCGCTTGCGTACATCCGTCGGTCGGTCCTTGGACTCGCCATCGCTCGGCGACGTTGGTGATGTTTGCTGGGCGTCGGCATCGAGAGCGGGTCGCGAGAGTGTCTGGCCAATCTTCAGCACACGACAGTCAGCTACAACCTCCTAGCCAATGATGCACAGTTCGCATTGAGCATACCTGCGCTTGCAATGTTGAGAGATGCGCCTGAAGCGGTAGCAGCTCGGCAGTGGAGCGCGGTATCAGCTCCCCGAGTAGCTGAACCGTCTGCTCCAAGTGGCTCAGGTGTGAGTGATCGCCATGCTGCAATGCGGCTGCGACGAGTTGGTCCAATCGCTCGCCAGCGGTCGGTGTCACTTTGGTATCCTGATATCGCAACAAGGATGGGAGTTGGTCGGGCTGTCATCGCTCGGTCGATCGAAGGTGCGCTCGATACGTACAGAAGCAGGCTTTACCAGCAAGAGAACGACGATCGCGTGTGCCGGGTGCGAGTAGTAGAAGCGCTCAGTCATCAACGCTGCGATGATACGCACAGCGCGCTGTAGAAAGGCTCGGAATGGTGGCAAGTGCAGCAGCCACGCGACTATGAGGTCGCTGCATGCCTCGGTAACCGTGCGAGCCACTGGCGAGTATCTCGCAAAGGCACACGCAGACTCCGCCATTGCAGCCTCGTTGCCTGCGTTGGCCTGGGTTGCTGCACGGCGTGAACTGGGCGGCGGAGCGAGAGCGTCTGGGTTGGCCTTGCTGGTGAGGAGCCCGAGCGTGTCGCGCACAAGGCCGTGCTTCACCAGGAGGTCGTAGGTCCCGTCGAATGGCTGATGCCTCGCGAGTGCTCCGAGTACGTGCGAGAGCGTGATGACCTTTTGCAGCTCCATGTGGCCCTGCTCACTCACGAGCGTCAGCACAAGAGCGCACGTTGCACCAAACTTGCGAGCGCACGTACCAATGACGGCATTTGAACGAGCTCGCTGAGGAATTCCGCCATGAGTGGCAGGCGCACAAGCACCGAATCGACGATGGTGGCAGTAGCTCGTTGTACTGCGGCAGCATTCGCTCGATCGCTCTCGTGCTGCTGTTGTGACGTGGAGTTGGTACGCGAAAGGTAGCGCGACGAGAGGAGGCCCAGGAGATGCACCACGAAGTCTCGATCACGCTGTGCGATCGAGTAGCCGTCGAACGATTGTTCGGGTGCAGATTGCGATGTCATACTCGTTCCCCCAGTGCCGAGAATGCGCAGGATGATTGGCAGGAGATCCGCAACGCTGTGAGCCACGAGAAGCAATCGATTGCGCAGGAGATCGAGCAACTGTTCGTGGAGCGTCGTCCAGTGTCGAATGCTGCTGGTATTGCTGTTGCTCGTTGTTGCAATGGCTCGGTGGTTGGCCGTCACTCGCAGCACGGCTTCGATCGAGCTATTGACTTGCAGTTGATTCCATGCATCGGTCGGTTGGGAGCTCTTGCTGGTTCCGGCTGGTTGTTGCGGTTGCTGTTGCTGTTGAGCTTCTGCAGAGAGGCAGAACCACTCGTATCGAGCCTCCTCGATCAAGCACGAGATACGACGAAGAACGAACGATTCGGTTGGCTCGAACTCGGGGCTGCAATGCTCGAGCGCCTCGTGCAGCGCATGATGCCCATGCTCAGCCTCGTCGTCTGGATCCATGCTCTCGAACGCATAGTCGTCGTCATCCTGCTCCGATGCCAATGCGTCGTCGTCGTCTTCAAGATCCTCGCCACGATGGCACTCCTCATCTCCTGCTGTTGTGCCTGCTGCTGTTGCATCTCCATCGTTGTCTTCGTCTCGCAGCATCGAATCAGGTAGCTCGGGCTTGGGTTCGAGATATCTCCTCACGATCTCTGCTGCTTGCTCGACTTGCCCACGATCAAGAAGCCTGCTCCGTGTGGCGAGTGATCAGAACCATGCACTTGCACAACTGAAAGCGCTGCAGCACATCGTACTTGATGATGTGGAACGGCAGCAACAGCGTCACGACGCCACAGAGCTTGGTGTACGCGAGAGCGAGTTGTACATGATGCTGCAGCTCGGCCTCGATCGCTGTCGTCGTTGCATCTGATTCGAGCCGGCTATCATGATTCTGCTCTTCAGTTGCTTCATTCGATCTACTTGCATCGCGTTGAACGAGCTTTGCTGATCGTTGAGTGTTGATCGTGGCGCCATACACGATGCCGTCGATGAACCGGCGCTCGAGCCAGCGAGAGAGGCCACGAGCTTGAGCCGTGGTCGTGGCGCTCGTCGTGGCATCCTCCTCGCGTAATTGAGACACCAAGAACGCCACCAAGCTCTCGAGGTCGCTGTGTCGTACGTCAGGGAAGTCGTGGCTCAGCAGCTCGTGCAGCTTCTCGGCCTTGGCAGGCTCACACGCAGCGAGCAATGTCGCATCGGCGATCTCAGCCTGGGTATCCCAAGGCCGCAGACGCGTCAACTCCGCTACAAAGGCTTGAAACTCCTCTGACTTGTCTTCATAGTCTTCTCTACGAGCCATGTGATGGGTTGCAAGGAGAGGGCACTCGCTACTCAGTCCACGAACGCCCACGAACGCCCACGAACGCTCACACGCACACGCACGCGAGCAACGTGAGACGCAAGTAAAGAACAGCAACACCAACTCGCACACGATTTTTTCATTTTCACTCGGACATAGAGGCGCTCCTCAGCGCGAACGCTCTCCCATGAATTCGCCCTTAGTTCGACCGAGACTCTTCGAGAGAAGTTGCGTGGGTACGGCGGAGCCTCAGGAACGCCTCGGCGTCGCTCAAGAACTCTCGTTTCGCCGAGAGTACGGGCATTCCCTCAGGCGCCGCCTCGCTGCCTCGTCGCCCGCCCGCTCGCTCGCTCGAGCCGTCGAGAGCTTGGCTGCCTCACACCGCAGTCGTCGCTCTCCAACGTGCCCTAAACCTAGCTGTCCAGTATTTGAGTGGGTCTATCTATCTATCTATCTATCTATCTATCTATCTATCTATCTGCCAACCAACCAACCAACCTCACTTTCTATCTATTAACTCGCGCGTGCCACGATATCGTATCGACGTACCAATCCCATCATGTCCTCGCCCGCGCCAAGAGTCAAGCCTTCTCGCTCGGTGGCACGTCTCCACGCGGCGTGCGAACAGAACGACATTGCGACCGTCAAGTCGTTGCTGCGCGCCAAGCGAGGCATCGCCAATGATCTCGACGCCAAGCACTGGACCGCCCTGCACTGGGCCGCGTCCAACAGGCACCTCGAGCTCTGCAAGCTGCTGCTCAAGAGTGGTGCCAACCCTCGCGAGGTTACGAGGTACGCAGCACCATGATTCGACGTCAACGAACCCGGGCGATCTCTCTCTCTCACACTCATATGTGTGCGTGTGCGTGTGATATCGACTACTCGCTCGTCGCCCTCACCGATGGACCTCTCGATGGTGCTTGAGCATCTCGCAGCAACAACGCCACGGCGCTGCACTTCATCGTGCGAATCTCCGAGTCGTCGCCGCTGCTGCTGTCGGTGCTCAAGATGGCGGTCGAGAAGGGCGCCGACGTCAACGCCGCCAACTACCAAGGCAACACGCCGCTGCACGAGGCGGCGCTCCGAGGCTCGTTCGTGTGCGCCTCGTTCCTTCTCAGCAACAACGCCAAGATCGACGTCGTCAACACGTACGTGCCCCATGACCCATGGGATCGAGCGAAGGGACACTGCCAGTCCTCGCGATCTTCGTATCTATCGGCCTCTCTGTCTCTGTCTCTGCCACTGACTCTCGCTCGTTCATGTTTGACGACATTGGATGCTTGGACATTGTTCGCCATGTCTCCTCGATTTGTGATTCGCTGCTCTATGCTCTACTTGGTGGTGTGCCACTTGGCGACAACGACATTGATGATGACGGTGATGATGACGACAGATTTGGAGAGACAGCTCTGCACAATGCAGTTCGGTATGATGGCGATGATGGTGGTGGTGACGGCTTAGTGACGTTGAACTTCGTCGTGGCGGTTGTGCTGCTGCTGCTGTCAATCGGGTATCACTAACCTGATTGATTGATTGATTGATTGGTTGGTTGGTTGATCTCTGTTCAGGTCGGGATCGCTTCAAATCATCGAGTTGTTGGTGCAGAATCGAGCTCGTACCGACATCATCGGGCAGCGTGGATCGGTGTTGCAAGTCGCTGAGCGCGAGATACCGGAAGGCATACGAGCAGAGGTGCTGCGTATTCTTGCGGTATGCTTCGGCTGCTCTGTTGCTTGGCGCTTGCGTCAGGGACTTCAAGAATCGCTCACTCATCGTTGCTCTAATGAACAGCACGGCAACGAATCCATGGCACAGCGAATGGCGTTTGATTTCGAGGTACGCAAGATGGCGCACGTATCTATGGTCTCATTGATTCATCAGGTTTGAGTATCTATATCGCTCACTCACGCCGGCATGCAGAGCCTGCCTCCGGAGGTACAGACCATGGCGCTCGAACAAGGCATCACGCCGCAGCAAGTCAACTTGAACTTCTCGGCCTTTGAGAACATCTTCAAGATCTGTGGCTTCACGTCGCTGGTTACCCGTAGTTCAGGTGCGTGTTTGTGCCAAGAAAGAGAGAGAGAGAGAGAGAGAGAGAGAGAGATCATGAGGCAGGCTTTGTTATACGCCATGTCAGCGTTGACCTTACTTACGGCTTCCGAGCCCTTTGGGCGATGAACTACATCTGCGCAGCGGAGCTCTTTGCCTCAGGCGACCCACGAGAGATCTATAAGCTGGTCGATGGACCTCGAACCAAGGGAGCATTTGGCAGCATTGTGTTTGGGCGTCACGTCGCAACCAAGCAACTGGTACATGGGCGATGATGGGAACGCTCGCATCGCGAATGTCGATCGAATGTAACTCTCCCTGCCTCGATGAAATGGCCGCGCGCCGAGCAGGTTGCAATCAAGAAGCTACCGCATCGTATGCCCAAGGATATGAAGAAGAACGTCAATGAGATTCGACTGCTACGGCGATGCCAGAACCCCAACGTGGTCACACTGATGGAAGCATACCTCTTGGAGGATCAACAAGAAGTGTGGGTACGTGTGAGAGCGTCAATCGAATCGAATCGAGTCGAATCGAATTGTTTCGAACAAGCAAGGGGTGACGCAAAGTACACTGATTGGCTGATTGGTTTCGTTTATTGGCGTCGGGGGATTATCGCCAGATGGTGATGGAGTATATGGAAGGCGGATCGCTTCGGCAGGTGCTGAGTACCGCGACGAGTAAGCTCGACGAATCGATCATGGCGTACATTGCTCAACAAGTGCGTCATTCACCCATTCATCTTTACAAAGTGTCCTTGCATGGGGGCGCCGCAAAGTAACGAACACCCTCTCGCTCCAGATTCTCCAAGGGCTACAAGTGCTTCATACCAACTACATTATACACCGAGACATCAAGGGCGAGAATGTAATGGTAACGACTCAGGGAGACGTTAAGTTGGGTATGCAATCGATTGTACAGCTGCCTGCCCGCGCCAGAGAGGAGAATCCGAGCTCACTCACTCACTCACTCACTCACTCACGCTCTCGCGCGATTGTATCGACAGTCGACTTTGGATTCGCTATCGACAGCTCGCGAGGTGGCAAGTTCAACATGGTCGGCACGGTATGGCTAGCAAACGCGCGCACGCGCGCGCGCGTGGATTCTGTCCCTCGATACTGCTGGACACTGGCTCATCTCTGGTGTCGCTTGGTCGCGTTCGCGTAGCCACTGTGGATGGCCCCCGAAGGTACGTGCAAGGTTGTTGGTTGCTTAGCGCACAATACAACCTGTGTACTCACCGTGTAGTGTCGATCGCGCCCGTATCCTCTGGCTCTTGTCGTCGTAGTGATACTGCGGCGACCAAATACCACCAAGGTACAGCTTAGATTGCGTCGTTGTTGTTGTTGTTGCCGCCACTGCCTCCGCCATAGCAATGAGTCCAAGGGAAGAGAGAGTAACCACCAAGCGGTGCGTCGATCGGTGCGCTAGGTCGATATTTGGGCGCTGGGCATCACGTTGTACGACATGGTCGCTGGTCGACCACCAAACCACGAGGCAAAGATGCGAGTACGTAGCACGTACGCACGCAGCTCACACGCAGCTCACACGCAGTGCGACGTACCACGCCAAATCCACACGAGAGAGAGGGGGAGAGGGGAGGGATTTCGGCAAGCGAACGAAGAATGGCATATGGATATCGATCGGGCAATTGCAAAAGATTCGTGCTGCCGCTTTGAGATTGCTAGATTTGGTGCCCGTGGCCTGTTTGAGTAACGAGAATGAGAATGAGAATGCGTGCCATTTGCCTTACGCTAACCGCGCTTCCGCTTGCCGCGCGCCATTCGCGCCGTTCGTCAGGGCTTATTCGCCGTCGTCAGCGGCGAGGATATTGCGGCCGGCCTCGAAGGCAAATGTTCGCCTGAGCTGCTGAGCCTGGTGCGCGATTGCTTGCGATTTGATCCAGATGAGCGAGCGAGCGCCGAGCAACTACTCAAGGTACGCGGTACCTCCTCCGCTCTCGCGCGCAATCGCCAATCACGACCGCTACTCAACTAACCCATCGAGATATCTACGCGTGATATTCGACACCGCACCCTGTAGCATGCGTGGCTCACCCGCGCTTGCTCTCGCCTTCAGATGAAGGAGCTGGTACTTTCGCTATTCCTGACAGCTGGAATAGACGAGGTGGCGCTTGGCATGTTTTAAGGAGAAGCAGCACCATCGCAGCAAGGCAGCAGCGCACAGTAACAGGCAGCCAACCATCGCCATTGAATGATGACTGGGCGAGTATTCTTTTGGTTTTTTGAGTTGATTGATTGATTGATGTACATTTGCCTACAACAAACAAGCAAGAGGTTCTGATTGAGATGGAGACGACTTGCGTCATGGGCTAGCGACTAGTAGATTGAGTGGATGGATGCGTGGGTGGATGGCATTCGCGAAACGAGCAATGATAAAGAGCTATGGCACAGACATGCAAAGATAGAGTGTGAGAGTGAATGAGTGAGAGATCGAGTGATTGAGAGCAAGAGAGAGCCAATCAACATCAAGCACAGTTGTAGGAGGGCATGAAGGGAGATTGCTCTACACGAGCTTGACGAGCGCCTTGGAGAGGTCCTGAATGGTGATACGCTTGGCAGGCTCCTTCTGCGTCATGGACTTGTACAAAGCCACAAAGTTCTTGTACTTGGCGTCGATGTTTTCGGGCAAGGTGGCGCGCTTGCCAGCAATGAGATTCTGCTGGATCTCGAGGGTCGAGAGGTTGGCGCTCGGGCGCTCGAGCGTGATCATCTCGAAGAGCACCATGCCGAGCGACCACACATCGGCGGCAGCAGTGTATGGCTGGTTCGGGTTACGAATGTAGACCTCAGGAGCCATGTAGCTAGATGAGAGAGAGAGAGAGAGAGAGCGCAAGCGTCGCAAAAGCAACAATAACGATGACGACAAGAGCAACCAAAGTAACAACGTTAGTGAATCAAACGCGAGAGAATGTGCAAGCTGGGAACGTACCCAGGGGTTCCAGCGATCGAAGTGGCATCACCTTGTTTGGCGCCATCAAAGTCTCCAATGACCAGCGAGGCAATGACGCCACGCTTCTTGCACGAGATAAAGATATTGTCGGACTTGAGGTCGCGATGAATGATACCGCGGTCGTGCAGGCACTGGAGGCCGTTGACGAGGCCGTTGAGAAGGCGACCAATCTCAGCGGGCGGGAGGTCCTTGCGAGCCTCCTTGATGCGCGCGAGCTCCTCGGTGAGGTTTCCGCGGTAGCGCGTCATAAAGATGCGCAGCTTGTCGGGCAGGCGCTCGTGGCCGAGGTAGCGGGCGACGTTGGGGTGGCGCGGCAAGGTGGCCGAGAACTCGATCTCGGCCTCAAAGGCCGAGAGCGTGGCGTCGGTGCAGCGCTTGAGGTCGAGCTCCTTCATGGCGCAGGTCCAGCCGTCGATCGTGCACTCGTAGACGGTGGCGGCCGAACCACGGTCGGCCGTGATGCGGTCCTGGATGACGAGCTCGTCGAGGTTGATGGTGATGGAGCGCTTGGAGGCGACGGAGCCGGAGGTGGAGGTGGTGGAGGAGAGCGAGCCGCGACGCGAACGCTGGATCGAGGCGATGGAGTTGAGCTCCTCGGAGACCGAGACGGCGAGCGCCGAGAGGATCTTGGTGCGTGCGGCCGAGAGGCCCGAGAGGACCGGGTCGTCGGAGGTGGCGTCGGCCGTGAGCTCAGGGCAGAGGAGGTTGAGGTTGAGGCCGGCGGTGAGCGCCGGGCCGCGGCCGGTCGTGTACGAGAGCGACGGGCGCTGGGCGTTGGTGGAGGTCGAGCCGGTGGTCTCGTCGGTGCGCGTGTCGCTCTCGTCCCAATCGGCCTCCTCGTCGCCGGTGCGCGCCGTGCCGGTCGAGGCCGCGGCGTCGAGCACGGCCTGCGCGTCGAGGTCGGGCGTCGCGGTGGCGATCAGCAGCTTCTGCAAGCCCTCCTGCACGATGCCGAGCACGAGAATGACGGCGAGCGGCGAGCCGTCGCGGTGCTTGCCGACGAGACGGCGCGGATGGCCGATGAGCGTCGAGTGGCCGGTGCGCTCGAAGCGGTCGAGGTACGAGTCGTGGCGCGCGGCCAGCTGCGGCGGCATGAGGATCGAGACGTTGTTGCCGATGAGGTCGGCCTTGGAGCGGTAGCCAAAGAGGTCGCACATGAGCGCGTTGGCGCCGACGATGATGCCGCGCGTCGTGGCGGCCACGGTGGCCGACGCGAACGAGTCGACGTCGAGCGTCGCAGACGACTCGTTGTCGACCATCATGTTGGCCATGAAGCGCCGCGAGTCGCCCTCGTAGAACTCGGACAGCGACAGCACGACCGGCACCTCGCGGCCATCCTTATGGCGCGCGCGGACGCGGCGCGGACGGCCGATGAGCTTGCGGTCGCCGCTCGTCAGGTACGCGCGCAGGTAATGGTCGTGGTTGGCCTGGTGCACGCCGGTAGCGAGCTGCGACACGTTGCCGAGCAACAGGTCCTTGGCCGTGTAGCCCAGGAGGTCGGTGAGCGCCTTGTTGATGCCGAGGATGGCGCCTTGCTCGTCGGCCGCCACCGTCGCGCCCTTGAACACCTCGAGGTCGATGCCGATGTCGCGCGAGGCCGCGCTCGCGAACGCACGAATGTGCTTGATCCACTTGCGCTGCTGCTTCTTGTCCTGCGCCTGCAGCACGACCGACGCCGCGTTCAGGCGGAAGATCGTGAGGCAGAATTGTCGCTTGGTCTCGCCGCCGCCGCCACGCTCCACCTGACACTTGGTGACATCGAGCACATGGCGAGGCTTGTCGGCAGTACGCGAAGCCTCCGAGTCGTACTCCTTGAGGTGGCCGCTGCGCCACAACACATAGTACCGAGGCCGCCAGCCCTTGAATCGCGTCTTGCGCTTCAAAACTCCTTCGATCACGGGCATTCTTCCTCACACACAATCACACACAATCACACACAATCGCACACTCTCTGCTCAAACCAAAACGTTGGGGTAAAGAGTTGGAGTAGTACTGGATTAGTACATGGGCAGATTGCTACACACACAGGCTCAATACTCTTCTACCTGCTCGCTGCTGCTGCTTGAGATGCAGACAGTAACTCTCGTCTAATAAAGATATCGTGTGGTATCAACAGCGAGCGATCATAGGCCACATCAATCAATCGATAGATATGATAGAGTACGATACGATACGGTACGACAAGATATGATACAAGTCGTAGTAGTGGTCTTGGACAAACGACAAATACATCGCTTCCCGACTGCGCGGCTGCTTGCCATGATTCAAACCGTCCAACAACACCAACAACGCCGAACAAGCACGCAACAAACACAGGCGCACATACACGCGGAGAAGAGAGAGCGCGAGAGCGAGGAGCGCGTCGTCGCGCGAGCCGCTGGTAGATACCTGCAGTACAGTGCTGGCGAGGCACACAAGCGAAATGCAACCCCCGAGCTTGTTGTACCCGTCAAACCAACGCGTGGTGGTTGCTGCGGTAGAGAAGAGAAGCAAGCGGGCACGACGGCGGCGGCGGCGCACACAAGGAGAGAGAGGCTGAGTGGCGGCGAGTGGGTAGCAGGAGCAGTGGTGGCCGAGAGGAGAGGATTGAGAGAATAGAAGGCGCTAGCTGGCTTGGCTGGCGCTACCACACACACACGCACAGGCCTGACCCACACCGGAGAGAGGCCCGTCGCCTCTTCTCCTCTGTGGTGCATCCGAAGTACCGAAAGCGGCAAATCCCGCGGACCGGAGATATTCGGGGCACGAGGCCTACGGGGCTAACCGGCTCCCCCTTTGCTTTTGAGCCCTTCGCCGCCAACACGCTTGATTCTTCTCTCGCTGCCTCGCCTCGCCGCCACCTCCCTCGCCTCTCGGCCTTCTCGCGTCCGTCGCCGCCCTCGCCTGCAGCCTGGGAAGTCACGTACCTGCTTGCTTCGCCCGATATTTCCACCCCCACCCTCTCACTTCTCATCGTACGACATTGCCTCTTTCACGCTCGACCACCACCGCCACCACGAGCACCACCACTAACGCCTCGTGTCTCTGCTGCGCGCACTTGCTCATCCATCCTCCCTCTGCAGCAAAGCGCCACCGACACCATGTCGAAAGTTCGCTCGTCCTCAACCAAGGGCGCGCCCGGTTCGAATACCTCCGAAGACGAGGACTGGAGCGAGGGATCGACCTCGAGCTCACGCTCCGTGCGCAGCCTCGAGTCGTATCGCGAGGAGATCTCGTCGCGCAAGGGCTGGCTCAAGAAGAAGAGCACCTGGTCCAACTGGAAGGATGTGTTCGTTGTCGTGCAAGGTGGCATCTTCCTCGAGTTCAAGAAGGAGGACGTACGTGAGGCGCTCGCTGCCTCTGTGTTTGTGTGCGCGGGCGAGAGCCCAAGATATCTTGGCGTGCTTCGAAGCACGGACGCGCGCGCGTGTCCTTGTGCGCCTCCGTGTGCGTGTCCGCCGAGCTGACCCTTGTGTTGTTTGCTGCTGCTGCTGCTGCTCCTGCTCCGATAACAGAGCTCGAAGCCCACCAAGGCCCTCCCGTTGAGCGACTGCACTGTGCAGCCAGCAATGAACCTCACTGGCGTCAAGGGCACCTTTGGCATCTTCAAGAAGGGCAAGGGCAGCGCACCCATGTTCTTCAAGGCCGAAACCGACGGCTCTCTGGTGCAGTGGGTCACCGCCATCAAGGTACGCGCGCTCTTCACACCGTTCGCGCGCACACTCTTGCCTGCTCGTTCCAAGTGGTGTGGCGTATCGTATCGTATCGTGGCGTATCGCGTCGCGTCGCGTCGTGTCGTGTGCGCGCCTCTTGGCCTTGTTCTCTTGTTCTCGTTTCAAGGCGTGCGTGTTTGCGTGTTCGTCATCGATCGTGAGGTAGCAATGCATACGGAGCGAGTAGAGACGCGCACACATACACATACACACCTCTGTCTCTATCTGCGATATCTCGGTGCATTCTGGACTTGAACGTTTGTTTCTTTAACTTTGTGCTGCTCGTCCTGGTCGGTGCTATCGTCCAACTACCTGTTCCAATTCATCGATAAGTTGTGTGTGCAGCCAAGAGTGAGCGAGTGAGTGAGTGAGTGAGAAAGCTGCTCGATATCCACGATATTAATGATGATGGTGTCTCTGTTTCTGTGGCGGTCGCGCCATCCCACCTCACTATATAGTGCCATTGTGCTGAGGTCGATATCGAATGGCAAACCGACGAGATGCTCGAGGCGCTCGGCGATGCGGCCGTGGTCGCTGGCCCGACCGGTACCATCATCGATCTCAATTCAGCGGCGTGCAAGTTGCTCGGCTACACGCGCGCCAACATCATTGGTCAGAACGTCACGATCATGATGCCCGAGGCCGTGGCGCGCAACCACGCCTCGTACTTGCAGCGCTACATCGAGACCGGCGAGAAGCGACTCATCGGCAAGCCGCGCAAGTTCACCATCTTCCGCGCTAACGGCTCCGAGGTCTCGATCCAGCTGTGTCTCGGCGAGCTGCCCAACCCGCAGACCGGCGAGGTGCGCTTCTTGGCGCGCATGCGTACCGACATCGAGGAGGCCTCGTCGACCGCCGTCATAGGTGCTATCGACGCCGCCATCGACGCCGCCCTCGCTTCCGCCAAGGAGGAGATTGCCAAGAGCGTCACGACCAACCTCCAGGCCATCACGTCGGTGCTCGAAAAGTACAAGGCCCAAAGCCCGAACCCCTTGCCCGAGGACGACGAGTCGTCCAGCAGCGATACGGGTGCCAAGGAGGAGAGCGAAGACACGTTGCAGGTGTCGTTCAACAACGTCGAGGTGCATGACCGCATCTCGGAGGGCGGTGGCTCAGGCGCCATCATCTACAACTGCACTGTCGACGGTTGGGCGTGCGTCATGAAGGAGGTACACTTGGCGTCCTTGAAGGGCGACAAGATTATGAGCATCCTGAACGAGGTACGCATTTTACCTATCGCTAGCGATTGAAAGTGAGTGAGTGAGAGGGAGTGAGTCAGGAGCGAGTGAATGCCTTCTAATTCGACCATGTTTGTGTATCCGACATGTGTGACGATAGATTACGGTCTTGGAGAAGTTACCATATCACAAGAACCTTGTGCGCTACTTGTTCCATCGCCGACTGGCGGGCTCGATCCAGATCTTTATGCGACTCTACCATGGCACCTTGCATCAAGAGATCACTCGCCGTCAAACGCAAGAGAAGCTCTTTAGTGCCAACGAGGTCGCTCGTCTCGCCATGGACATTGTGACTGGCCTCTCGATGCTGCACACGCGCAAGTTGCTCCACCGCGACCTCAAGTCCGACAACATCTTTATCACGTTCGACAGCGGTCGTGGTATTGCGTATCTGACGCTTGGCGACTTTGATTCCGCCAAGCAAATCTCATCCGATGCTGTCGCTCACACTGTGATTGGAACTCCTGGGTACGTATTTGTTGCACGGCGCACGGCGAGCGAGCCAGAGATGAGGGAGAGATGAGTGCGCTGCGGGAGAGCGAGTGCGTGAGAATCGGTGGGCGGAGATTACAGTGAGAGTGTCGGGTGCTAGAAATTGAGCACTTGAGGAACCGCGTATGTGTGTGTGTGTGTGTGTGCGCGCACTAGATTCTATTCATCTCATCTAACTTGAACGATTTTGATTGTTTGTTCGTTTGCTTGCTTGCTCGTTTGCTTGCTTGCTTGCGTTTCTCGTTCT
>Ga0209930_1003125_pt1 | contig 17178 bp, 16 predicted proteins | sample ThiBiot_500_biof_2_FD_183948 | JGI IMG/M metagenome (GOLD analysis project Ga0209930, IMG submission 183948) | Wastewater bioreactor microbial communities from Cape Town, South Africa - Thiocy_cont_500_biof (SPAdes) | ecosystem: Engineered > Bioreactor > Thiocyanate-remediating >... | reverse complement strand
GACGATGTGGATGTGGAATGGGTCGGGCATCCAAACTGGTTTTTCCGAATCAGCAAATACACCCTGCCGCTGTTGAAAAGCCCTTACATTCCAACGAGTTATTACCTTTCCGACCTGACCGATTATCCCACTGATCTGGAAAATTACGTGCTGAAACCCCTGTTCTCATTTGCGGGCAGTGGCGTCAAACTGCACATAACCCAGGCCGACCTGGATGCGATTCCCACCGATCAGCGCGACGGGTACCTGCTCCAGCGCAAGGTAAAATACGAACCCGTCATTCAGTCGCCAGATGGGCTGGTCAAGTGCGAAATTCGTATGCTGTTTATCTGGCCCAAAGCCGATCCGAAACCCACCCTCATCACCAATCTCAGCCGTCTGAGCCGGGGCGAAATGATTGGGGTCAACTTCAATAAAAACAAAGATTGGGTTGGTGGCTCTGTCTGTTTCTTTGAGAAATAAGGTTTAGTTTTTAAACGCAAAGGCGCAACAGATTCGCAGAGACCACTAAGGTTTTGCGTTCTTTGCGAATTCATTGTGTCTTCTCGTTTAACGATAATTTTCTATGGACCCTCAACCAGTTTCTCTTACGGAAAAAGCATTATTCGATCTTACCGATAAAGTAGCCATCATTACCGGAGCCAGCAAAGGCATTGGCGAAGACATAGCCCGCGTATTTGCCCGCTTTGGAGCCAAAGTCGTCGTTAGTAGTCGCAAGCAGGATGCCTGCGATGCACTCGCAGCCGACATTCGGGCACAGGGTGGCGAAGCAACGGGCATTGCTGCACACGTAGGCGATTCTGACCAGCTCAGGCAATTGGTCGAAAAAACCATTGCCACCTACGGCGGCATTGATATTCTGGTAAATAACGCGGCCTCTAACCCTGTTTTTGGTCCTGCTCTGGAATGCGACGGTGGTGCTTTCGATAAAATTATGCAGGCGAATGTAAAGGCCCCATTTGAACTGAGTAAGCTTTGTTACCCAAGCATGAAAGAACGAGGGGGGGGCAGTGTAATCATGATCAGCAGCATTGCCGGACATACCCCCGACCCTGGCCTGGGTATCTACAGCGTCAGCAAAGCATCGCTGAATATGCTTACCAAAGTACTGGCCAAAGAATGGGGAACAGATGGCATTCGGGTCAATGCTATTTGTCCCGGTCTGATAAAAACCAAATTCAGCCAGGCGCTTTGGCAAAACGAGAAAATACTCGACCATTTCACCAAACGCCTGCCTATTGCCCGCATGGGTAACCCCGACGAAATCAGCCCATTGGCGCTATTTTTAGCCTCAGATGCGTCGTCTTACAGTACGGGCAGCTTGTTTTACGCCGATGGCGGCACGGTGATTTAAGAACGCTCCTCTAATACATCTCGTATTCGAAGGCAGTTATAACTTTTCCAGGTCCAGGTGTAATTATCTTTGTTAGCCTCCCATATGAATCATATTCGTAATCATATTGGGCAAATATTATATTGTTTCTATTGAACGTATTACTCTGATAAAAGCTATTCTGCTTAAAGGTATACCCATTAAACGTATCAGGATCGGGCAGACCAGTAAACAATCCATAAAAAGGATTAGGTTTATCATCAAATTGATATGTACGGGTAGAAACTAGCTCCGTCTCTCCTGAATATGTAACTTTTGTCTTTTTTATAGCCGCTACATTCCCGTCTTTATAGCTATATTCATAAATAAACCCATCACCAAATACATCATTAAAATCGGTTACTCTGATTGGCTGCCTATTACTTCCATATTGATACGAAATGGTTTCTTTAGCTAGCCTATTATCATTGGCATCTGGAGAATCTATCCTATATTTTATAAGTGAAATATTGCCATTGGCGTCATATTGATATGTATAACTGCCGGGATATATAGTCCCATGGCCAGTTCCATCAGGCTGCTTTTCCATGAGGATTAGTCTACCCCTGGCATCATATCGAAAAACAGTTTTATAATACAGGTCATAGTTACTGGTCTTTCGTCGATCACTATAGGCCTTATCCATACTGCTCAATCGACCGTTACCAGAATAATAATACGTGTCTGTTAAGTATTGTTGGTCACCTTGCATAGTAACTTTTTTTATTCGAAACTGGGCTCCTGTTGGTAAATCATCTTTGCAGGAAATGAGAAGGATCAAACTTACTAAAACAGGAAGCCAACGTACAATACATGTTTTCATAAACGCACTTATAACAGTTTGACTAAGTTAGTGCAGATATTAGCCCTGGAACGAGCCTTTGACGATTACTAAAAATTTCAGCCATTATAAATCTACTAACGAACATACGTTAAAAAGGCAAAACAATGCAACCACCTATTGAAACGCGTGAAGTGTGGCTACGTGGGCCACTTGCCGATATGCCTCCCTTGCTTCAGCCGATTGCTCATGCGCTGATGCAGGCACAGGAGGAACTTCACATTCTTATGCAGGATTTCCCAGACAATTTGCTTTGGGAACGCCCTGCGAATGTTGCCTCTGTCGGCTTTCACTTACAACACCTGACGGGTGTACTGGATCGACTCCTTACCTATGCCCGTACCGAAGCCCTTTCGTCTGAGCAGTTAGCCGCCTTAGCCGCCGAAGGGAAGCCAACAGCCCCGATACCAACTGTTCAGGAGTTAGTGCAACAGTTTGATGTGCAGGTTGATAAGGCACTTACTCAGCTTCGAGACACAAAGGAAGAAACGCTAACCGAAATTCGGGGTGTTGGGCGGGCGCAATTGCCTTCTACCGTGATTGGTCTGTTAACCCATGCTGCCGAACATACGATGCGGCATATTGGACAACTATCTGTCACTGTGCGAATTATAATGCATTGAACCGATAAGACGCAACAGGCGCTGAGAAACGTGAACATATTGAGTCCATAACTTCCTTGCAGTTCCATCTACATGAATCATCCAGATTGCTTAACAGTTTAAGCGGTTTTTAAGTTACTCTTTATCGGCGTTTCATCCGAGCGACCGATTTTTCAGCAGAAAAGCTCATCAGAAGGTGGGTCTGTTCACTAAAACCATTCTTAAACTTATGAAAACGTCCGTTTGGGCTGCCTGCGTGGTAGCTGCTCTTTGCGCTAATACGGCTTTTGCCACTCCTTCACAGGATAAACCCGTTACCAAAACCACAACGACGACAACCGTAAAGAAAACCACTCCGGTCAAGTCAAAAACAATGACTAAGTCGGTTCATAAAAAACATGTAAAGCAAAGCACGGAATAGCTTATCATAAACAAAAAAGCAGCCCACTTAACGTAGGCTGCTTTTTTGTTTTCAGGCCATCCTTAAAAAACTATTGGACGGATAAAATTTTAAATTCAGTGCGTCGATTTTGCTGGTGCTCGCTTTCATTACAGTTTACTCCATCGACGCAACCATTGAGAATCTCCGACTCTCCATACCCACGAGCGACAAGCCGATTCGCCGAAACTCCCCTTGATACCAGATAGTCCATAGCAGCCCGGGCACGGTTTTCGGACAAACGCAGGTTATAAGCATCTGTAGCCCGGGCATCTGTATGCGACCGAAGTTCAATCTGCATTTGTGGATATTCTTTCAGGATAGCCAGCACATGGTCAAGTTCGTGGGCAGCGTCGGCCCGGATAAAGAACTTGTTCAGATCGTAGTAGATGTTTTTGAGCTGGAATACATCCCCTACTCCATATAGTCCCAGCGAATCGGTAACCACCTTAGTTTTACGTTTGGCTTTACCGTATTGCGCTTTTTTGGTTGCATAACGATCTTTCTGTGCAGTAATGGTGTACGGTGCATTCGGTTTCACATCGAATTCGTACCCCCCATCCGGGCCAGTCATTACCGTCTGTTCGGTTTTATCCTTCTCATTCCGAAGCGTCACCCGAACCCCTTTAGCAGGCTGCTGATCCACTTCCGTTTTAATGACCCCTTTCACCAGCGTATTCTCTGACCGTTCAAGATAAATCGATACGTTCATGACGGGTTTGGGCGACTGAGTCAGGGTTGAGAACCGAACACTGTTCATAGCATACCCTTCTTTAATCGCTTTGAATTCGTATTCAGTATTGGTATCAACGCATAAATCTGTTCGACCCTGCACATCAGTTATACGGAGGTCCTGGTTCACTCCATTTCGCATAATCCGAACATCCGCATTTTCGAGGGGTGTATTCGTTTTAGCATCGTACACCAGAATGTTAAGCTGTTTACAGGTACGCCGGAACGAATAAATATCATCGTCGCTCACGCCCTTTTTCCGGTTGCTGCTTACATAGCCCGACGTACGATTCTTATCCGTAATAAACCCAAAATCATCTTTTTCCGAATTGATCGGTGCCCCTACGTTCTGTACGCCTTTATAGGCAATTCCATCCTTAAGCTCAGCGACAAATACGTCCAGCCCGCCCAGCCCTTCATGACCATCCGACGAGAAGTACAGGTTATCGCCTTCGGCAACAAAGGGGAACATTTCATTTCCCTCAGTATTGATCTCCTTACCCATATTTACGGGCGTACCCCATTGGCCGTTATTAAACTCAACGACATAAATATCGGTACCACCGTATCCACCCGGCATATCCGAGGCAAAGTACATTTTAGTGTTGTCGGGGGAGAAGGCCGGGTGACCTACAGAGTATTCATTACTGTTGAATGGCAACTCCTGAATCTCGACCCATTTACCATTTCGGTTCACGGAAGAGTACAATTTCAATTTCCGTACACCGTCCGAACTTTTTCCAGCTTTTCCCTTGCTTGTGTTGTTCCGGGTAAAGACAATAAAGTTCTGATCTTTGGTAAATGTCATTGGACCTTCGTGGTACTTCGTATTAATAGTACGGCTGAAAATTTCCGTTTTACTCAACTTCGTTTGTTCAACAGCCGGATCTGCAGCACCGGGTTTTGCATCGCTACCTCCGCCCAGCACAGCCGAGTTACCGGGTCGCATCAAATCGGCTCCCGGCACACGAAGCTGGTTGGTATCCGGGTGAAAATAAAGGTCCAGAAAAGGTGTCTGATTCCAGTTAAAGACTCGTTTCAACACGCCTGACTCATCCCGCGCCGATACGAAAACCAGCCCGTTTTTGTAGTACATCGGGCTAAAATCAGCCTGTCGGGAATTGATTGGAAGACTATACATCCGGTATGATGACGAGTCCTGATAAAAGCGGCTCATATCCATGTATGAAACCGTAAAACGACGCCCTCGGAGGTCCTGAGACTGTTTTTCGCCATATTGGCTATACATTTTCTGGGAATCCCGATACTTGCCGTTGGCCGCCAGCGCCTGTGCATAGTAGAGGTACACTTCACTATCGAGATCAGTGTAGTCTTTTACCAGCTCTCCATAAACCCGCTCAGCATTACGGGTATCCTGTAGTTTTCGGTAGCTATAGCCTAACTTAATCAGGGCTTCACGAGTCTCGGCGGGGTCTTTCTTTCGGTCGGCCCGCAGAAACTCCTCGTACGCCCGCACTGCGCTGACATAACTAAGATTGTCGAACTGCTTATTAGCCGCTCGTAGCCGCGCACTTTGTGCCTGAGCAGTCAGGCTCCAGAAGGCCAGTCCTGCAATGATTAGGACCTGTACAATTCGGTTCATGGTGTTAGTACATTAATAGAAACTTTGGGCTCGCCCGAAAGCTATCAAATAAGATGCCAACTTTTTATCAACTCATTAAAAGCTAGCGCAAAACAGGCCAACTTTTCACCGAACACCAAAAAAATACAATTTAATATAACTAACACGACTTACCAAATCGTTTACTAAGCAATAACTAACTGTAACGTTTTCTTCGTTTCGGGCACAATTCGAAACCGATGGTCGATTCGGCGGCCAATTACCCAGGCAATCTGTCCGTCAGTCAGCATCACCAAAACCTGCTCTCGTTCCGCACGGGTCACTTTAAGATCATTCAGAAAGTCACTTACTAGTTTACTCCCTTGGAGGCCCAACGGTCGGAACCGATCGCCCAATCGCCACGAACGAATCGTAAGAGGAAAGTTGATTTTATCGGCATCCAGGCAGGCAATAGTTGGAACTGAAGAGGGTCGATAATCAACTGGTCTTTCATCGAGTACCATCCTAAGCGTTTTACCATCAGGAAGCAGAATCGGTTCAGCAGGCACTTCTGACAATGTTATTTCATAATCATAGTGATCAGGCAACGGTTCAAGTAATAACCCAGCCCGCTCATGCACTACCCGGTGTGTACCCGACAGAAATACCTGTCCGACTTCCTGATCAAGTGCTTCTATCATTTGCTCCACCTGAGTTTCTGTAAAGCCAAACCGTTTAAGCCACTCGGTCAACCGAAAGGACAGCTCGGATACGTTGTTCAATTTGTTCGTAGGGAGCAGGATCGCTTCGCCCTGTAGTTCGGCTATCTCCTGCCAGGAACGGTTTAGTTCGGCTTTCATCAACTGCTCAGCTGCCCGGAGTCGTTCAACCGTGCGGGGTACTGTTTGCCACAAGGCGGGGTTTATTCCTGCTAATACCGGTACCACATGATGGCGAATCCGGTTCCGAGCATACTTATCCTCAGGATTTGAGCTATCTTCCCGATACATAAGATTTTGTTCCGCCAAATACGTAGCCAGTCGATCACGGGTAGTAAACAGGAGTGGGCGCACTACATCATTCTGACGACTGGCAATACCATGCAAACCAGCCAGACCTGTACCACGCGTTAAATTGAGCAACAGGGTCTCAAGAACATCGTTTTGATGGTGTGCTGTTGCCACACAGGCGTAGGAGAACTGCTGAAGCAATTCCGCAAACCAATTGTAGCGAAGTTCCCGGGCTGCCATCTGAATCGAAATCCCTTTTTCGGCGGCAAACGCAGCTGTCTTGAATGTGGTAAGATGAAACGGAACCCCATACTGTTCAGCCTTGTTTTTCACAAAAAGCGCATCGGCATCGGATTCATTGGCCCGTAAACCAAAGTTAACGTGGGCAATGGCAAATGGCTGACGAATGCGATGGAACAGTTCGGTCATCACCATTGAATCAAGCCCACCGCTTACAGCCAGCAGCACCCGGTCGGTCGGGGCAAACAGGCGGTTGTCGTTAATAAATGCTAAAAAGTCCTGTTCCAACATCCGGTGTCGGCCTAATGCCGTAGTTTTGTCAATATGATTCGTTTATTCGTTCGTTTGCTAATGCTGGCCCTGGGGTTCAGTTTACTGGCACCATCTGGTAACGTTCTGGCGCAGGTCGCTCCTACTTCATCTACGGCTTCCGCCGGTGATAAAGTAGAGTTATTCCACGCCGATAGCCTGGTTGTGCTTAACGTTCCGGGCCAGGTGGTGCGCAAACTCCATAATAACGTGCGGTTACGGCATAAAGGTGTCCTCATGTACTGCAACCTGGCGGTTCAGAATGTGACCATGAATATAATTGAGGCTTACGGAAATGTCAGGCTCATTCAGGGAGATACCATTTCGGTGAAGGGCGATACCATGTTTTATTATGGCAGCACTCGTCAGGCCAATATGCGGGGCCACGTAACCATGCGCGATCGTAAAATGACCCTGACTACCGCACAGCTCGATTACAATATGGTATCGGGTATTGCGCACTACCCCACTCCGGGTCGTATTGTCGATAAGGAAAATACGCTAACCAGTCGGGAAGGGTATTATGATACGCGCACCAAGTTATTTACGTTTCGTCGGAATGTTCGACTAGTCAATACTAAAGGTATCCTGACAGCCGATTCATTACTGTACAACTCTACTTCACGCATTGCTACCTTTCAGGGCCCAACGCGCATCACCAATAAAGATGGGGTACTGACAGCCATTGCGGGTCAGTACAATACAACGACCGGAATCTCCAACTTCGAACGTCGGGCTACCGTCGAAACACCCAAATACCGCCTGACCGGCGACTCCCTCTATTACGATAACGCAACCGAACTCGGTATCGCCAAAGGCAAGGTCATTATGGTTGCTAAAGATCAGAAAGCGGTTATTCTGGGTGATCACGTCCGATACAATGGCAAAATAGGAATTTCACGCGTGACAGGTCATGCCGTGGCGAAAAGTATAGGGAACGAAGCTTCTAAAGACACCCTCTTTTTGCGAGCCGACACACTGTTCTCCTTCGATAACAAAGTAACCAATACACGTCGTCTTCTGGCTCATAAAAACGTTTTCGTTTATAAATCTGACCTACAAAGCAAATGTGATTCTCTTATTTACGACACGGCTGATTCGACTATTTATTTTTATAAAAAGCCGGTTGTCTGGAGCCAGAATAAATACCAGATGGAAGCCGACTCGATGCGGGCTTTGCTTAAAAACAATAGAATCAATACCCTCTTTTTAAAGACAAAATCTTTTGTTATTTCACTGGATACTCTAAAGAATTTTAACCAGATAAAAGGGCGTACGGTTACCGCTTATTTTACCACAAAACTAGTCTCGACAGATACGCTTCCCGACGCTCTGGCAAACAGTAAAACCGACCCGAAAAGTACGATTAAAGCTACTAGTCCAGGAAATAATTCAGCCGTTGCAACGAATAGCCTGCCTAAACGCGTACTAGAGAAAACAAGTACAGTACCCACCTCAAAAACGGCAACGCTACAGGAGCAAACCACGCTTGAGCGCGTCATCGTTGATGGCAATGGCCAAAGCATTTATTATGCACTCAACGAACAAAATAAAATGATTGGGTTGAATCACGTTGAATGCAGCAAAATGAACATTGAATTCAACGATAATAAAGTCGGCCGAATTCGATTTTACGGGCATCCGGATTCACAGTTGATTCCGCCCAAAGAAATCACAGGCGAGGTGCAGGAGCTTGACGGGTTTCGCTGGCGCGATGCCGAAAAGCCAACCAAAAATCAGGTTCTCTGGCTTGAAGTTCCGCCAAAAGAGCAGCCAGCGGTAAAAAAACCATTAAAAAATAAGGGTCAAACTAAACCTTTGGCTCAAAAATTGGTTCAAAAAGCTAATAATTGACCGTTTTAACAATTTTTTAGACGATACCCCGTTGACTTTGTCTTTTGCGGTGAATAGGTTTGTGTTGAATACGTGTGTATCTGAAGGAGACTTACATGAAACAATTTATACTTATTGGTGTATTGATGGGCTTGCTGACGGCAACGATCCCGATTAGGGCGCAGGTAGCGCTCCGGGATTCGGATGCTCGGAAAGGAAGCCGACTCGAACTGGGTCGAACATCATCACCCCAAAAAACCAGTTCGACCCGCTTACCATCACAACGCTTTTCGATGGTTCCCAATCCGAGTTTATCTGGGCTCGATCGGTCGATAACGCTTAACAAAAATAGCGCCATTAACGAACACTATCGGTCACTGTTGCTGCCGAAGTCGGGTTCTAAGTCAGCCGCTCGGGCAAGCTCAGCAGAAAATGCCCCAGCCTCTACACCCGAGCTGCGCGTTGCCGCTTCTCAGGAAATAAAAGCCGACAGCCGATTGTTCAACAGCGAGAAGCTCTGGGTTTCGAATGCGTATCCGAACCCGGCCGATGATGTCGCCGAACTCGACTATCAGTTTGCCGGAACTGGCTCAGAAGCGAAGTTGGCGCTGCTAAATATCCTTGGAACGCCCGTGGCAGGTTATGAGCAGATCGAACTCGAACCGGGCAATCGAAAAGTACGGATTGTGACACGGCCACTGGATACAGGTTACTATCTGTACCAACTCACCGTCGATGGTAAGAAAGTGGCAACCAAGCGGTTACTCGTCCGGCATCAGTAAACCCAAACAGCATTTGTTAAAATAATCTAAACAGCCGTATCTGTTGATTATTTTTGGCACTATCTCAGGCTGTACCGTCGTTAAAACGGTGTAGCCTGTATTTTTTTTGTATCTTTGCACGCATATGCAACAACGTCATTTCGGTAAGATTCTGCTAGGTATTTGCGTTATGTTTTTACTGGGCTCGTGTAGTCCATTCGCAAAATTGCAGAAAAGTGGTAGCGACGATCAGAAGTATAAAGGCGCTCTTGAATATTATGCTAAACGCGACTGGTATCGGGCTGGTCTATTGTTTGAGGAGTTGATTCCCGTTCTGAAAGGAAGTAATGAATCAGAGATGGCGCAATTTTATTACGCCTATACCCAGTTTCATCAACAGCAATACCTTCTGAGTGCTACGCTATTCAAGAAGTTTTACGAAACCTTCGCCCGATCCGACTATGCTCAGGAAGCGATGTATATGTATGCCTACTCGCTATACAAAGACACACCTTCCTTTAACCTCGACCAGTCGAATACCCTTACCGCTACGTCGGCCCTACAGGACTTTATCAACGCTTACCCCGACAGTAAATATAAAGAAGACGCTACGAAGCAAATTTTAGAACTCAGAGGCAAACTGGAACGGAAAGCATACGAGAAGGCTTTGCTGTATTACAAAACAAGTGGCTTTAATATTGCCGCCTATAAATCGGCTGTAGTAGCGATCAATAACTTCCAGAAAGAGTTTCCTGATTCGGAATATAACGAAGAACTAGCCTTCAAAAAAGTAGATGCGGAGTTTAGTCTGGCCCAGAACAGCCTGGAAACAAAGCAGAAGGAACGTTATCAGGAAGCAATCAGTTATCATCAGGCATTCGTCGATAAGTATCCGAACAGCAAGTACGTTAAGCAGTCGGAGAAAATGTACGAAACCAGCCAGAAAGAAATTGAGCGCCTGGATAAACTAGAACAGGAGCGAGAAAAGGAAAGAGAAAAGCATAAAAACCAACCCGCTAAAGTAACAGCGGCCAATTAAATAGTTTACAGTTCATGGTCTACTGTTCAGAGTTAATGCTGGTACAGAAAACTAAAAACGGTAAACGGTAAACGAGCAGCTATGGCAACCAATCAATCTATTATTACCCGCAACAACGATAAAATTGCGGCCCAGACTGGTAATCTGTATGAATCGGTTTCGATTATCTCGAAACGTGCCCGGCAGATTGCCACCAAAAATAAAGAGGAGCTGAGCAACAAACTGTCCGAGTTTGTATCGGCAGTCGACAATCTGGAAGAAGTTTTCGAAAACCGGGAGCAGATCGAAATTTCGAAGTTTTACGAGCGGATGCCGAAACCAACGTCTATCGCTACCGACGAATTTCTGGAAGGTAAAGTCTACTGGCGTTATAACGACGAGCCACAGCAATAAGGCAATTATCTCGTCTGTTTTTCAAGACCGCATGGTAGATTTGCCGTGCGGTTTTACTATTTAAACCAGTCGGTAGAACTAAGGATATACACAGCTCACTATCGACTTACTGATATTATGTCTGTTGCAGGCAAACGAATTCTTCTGGGCGTAACGGGTAGTATTTCAGCCTATAAATCAGCCCTATTGACACGGCTTCTGATAAAAGCCGGAGCTGAGGTTCAGGTAGTCATGACCGAGTCGGCCAAGTCATTTATCACACCGCTAACGCTGGCAACCCTGTCAAAACGCCCGGTCCTCTCTTCATTCGTTCATTCAGCATCAGATCAAGCGGGTGATGGACATTGGAACAATCATGTTGAACTAGGGTTGTGGGCAGATGTTATAGTCATCGCACCCGCATCTGCTCGTACACTGGCACGGTGCGCCACCGGGCTTTGCGATGATTTACTGTCGGCGATTTATTTATCTGCCCGCTGTCCTGTGTTTTTCGCCCCAGCCATGGACGTGGATATGTATCACCATCCAACAACGGTCGAAAACCTTCGTAGGCTCGAATCGTTTGGTAACCACATCATTCAAGCCGAACACGGTGAACTAGCCAGTGGATTGGTTGGTGAAGGCCGACTGGCGGAACCTGAAGCGATTTTGAATACGCTGGAAGTGTTTTTGCAGGCAGTCGAAACATCCTCTCTGAAACCAGGTATATTGCAAGGAAAAAAAGTGCTGGTTACGGCAGGCCCTACGCAGGAACCTATCGACCCCGTTCGATACATTAGCAATCATTCGACCGGAAAAATGGGCTATGCCATCGCCAAAGGCTTTGCGATGGCCGGTGCTGATGTAACCTTAGTAAGTGGGCCAACGGCTTTGCCTGTACCTGCTACAACTATTGAACGTATTTCAGTGCGATCGGCACAAGAAATGTATAATGCTACGCAGGCCATTTTTAGCGACGCCGATATTGTGATTCTGAGTGCTGCCGTAGCGGATTACACACCTGCTCACCCCGCCGATAAAAAGATTAAAAAGAAGGAAAGCACATTTTCTATTGAACTGACTAAAACCATCGACATTGCTGCTACGCTCGGAAACCAGAAGCAGGCCGGGCAATTGATGATGGGGTTTGCCCTCGAAACGGATAATGAGCTAGAGAATGCAATAAAGAAACTTCACGCTAAGAATTTAGACTGGATTGTATTAAATTCACTACGCGATCCAGGTGCCGGTTTCGGACACGATACCAATAAAATCACCGTTATTGACAAAGACAACCAAACCTACGAATTTGCGCTTAAATCAAAAGATGAAGTAGCCCAGGATCTTGTCAGGCTGGTAGTCGATAAACTTAACTCTCTATGAGTCTCCGTGAACTAGATACAACGCAGACATACATTCATAGAGTCATTGTCATGAAAATACTATATGTCTTATTGGTTTTGAGTTGTCTGGTTGGTTCGGCGCGGGCACAGGAATTAAATTGCCAGGTCAATATCAACTCCGACCAGTTATTTGCTCAGCAAAAAACTGATTTTTCGTACGTCAACCAGTTGAAGGGCATCATTACGGAATTCATGAACAACCGACGCTGGAGTAACGACCAGTTTGCTGTGAATGAACGAATTAACTGCTCGATCAATATTAACCTGGTTAAATCCCTGACACAGGGCGTGTTTGAAGCTACGGCTCAAATCATAGCGACCCGTCCCGTTTATGGCACCAACTACGAAACCACTATTTTCAGCTATGTAGACCGTGCCTTCAACTTTGTTTACCTGCCTACAACGCCCGTTTATTTTCGGGAAAATCAGTACTCTGATGACCTGACTTCCCTATTGGCATTTTACGCAAATGTCATTCTGGCGGTCGATTATGACACGTTCAGCAAGGAAGGTGGTACGCCCTTTATCCAGCGGGCCTATACCATTACGAACCTGGCCCAACAAGGCTCCCCAAACGGAGCGTGGCAAGCCGGTGGTGACCGACGTAACCGATACTGGCTTATTGAAAATATGCAAAATCAGCAACTAATTCCTTTTCGCGATGGTATGTACACCTATCATCGTCAGGGCCTTGATATATTTGCAGCTAATCCGGTTCAGGTTCGCAAACAAACGCTTGACTTATTGACCACGATTCGGACAATTGGGCTGCAACTTCCTAACTCGGTATTACTCAATTCGTTTTTTGACGCGAAGTCGGAAGAATTGTATAATATTTTATTCGAAGGGACGTCTACTGAACGCCAGAAAGCCTTTGATTTGTTGTCCTATTTAGACCCGGCCAAGACCGAAAAATACCGAAAACTAGTGCAGTGAGCATACTCACACAAACTGTCCACTGTTAACTTCTTATAGATTTTGCTTTCGCATTTACTAATAAAAAATTACGCACTGATTGAAGAGCTGGAACTCACCCCCGACCGTGAGCTGAATATCATCACGGGCGAAACGGGAGCTGGCAAATCCATCATGCTGGGTGCTATCGGTCTTTTGCTGGGCAATCGAGCCGACACCCGTGTACTGTATAACCCTGAAAAAAAGTGCGTTATCGAAGGCACATTTGGCGTTTCAGGCTATGCAATCGAACGTATTTTTGACGAAGAAGAACTTGATTATTCCAATACCTGCATCGTTCGTCGGGAAATTAGTGTCAGTGGAAAATCGCGGGCCTTCGTCAACGATACCCCCGTTAATCTGGAAACCCTTCGCCGGGTAACAAGCCAGATGATGGACATTCACTCGCAGCATGATTCGGTTCTGCTTGGTTCCAATGAATATCAGCTCGAGATTGTCGATACATACGCCCAGAACGACGGATTACTTAGAACATACCGCTCTGATTATCAATCCTACCGAACCAAACGAACGGCCTACGACCAACTACAGGCCGAAGCTTCGGCCATGCGTAAAGAGTTCGACTACAACAATTTTTTGTACGAAGAACTCGTCAAAGCCCAGTTACAACCCGACGAACAGGAAACCCTCGAACAGGAACTAACGATCCTGGAAAACGCAGAAGAAATTAAGGAACGGCTGCAACTGGCCTACGAATACCTCGATAATGCCGAACAGTCGGTCATCGATTTCCTGAAAAGCACAGTTAGCAACCTGGCTTATATCAGTAAACTGTCGGACCAGTATGAGCAACTCCAGAATCGAGCACAGAGCAGCCTGATCGAACTGCGGGATTTGGCCGACGAAATCAGTACGGAGCAGGACCGGGTGGAAGTTGATGATACCCGTGCGGAAACCATTCGCGAACGGCTGAATTTGATTTATCAACTCCAGACCAAACACCAGGTAAAAGATGTGGATGGGCTTATTGCACTGCGTAATGAGCTTGAAAAGAAAGTGAGCAAAGTACTCAATCTGGATGATGCACTAGCCAATGCCAAAGCCCAGGCTTCGGCCGCCTACGCACAACTTCAGATCAGTGCCGAAGCCTTGTCGGAGTCCAGAAAAGCGGTGTTGCCCTCTATCGAAACCGAAATTGGTAGTCTACTGCACGATTTGGGCATGCCCAACGCGTCACTCAGAATAGACGCAGAAACGACTAAAGCCTCTCCAACCGGTGTCGATACGATTTCGTTTTTATTTAGTGCCAACAAAGGCGTTAAACCACAGCAGTTAAAAAATGTAGCGTCGGGTGGTGAGTTTTCGCGACTCATGATGGCTATTAAATATATTCTGGCCAGCAAGCGATCCTTGCCTACCATTGTCTTTGATGAAATCGACACGGGTGTTTCGGGTGAAATTGCTATTAAAATGGGCAACATGATGCGCGATATGGCCCGAAGTCATCAGATTATCGCTATTTCGCACCTCCACCAGATTGCAGGCCAGGGCACAGCGCATTACTTTGTGTATAAAGACCATTCATCCGACAAAACGGTTAGCCGAATTAAAAAACTAACGCAGGACGAGCGAATAACTGAAATTGCCCAGATGATCGGTGGTAAAAATCCATCCGCCAGTGCCCTTAAAAATGCCCGAGAAATCCTTAAACAACGACAAAACTAAATTAATGTATAAGGCAGGATGTATGAAGTCTGAAATATTGTGTTCATAATCAGCGAAATACATCATGCTTTTATATCTTATATCATCCCTCCTACCTACTCTTTCCCATGCATACACCGATACGTACCGCCGTTCTATCAATTGTTTATGGCGCTTTATTATTAGCCTGTAACTCAGGCGAAGAAGCTGTTAAAAAAAGTGAGAATGAAGTGCTGGCTATTCATGATGAAGTTATGCCGAAAATTGATGACATCCTGAAGCTGAAAAAACAGTTAAAGCAACGAATTACCTCACTCGACAGTCTAAAGGCCAGCGGCTCAGCCTCCGCCACGCTACGAACTGACGAAGAAAAAGAGCAGGCGACCCGCCTTGTTACCGATCTCGCCATCGCTGATAGCCTGATGATGAGCTGGATGTCGCACTATAACGGCGATACCCTTTCTAAAATTTCCTCTGAAGAAGCGCTGAACTATCTGGCTGCGCAAAAAGATCAAATTACGGATGTTAAAAAACGTGTTACAACCAGTATTGAACAGTCCCGCCAGTTTTTGGGCAAGCCTTAAAGCCTGGGCCTGTCTTCCTGCACTTGTTAGCCTACTGTGGAGTTGCGGAACGGGCTCCGATGATAAACTCCCTATTCTAGGCCAACGGGAAGCGATTACGAAAGTCGTCGACGGTAAAACCGTAACCGACTCGATTGATCATACCATCCCCAATTTCAACTTTGTGAGTCAGTATGGCGACACTGTCACGGCCAAAAATCTGGATGGAAAAATCTATGTAGCTGATTTCTTTTTCACGACCTGCCCCACGATTTGCCCTAAAATGAAGGTGCAACTCAAACGAGTGTACGACAAGTTTAAGGGTAATCCAGATGTTATGCTCCTGTCGCACACCATCGATCCGGCCCACGATTCAGTAGCGGTGTTGAAAGAGTTTGCCCAGAATCTGGGCGTCACAGGCCGCCAATGGCTATTTGTAACGGGCGACCGTGAAAAGATTTATGAGATCGGCCAGAACAGTTATATGGTAACAGCTCAGGAAGATTCGTCGGCACCGGGTGGTGTTGTACACAGCGGAGCCTTTATTCTGGTCGATAAGCAGAAACGCATTCGAGGAATTTACGACGGCACTACTGAAGAAGGAGTCGATAAACTAATGGCTGATATGGAGCGACTATTGGCCGAGTATAAATCATGATCCGATTAACTGGTTTTTTAATAGTAATTACGGTTTTTATCGCCTGTCTGTCGTGTCAAAGTGAAGAAGAAATAAAGCGGCAACGATACATTACAGAAGGTATTCTGATCTACAAGAATAATTGTGCCAACTGCCACCAGCCCAAAGGGGAAGGGCTGGCCGAACTATATCCGCCTATTGCCAAATCCGATTACCTGACCAATAAGAACCAGATAATCTGTTTAATGCGTTATGGACAGCAGGGAAAAATTGTAGTGAATGGCAAATCATATAATCGGCCAATGCCGCCACAACCGCAACTAAGCGATCTGGAGATTGCCGAACTAGCCACGTATATCTACAACGAGTGGGGAAATGAAACCAAAGTGACTGATGTAAAAACAGTCACGCCTATTCTGAAGAAGTGTGCCGAAAGTAAATGATCGTCCGTCAATAATTCGTGTAACTGGCGATTTTAAATACCCGCATCGACATTGAAAACGCCCGTTACCTTGCGGATGGCGTATTTCGTAAAGTCCTGATTGGCATCCAGACCGATACCGTAGAGTTTTTCACCCGTCAACTGGCTAAGAATCGTCACCGGCTTGTCGGTATAAACTTTCTTGGTGATGGGGTTCCAGGTAAGTTCGGGAGTGAGTAGCTTTTCCTGTTTCTGCTTGTTTAACACCTCTACATGCCCAATAACGACATAGATATCTTTTGCCTTGTCGTAACGGCCCGAGTCAGAGCGAACGGTTGTCACTTCATCGCCAGATGGCCCATAAAACACAATCTGAATGGGTTTCGGGTACCGTCGATTATCGTTTACATAGCGAAGTTGTTTG
>Ga0209930_1003120_pt1 | contig 17194 bp, 6 predicted proteins | sample ThiBiot_500_biof_2_FD_183948 | JGI IMG/M metagenome (GOLD analysis project Ga0209930, IMG submission 183948) | Wastewater bioreactor microbial communities from Cape Town, South Africa - Thiocy_cont_500_biof (SPAdes) | ecosystem: Engineered > Bioreactor > Thiocyanate-remediating >... | reverse complement strand
AAATATATTTTAATTAATATTTAAAAACAAAACTAGCAAATTGGATGCTTGATTTGTTGAGTTTTTCGTTTGCTTGTTTTTTTTTACTTTCGTATTTTTTTCCGCTTCTTCGTCCATATGTGTACGGTTGGTAATCTTCGAAGCTTTCGAAACATTATTGAACTGATCGAAAGTAGTTTTATCAGCCAAAAATACCGAACACCAATCCAAATATAATCGAAATAATATTCATTGAATGTCATGGTATCGCTTATGTTTTCACCAGAATTGATCATGTTCACTTCTAATAGTGGAGGTCGTATACAAGCGTATGCAAAAAAAATGTGAAAAGACGCCTCTATTTACTGCCTCTATATATAATTATAAGCAAAGAGAACGAGTTTTTTTCCGAATCCGTAACTATGATGAAAATGACGTTTATTTAATGTTTGCTATGAAACTATGCGAAGTGGGGAAAAATCAACGATAAAAAAATATTCATCTCCAACCCATGTAAATATTTTTTTAATATAAACGCGCTTTTATCGCGCTTGAACCGCGAGCGAAACGCTCAAGGTGAAACGCGTTTAAACGCGGCTGTGGTGAAACATTTGATGCGTGTAGACGCGTTTAGATTAAGTGCGTTGACACGCGGTTTTACGCCAACTGCGTCTACACGCAGTTTTATTGGTTTGAATATTTAGGTAAAATTGAAAAGCTTGAACTGCGTCTAAACGCCGTGAATGTTTCACCTACGACGCGTTACAAAATAAAACGCGTTTTTACGCGGTTTCAACTAGTTCTGCGAAGAAATGCGATTCTATTAAATGTGCGTTTAATTGCGACTGAAATTTGAACTGCGTTTAATCGCGACTAAAAATTGAACTGCGTCTAGACGCGTTAGGACTGATTTATTAATAAAAAATATTAATATCTCAGTTCGTCTCAGCCTTGATCTGAGTTGCCATCGATCGCCTCTACCAATGGTCTTTACCTAACTGTATAGGCCAACGAACTGTTTGCATGTCGAGATGTTGATGTATCTGAAATGATAGAAAGTAGATTAGAACAAGTGAACTAATGATTAAGAAACATGTATACATACCGTTCAGCCATATATGACCACAATCAGTACTGATTCGAATGTAAACTCTACGTAATTGTACTGTCTTAAATAAAAGGAAAACATGATTGGAATATGATACTAAGTGACTGAGGACCTTGATACACTTTATCATATCCAAAAATGTTCGAATCTAATGGTATTTCATTTAAATCCAGGGGAGAGAGCAGTAGAGAAAATATAGGAAAAGAAAGAAAAGACTGCTACAAAAATCATGTTTTTTGTTTGAATATTTTATTTCTAACAGAAAAAAAGAATACGATTCGAGCTTTCAGACCATAACTTGGTCCATCGTCAGGAATGACGATATAAAATGATTTCTTGTGTTTATATAGCAAGCAAATAAGAAGAAAGAGAACAGAACAACACATGTACTCAAATCATCAATGTCGGCGTCGGTAATAACAATCAAGAGACTGATAGATTGTGTAAGAAGAAAGTTTTCTTTTTTTGTTCTCTAAAAAAAGAAACCTTATGACACAAATGACCATTTCATTAAAACTTGTTTAAATCCTACATTTTATTTCAATCAAATTATTAATTTAGAAACCTCGCGCTCATTATAAAAACCGAAAAACTCTGCAGATTAACGAATAAAATCTATAAATCACTTATCTAGATTGAATTTATGAGACCTAAATATGAACCCCAATGAGATTTGTAAAAAATGTTTACGTAGATTTGCATCAGCATTTTATGAATCAAATATTTGTATATGGATTTCAATGACTATTATGACATTCAAATAGGAATTCTATTTGGTATTTGATAGGTTAAAGATTCATAGATATTTTATTCAATATTATAACAGATGAATATTTATATCAACTCCAGTTCATAATTATCTTCCGACAAACATTATAGATTAATTCTTGTAATTAGATCGTATACATACAAGAATTTATTTTATAAAAATATACGTTTTGATGACAGACTTACTTTCTTAAATTCATCGATACTACATGAAATATCGAAGGATGTTGATGGAAAGCAATGCTGATTGCAAATGATAATACAACTTTGACTTCTTGAAAATTTAAGTAAATCTATCCTTTCATTCTACAATTGGCCCTCAGTCATGATGCAATGTTCAAAGGGTTATCTCGAATCAATAGTCTTAAAAAGATAAAGAGCGATGCTAGCATTCGTTTATCTAATTTGAATTACAAACATCAATGTAACGATTCTAATATCGTATCTGATTTAGATCTAAATATTCACAAATATCTCCATTCTGAAACGATCACTGTCCAAATTGATTCGAAGACTAATTGAAAAAAGGCAAATATAATTATTATTGAGTGATTTTTCTTCATTCTCATTCTCTTATTGATCATCAGACAGATACACAATAGTCATGTAATATGTTCTTTCATTACCTGTCGAACGAGGATAAAACACGGTCATTGATGTTTCAATCCTCATATATAATTGTATTTCCTTTCATAATTCAAGTCACATTTTTTTAAAAATGAATGCTATTTGTGAAAAAAAGTCTGTACAATATATGCACGTGCAAACAAAAATATCATTTGCCACTTACATTGCCATTGTATGATGGTCATTGCCACGTTGGTTTATTTTTTAAATACGATTTAAATAAAAATGATTTCGATGCACATTATTCACACGGAAGAAAGATGGTATTTATCGATAATCGTCATCATCATCATCGCTGGTTCGCAAATTATGATCTGGACAATCCAAATGTCCAATTATACACAACATACGGCATTCATCCAAAATATCTTCCCTCGAATTTTAACAAAGCATTATCAGAATTACATCAGATTATCAAAAATCAAGACCATTTAAACACTTCATTCGTAGGAATCGGAGAATGCGGCTTGGATGACACAAGTGTCTATTCATACGATGATCAATTATTTATATTTAAATCACAAATTAAACTAGCACGTCAATTTCAAATTCCACTTGTAGTCCACGGTCGAGGACTACATTCGTATGCATCAATGCCCAATGAAATGGAATTGAATTTAGACCAATGCCATCGCATACACTGGCACTGTGTGAACCCAAAAACCGACTTAAATATAATATCAAAGTTCATAAATTATTTTCATAATTCATTTATTGGATTCAACGGCTCTGTGATAGCCTCCAATAATGATCAATCCCAAACCGAATTCAACAATTGGTTAATCAAGCAACAAAACGTACTTGATAGAATTATTCTCGAAACAGATTTTCCATTTTTACGCCCAACAACATTGGACAAACATCAATACAATCCAATCTCTGGTATAACAATTGTGGCACAAACAATCGTTAACATTTTGCGTACAAAAAATTTGAATGCTACCAAAGTTATTGACATATCGAACAAAAATATACAACGAATGTATGGAATTCAATGATTTCACATGAAACGCACTACATTTCCTTGTTATTCCAATTCTCTCTGCGATTGTTGTTCTCCATATGTCTTCTGAATAAATAACAAAAACATTAAATAGAAAACAAAACATTTATCGATAGAACTGAAACCAGTCGGCGTTGTACGAGTTGTTCCGCCAAAAAGAAACAAAGGTCGACACTCGTCGCGTAATACCTAACTTCATTTTTTATCTTTATCTCATTTTCTATCCATATCATCTAAAAACATATATCGAAATTTACTCATTTATGATTAATCGGAAACTAATGTTATGAGAAAAGTTTCTGTCTGAAGATAAAGATCGACATTCTCTGCATTAATCAAATTGATCGTTATGAGTTCTTATTCTTCGTAAATAGACATGTTAAGTCCTTCTTCGCTCTCTCATTGTTCCATATTATCTAGAATATTAGTTACTGAATCTGAAATTGATGTTATGAGAAATGTTCCGTCTAAAGATAAAAACCAAAGATCGACATTCTCTGCATTAATCAGATTACTTGTTATGATTTCTTACTTTTGAAAAAGTTTCCTTTTCTTCTTCGCTTTTTACTATCCAGAATACTCACTGAAATGGAAGCACTTAAGATCAATCTAAACTTGATGTTATGGGAAATGTTCCATCTAAAGATAAAACCAAGATCGACATTCCCTGCATCAATCCGATTGATCACTATGATTTCTCACTTTCGATAATATGTGTATAGCTACATTAATTCTCCTAGAAACAATATGAATTCTTTCATAGACTTTATACCTCCAATTTCATTACACTTAATATTCCTTATTTGAGTGAGATATCTTACCACAAACTGTTGGACGTATTTTTAATTTCATTTCGAGATCATCCACTAGGGATACTAATTTTCAATATAAATCTATAGTTCTGCATTTTTTGTAACATATCAAATAGTTGATTTGATTATAAGAGATGAGGTAATATTATACGATTTATTTTGTTTGAATCGATAGATATGTTCTTTTTCATTCATTAAATTCATTACAGAATACAGAATGAACGTCACTCTTATATTTGATTACTTTCATTATAATTAACCAGATTCTTACATATCTTTATTCCTAATGTTCAGAGAACACATTTCCAATTATATAGTCACCTTTCTATTCACTTATCTTCATGTTCACTCATTAATATCCGACTGCTTTTAGTTCATTTTCCTTTCTTTTCTTATCGAAAGTCATTCAAGGTTTCATGTCTTAACTTTATTCTAATTTATATCCCATCAACGTTTTGTTTCTGTTCACTCTAGTATAACTCATCATATATCAATTTTCTTAATTTCTTGAGAATTTATCAGACTTCTTCACATATATATATAAACATCTAAATATAGAATCCATCCACCCATGTGATGATCTGAATTGAGAATTCATACATATCCTGAATTCATTATTAGTTTATCATCCTAGATGACATCATTTTAACATACAATGTACAATTAGTTCATATATATTCATTTAAATTAAAGATTTTCACAAAAAACCAATATTAATGATAAATAAATAAAATAGTAACATCACAAGCAACGTAAACAACAAAAATAAAAATTAGCATTACAAGCAACGTTGACAACATCAACAACACAAGCGATGTCGACAACATCAACAACACAAGCGATGTCGACAACATCAACAACACAAGCGACTTCGGGAAAAAAACGTCATAATGATAATAGTAATAATATTAATAAAAAACAACACAATATCGTGTTCCTGATGATGGGCCTTGAACAATGGTCAGAAAGCTCGAATCGTATTCTTTTTTTCTGTTAGAAATAAAATATTCAAACAAAAAACATGATTTTTGTAGCAGTCTTTTCTTTCTTCTCCTATATTTGTGAACAGCATTGATTTAAGATTGTTGATAATATTATACATGAAAGCATATTTTGTTAAAAGTTATTCGACTTTTTTGTTTTCGAACAACGTAGGAAGGGAGTGTTTTTTCTGTATGTCATCGGGGGATCTTGGCACAATCTCATTGAATTCTACTTCAATTTTGTGTTTGGAGGTTTGACTGTAATCTGGACCGATCCTGCGTATGATTCTCCATGATCCGTAGCTTCTTACACTGCTACCATAGCCACTATCGGTTGTACTTAAAGCATCAGAGTTATCCATTGATCTTGCTTGTTCGATGTAATCTATATTAAAAAATATTCAGTTCAATGACGATAAAGTGTTGATATGATTCAGAGTATAACAAAAACAGATTACACAAACCATTTTGTGACTCTGGGTGGATTTCCAAAGGCTCGATTTCCAGCTGACAACTCAGAGTGTAATCAGACATACAATTGAACTGTTGGCCATGCCATTTATGTATTTTTCTTCGAAGAAATAACTCTGACGATTGTTTTTCAAGATAAGCTATTGAGAAAGATCTTGTTCCCGCAGATGATGTACCAGACGAGATACGTATAGAATGTGCTAAGTTTGAGCTAAGAGAAAGTTGTTTCACTATGTCCGATTTTGTGACATTTAATGGAAGATTGCTGATTTTCAGAAAATACTGTGCGCCTTCAAAATCTGAATTGTATACACGGTGAAAAGATGAATTTGAAAAATATTACTGTTTTCTCTTTTATGAGCCTTCGATATAGTTTTCCTTGATGCTTTGTGACCCAGTTGACACATTGGATTAGCATGATTACCCGAATTTCGACACAGTATGTGCTTATAATTGCACTTCGATGCATAACGACATTTACCATTCATAAAAAATTTACACAATTCTCTCGTTAGTACGGGTTCTTTGATACATTTGCATTCAATAGCCGAGTCTTGTAATTTTATATTTGATTTTCTATGGGCAAGTGCTTGTACTGCTTTTTCATCGCCTATATTTTTGATCCACGCTTCGTAAGACACAATTTTGTGCAACGAAGAGAAAACACTGTTGACGGTGCGTCGTCTCAGAACAATATTTGCTACATGTGTTTCGAAAATGGTCGCTAACTCTTCACTTGTGATAGTTGCCGGTAAGTTGGTTACATGGATGCAATAATTCGGCCCTTCGATCCATGTCTGTTCAGCTAAAAGGAATTTCAGATTAAAGCACCGCGTAAAATTTCAAATAAACAAAAGACTGCGTTTTTCTCGAAATAATGATGCTGTTCGATATTAGTAACTTACTTGGTGTGAACTCTCTTGTGTGAATGATTCGTTGAATATCATGTTTAGATTCCTCTGTACATTCAATCCCAATTGGCTCCCAGTGTGCCACTACTTCTGTCTGAAATTTGAAAACATAGCTTGTTTCTAGGGTGAAACTAGAGGATAACAAGACGTTGATTACTATTAGTTGCAAGACATCAATTTAGTCAAATATTTCTAACTCAACTTTTTTAGAACGGATTTTCTCTCTCAGAAAATATCTGTTAAATCGTGTTAATATTCGCAATGGTGTATCGTTTTCGTTATACACTCAAGTTTCCGTGATGTCCAACTACTTATGTCGAAAAATACAGGTTGATTCCGATATCTAAGCATCGGAAATCGCTGGAATGTCAAAGCAATATTTCCATCCGAAGTTTTTTTTCGAATAAAAATTCTTTACTTTGTTCTGTTCTTGGATTTGCTTATGCTTGATTTGACATACAGTGTCTTCTTTGTTAAGTGCTGAAATTGTGAAAAGAAGGACTTTTGCAGAATATCTATCATTTTTATATACTCATTAACACGTACTTTTGACTTCTTTACAATATAACACAAACAGTAACTTGAATTGGCTCGTAAACTCGTTCATACCATCTTCATCAACAAAAATACTATCACGCACTGAAGGATACTTTTGGAAAAAATGTTCTAATGTACATTCGCTAAGTGAGTCGGGAGTTTTCGCGTATTCGATAAGTTCCTTTTGGAATGCACTGCGGTAGTCAAAATCGATTATTAAACGAATATATTGTACGAACTCTATTTTTCTCCCTCCAAAACCATAATTTTTTGCATTATTCCAAAAATAATCGATTATATCATTGGTTCTGTCGATTAAGACTTGCGGTGGGGTCTCGTCATTGATATTAGCTTCAAGAAAACGTACAGCATCATTGAATGGAACGCTCATGAGTTCGTTGATGAAGTTCTGTTTCTTTTCGTCAAGAAGTGGACGAATCCATGATCTATATTGTTTCATATACTCAGGATCTTGTATCGTTGGACAAATTGTAGAGGTGGAAAGTAGTTTCATCTTCTCTGTTGTGGAGTTGGCAAGAGTAGGATTGAGAAGACAAGCAAATGCAGCATGGAGACCAGAAATTACCGAGACTAATGTACGTTGTTTCTCCTTTTTTAGTAGATTCACTAAGGCACTGAGCTGCCCATTGATTTTCTCGACTAGAGATTGAAATTGAACATTCTCTATTTTTGACAGACTTTCCAGGGCGTTAATTTGCCGTTGAACACGAGCTGAAATAGAACCTTCAGTAGATTTGTCCACATATTCTTTGATGAGCTTGAGCTTCGTGCGATCGAGCGATAAATTTTCTCTGTCCATCAGTTCATTAAGAACTACATTGATTCGCTGTCGAGACTCCTGCATGTCAATATCTAGAAAATAGTGTACAAGGTCGAGCAAAAAAAGTTCGCTATCACTTGGATTCCACTCGTTTTCACAGACAGGCTAACAAAATCACACAAAAGTTGCACAATTTTTTACAATGATACTTCAAAAAATAGAACTTTATTCAACTAACCGCGAATCTTCGCCTCAAAGTAGCAATAAATTTCATAGATGTTTCTCTTGTTATGTAATAACTATGAAATGACAATATCCTATCAGTACGTCAGCGAATGGGGCGTCAGATTCGAGTTTTTTTGTATTCCGATTCGTATCTGTGCCTGAGCTGACTCTCGTTTAGGTTTAGTTATATGTAGAATTGAATTCCGCGTCGAATGATACCATTTTCAAGTGCTGCTACCGAGCAAAAATTTTAGTCAGCGTAATGACAGCCGATCATTACGAGGCTCATACTGGCAGCAAAATGAGACATTTTTCTCGATGACTCTAGTATCATCTGAAGCGAAATGCAATTCTACATTTAACTCAGTTACAGATACGAATTGCGATAGAAAAAACGCGAATCTGGTGCTATATCCAACAATTGGATCGATCGACTCTCAAAATATTCAAACTCATTGCCTTAGTTAATTGCGGTATACTAAAATCTCTATACTTACAATTTGTTATTTAATCAATGATCGATGGTCCAAAGCTTTCGAATATTCAATTCTCAACTGATCATTCATACTCACAGAATTCTATTTTTTAGAGAGTCGATTTCGTGATTTCGAAATAGTGCACTAATGGAACGCGAGCGACTCCATAAAAAACCCATATCAAAATAACTACAAACTCAAAAAATACTAAAACTATGATCTTTTATTGCGAGAGAAGAACAAATGACGCTGTTTCTGTGACGACGTTGCTGCGAACGACACTTTTTTTTTAAATATTATAGCACACGAGAAAAAAGACATGCCTTTTTATATTTACTCAACAGGAAAGTTGCTTGTTCTCTTTCTCTATAGATAAGAAGTTTTTTACCCACTACGTGACGACACGCAAAAAAACAGTAATATACTTTGGACGTACGTAACTCAGAGCCGTAAAACTCTATTCAACTTGATCGTCTTTAACAATGTCGACACTAGCTGTTGATACAGGACTGTTACTTATTGATGGAATAACCATCACTTTCGAAGATTATTTTCCAGCTGAAGATCGTCCGGAGTTCTCAAGAGCTCGAATAAACTTAATTAACGCACTACGTACCTTCGAAGAAACGTCAGAATTCCGTTTTCCTCAAGAGAAACAAGAGGCACATAATCAAGTGGAACTGCGTTTGAATGAGCTACTCAACTTCTTCGACAATGGAACTCCCAGTCAAATAGTATTTGATTCAATATTCTGTTATCTCTATAACCAAATCACAAGGACTTTGGATAACTTCGAAAATCTTCTTAATATTCATGCACGAAAGCAATATCTTCTTGCCGATCTTTTCGAAATTCCTATGGACGATGTTCATGGTCGTTTTTACGAATATAGAGTCACTCCCAAATCACATTATACTGAACGTGTTCTCAACGCGTTGCTCACTAGAACCGAAAGAAACAGTTATTCCAATGCAGTGGTCAACGAACTACAAATAGGAAACAAATTGAGACTAACCATAAACAGCACAAACAACGTTATTTCACAACTAGAGCGATTATACGACTGTTTTGCAAGGACTGCAGCCAGATACCAAATTACCACTGATGTCCTTATTACACAATTGCTTGAGAAGAAAAAACGTAATGCAACCGTTCATGTTGGAAGAGATTTAGTTGATCATTATGATAAGTGCCAACAACTACGTCGCAAATGCAATCTCTTAATATCGAATAATCCCGATACAAAGAAAGCAGCAGAGGAGGAATTTGACTTGTTAATTGGTGAAAACTCCCGAAATAGAATTACACAGGCACTTCAGGCACCAATTGCACAGCAGGGTGTTGCAAATGCAAATGTTATTGAGAATGAAATACGACCAAAACTTCAAAGGTACCTAAACTCTCCTCAATTTGTGACTATGCAAACACTCTTCAACAACGGAGAAATAGATCGACTGGAGAAAATGTTCACTCATTACTGCAAGTTCAAAATAGAAAAATGGTACTTTTGATCTTTTTTTGTACACGATATTGTTTATTTCTCTTAATTTCACAGGTTTAAAGCGGATGAACCTGTACAAATAGGTAAACATTCAAACAGTTCTATTTCTCGGTGTGAGGATGAGTAATATGTTTTCAAAGATGGTGAAATTCAGTGTCCTTTTGAGTCTCTTTAATTGATCTGTAATATCGAATTCCGTGCACTAGTCAGTATGTGATCAACGGTTTTAAAATTTCAGAAACTCCTGAACAATTAGGAATTCAGATAGGCCTAATAGTTCGTTGAGATGCTTATCGCATACGAAATTACTATCACTTTCTTTTTCTAGCTGGACAACAGGCAAGGATAATCAATGGGCGATTTTGGGGACGCCGCAAACGTAATCCACAAGCACCAAAAAGTGATAAAAGAACGAAATATTATCTAGTTCATGACGAGAATAATAACGACCATCAAGTTGAACACGCAAAATTGAGTTCAATTCATCGAATTACCGGTTAAAATTGGGTTTAAACAATTGACAATGCGCTTACTACTGAACTTTCAAACAAAATAGTTTAGTGTTTAGCAGAAATAAAATCATTAGAAATACTATATCGACAGTTTGCAAAAGCAATCGTTTTGATGAATCGTAATATAACGAATAAGCAAGGGTGTTGAGGGTGAGAACAGCTTGCCATGACCGGTTTCGTCCTTGCTTAAGGGACTCATCAGATGGCTTAATTGTCATTTAAAAGAAAATGACATTTACTTTGCTACAAATGTTGAATGAAAAAGCAAACAAATTTCCAAATTTCCGATCAAAAATTGCAGTAGTAAATAAATTACTAGGCAGTTGTGAGGACAGGACAGCTTGCCATGACCCCGTCCGTGAAATAATTGCCGATTTCCATTCAATTGTTGTTGTTGTTGTTGTTGTTGTTGTTGCTGTTATTGTATGTACTGTTGTGCTTATCTAGAATAAAGTTAATTTATTTGAATGAATTGTGTATACTTATGGAATTGAAGATGAAATTGAAAATTACACGTTCTAATTTGTCGATATAAATCAGATCAACAGGTTTGAAAACATTCGTGGATTAGCAGTTTAGGAAGTTTTTGCGTTAGATGCTACTTTGATTGAAGCTCGAATGAGATATGGGTGGTTGTTGTGTTGTAAGGAATAAAGACAATTGAATTGAATTAAACGAAGACTTGTGTATTGTATACTTGTGTTGATGAAACTTGTGCAATGAAAATGATGAGAAATAATCTCTTTATATATCATGTGAAAAAGGTAGGAGGCGATGGATAGCGGACGTGACTGAATTCGTGTAAATGTTACGGCTTATCAGTGGGAAAAAATGCCTTAGTGAGATAGAATGTGAGAATAAACGAATGAATATAGGTATTTTAAACGAAACGGTTCATTCCTTTGGTAGACGCATGTGTATGCCATCTGTATGACGCGGTGGGAAAAGGGAAATAATGTAGATGTCTTGAATCATATATAAATGACTGCATAAATCCATATATTGTATTATGTTTCTTGTAATATCTGTCTTATGTCAGAAATGCAAATTACAGTCAATATTAATCGGCAAGTAATCAATTTGCTGTATGAAAACGGATGAACCAAACCAATTGAGCTTATACATACTATTGAGATAATATCCAAACCATAATGCACTTTTATTGATCACAACATGAAATGACTAATATTATCATTGAACAATAGAATTGAATGTCATGCTGACCTGTACATCAATGACACATTGTAAATATTTATTGTAATAATTCTCATGATTGAATATTCACAATATAATGACATCGAGTTGATTGTATTTTAACGATTATAATAGAATAATCAGAGATATTTACAAAATTTGGCGTAAATTGTTTTCCAAGTAAATATAAAAGATTGAGATTCATTGTTCATATATTTATAAAGTTATCATGATCTAGGCATGATATTGTTGTAATTCATCTGAAGAACTTGTATCAATTTGTAATCGAATACGGTTAAGAATGTCCTTTTAAAAACTGCCTTTGCTAAATGTCCCTCGATTTTGGTCCTTGAAAAAATGTCCTTCGTGTACAATGTCCTCTAACATAATGTCCTTCAGAAAATGTCCTCCACAGAAAAAAGTCCTTTGGTGAAAAAAATACTAGTATTCGAGCTAGATACCAAAAAGAAGACTTCAATTGAATGAACGTTTAAAAAATATTTTATTGACTATTCGGAGCGAAAAAAGAAAGTTCTACAAGTAATTCTTGAGCTGAAATTTTATTTTGGCTGAATCGACTGTATAATTCAGTCATTCGATCTTGTGCAAGTCTTGTATCAGCACCTTTTGTACGAGGACGCATTCCACAATTAATTTGGAGAATTAACCCACCCTCACCCTCAACACCCTCACCCCTCAAGGGGATTATTAATGCATGCATAAATATTGACGTTTTTCTACGTATCAGATTTAAAGTGGTGCTAGTGCATATATATTTTAGTAGCTGTTTAAATAATGTAAATTATTTATTCTAGTCCCATGTATAAGACATTTTACAAGTACATATATCTCATCTCCCATATACAAATGACTGAAGACTGTGAGGAGAAAAACAAAAGAGAGATGTGACTCATCATGACCGAAGACCATTACACTATGTTTCGAAATACCTGAAAAATAGCTAGAAAATACCAAGTACGTTAAAATGTTGATCTAAGATGAAATATTTGCACAGAAAAGAAAATGACATAATGAAAGATAAGATATAGAATCGGTAAAGAGGAAGGTATAAATATCTTTGTAATAACAACAATAAGTATAAAGCATCTAATCTATTCTTCATATAGTTACGAATTATCCAAAATGCAAGCAGGTGAGTTCTCATCTGAATTTATTGGCATGTTGAAAAATGTGGAGAACGCTCAGAAGAAGGGTTTTACTGCGAAAACTGGACGTTGGGCATCACATGAATCTCCTGAAGATGGCGCACATACTGTTGGTTATGGTCACAAGCTTCCGTTAGGAGTAAAATATGATGAAAATAATGGTCCGACAACAGATCAGATTGAAAAATTGTTGAATGATGATCTTGTTAAGCATTCGAAACAAGCAAAAAAAGTCTACGAAGAATACATTCGTAAAAATTACGATGCCAATAATCCACGTGCCTCATTTGATATGCTTGACAAGAAGAGTAAAGAATTACTCATTGAAAAGCAATTTAATAGTGGTAATTTAAAGCAATGGCCGAAGATGATGAAATACGTATATGATAACGATAGAGACAAAGCTCTTATTGAAGCACGTGGAAAGTATACTCCCGATCCAAAGTATCCACATATAAAAAAGTGGGATGATAGAAGAAATAATATAAGAGAAAATTATTTTAGAGAAAAACATGATAACGTCGGCGGTATTGATCTTTATGTTAGCAGTGGGATGTTATCGATAATTAATCAAGAACTATCAAAACATCAAAGCATCATTGGTATTAGTTTCAATGAATTGACAAATTCCATGGTATTATTGACAGAACCCGAGGAAAATAACCAGGATACTATGATAAATGTCAAGGGTATATTACTGGAACATTTAGCAGTTGCTCTTTTAATCACATATTCAACTAATAATCAGTATGAACCTAGTTTTTCTCTTGATCCATGGGAACAAACAAATCCCAGTGGACCGTACATGCGAAAGGTTTACTATCCTGATGAATTTCTTCATGAACAACTTCTACAAGGTACAACATTTGGTGAAATTATGTTTGAAGCTGATTGGATCCTGAAACAATTATCACTTGGTCTCTCAGTTGAACAGATAGAACCTGTACTGAAAACTCAACCAATGATCTATCCAAATAATTCATGTAGAACGTATGGAATAAAGTCGTTGCCTGAAATCAGTCTTGAACAAGCATCAGAAGCAGATATAAGTAGTACATGGCATCGATTATGGATAGTCAATGAAGTCATACTATCAACTGAAAGTAGTTTTGAAGATAAAACAAATACCACAGGTTCTTGCTTGGTTTTTGGTAATATTAAAATGAATGTAAAGGCAAAGCACATGATAGTCAATAGTCAAAGCGGTCAGCTCGAGGATGCACCTGACACTGATGAACAAACAGCAGCACATACATTTGCGGCCATGATGGGAAATAACTACGATTTTATTGCTAATCATTTTCCGATTTTAAAGCAACTAAAAGAGCTCACCAAGTGTGTAGCATTAGCAAAATGGTTATATCTTCATAATGTACCTATTGATATCGAATTATTAAAAGGAATAGTGAATAAGAATCGAACAAATTATTCAAGTAGAGTACCATCTCTAACACGTATGATGGAAACATCTGTTGGAAATACTATTCATAAACAGTCGATCTTTGGTGGTGTCACACTCAAGCTTTCAGTCAATCCAAAGGTGATTAGTTCGAAAACTTATCATGATATTCAGCAGAATTTAGATCAACGTCAAATAGTGGTCAATTTGAACTCAGTAGGTGTTAAAGCTGTAGCTATTTCGCTGCCATTCCATTACAATAAAGAAGAAGTCTGCTGTATTTGTCAATCAATTCTTTCTTGGAAAGAGCTTCAGATATGGCATTTAGCACTGCATCCAAATTATGCAAAAGTCGTCGGGAATTATTACTTAAAAAACAGTGATTTTTTATGTCTTTTGCATAATCCATTAGTTTGTAAATGATGCTTAGAGCCGATTGTTGAAAGCGGTCCATTCATTCAAGATGAAACAGGCTGTTATCATGGTGGTTGTAAAGTTTGTTCTGCATGTGAAAAGCCATTAGTCGGCTCCTATATCTTACACGATGATCTTTCTTATCATGAAGAATGTGTTGCTTATTATTATGCATCATGTTCTTCTCATAGTAATAATACTATAAATTCGTATAATGATGACTCACAAAAAGCAACGACAGATACGGAAGTGGAAGAATTGGATTTGGCACTAGCAATTTCATTATCAATGCAAGGTATTGAACCAAATCATTTCCATAATACTACTTGCAATGTTTGTACTTATATCAATGGACCGCACAGAAAAAGATGTGAAATGTGCGATACTGCTTTATAATTATCTTGACTGCAACAAGAATCTGACTAAAAAAATTCAAACATATTTGTTTATTTGTAATTACAGTTACACAACACGATCTGCTCTTTCTAATGAGGTAGACCACGATCTGACACATTAAGTTTAAAAAAATGAGAAAGATTTACAAGAATCACTACAACACTTTTCCCTAATTGTGTCGGAAGAATTTTACACTTTTTTTTCAACTGCCACGCTCTTATTCTACATCCGATCATAAACATTTATATATATATATGGAATTTCTGAATCCTCCTCTTTCAAACGATATATTATTTATCTGTTACTTTTCATTTTTTGTAGAGATACAATCGGTCTACGAAAAAGTTCTCCCCCTGACATAATTAGGGTGTGATTCCCTAATCTGTCATCCAGCAAAAAAATGTCCCTAATTACGACGCTTCTAATAAATTACATGGAAAAATTCAAGTTTAGAAAAAAAACTATTTTTGGGTGTTTTTCGTGAAAAATGAAGGGATGATGTCTTAGACATTTTTGTAGAGCGGATCAAGCTTTATCATAATCCAAAGGTTCAAAACAATTGTATTTTACTTTTTTAAAATGGAGGCCTTGAAAATAAGACATATAAAGGTAATGGAAAAAAAGCTGTCCCTAATTCTGACAGTACTCATTTTCGATCCCTAATTACGTCGGTAGTCATTTTTTGACCCTAATTATGATGGTAGTCATTTTTGTGTGCTCAAAAAGTGAGTACACTCTAAAATCGGTCGGTATGCCCGGCCGGACGTTTACAGAATAACTTTTGAAAGGCTCATCCAATTGTCATGAAATTTTCTACAGAACTTTATCTCATCAATATCTCACTCGAGTTCGCAGATGAGAATGATTCGTCAAGAAATGGCTGAGTTATAGCAAAAAATGTCATAATTTCGGCCTATTTTATCGATATGTCCGCTAACATTTTCTTTAAAACAAAAACTACCAAGCTGAATTTTTGATATGTTATACAACTTTTAATCCTTGAAAAACTGGTAAGGAAATTTCGAGAAAAAATAAATACCTTCGAGATAATCCAATGTCTTATATTGATGAGAATATCTATCTAGTAATAATCACGACTCTATTCCAGATGGAATCACATAAAAAGTTGGCAGAAAAATTCAAGTAAAACCTTTGGTCTACTACATGCCTAAGGGGAAAGTAAGAGGAAAACTAGAGAAAAATTGACAGAAAAAGATTCCAATAATGAGATAATAACCATCTCGATATTTTCTTACCAAATTCTCAAAGATTAGAAGTTGTATACTATAGAAGAAATTCAGCTCATTAGCTTTTGTTTTAATGAAAATGTTAGCGGATATATGGATAATATCGACTGAAAATTATGATATTCTTTGCTCATGCTTCCCTATAAACTTTTTTAAGTAAACAAGTTATAATAATTTCAAAACATCATTTTATTCAGCTGTTGAAACTCTTTCTTTCAGTATATTACGTTGAGAAATCCATTGACTTGCTCGAGAGAATGTTGAAATAATAATTGATTATTATTTTGTGGAAGATATGAGAGACTAATCAAAAGTCGAGTTGAGCTAACCTTTTCAGAGAATATCCAAATGAGTTGCAAATTTGGACTTATTGGTTTCTAATCCTGCTCTTTTGAATGGATAAATTAAATCAAAAAAGTAAAATTTTACCAGTGTCTCTCTTTCTTTGACTCTCTCTTAAATCTTAGATTATATACTTTTACTTTTTGAAGTACACATAACACTCGGATTTAAATCCGAGGTTTCCGCATTTATTTCAAATTATGATAAATAAAAACTAACGAATAGAATTTATCTAAATAATCTTTTTTTCTAATCAATATTTCTTTCATATAAATCTATTTCAATAGCATTTATTACGAAAAATTTCTTCTGAAAAAGACAATTCAACATTAGATGTTTGAT
>Ga0209930_1003117_pt1 | contig 17207 bp, 16 predicted proteins | sample ThiBiot_500_biof_2_FD_183948 | JGI IMG/M metagenome (GOLD analysis project Ga0209930, IMG submission 183948) | Wastewater bioreactor microbial communities from Cape Town, South Africa - Thiocy_cont_500_biof (SPAdes) | ecosystem: Engineered > Bioreactor > Thiocyanate-remediating >... | reverse complement strand
TTCAATGCCAAGATTAAAGCGTTCCGAAGTCAGCTTCGAGGGGTTCGCAGCGTGGAGTTCTTCTTATATAGGCTGACTCAGTTATATGCTTAATTCAAGTCGCTCCACAAGTATTGCGCTTGATCCGAGTTGTCTAAAGAGGATTCTCCACAGATAAACCCTTCCAACTTTGTACGCTTTACCCCTTAACCAATTTCTAGATCAAACTAAAAGCCCCGTAGAGCTGACCAAGCTTTTAGTTTGATCTAGAAATTGGTTAAGGGATCGTATTACATTTGTTTGGCTTGTTATAGTCAATTGATAATGAGTGATTTATCTTTGACGGATCAATAGCTGCCCCGCAACCGCAGACTACTATTTTTATCTAGAAACAATTTTCCAGTGGGGGTATAAAGTATTTGTAAAGCTTGCCCTTGATAATCTGGTGGCAGATATACGGCATGATTTAAGGTAACCACGTCCGTTTCTATTGGTAATCGTCCACACGACCATACACTTATATCTGTCCAACTGCCTGCCTTTAAACTATACATGCTGATACAACCGCGCACCGAGCTTATACCTAGTTGGAAGCTTGTTTCTGCCGATAAGCCAAGTGAATAAGTAGCTTTTTCTCTTAGGTTCAAGGGAGAATCTGCCGTGGTCGAAGACACGCCTGTAATGGTACTTGGGGATAGATAACTCAGACGATTGGCTAGGCCACTAACAGAGATGGAAAAGCTGGTTGGCGTCTCGGCTGTTTGATTGGGGATGCCCCTTGTTGTGGGAGAGCTGTTAAAGGACATTACTGTTACACTCATTGTTCCCGAAGCCGTTTGGCTATTAGCGTCAGAAAATATAGGAGTGAAGTTAGAAGTAAGGGCCGAGTGACCAGATAGCAGGATTTGAGCAGGACTATCAGTAGGGGATAGGGTTAATCGCTTAATGGTGGCTGACTTCGCATTCTTGATAGACAAAGTACTAGTAACTACATCATATCGTAGTATTATTGACGAATTTGGTAATAAACTAATCGGAACGATAGGCCATCTAGCCAAGGTGGGGAAGGAGAATAATCCAAGTCTGATAAAGAGTAGGGCAAGGAAAAGTTTGCGCATGAAGGATAGTGCCTGAGTGGATTTTAAATAAACTTTAGTGATAAATATAAGGTGCCTAAGGGCTAATTCTGCGAGATTCAGTTCTATGGGGCATGAATTTCGTATCAATAGTTTATTTTGGGAGTAAAATCAATAAATTATAAGTTGTGTTTTTCTCACATAGGTCGCGTCACCTTTGTCGGATACGGGTGCATATGGAACGTAATTGGTAATGCCCTTGAATTAAGGCAATTTTATAAAGCAACCCTTAATGCGGCTTCACTGGTTGTCTAGGCTTTACGAGACTCGTCTGATAAGTTCGGGGCTCAAGCCTATATATAATAGAACACCCCCGATTTCCGAGTTTTCAGGGTACGCCGTTTGTAAGGTTATTGGTTTTGATTGACCCAGATAGTGCAGTTGCTACTCGTCGAGGTCTTTTTAACAAACGCGTAATAGGTCGAGTATTTGAGCTGCCCTCCGCAGTTGGCTGCCACGTTCACGATTAATCGCTGGTATTTACTGACCAGGCTGTCAGGTACAACGAAGGTGCTGGCTTCTATCATTTTTATTTTTTCGTCCTTCGAGGTAAAACCCATGATGCGGCTGGTATCTTTCAATGCATAAATATCCCAGGTGAAACTTAGAGGTGCATCGCCATACTGACTGGCTGTTAGGCGCAGGCCATTGCCCGTATAGCATTCAGAATCGGCGGTTACCTGCTGGGGCTGGCCGCAGGGAGAAGTTGTTTGATTGGTGCAGCTTTCGGTAAGTCCGAAAAGTGCCAGGAAGCCTAGTGCAAGAAAAGCTGACGTTTTCATAACCTTGTTGATTAGGGTTTGCCTAAAGAGCAAACAAAAGGATAAAAGGTTGGAAAGCTCATGAAGCTACTTGACGAGGTAACTCATTGCAAAACAAAAATCCCTGTTACTCATACGAATAGCAGGGATTTTATGGATGACCGGAAGCAACTTATTGACCAATCATTTCCGCATCAGCCAGAATGTAGTTCAGTTCGTAGATATTATCGGCGTTCAGTTTAAGGGTTCCCCGGAAGGTCCGGCGTTCATCCGTCTTAAACTTCTTATCTGATTTCTTGAATTTTAATGATACGACCGATTCCGGGCCAGCACCCCCGCAGAAGAAGCAGGCACTATAGGGGAATGCCGAAAGCACATACACGTTCGTTTCCAGATCGACTGGCAGCACATAACCCGTCAGTTCAACCGTTTTGCCATTCAGTTTCTGGATACTCTGGCCAAAGGTAGGATATAGCATATATACTGATTCTTCGGCATACCATTTCTTCTTAAACGTCACATCGCGCAACACTTCCCACGACAGTTTGACGGGCTCGGCAGCGACGGAGGGAGCGGCTTTTGAAGTAGTTAGCTCGACGGACAACTTAGCAGGCCGAAAAGCCGAGGCTACGAGCGATACGCATAGGAAAGCGATAACGATACGGTTCATGGCGTTGAAAGACTTTAACGATAGAAACTAATGGTAAAACTACAAAAAAGATTACTTTTATAAATCATTTTGACTTGATTACGCTGTCCAGTGGCCGATTTACTTCACGATAACGCAAAAGACGGTTCGGTAATTCCCGTTCGATTCACTCGTTTATACATAACGATGTTTTTAATTCTGGCCGTTCTGCTAACCGTCGGACAGGGGCTGTCGCAGTGGCGTTTCGGCGTTATTGAGGACGAAATGGTCGTAGTTCGTCAAACAGCCCTTCAGCGGCACCAGAGTCAGCAGATTGTGAAGCAGGTACTTCAGATCACCGACGCTAGCGAACAAGGTAGTTTTGAAGAGAATGTAGCCGAGCTTCGTCAGCTATTTCCGGTTTTTGAACGGTACCATCTCGAAACCCGCGAAGGACGTGCGGGTGGCCGTGAAGTAAAAATGGTTTATTCGGACGCTATCAATCAGCTATATACCGATATAAAGCCACAGTTTGAAGCGTTTCAGCAAAGCGCGCATCGGATGATGAAGCTGCAGCATTTTGAAGAGGTACATCAGCCCGATGTGCAGGCTAATCTTCGGCTGATGCTAGCTAACGAAAAGCCATTTCTGGAAAAAATTGACCGGATTGTCGTTGTTTGTAACGCGCAATTACGGGCAAAGCTAACCTTGCTGCGTACCATTGAGTTTTACTCTTACATTTTTACACTGGTTACGTTAGTGGCCATTGGCTTACTAATTTTCAGACCCGCCACCCGAAAACTTAAACAAACGTTTGATCAGTTGGTGGAAGCTGAAAGTCGTACTACGGCGGCTAATAAAAAATTAGTGAATGCCAATAAATCGCTGAAGGAAACCCGCCAAAAACTGTTTGAGGCTACCAAGTTGCAATATCAGCAGCAAATCGACGACCAGAAACTGAGGACATCGTACCTGATTGCCGGGCAGGAAGAAGAACGAAAGCGACTTTCCCGTGAGCTGCATGATGGGCTGGGGCAAATGCTCACCGCCATCAAATTACAGATTGAAGGACTTGAAGCTGCACTTTCCAGGATGATCGTTGGTGAACAAAATGGTGTAAGTCCGTATGCTAAGAACTTGAAAACGTTAAAAAGTCTGGTAACCCAAACGATTCAGGAAACTCGTACAATTTCTAACAATTTGATGCCCAGTGTGTTGAGTGATTTTGGGATTATACCTGCCATTAAAATGTTAGCCGAGCAGGACCGAAGTGAAACAATTGACGTTACATTTAAGACAAATCTGACGACAGACATGCCTCGCCTGGATAAGAACGTTGAGATCATGCTGTATCGGGTTACGCAGGAGGCTGTTAGTAATGCCGTACGCCATGGCAAACCATCTCACGTGCATATCGAACTAAAGGACCGTGGAAACTCTTTACAGTTAGTAGTGAGTGACGATGGAAAAGGATTTGATGTGCCTTCTGTGAACCAGCCGAATGGGTTGATGAAACCTATACAGGAGGGTGAACAATTGCGGATGCCGAAATCCCGCCCGCCATCGCAGGGGCTGCATAACATACTGGAACGTACGAAACTCGTCAACGGTAAACTAAAAATAAATTCAACGCCCGGAAAAGGCACTAAATTACAGATTAGCATTCCCTACCAAACGCATTTTGCTCAACATGACACCTACTAAATTAATGCTGGTGGACGATCATTCAATCGTTCGTGATGGTATCCGACTTTTGTTAGAACAAGCCGAAGGGTTAGACATCATCGATGAAGCTAACGATGGTGAAGAAACGCTCGATAAGCTTAAAGCCAACCAGCAGACCCCAGAAAAATTACCCGACCTGATTTTGATGGATATTTCGTTGCCGGGTATGTCGGGTATTCAAACGGCACAGGTTATCAGTCGGTTATATAAAAATGTGCGGGTGCTGATGCTGTCCATGCATAATAACGAAGACTATATTTTGCGGTCGGTAGAAGCAGGCGCATATGGGTATATTCTGAAAGATTCCTCATCCGACGAAATGATCAAGGCGATCCGTACCATTGCCAGTGGAGAAAAATACTACAGTTCGCCGGTCGCTTCCATTATTCTGAGTGGCTATATGCAGCAACTCAAAAAAGGTAGTAAACAGAATCGGGCCGAACGTCAGTCGAAGCTTTCAAACAAAGAAAAAGAAATTCTACAGTTTCTGGTGGCCGGTATGAGCAGCCGAGAAATTGCTGAAAAACTGCAACTTAGCGTTCGGACAGTCGATAACCACCGCGCAAATATGATGCGTCGATTGCAGGTTCGGAATGCAGCAGAACTGGTCCGAATGGCGGTTGAAGATAAACTGATCTAAATTTATTAACGCTGTCATTGCGAACTCATAGCTTATTTTTTAGGTTTGCCCATCAAAACCGGCTCACTGCCGGTTTTAGATTCAATAACTACTATATTAATTAGATAGAATTTATCAACTAAAACCACCCTTTATTATGTCACTGCGTTTAGGCGATATTGCTCCCGACTTTGAGGCTGATACAACCCAGGGCCACATTCACTTTCATGAATGGCTGGGTAATTCCTGGGGTATGCTGTTTTCGCACCCGGCTGATTTTACTCCGGTTTGTACTACTGAGCTGGGCAGAACCGCATTGCTGAAAGACGAATTTGGTAAGCGTAATGTAAAGGTGATCGCTGTGTCGGTCGACGACCTGGAGTCACATAACCGTTGGACGCCTGATATCAAAGATGTGACGGGTTCGGAAGTGAACTTTCCGATCATTGCCGATCCCGATCGGAACGTAGCAACACTCTACGACATGATCCATCCTAACGCCAGCGAAAAAGCAACGGTACGTTCGGTATTTGTCATTGGACCCGACAAAAAAATCAAGCTAACGTTGACCTATCCAGCATCGACAGGGCGGAATTTCAATGAGCTTCTACGGGTAATTGATTCGCTTCAACTGACTGCCGACTATCAGGTGGCTACACCTGCCGACTGGAAAAATGGTGAAGACGTAATCGTAACCCCAGCCGTATCTAATGATCAACTGGAGGCTAAATTCCCGAAAGGTGTCACGTTTGTGAAGCCCTATCTGCGGACTACGCCACAGCCGAATGTGTAAGCGGACCATTCGAACACTTTATTAACCTTATGTCAAAACGGTCGGTTGCTGATTTGTAAAGAATCAAACAATTGAAACGTTATGGCTAAGAACAAGAATGACAATCCTGAGCACACGGAAGGCCCTGTAGCAACGGCCATTGAGGAACAAACCGCCAAGCTGCCTTCTGATATTTTTTTATGGGCCTCGCTGGGTTCGATGGCCGTATCCCTGGCTTTACAGGCAACGGGTGAGCGCCATAAGAGTTTATTTGTAGGCCAATGGGCAGCACCCTTTTTGTTGCTGGGCCTATACAATAAGTTAGTAAAACTGGAAGGGCACGACTGAGTTGCTTCTACCAATTAGTGCCTAAAAGCTCGTTGCTCCTGCATCGAGCTTTTTTGTATATGATAGGTTCGGAAAGAAAGCTGTATTTTCGGTGTTGAAAGAGTCAGTTTGATTTGAATGAGAGTTCGTGTTCTATATAAGTTGATTTCAAAACGCTACGGGTTTTGGATCATAGCCTTTTTTATCCTGTTGGTAGGTATCTGGGTTGTTCGTACAAGGCGGCCCGACGAAATGAACTGGCGATTTGTACAGTCGTTTGGGATTCGATTACCCATGCGCTATACCATTCATGGCATTGATGTGTCAAGGCATAATGATCGGATCAACTGGGCGAATGTACAGAAGATGGAAGCGGAAGGGATTCGTATTCAGTTCGTTTTTATCAAAGCGACGGAAGGGGCTACCTTGTCTGATAAGCATTTTAGCAAAAACTGGCGGGAAGCTAAAAAGATTGCGTTGCACCGGGGAGCCTATCATTTCTACCACCCAACCCGTGATCCGATAAAGCAGGCTACTAATTTTATTCGTCACGTCGAACTTCAATCAGGTGATTTTGCGCCGGTTGTCGATTTCGAAGTGGTTAATGGCCAAACGGATGAAACGATCGTGAATGGGCTAAGAACGTGGCTGGAAACTGTTGAAGAGCATTACCAGATTCGACCGATTATTTATACCAACGGTAATTTGTATCGGCGGTATATTAAAGGCAATCTGGATGATTATCCGCTCTGGATAGCCGACTATTCAACTAAACATCTGCGGAGTTATGATGCCGATAAGCTGTACTTCTGGCAGCACAACCAGAACGGATGGGTAAAGGGCATTCGGGGACAGGTCGACTTCAATGTATTTGTTATGGATGAAGACCGTATGCAGGAAATCTGTTTATGATGATAAGGCAACGCTCCGTAAAGGTGTTAGGATTGCCATATTTCCCAGGCTTTCTCGGCTTGTAGCTCCAGCATCCGCAATCCATTATGAACAGCAGCACCCTGTTCAAGGCCACGTTTCATAAACAGGGTTTCGGCCGGATTATACACCAGATCATACAGCAAATGCTTGTTAGTTAATAAGTGATAGGGCAGAGCTGGTGCCTGATCTATTTTAGGATATGTTCCGATTGGCGATCCGTTGATTAGCAGATGGTAGTCCGGTAAAAATGCTTCGACTTCGTCGTACGTTAACTGGTCGCTGGTTTTGGTGCGCGACACAAATTTGTAGGGAATACCTAGGTCGCTTAAGGCAACAGTGACCGCTTTGGAAGCGCCCCCCGTACCCAGTACCAAAGCATTCAGATTGATAGCCGTGCGTCCAAGTGATGTGAGCCAATTGGTCAAAGATTGGCGAAAACCGTAGTAATCCGAATTGTAACCTATTTTTGAGCCGTCAGCTTCCAGTTTAATGACATTGACCGCACCGATCTTTTCAGCAGAGGTATCCAGACGATTCAGGTAAGGTAAGACCGCCTGTTTATGGGGAATCGTTACGTTGAGACCTCGCAGGTTGGGTAAGGTAAGCAATTCAGGTAAAGCCGTTATATCGGGCAGTTCGAACAAGTCGTACTGACTGTTTTCGATACCTTCCCGACGGAATTTTTCTGAAAAATAGCGTTGCGAAAATGAGTGGGTGAGCGGGAAGCCAATAAGCCCGTAACGGTTCATAGTGCTGTATTAATAAAGATTCTGTGGATTTGCTGGCTTTGTCAGTGAGACAGAATCCCGCCAATCCACAGAATCAGAGCGAAAGCAATACATTACGCCCGCGATACGCGTTTTTTGAAAAACTCGATTATAATGGGCAAAATGGATAAGCCGACAATACCAAATACAACTAGTTCAAAGTTTTTCTGAACAATGGGGAAGTTGCCGAAAAAGTAGCCCAACAACGAAATACTCGTTACCCACAAAATTGCTCCTGCGATACAGAACCGGATGTAGGTGCTGTAATTCATGCTACCGGCGCCAGCTACGAAGGGAGCAATAGTTCGAACGATGGGAATAAAGCGGGCTATAATTACGGTGCGTCCGCCGTACTTTTCGTAGAATTTTTCGGTTTCGGCAATGTATTCACGCTTGAAGAATAAAATCCGTTCCCTCGATTTAATCTGACCACCCAGGAATTTTCCTACAAAATAGTTGACGTTATCACCGAGTAATGCCGCTCCGATGAGTAAAGGGATAATAACCCAAACGCTCAATTCGTTGGTAGGCCGTGCAGCTAGTGCACCAGCCGCAAACAGCAGCGAATCACCGGGTAACAACGGCATGACAATCAGACCGGTTTCCGTAAAAACAATCAGAAATAATATGGCATACAACAGAACACCATATTGGTTGGCCCACAGATCAAGGTAGCGATCCAGGTGAAGCAGAAAATCCAGTAAGGATTTGATTATTTCCATAGGACAGGAGTTATAAATGAGGAACGAAGACTGGGCTGTCGGGGCGATGAGAATGACCAGACTTGGTAGGCTAACGCACCTTTACCGCCGGACAGATTCTTTCTATTCGCTCTTAACTCTTCAATTCTTGGTTAAAAAATGCATAAACGTATCGCCACGAAGTCCTAACCGAATGGTTTCGAGAGGAATTACTTCATGGGGGGCAATATTACCCAGATTGACATTAGCCCCAAGTAATTTGACAAACCAAACCTGCTGTTCTTTCTGGGGCGCTTCCCACAAAATACTTTCAAAAGGAATTTGCGTAAGGATTTCTTCAACAAGGCCCTGGCGAACTTCGCCACTGGATCGGAATAAACCGACTGTACCTCCTTCACGTGCCTCACCGATTACTTTCCAGGCTCCTGCCTGTAACTCAGCTTTCATCAACTGAATCCATTTGTAAGGAGGTATGATCTTCGCTTCATCCTTAGAACCTACTTCAGACAGTACAGTAACCTGAGTAGCCAGCTGACGAATGTACTCACATTTTTCGTCCTGGGTCATTTCGATGGAGCCATCAGATACCTCAGCGTATTGCATACCGTACTGATCAAGAAGTTTACGGTATTCGTCGAATTGATTTCGGATAACAAAGGCTTCAAACAAGGTACCCCCAAAATAGACGGGTATATTGGCTTCCTTGTAGATACTTAACTTCTCTTTCAGGTTGGGTGTGACAAACGATGTTGCCCAACCTAATTTCACAATATCAGCGTAACCAGCAGAGGTTGACAAAAAATCCTCTACTTCTCGCAGGCTCAGCCCCTTATCCATGACCATAGTCAACCCGCTTTGACGAGGCTTAGTGGTACGTTCAGGGATTTGCGTAAGCGTATAATTCATAAAGGGTAATCGAGTAGGCGAAATGAAAATCGCCCAAAAGTAGTATAAGTCTTGGAAACCTCCCAAGAAAGTCCATAAATAATCGCACCAAAGGGCTATATAGCTTAGTTAAGTGCTATTTTTGCCGGATATGGACAATTTATCAAATTCTCGAATCGATTTCCTGCGCTCTCAAATTGGTCGTCCGATGGGTGGTGGCCTGTCTACTTTTGGTAAATGGTTAAACGGAACGTTACGGGAAGTAGCTTATGGACGTCTGGTAGCTGATTTCGAGATTCGGGACGATATGACCAATCCTGCTAATGTATTGCATGGGGGAGTTGCATCAGCGATACTGGACGATTTGATCGGTGTGATGGTATATGCTCTTGGGCGTGACTATGCCTATACCTCTGTCAATCTGGCTGTCGATTTTCTGCATGCAGCCAGGCTGGGAGACCTGGTTACCGTAACCGTTGAACTCATTCGGGCTGGGAAAAATATTATTCACGCTGAAGGGCGTATAGTGGCGACCGATGGAAAAATTATTGCCAAATGCGCTACCAATCTGATCCAGACTTCGGTAAAACTACCTTATTAACCGATATGGATCAGATATTCTATGCTAGTTTTAGCAGCTTTAGGGCTCTCCTACTATAGCCAGCCTGTTATATTAATTGTTATACTACGTCATTGCTTAGTAACAGACCGTATATCTGTTACCGCTAATAGGCAAATAAGATTTAGCTTTTTGGTAAATATAAAAATACTAATAGATATGCGTTTATTTTGGGAGAAAATGGAGAATAAATAAGACAAATAAAGGAAAATTTGGTTTCTATCGGCAGGAAAGAAGTATTTGTTTTATAATCACTCGTTTATTGCTATTATTGGCCGCCAATAAAAAAGGAAAAGATTTAAACACAATTGGGGCTATTTAGTAGTATTATAAGTCTGAACTTTATTCAAGTTTAGTTGCATAAACGATAACAACACGCCTGTTGAAAAATTAGATTGACAGACCTTATTAATTGAAAAAATATCTAAAGGATGAATTGACTTTTGCAATTCAGCCTTAACATTGCAGAAAAAATAGGGGTGAAGCCGTTTTAGGACTACATCTATGAATGGCTTACATGGCTAATTAAAGCGTTCGAAATGGTTCAAAGCCAGAATATGGCTCAATTGCAACAAAAAATTATATATTATTTGAAGCATTGAGAAACATTTCGTCAAAAAATTAGTCATATGGTGGTACGGTGGGGCTATAGACGTTAACTCTCTTGTGGAAATGGTAAAAAAGCAGTGAAATTCATAAGCTAGCAGCTGTTACCGTTCCCTAAATTTCTATAGTCGTATTTGGAAGATTTAAAGTTTAATAAGAAACATTGCGTCAAATTAACTCAATAAATATGCGAACATTTATCCAACAACACCCTCTGCGGATGCTGGCTGGACTCGTGTTGCTAAGTTTTGCAATACCAACTGTTAGCCTTGCTCAACAGGCTACAACAAGTCCATCATCGACTACTTCCAGTGGAAGTTATGTGCGTGAGAATATCTATCGGTTAGGAAAAGGTATTTATACTGACACCTTACGTAGAAATGACTTCAAGGCACAGGCCAGTGATGTGGCTGAGCTGGATGACTGTGATACTACATTTCAAACGTTCATCTTAGTTAGGCGGTTATCTCCCTGGCGTGTAGGCTTATATGCTGGCCCTAACTTTGCGTATTGCGGTACATGGGAAAATACGTTTGGTCCTACTAAACGTGACAATACGCTTTATAATGGAGCCGGTTTTAACATTACAGCGAATGCTGATTATTTCCTGACTCCTGCTACTCGACGTCTTCGCTTCGCAGTGGGGGCCGCTTTTGGGTATCAGAACTATATCACGCGTAGTATTTACCGAGATTACCTGTATAGTCTGGCCGCAAGTCGTGGTTTTACCAACAATCAGGTAACCATTAATCAGCGTGCTTCTGAAGATATGTTCCTAACGGTAGGGCCTGTTCTTACATTTACACTGGGACGGAGCCGTAAAAACCCGGATGCAACCTCCTTCATTGAGTTGGCTGCTCGTGGTGGTCTTTTCCGTACTGAGGCAGCTACTATTGCTGCTTATACACCATCAACCCTGACGTTGCCAGCGGTTCCCTCTTTTGTAGATGGTGGTGGATTGATTCGGTCTGTAAACCCTAGTTCGCACTTGTATCACTTAGGTGCTCTTGGTTCTGCGGCCGTTTTCTTCCCAATCGGGCGTAACAACTGGAACATTGGTGTTCAGGGGCAAGGGTTCATTACTCAGTTAAACTACCTGATCATCAATGGTATCGACGATCAGTTGTATGAGTTTAAGCGGAAGCATGGTGGATTTAGTGTTGGCCTGGCCGTTCGGAAAGGATTCGTGCAGAAGAAGCTTATTCCTAAAGCTCCTGTATCCTGCCCAACCTGCGAACAGGTGCCTGAGCTGAATGTACGGTTCAATGGTGCTTCTCTCAAAGGGGCGTCTCTTGCTTATGTTGATAACAGCAACGCAGCTCAGTCTGCTCCCGTCAACACAGCCGCTACGGCTCCAGTTATTAGTTGGCGTAGCACCACTCCGAATCCGAAAAACGAAACCTTTACAGCCCGTCTGTACTACCGTCCTGATTCGGTCGTAGCCGGTAACACGGATCAGGTAATTGCTCAGTTGGAAAATACAACCGATACCACGCTGGCCTTCCCATCGGCTTATTTCTCAGGTGGTCAACTGACTCCAGGTTTCTACTACGTAACGGTTCACAACAAGCAGACAGCTAAGTGTGGTACGTGTATGAGTGAAGTAGCGACAACCAGTTTTGCCAGTATCAAGCCTGTTGTTGTGACACCAGAGTGTGAATACAACCATCGCCTGGAGCGTCTGGAAGTGTTCTACCGGACTCCTTACACTCGCGAAGTGGCTAACGTCTGTTACTGTAACGGTACAGTTACCTCAGTTGGTGATACGGTTACCCGCCTGCGCTACCGTGGCCTAAACCGTTTGTTAGCAACCGGAGCTGTTGATTTCGATACGAACACGGTTATCCTGAACCTGAACGAGCTGCCAGGTGGTCTGGCCCAGCAACTGCAAGCTGAAAAAGCGAAAATTGAAAGCGGTAACGCGATTCGTTTCAAAGGCCGTCGGGTACGCCCACAAGTTCAGTACTTCCGTGCAGTGTTCACGGTTACCAAGAAGCCTTGCAATGGCCAGCCTGAACAAACAGTGGGTAGCTTCAGCACCACGATTAGCGATAACAGCTACACAATCACTGATCTGAAGCCGCTGACTAACGAACAGAAAACAAAATTACTGGCTCCTCCAGCACCGAAAAAGCAGGTGCGTCGCCGGGGCGGTAACAGTGGTCGCCGGGCAGATGTAATGTTTGGAGTTGAATAATTCATAAATACAATTGCAAAAACCGGGGGCCAACGCCCCCGGTTTTTTTGTTGAATAGAATTCAAAATCATAATGCGTTATCTCTTCGCCATTTACCTTATCTATTGCGTAACTATGCTACATGCACAACCTGCTCACACGGATGCTGTCGCATCGGCCACTATGCAGACGTATTCATTCAGATTAAGACCGGGTCAGGATCTAAAAAAGGAACTGGATGCTGTTGTTCAACAACAACGGATCGAAGCTGGCGCCATAATCACCTGTGTTGGCAGCCTTACTCAGGTGGCTTTGCGGTTAGCTAATCAGACTGAACCCACGATCTGGCAGGGGCATTTTGAAATTGTCTCGTTGGTGGGTACGTTGTCTACAGGGGGCAGCCATCTACATCTGTCTGTATCGGATTCGATAGGTCGTACTATCGGAGGCCATCTGGTAGATGGTTGTACTATCTACACAACTGCCGAAATTGTTATAGGCGTAATGACAGATTTGACGTACGGCCGAGAAATCGATCCAACATTCGGCTATCGCGAATTAGTCGTCCGAAAGAAGCGAAGAAAATAATAATAGGGATAACACATCACTCTAACTCATCAGTTGTGCATAACCCATACACAATTTTAAATTGGATTTGCCCATGTCCAAATGTCCGTATCCAACTATTCTGTAAGTGGAGTAGTAAGGTCAATACCGGGTGATCTGTAAAGTGAGACGGGCACCTCCATTCGACAATTATCCCGTTTTTCGGGTAGGGCTTTCTAATAACTTTTTTGGTTAGCTTTACATATTGGCACTTATACAACTTTTGTGAGAGTTAATTTTTCATCTTAAAATTTAGCCTCCTGTTTATGAAATGGAGTCAACTGGAGCGCTGGTATAAAAACGCATGGTTTCAAATAGGTCAGCTTTTCTGGTATCAGATCGAAAAAAAGCGAATGAAACGCAAAGCCAAGAAAGAAGGTGAAACTAAGCTAGGATGGCACACCGAAATAGGAGGAAAAAAACAAGGCTGAAGAAATGCGGTATTCACTGAGAATGGCAGGTTCTATCTTTTGTCCCTTTACATAAAGTGAGTTATAAAACTCGTCGGTAAATTAGACAAAATGCAAACGGTGGCTCATTTGGCCGCCATTTGCATTTAAAGAATAGTATTGATTTATCACTTTCAGACTAATCGGTTGGCCTGTGGGTCGATGATTTGCTGGGCAACTCTGGGCGGAAATAGCTGGTAGCTTCTCAAATTCCAGCTATTTCTACTTATATCTCCTCAATCAACGATCTTGATCGGAACTCCGTTGTACATCATCGAAATGCCCTGTTTGCAGCATTCGGCTTGTGTCGAAACTACGCGCGTTCAACACAGTAAGGTTAGTATGGAAGGAATTGGCATTTTCTAACTATCCTCTACAAAAGTATATGGCCGATTTGTTTTCTAAATCGGTGTTGGGATCAGCGTATGACGGAGAAAGAATTTGGAAATTTCTATCTTTACGGTATGCATGAACGGTTCAGGTATTGGCTTAAGCGTGTAGGCTGGCTGGGTTTTCTCTTCTTTCTGATCAAGGGCCTTTTGTGGCTTATCATCCCTTACCTTATCGCAAAGGGTATTCTTTCCAAATAGGAATCGAAACGTTTTTATTGATTCAGCTTTCCTGTCTTCAGAAGTTACGCAAACAGTAGAAGCATTATTGTAAATAATGCTTTCTATTGTGATGGCTTAGGTTACAATTGAGTGTTGGTATTGTGCCATACGATAACAGAATTAGCGGTTCTGATGTGCTATTTTGTTAGTATGCGTACATTCAGTATTCATTGAAACCGGAACGGGTATCGGGTAATCTGCTACAGAAGCCATGTGTAATGGAAGAAGAAAGGGTGACTGGCGTCTAGTCCTTTGGTTAGGATTGATGGTAATAGGTCCTGTACCCGTATCGGTGTTGGCATCCCATATTATTGGAGGGGATGTTAGTATGCAGGCTGTAAGGGGAACACCTGGTTTATTTCGCCTGCAATTGACTCAGTATTGGGATGCCACGCAATCGGTTCCCGGTAATCAGGATGCATCGGTTACCTTACGGATTTACCGGAAACAAAATCCCGTTTTAGTTCAGAAAGTATTATTATCCTTACAGGAAACTCTTCCGCTTACGTTCGATAATGTGGCTTGTGCTAGTTTGCGGCAACTTAGTTTTACGCAGGCGCGCTATTACACCACCTATCAGTTTACAACCGATATATACAATGATCCCGGCGGTTACTATATAGTTTGGGAACGTTGCTGTCGCAATGATGCACTGACCAACGTGAATACCTCTCTACAGACTGGGGTAGCTATGGCTTTTTACCTGGAGTTCCCACCCATGACACGAGCAGGGAAAGCGTTTACTAATTCGTCGCCAGCGTTTAAATTCCCCAATGGCGATTATATCTGCATCAATAATCCGTTTACGTTTGAGGCAGGAGCTACAGATGCTGATGGGGACCAGCTCCGGTATTCGCTCGTTACACCCCTAAACGGATATACAACGAGTACAGCCCCCACAGATTTCGATGATTCGCCCAAGCTCAGTTACCCGACGATAGCGTGGGCACCTGGCTATAATCTGTCGACTATCATACCCGGTAATCCTCCGTTGACCATCAACCCATCGACGGGCCAATTGAGTGTCCGTGCCTCAAAAGAAGGTCTTTTTTTATTTACGGTGCAATGCGAAGAATTTCGGAATGGAGAACGGATTGGAGTCGTACGTCGGGATTTTCAACTGCCTGTAGTTGACTGCTCAAAAAATACACCCCCACCAGGCGTAGTAATGGCTAATGGAAAAGTGGCATCCGACTTGGTCTGGTGCGGAAGTCAGCCGCTGGTATTGTCTGTTGAGCCAAATTCCGATTGGGCGTATCAATGGCAAAAGGACGGTGAAAATATACGGGGAGCTACGTCGGATACAATACAGGTACGGGTGCCAGGTGTGTATACGGTTGTAAAAAGCCTGGCCAAGTCCTGCGCTAATGATACTATGTCGCAGGCGGTAAAGGTAACGTATGTAACAGCGCCAGCCGTGAAAATCGGAACAACCTCCCCGGAGCCCTATTGTACAGGGGACACGATTAGGCTGGAAGCTACTGGGCAATTGAATTATCAGTATCGATGGCAACAGGATGGTAAAGATATCAATGGGGCCACGCAAGCTGTATTACGTGTTTATCAGTCAGGCGTTTATACGGTGCTGGCAAAACCAGCCAATGCAGTTTGCGATGGAACGGATACGGCCCGTATTTCGATTCATCCCAAGCCTGATGCAATTATCAAAGCACCCAGACTATCGTTTTGTGCCGATGAAGCAACTTCACTAACCGTCAGCAGTCAGACCGGATACCGCTATAGATGGCAGCGAAACGGTGCAACGATTTCGGATACGACCGCCTTGTTAACTGTTCGACAACCAGGGACTTATCAGGTTACTGTCAGGGCTCCAACTGGCTGTGCTGCGCTTTCGGCTCCGGTTAATGTGACCCGCTATGAGCGCCCGATTGTATTATTTGATTCAATTCCGCCGATTTGTGCTAATAACAGTAACGGGGTTACTCTACGGGGGCAACCTGCGGGAGGTACCTTCGATGGGCCCGGCGTGTCGGGGAATCGGTTCGACCCGAAAACGGTTGGTGCCGGTACGTATCAGCTTACGTATACTGTCGTTTCAGATACAGTTTGCCAAACGCAGACGAGCCAACGAGTAGAGGTCATTGCCAGTCCGAACATAGCAGGACAGGCACGCTATAGCTTAACTCGCGGAAGCAGTGTGCAGTTGGTAACTCAGGCTGATCAGCCAATCGTAACTTACCAATGGGAACCCCCCACTTCGCTTGATCAGCCAACTATTGCCAGCCCAACAGCTAGTCCTACTGAGACAATCATTTATCAGGTCACGGCAACCAATGCAGAAGAGTGTGCAACCACCTTCTCGGTGCAGGTCGATGTGTCGACCCCGCTCTACATACCAACCGCCTTTTCTCCCAACGCCGACGGGAATAACGACGTGTGGCTGCTTTCCAATATCAGCTCGTTTCCTCTGTGTGAAGTGTCTATTTTTAATCGATGGGGAGAGCTGATTTTCTACTCGAAAGGATATGAACAGCCCTGGGATGGTACCTACAAACAGCAATTGGTACAAACAGGGATCTATACCTATCAGATCAAAACGGGTAATGATCCGCTTGCTCATACATACCGAGGGCAACTGACCGTACTCCATTGAGCCGATTCGGCAGTACTTAACTAGTTGGCCAGCGTGATGGCTAAACTTTGTAAATCCTGATTGATAGATCGTATGGACGATTGTAGCTGATTGAGCATATTGGCCCGGTTGTGTAAGTCATCGGCCTGATAGTCACCGCCCTCACCAAAGTAGAGCTGCTCCTGGTCTGACGAGAGCGGGCTGAGGACATAGTTTTTCCAGCGTTCGCGAATGGTGTAATGGATCGAAACCTGATGGGTATTGCTAAACGATTTTTCATTCAGTATATACCAGATCATGGGAGGATACACGGA
>Ga0209930_1003113_pt1 | contig 17224 bp, 16 predicted proteins | sample ThiBiot_500_biof_2_FD_183948 | JGI IMG/M metagenome (GOLD analysis project Ga0209930, IMG submission 183948) | Wastewater bioreactor microbial communities from Cape Town, South Africa - Thiocy_cont_500_biof (SPAdes) | ecosystem: Engineered > Bioreactor > Thiocyanate-remediating >... | reverse complement strand
CGAGACTCGAACTCGTGTTCCCGCCTTGAGAGGGCGGTGTCCTGGGCCACTAGACGAAGGGAGCGTTGTGCGGCGAAGCGCGCTAGTATAGCGGAATTGCTTCGCGCGGCAACGCCCGATCGACGCGCGTCGAAGCCTGCCGCGCAGGTGCGCAGATCGTCGTCCTGCCGCGACTATTGTTGATGCTCGGCATCGTGAACATGGCAAGCACGGGGCGCCTGCGTCCCGCAAGGATTCCAACCGCTTGAACCCCACACCAGGCACCGCTCCCACTCCCGCGCTGCGGATCATCCCGCGCGACCAGCACATCATTTCGCGGGCGAACATCAGCAAGGCCGCGCTGCGCGTGCTGTACCGGCTGCACGACGCCGGTTATGCCGCCTACCTCGTCGGTGGCGCGGTGCGCGACCTGTTGCTGGGGTTTCGTCCGAAGGATTTCGACGTCGCCACCGACGCCACGCCGGAGGAGGTCAAGAAGCTGTTCCGCAACTGCCGCCTGATCGGGCGGCGGTTCCGCCTGGCGCACGTGGTGTTCGGCCCGGAGATCATCGAGGTGGCCACCTTCCGCGGCACCGGCGAGGAAGGCGAGGGCGACCGCCACATCGTCGACGGCCGCATCGTGCGCGACAACATCTGGGGCACCATCGAGGAGGACGCGCTGCGCCGCGATTTCCGCGTCAATGCCCTGTATTACGACATCGGCGATTTCTCCGTGCGCGACTACGTCGGCGGCATGCAGGACCTGCACGATCGCGTGCTGCGCCTGATCGGCGACCCCGAGGTGCGCTACCACGAAGATCCGGTGCGCATGCTGCGTGCCGCGCGGCTGGCGGGCAAGCTCGGCATGCGCATCGACGCCGCCGCCGCGGCGCCGTTCGAATCGCTGGGGCCGCTGCTGGCCGACGCCGCGCCGGCGCGGCTGTTCGACGAATCGCTGAAGATGTTCCTGGCCGGCAACGGCCTGAAGAGCTTCCGCATGCTGGAGCAGTGCGGCCTGCTGAAGTTCCTGTTCCCGGCCACGGCGCGCGCGCTCAAGCGTGGCGATGCGGCGTTGCGTTCGCTGGTGGAGCAGGGCCTGGCCAATACCGATGCACGCATCGGTGAAGGCAAGTCGGTCACCCCCGCGTTCCTGTTTGCGGTGCTGCTGTGGGGAGAGGTGCGCGACGAGGCCCATCTCGGCATCGAACGCGGCCTGGACGGCGCCGAGGCGTGGTCGCGCGCGGCCGCCAAGGTGGTCGGCGAACAGTGTCAACGGGTGGCGATCCCGCGGCGTTTCACCTTCACCATGGAAGAGATCTGGTCGCTGCAACCGCGCTTCGAGCAGGTGCAGCGCAAGCGGGTGTTCCGCCTGATGGCGCATCCGCGCTTTCGCGCGGCGTTCGACTTCCTGCTGCTGCGCGCCGACGAATCGCCGGCGATGCGTGAACTGGGGCAGTGGTGGGCGCACGCTCAGCGCCTGCCGCAGGACGTGCTGGCTGCGGCCTTGCCGGTGCTCGGCGGTGCGGCCGAGGCCACCGCCGCACCGGCGGTACGCAAGCCGCCGCGCCCGCGCCGGCGTCGGCGCAAGCGCAGCGACAGCCCGGCCTCCGAATGACCCTCGCCTACGTGGCGCTGGGCAGCAATCTCGGCGAACCGCGCCAGCAGGTGCTCGACGCGCTGGTCGCGCTGGCCGGCCTGCCCGGCACCCGCGTGCTGCAGCGCTCGCCGCTTTACCGCACGCCGCCCTGGGGCGTGCTCGACCAGCCGCCCTTCATCAACGCCGTGGCCGAGCTGGAGACGACGCTGTCGCCCGAGGCGCTGCTGCAGCACCTGCTGGCCATCGAGCAGCGCGCCGGCCGTGTCCGCGCCGAACGTAACGGGCCGCGCACGCTCGACCTGGATCTGCTGCATGTCGAGGGCGCGCATCGAGACGATCCGTCATTGACCCTGCCGCATCCGCGGCTGGCCGAGCGCGCTTTCGTGCTGTTGCCGCTGAACGATGTCGCGCCGGATCTGCATCTGCCCGGCATGGGTCGCGTGGCCGAGCTGCTGGCGCGGGTCGACCCGGTCGGTTGCGAACGGCTGCTTGCGCCATAATCGGCAGCTATTCCGCCCGACCAGGAAAATCCGTGTACGTGCAGAACGCCAATCTCCCCGACCGCAAGCCGGTGACCGTGCCGGGCCTGCGCGCGATGAAGGCGCGGGGCGAGCGCATCACCATGCTGACGGCCTACGACGCCAGCTTCGCCTGGCAGCTGGAAGCGGCGGGTATCGACGTGGCGCTGGTCGGCGATTCGCTCGGCATGGTGGTGCAGGGTCACGCCAGCACCTTGCCGGTGACGCTCGACCAGATGGTCTACCACACCGCAGCCGTGGCGCGCGGCTTGTCCGCCACCTTGCTGGTGGCCGACCTGCCGTTCATGGCCGATCGCGACGTCGCCCACGTGCTCGCGGCCGGTGCGCGGCTGGTCGGTGAAGCGGGTGCGGCGATGGTGAAGCTCGAAGGCGCCGCCGCGCACGTGCTGGAGGGCATCGCCGCGCTGACCGCGCGGGCCATGCCGGTATGCGCGCATCTGGGACTGACCCCGCAATCCGTGCACCGCTTCGGCGGTTTCCGCGTCCAGGGCCGGGAGCAGGCCGCGGCGGATCAACTGGTGGCCGACGCGTTGGCGGTGCAGGCGGCGGGCGCGCAATTGCTGGTGATGGAGGGCGTGCCGGTCGAACTGGGCCGGCGCGTGACCGCGGCGGTGGAGATCCCGGTGATCGGCATCGGCGCCGGCCCGCATTGCGATGGCCAGGTGCTGGTGATCCACGACATGCTCGGCGTCACGCCCGGCAAGCGCCCCAAGTTCAGCAAGGATTTTCTCGCCGGCCGCGATTCTGTGGCAGCGGCGATCCGCGCCTATGCGGACGACGTGCGCAGCGGTGCCTTTCCGGCGCCGGAACATTGTTTCAACTGAGCTGACGAGTTTCCACCATGCAAACGGTTCAGGATGCGCCGGCGTTGCGCGCCGCGGTTCGCGGCTGGCGCAGCAAGGGCCAGACGGTCGGCTTCGTGCCGACCATGGGCAATCTGCACGCCGGCCACCAGTCGCTGGTGCGGCTGGCGCGGGCGCGTGCCGATCGGGTGGTGGCGAGCGTGTTCGTCAATCCGACCCAGTTCGGCCCCGGCGAGGATTTCGAGCGCTACCCGCGCACCCTGGTGCACGACCAGGCGGCGCTGGCCGATGAAGGTTGCGACCTGCTGTTTGCACCCGAGGTCGCCACGATCTATCCCTACGGCGCCGCGCTCAGCGTGAACCTGCGCGTGCCGCAGGTCACCGCCACGCTGGAAGGTGCCCACCGGCCCGGCCACTTCGACGGTGTGGCCACCGTGGTGTGCAAGCTGTTCAACCTGGTCAATCCGGACCTGGCCGTGTTCGGGCAGAAGGATTTCCAGCAGCTCAAGGTGATCGAGCGCATGGTGCGCGACCTGTCGCTGCCAGTGAAGGTGATCGCCGCGCCCATCGTGCGCGACGACGACGGGTTGGCGCTGAGTTCGCGCAACCAGTACCTTTCGGCGCAGGAGCGTGCGCGGGCGCCGCTGATACACGACACCTTGCTGAAAATGCGCGAATTGCTGGGCCAGGGCCACGCCTGGCGCGCCGTGGAGCAGGTGGCCGAAGCCCAGCTGACCCGCGCCGGCTTCGTGCCCGACTACGCGGCGATCCGCCGGGCCGGGGATCTCGCCGAGCCGGACGATGGCCAGCGTGACGGGCTGGTGGCGCTGATCGCCGCGCGGCTGGGCGGCACCCGGCTGATCGACAACTTGCTGTTGGACTGAGCCGCCCGCACATATCGTGGGCGGGCCGTTGATGTTGCAGCGCAGCGCCATCGGTTCGATAATCGCCGACTTTGCGGAGCACCGCGGGAACAACGTCATGCACCTGAACATGCTCAAGGCCAAGATCCACCGCGCCACGGTGACGCACGCCGAGCTGCACTACGAAGGCTCGATCGCGATCGACGGCTTGCTGCTGGATGCGTCGGGCATCCGCGAGTACGAGCAGATCCACGCGTGGAACGTCAACAACGGCAAGCGCTTCGTCACCTACGCGCTGCGCGCCGAGGAAGGCTCGGGGATCATCTCGGTGAACGGCAGTGCCGCGCATCGGGCCAAGCCCGGCGACATCGTCATCATTGCCGCCTTCGCCCAGCTGAACGAGGCGGAGCTGGAGAAATTCCAGCCCACCTGCGTGTACATCGCCGCCGGTGAAGGGAACCACATCAGCCACACCAACCGCTCGATCCCCAAGCAGATGGCCGCTGCCTGACGGTCGGCCCCGGGCTTGCCGGCGGCGCCGTCGCCGGCTTGACCGCGGGATTCAGCCAGCGCGCCGTTTGGCCGCTTGCTGCGCCAGCGCCCAGGCGACGTGTTCGCGCACCAGCGGCGAGGCATCGTCGGCGCGGCTGGCGAGGGCGGCGTCGACCGAGTCGCCGGGAGGCGCGTTGCCCAGCGCCACGGCGATATTGCGCAGCCAGCCTTCGTAGCCGGTGCGGCGGATCGCCATGCCTTCGGTACGTTTGAGAAACTCCTCCTCGCTCCAGCCGAACAGCTCGACCAGCTTCGCGCCGTCCAGGCTGTGCCGCGGCGCGAAATCCGCCTCGGTGGCGACCTGCGCGAACTTGTTCCAGGGGCATACCAGCTGGCAGTCGTCGCAACCGAAGATGCGGTTGCCCATCGGCGCGCGCAGCTCTTCGGGAATGCTGCCCTTGAGCTCGATCGTGAGATACGAAATGCAGCGTTTGGCGTCGAGCTGGTACGGCCCGGTGATTGCCTGGGTCGGGCACACCTCGATGCAGCGCGTGCAGGTGCCGCAGTGCGCGCTGGCCGGTTCATCCACCGGTAGCGGCAGGTCGGTGTACAGCTCGCCGAGGAAGAAGTACGAGCCGGCATGACGGTTGATCAGCACGGTGTGCTTGCCGATCCAGCCCAGCCCCGAGTTGCGCGCCAGCGCTTTTTCCATCACCGGCGCGGAATCGACATAGGCGCGATGGCCGAACTCGCCCACCGCGGCGCGGATGCGCTCGGCCAATTTCTGCAGGCGGTTGCGCATCAGCTTGTGATAGTCGCGGCCCAGCGCGTAACGCGAGACGTAGCCGGCTTCGCCGTCGCCGAGCACGTCCCAGGCGTTGGCGGTGCCGGGTGGGGCGTAATCCATGCGCACCGAGATGACGCGTTGCGTGCCCGGTTCCAGTTCAGCCGGGCGGGTGCGCTTGCTGCCGTGTCTGGCCATGTACTCCATCTCGCCGTGCCGGCCGGCATCGAGCCAGTGCTGCAGATGCCGCTCATCCTCGGCGAGGTCGACACCGCTGATGCCGGTCTCGGCAAACCCCAGTTCGCGCGCCCAGCGCTTGATGTCGCGGGCGAGCGCGGCGTAATCGGTTGAGGCGGAAGCGGACGACACGGACATCCGCATAGTCTAGTCGCACCCCTATAATTCGCCGCATGTCCGAACCTTCGCCCCGCGACCTGTACACCGTCGACGACATGCGGCGGATCGATCGCGCCGCGCTGGATGCACTGGGCATCTCCGGCAGCGAGTTGATGCGCCGTGCCGCCAGCGACGCCCTGCGCAGCCTGCACCGGCGCTGGCCGCAGGCGCGCAGGCTTCGCGTGCATTGCGGCCCGGGCAACAACGGCGGCGATGGCTTCCTGCTTGGCGTGCTGGCGCGCGAAGCGGGCCTGCAGGTCGACATGGTGGCGCTGGCCGACACGTCGCGCGGCGATGCCGCATCGGCGCGTGCCGCGTGGGTGGACGCCGGCGGTGCAGTGCATGCCGTCGACGCACTGCACGAATTGCCGGAGCCCGACGTGCAGGTGGATGCGCTGTACGGCATCGGCTTGAACCGCGCGCCCGAGCCGGCTGCCGCGGCGCTGATCGAACGCATCAACGGCAGCGGCATCCCCGTCCTGGCGCTCGACGTGCCGTCCGGGCTGGACGCCGACAGCGGGCAGTGCCCCGGTGCCGCGATCCGCGCGGATCTCACGGTCACTTTCATCGCCGACAAGCGCGGCCTGCACACCGGTCGCGCAGCCGACTGCACGGGCGTGCTGGAGCTGGCGACGCTGGGCGTGCCGGCCAGTGCGTTTGCGCAGGTGGCGCCGGACGCGCATCTGCTTGTTGCCGCGAGCCTGCCGCCGCGCCGTCGCTATGCCAACAAGGGCAATTATGGCCATGTGCTGGTGATCGGTGGCGGGCAGGGCATGGCCGGCGCCGTGCACCTGGCCGGCGCGGCGGCACTGCGCGCCGGTGCCGGCCTGGTCAGCGTCGCCACGCATGCCGAACACGTGGGCGCGCTCAACGCCGGGCGACCGGAATTGATGGCCCACGGCGTGGACGGCCCGCAGGCGCTGCGGCCGCTGCTGGAGCGTGCCGACACGCTGGCGCTCGGCCCGGGGCTCGGCCAGTCCGCGTGGTCGCATGCGCTGTGGCTGACCGCGCTGGATGCCCGCAAGCCGCTGGTGCTCGACGCCGACGGCCTCAACCTGCTGGCGAAGGAGCCTCGGCGATTCACCGCGCCGACCGTGCTGACACCGCATCCGGGCGAGGCGGCGCGATTGCTCGGCCGTTCCGTGGAGGCGGTCGAGCGTGACCGTTTCGCGGCCGCGCGCGAGCTGGCCGCGCGCTTCGATGCCGTCGTGGTGCTGAAGGGCGCCGGCAGCCTGGTGGCCGATCCGAATGGACGTCTGGACGTCTGTCCGTGGGGCAACCCCGGCATGGCATCCGGCGGCATGGGCGACCTGCTCACCGGCATCGTCGCGGCGATGCTCGCGCAAGGCTGCGACGCCTGGCAGGCGGCACGCCTCGGCGTCGGCCTGCATGCGCGGGCCGGCGACCTCGCCGCATGCGAGGGCGAGCGCGGCTTGCTGGCCAGTGACCTGCTGCTGCCGCTGCGGCGGCTCGGCAATGCCGTTCCCTGTGAAACCGACGAATGAACGGGACCATGTCCAACGAGCTTTCCCGCAGCTTGCCGCCGCACTGGCGCAACGTGTGGCCGGCCTGCTGGATCACGGCCTGGTGGTCTACCTGCATGGCCCGCTCGGCGCCGGCAAGACCAGTTTCGCCCGGGCCCTGCTGCTGGCGCTGGGCGTGGGCGAGCGGGTCAAGAGCCCGACCTACAGCCTGGTCGAGGGCTATGCGACCGCGCAGCGACCGGCCTGGCATCTCGACCTGTACCGCATTGCCGACCCCGCCGAGCTGGAGTGGCTGGGCCTGGACACGCTGGCCGACCCGGCTGCGCTGGTGCTGGTGGAGTGGCCCGAACGCGGTGCCGGCGCCTTGCCGGCGGCGGATCTCCACGTTCATCTCGATTACGCCGGGACCGGTCGCCAGGCCGTCCTGCGTGCCGATACCGTGCGTGGCGACGAGTTGCTCTCGCGCCTGTCCTGACACTCCAAGTGACTATTTCTGCTTGGGTTTTCCCCGGTCGCCGAATCGGGCAGGGAGCTGTTCGAAATGTGGCACTTGCGGCCGATAACTTGATATCCCCTGATGAATGCACTGCAGGTGGCGGATATTAAAAGGAAAACCCGCTTGCATTCAGATGGCGACTGCGTTTCAATGCGGCCCATGCGGGGTTATCTGAACAAGCTGGCCGGTTGGGGCGTCGCGGTGATGCTGGCGGCGTTTTTGCCGTGCGCGGCGCAAGCCGCCCAGGTCAAGGACGCCCGCGTCTGGGCAGGTCCGCAGTACACCCGCGTGGTGCTCGATGCGGACGGTCCGCTGCACTACACGATCGCGCAGAAGGACGGCCGGATCGTGGTGGACCTGCGCGACAGTCAGGCTGCGGGCGGCTTCTCCGCGCCGGCGGCACAAGGCTTGTTTCGTGGCATCAGCCATGCGCGTCGCGGCGACGACCTGCAACTGATCGCCACGGTCGATCCCGCCAGCACGCTCAAGAGTTTCGTGCTCAAGCCCACCGCCGACGAAAATTACCGGCTGGTGCTGGATCTGTACCCGGGCAGCGCGCCGAGCGCCAAGGCGCCGGTCGCCGAGGCGCCCGCTGCCAGCGCGCCGGTCCCGACCGTCAACTACAGCAACCCCACGCGCAGCCGCCGGGTCGCCGCCGAGCAGGCTGCGGCGATGCTCAACGGACAGCGCGCCGTGGTGGTGGCGATCGACGCCGGCCATGGCGGCAAGGACCAGGGCGCCCACGGCCCGGCCGGCACGCTGGAGAAGAACGTCACCCTGGCGGTGGCGCGCGACCTCGCTGCCGAGATCAACCGGCAGCCCGGCATGAAGGCGGTGCTGACTCGCGATGGTGATACCTTCATCCCGCTCAAGCGCCGCTACGAAATCGCCCGCGAGCACAACGCCGACCTGTTCGTGTCGATCCATGCCGACTCCTTCACCAGCGACGACGCCCGCGGCTCGTCGGTGTGGGTGCTGTCGCCGCGCGGCAAGACCAGCATGGCTGCGCGCTGGCTCGCCGACGGGCAGAACCGCGCCGACCTGATCGGCGGCATCAGCCTGGACGACAAGGACGACGGCCTCGCCAAGGTGTTGCTGGACCTGCAGCAGGGCTGGGCGATCCAGGCCAGCGACGAGGTGGCCGGCAATGTGTTGCGCGCGCTGGCCAAGCTCGGCCCGACCCATCGTGGCCATGTCGAGCGCGCCAACTTCGTGGTGCTGCGTTCGCCCGACGTGCCTTCGATCCTGGTGGAGACGGCCTTCATCAGCAACCCGGCCGAAGAGCGCAAGCTGCGCGACCCGTCGCACCAGAAGCTGCTGGCCAACGCGGTGATGTCCGGCGTCAGGAATTATTTCGAATCGACGCCGCCGCCGGGCACCTGGTTCGCCGCGCAGGCGGCCAGGCGCCGCGGTGTGCGCGTGGCAACCATCGACACGTCCGCCGGCAGCGCCGTCAAGGCGACGGGTGGCGCCGCGGATACGCACAAGGTCGCACGCGGCGAAAGCCTCAGCGGCATCGCGCAGCAATACGGAATCAGCGTGGGCGCGCTCAAGACCGCCAACCAGATCCGCAGCAACATCGTGCAGGCCGGCGCGGTGCTGACGATCCCGTCCGGCTGATCCGTCTTCCGACGGCAGGCTGCTAAAGTCCGCGGATGGCCAACATCCGTGCGCTTCCTCCCGAACTCATCAATCAGATCGCCGCCGGCGAGGTCATCGAGCGGCCGTCCTCGGTGGTCAAGGAACTGGTAGAGAACAGCCTCGACGCCGGCGCCACGCGCATCGAGGTGGACATCGAGGCTGGCGGCGCGCGGTTGATCCGCGTGCGCGACGACGGCGGCGGCATCGCGCTGGACGACCTGCCGCTGGCGGTGGCCTCGCATGCCACCAGCAAGATCGGCAGCTTCGACGATCTCGAACACGTCGCCAGCATGGGTTTTCGCGGCGAGGCGCTGGCCTCGGTGTCGTCGGTGTCGCGCTTCGCGCTGGTCTCGCGCACCGCCGGCCAGGAGGCCGCCTTCCGTATCGAGGTCGATGGCGGCCGGTTGCAGGCCGCACGCCCGGCGCAGCACCCACCGGGCACCAGCGTGGAGGTGCGCGACCTGTTCTACAACGTGCCGGCGCGCAAGAAATTCATGCGCGCCGAGCGCACCGAATTCGCGCACATCGACGATCTGCTGAAGTCGCTGTCGCTGGCGCGCAGTTCGGTGGAGTTTCGACTCAGCCACAACGGCAAGCCGGTGCGCGTGTGGAAGGCGGCGCGCGACGAACAGGCCGCACTGCAGCGCGTGGCCGAAGTGCTTGGCGCGGAATTCCCGCAACGCAGCCTGCGCGTCGAGCACGCCGCCGCCGGCTTGCAGTTGTCCGGCTGGGTCGGCTTGCCGACCGCGTCGCGGGCGCAGGCCGATGCGCAGTATTTCTACGTCAATGGGCGCCTGGTGCGTGATCGCATCGTCGCCCACGCCGTGCGCCAGGCGTATGCCGACGTGCTTTTCCGCGAGCAGCGGCTGGTGCACGATTTCCTGTTCCGCACCCTGCACGAGGCACTGGCGCAGACGCGCGCGGGGCAGGTGGCGTCGCCCGCGCACGAGGCCGAGGGCGGCCTGCGCATGGCCGCAGCCGCACCGATGCCGATGCCGGCGGCATGGCCGGCCAGCGCGAGCCAGAGCCGGCTGTCGCTGGGCGTGCGCGACGAGCCGCTGGCCGATTACGCCGCGCTGCTTGGCACCGCCGCCAACGCGGTGCCGATGCCCGAGCCCGAACCCGGCGAGGCGCCGCCGCTGGGTTTCGCGATTGCCCAGCTGAAGAACATCTACATCCTCGCCGAGAACGCTGCCGGGCTGGTGCTGGTGGACATGCATGCGGCGCACGAGCGGATCACCTACGAGAAGCTCAAGGCCGGTCGCGTGTGCAGCAACCTGCGTTCGCAGTTGCTGCTGGTGCCGCTCGGCATCGCGGTGAGCGCAAGGGAGGCCGCCGCCGCCGAGGAACATGCCGACGCGCTGGCCGAGTGGGGCCTGGAGCTTTCGCGCAGCGGCCCGTCGGGCGTCGTGGTGCGGCGCATCCCCGCGCTGCTCGACGGGGCCGACGTGGCGCAACTGGCCCGCGACGTGCTGGCCGAACTGGCCCAGCACGGCAGCTCGCGCCGCCTGCAGGAGCTGGAGAACGAACTGCTTTCCACCATGGCCTGCCACGGCTCGGTGCGCGCGGGGCGCCGCCTGACCCTGCCGGAAATGAACGCGCTGCTGCGCGAGATGGAAGAGACCGAGCGCTCCGGCCAGTGCAATCACGGGCGGCCAACGTGGGCGCAGTTGTCGTTGGGCGAGTTGGACAAGTTGTTCATGCGGGGGCGGTGAGAGCCGGGGTTGGGGATTCGCGGGAGCAAGGGCGCGGCGCGTCACGCCGGGGCTCGGGGCCGTTTCGGACGGCGGCTTGCCGACGGCGCGCGCTGCTGCGCATACTCGATGCTTTCACCGATGCGGGATCGTCCCCATGTTGCGTACCGCCGCCTTCGTCCTTGCCATGCTTTCCGGAGTTGCCACCGTGTCTGCCGCCGATGTCCCGTCACCCAGCGCCACCTACACGCAGCAGATCGAGCAATGGCGCGCCGCCCGCGTGGCGAGGCTCACCGCGCCGACGGGATGGCTCAGCCTGATCGGGCTGGAATGGTTGAACGAGGGCGCCAACCGCGTGGGCAGCGCCGCCGACAACGTCATCGTGCTGAAGGCCGGTCCCGCGCACCTGGGTACGGTGACGCTGGCGCCGGATGGCGGCTTGCACCTGGCGCTCGACCCGGCCAGCGGCGCCACCGTCGACGGCAAGGCCGTGACCGAAGCCGCGCTGGTCGACGACATGCACGCCGCCGCTGATGCCGATCCCACCACCGTGCGTTTCGGCAAGGCCAGCTTCTACGTGATCGAGCGCGATGGCCGCAAGGCATTGCGGGTGAAGGACGAGGACGCCGAGTCGCGCCGGCATTTTCTCGGCATCGACTATTTCCCGATCGACGACGCCTGGCGCATCGAGGCCGACTGGGTCCCGTTCACGCCACCGCACGACCTGGCGATGGGCTCGGTGATCGGCACCATCGACACGGTCAAGGTGCCCGGCAAGGCGGTGTTCCGGCGCGACGGCCACACCTTCGAGCTGTTGCCGTACCAGGAGGAACCGGGCGGCGAGCTGTTCTTCGTGCTGGCCGATCGCACCTCCGGCAAGGAAACCTACGGCGCCGCGCGTTTCCTCTACGCCGCGCTGCCTGCCGGCGGTCTCGACCATCCGGGCAAGGTAGTGCTGGATTTCAACAAGGCCTACAACCCGCCCTGCGCGTTCACCTCGTTCGCGACTTGTCCGCTGGCGCCACCGGAGAACCGGCTGGACGTCGCCATCACCGCCGGCGAAAAGAAATACCGCGGCGGGCACTGACCCGTAACTTTGTCGGGGGCTCACCGCCCCTTGAACGCGGCCTTGCGCTTCTCCAGGAACGCGCGCGTCCCCTCGCGCATGTCCTCGGTGGAGAACATCAGCGCGAAACCCTGCGTCTCGAATTCCAGCCCCTGGTCGAGCGACGTCTCGCCACCTTGCAGCACGGCATCGAGGATGCCGGCGGCGGCCAGCGGCGCGGCGGCGGCGAGCTGGTCGGCCAGCGCTTCCACGGTTTCGTCCAGCGCCTCGGGTGCCACCACGCGGTTGACGATGCCCAGTTCGTACGCGCGTTGCGCGTTGACCGGGGTGCCGGTGAGGCACAGTTCCAGCGCGGCGCTGCGCCCGGCCAGGCGCAGCAGGCGCTGGGTGCCGCCGAAGCCGGGGATCAGGCCGAGGTTGATTTCCGGCTGGCCGAACTTCGCCTTTTCGCTGGCCACGCGCAGGTGACAGGCCATCGCCAGCTCCATGCCGCCGCCCAGCGCGAAACCCTGCACGCGCGCGATCACCGGTTTGCCCAGCCGTTCGATGCTGCTCATCAGGCGCTGCCCGGCGCGCGAGAACGCCTGCGCCTGCACGCTGCTGCAACCGCTCATCTCGCTGATGTCGGCGCCGGCCACGAACGCCTTTTCGCCGGCGCCGGCGAGCACCACCACGCGCACGGCGTCGTCCTGCGCGGCCTGGGCAAAGGCCAGCGTCAGCTCGTTGAGCGTCTGCCGATCCAGCGCATTGAGCTTGTCGGGGCGGTTCACTACGATCGTGCGCACCGCACCGCGGTTGCCGAGTTCCAGATTGCGATAGGCCATGGCCGGTTCCTGTGAGTGCAGGCCGCCGATGGTAGCAGCGGGAACCTTTGCCGATGGCGGGGTTCTCAACTCGCGTATGCATCAGCGGCACGCGTGCGGGGCCGCGATACCTCACCATGGCGGGCATGGATTCGATGGCGAAAGGCGTGACACATCTGGCGGCGTGGCTGCTGATCGGCGTGTTGCCGGGTGGCATGCTGCCGGCGCATGCGGCACAGGCTGGCGCGCCCGCGCAAGCCGCCAGCACGGCGAAACCCGACAAGGTCAAGTTGTCCTATGCGATCGGCTACCAGATCGGCAGCCGCTTCGCCGGCGGCTCGCCCGAGGTGGATCTGTCCACCCTGCAGCGCGCGATCGCGGACGCCTACGCGCGTCACCAGCCGCGCGTGCCGATTGGCGAGATGCAGGCGCAATTGCAACGCCTGCAGCAACAGATGCACAGCGACGCCCTGGCCGAGTTCAAGCGCATCGCTGCGGCGAACGCGAGCAAGAGCGCGGCGTTCATGGCGGAAAACCGCAAGAAGCCGGGCGTGGTGCAGCTGCCTTCCGGCATCCAGTACGCGGTGGTGCACCAGGGTAGCGGCACGGTGCACCCGAGCCTGACCAGCACGGTGGTGGTGAACTACCGCGGCATGCTGGTGGACGGTACCGAGTTCGACAGCACCTGGGCGCATGGCGCGCCAGCGACGATCGCGGTCGACCAGGTCATTCCCGGTTGGCGCGACGTGCTCCCGCGCATGCGCGTGGGCGATCGCTGGAAGGTGGTGATCCCCTCGCGGCTCGCATACGGCGAGGAGGGCGCGCTGCCGCGCATCGGGCCCAACGAGGCGCTGCAGTTCGTGATCGAACTGATCGAGATCAAGCCGCCGCGGGGCTGAGGGGCTGAATCCGGCCGGTGCTAACATGCGCCGACATGCCGAACGATCCCGCGCCGCAGCCAGTTCCGCCCCTGACTCCCTGTACCGGCGTGTGCCGACTGGACAGCCACGGCTACTGCATCGGCTGCCGCCGCAGCGGCGAGGAAATCGGCCGCTGGCGCGCGATGAGCGATCCCGAACGCCGCCACGTGATGGACGTGCTGCTGCCCGGTCGCCGGCCATGATGGATACCCTGGTGCAGGCGCTGCGGCCCTTGTCCGCGCCGCCCGAAGGTCCGGCCTGGAACCACGCCGAGGTGAACGAATGGCTCGGCGACCAGGCGCGCCTGCCGGCCGCCGTGCTGCTCGGCATCCGCGAAGGCGTGCAGCCGCGGCTGGTGTTTACCGTGCGCGACGCGCGCCTGCCGGCCCATGCCGGCCAGGTGGCGTTTCCGGGCGGGCGCAGCGAGCCGCGGGATGCCGATGCCGTGGATACCGCGCTGCGCGAGAGCGAGGAGGAGATCGGCCTGAGTCGCGCGCTGGTGAAGCCGCTGGGTTTCCTCGATCGCTTCGAGACAATCAGCGGCTACAGCGTCACGCCGGTAGTGGCGAGCATCGCGGCCGAGGCCCGCCTGTATCCGTCGCCCGATGAAGTGGCCGAGGTGTTCGAGGTGCCGCTGACGTTCCTGTTCGACCCGGCCAACCTGCGTCGCTACACGATGGAGTTCCGTGGGCAGCAGCGGCCGATGGTGGAATTCGTCCACGCCGGACACCGCATCTGGGGCGCCACCGCCGCGATGCTTTGCAACCTGCTGGAGAGGATGGACCGCACATGAGCCTGAAAACTACCCTGATCGACGTCGACGCGTTGGCCGCGCTGACGCCACGCGACGTACTGATCGTGGATTGCCGCTTCGAGCTTTCCAACCCAGCCGGCGGCGCGCGTGATTACGCGCAGGGCCATGTGCCCGGCGCAATCTACGCCAGTCTCGATCGCGACCTGTCCGACCTGTCGCGCCAGGCCGAAGGTCTGGGCCGCCACCCGCTGCCGCTGGAGGCGGCGTTCAGCGCATTGCTGTCGCGCTGGGGCTGGCGCGACGGCATGCAGGTGGTGGCCTATGACGCCGCCGGCGGCGCGCTGGCGGCCGCGCGGCTTTGGTGGCTGCTGCGCCTGACGGGCATTCCCGCCGCGGTGCTGGATGGCGGCTGGGCCGCCTGGACGGCGGCGGGGAAGCCCGTCGAACGCGGCGAGCCCGCGCCGCGACCGTCCAGCGATGTTTCGCTGCGCTACGACGCCAGCCAGCTGCTGCTCGATCACCGGGCCGTCGCCGATGGCACCTCGGGCCAACTGCTGGACGCGCGCGGCGCGCCGCGCTACCGCGGGGATACCGAGCCGCTGGACCGCGCCGCCGGCCACGTCCCCGGCGCGCTGAACCGCCCGTTCGCCGACAACCTCGATGCCAATGGCCACTTCAAGCCGGCGGTGCAGTTGCGTGCCGAGTTCACCGCCGTGCTCGGCGCCACCGAACCCTCGCACGTGGTGCACATGTGCGGCTCCGGGGTCACCGCCTGCCACAACCTGCTGGCGATGGAACACGCCGGCCTGCACGGCTCGCGGCTGTACGCGCCATCGTGGAGCGGCTGGGTCAGCGACCCGTCGCGACCAGTGGCAACAGGCGAGGAGTGAGTGGGAGAAAAGAGAGTGGAAGCGGATGCTCGACCTCACTCCTCACTCCTCTTTACTCACTTCTCGCTCTTGCTCTTGAGCCGCGCCACCAGCGCCTGCAAGGTGGCCTGCGTCTCCGGGTGGAAGAACGCTTCGACGAAGTCGTCCAGCGGCAACGCGTCCAGGTCGGCGTAGGCGTTGGCGAGATCGGCGCGGGCCAGGCGGCGGGTGGTGAGCATGGCATGCTTCGGCAGCGCCAGCAGTTCGTCCAGCCAGCGCAGCGCGCGGGTGGTGACCTGTTCGACGGCGGTGGTTTCGTCGACGAAGCCGCAAGCCAGCGCGTCGGCCGATTCGATCATGGCGCCGGCCACCAGCAGTCGCTCGGCGCGGTAGGTGCCGACCACGCGACGCAGCGCCAGCTGGATCGCCTCGGGCACGATCAGGCCGACCTGCACCTCGTTGAGGCCGATCCGGTACGGGCCGTCGGCCATCACCCGGTAGTCGCAGAACAGCGCCAGCACCGCGCCGCCGGCCGGGCTGTGACCGGTGATCGCCGCGACCAGCGGGATCGGCGCGCGCGCCAGCGCGCCGCACAGGGCGAAAAATTCCCGCCAGTATTCGCGAACCCCGGCGCGGTCGCGCTGCAGCAGGGCGGGCACGTCGACGCCGGCGGAGAACAGGCCGGGCGCGCCGGACAGCACGATGCCGCGCACGTCGTCGCGCACGCTGTCGTCGATCGCCTTGCGCAGCGCCTGCAGCAGTTCCAGGTTCAGCGCGTTGACCGGCGGGCGGGCGAGCTGGATTTCACGGATGGCATGGTCGTGCGTGATGAGATTGAGCATGATCGACTCCGTTCGGTTACTGCGGCTGTTGGTCGGCGGTCCAGCTGTAGCGCACGGCATAGCTCAGCGTGGCCTTGCCGTTGGCGGGCACTTCTACCCGGAACTCGAGCGTGTCGGCGCCCTGCTGCGTGGGCTTGCTGCTGGAGGAGACCAGCTTCCACTCGCGCCAGCGCGAGGGATGCTCGCGCACCGTCACGGTACGCGCGCTGTCGCCGGCATTGCTGAGCTCGATGCGGAAGGCCTCGTCGAGGGTGCGGCCGTCCTTGTCGACGTGGAAGCTGGTGCGCGTGCGTTCGGCACGCAGGTCGAACGGCGTGCCCAGGGTGATCGTGGCGTCGCTGCCCTTGGGCGTGTCGTTGATGCGGCCTTCACCCATGAACTGCGGCACGCCGTGGCGGTCGTGTTGGAGCACGCGCAGGTAACCGGCAGGCAGGCTGTCGAAGGCCTTCAGTTGCAGCGTGCTGACGATGGCGCCGACGCCTTGCTGGAAGTCGCGCTGGATGACAGGCTGCTGCGGCTCGAAGGCATTGCCGTTCTCCAGCAAGGTGGTGCGCTCGCAATCCATCGTGCGCGTGGCATACAGCGGCACCTGGCTGACGCTGCCGTCGGGCAGGCTCACCTTGTCGGGCAGGGTGAAGCTGCGGTAATCGCCCAGGCTGTCCTGCTGCGGCATCGCCTCGGCCTTGGCGCTGTAGCCGCGCGCCATCGCCATCATCGGGCGCGGGCCGGAATCCCTGGCCATGTTCGGCTCGCCGGCGATCAGGGTGAGCTGGGCGTCTTGCCAGTCGCGCCCGCTGCGGTTGGCGATGCTGGCGCGCGATTCGAACTGCATGCGACAGGCATTGCCCGGCTGCAGCGTCGCCACATACGCAGCGCGCCAACCCAGGCCGGCGGTGGGATAGCTGAGCACGGCGCGCGCCCGGCCGGCGCGCGCGACGTCCACGCGCAGGCTGAGGCTGGAGCCAAGCGGGAAGCTGCCGCCGTTGCTGCGCACCGCCGCGTAATCGCGCACCAGCGTGGTGCCGCTGACGCCGCTGACGCCGCGGACCAGCAGGCCGTTGCCGGCACGCAGCAACGTGCCGTTGGCCAGCGATTCGCCGTTGCTGCCCAGCACGTTGACCTCCTGTCCGACCAGACCGGACAACGCGCCGTCGTTGCCTTGCGCCAGCAACAGCCGCTGCGAGATCACCGTGGCATCGTTG
>Ga0209930_1003109_pt1 | contig 17258 bp, 20 predicted proteins | sample ThiBiot_500_biof_2_FD_183948 | JGI IMG/M metagenome (GOLD analysis project Ga0209930, IMG submission 183948) | Wastewater bioreactor microbial communities from Cape Town, South Africa - Thiocy_cont_500_biof (SPAdes) | ecosystem: Engineered > Bioreactor > Thiocyanate-remediating >... | reverse complement strand
ACAGAAGTCTTTGTCTTTCAAGTGTTCGTCGTTTACGTCGACATGCACATACAACAACTATGATCAAGAAAACAATGCTGCATGCAACAGCAAGAGCAACTATTTCTAAGACATTCCATGTACCACTTGAATCTAATTAAATAAAAACGAACATTTTTGATAAAAAATAGACATTTTGATTTAAAGGCCTTACTGGATGGTGATATTGATGTCATACCGACTGATGCTGGACCTGTTGCCTGAACTGTAAAACTGCCTAATGTGAGAGCTGAAAATGTCGTAACAACGAGAATGTATGTTGTGTAACTATTTAGATATTGATTTATTAGAAATTGTCTACTACCAGCACTGTCATCATCACATATAATCAAATTGTATGTTGGATTCGATGGATCAAAACTGGAACTATAGAGACATCCATAAGTATCAATCAAACTAATACTTGTCAAACTATAATAAGAAATTGTAGAAATCGTCAGCTGAATAGCTTCATAATAATAATGACTGCTTCCATCACCATTTGGACGTGCAAATGTATCTGACGTGTCATCCAATGTACCTGGAAAAGTTGATGTTATTCCCGATGAACTGGTTGCTAAAATAAATTTTAAAACAAAATCATGAAATCTTCAATGATCGTAGGAAATACACACTTGTTGATGAAGGTGTAGTTTTATACATATATACTGTTCCTGGACCTGTTGTCTGAACTGTAAAATCTCCAATGGTACTACTATAATATGTAGTTACAACTAAAATATACGACGTGGCATACGGTAGTGATGCAGTAAATGTAAATGCTCCTGAGCCAGCCGTACTATAACTACACGTAATCAGAGATGAATAAACAGACGATGGATTAAAATATCCAGAATAAAGACAACCATAAGCATTTAATGAGCCACTACTTTGAAAAGTATACGTGCCTGATGTATAAGTATAGACTTGAATTGCTTCGTAATAATAATTTTCTCCTGTATTTCCATACGGACGAACAAAGGTTCCACTACTATAATCTAAGTAATCTGAATAAGTCGATGTAGCTGGCGTTGAACTTGTTATTGTCGAAGAAATCATAGTTGTCGGAGTGAGAGAACTCATCTGTACTGCTGCTGGACCAGTTGCTAAAACTGAATAACCTCCAACTGTTTCCGGACTGTACGTAGTGACAACGAAGACGCCCATTTGAGAGTAGTAAAGAGTAACATTGATTGAAAACTGTTGATCACCACCACTATCATCATCACATCCAAGCAAATTTGAATAAGGATATGTTGGATCGAAATAATCATTATAATAACAACCATAAGTATCGATTGAACTCGTACTTCGAAAATTATATTGACTAGTTGTGTAAGTAACAACTTGAATAGCTTGATAATAATAAGAGTTAAACGAACCACCATATGGTCGAGTGAAAGTGCCACTATAAAATCCCAAACTATTCGAATAAGTCGATACCACCGGTGCTGAACTTGTTGCTAGAACAATTTATTATTTATATCTTTACTAATCTTTATACATAAAAGGAGATACTAACTAGATGGAGGATATGCAGTTGATGATGGAGTTATCGAACTCATATGGACTGTTGATGGACCAGTTGCTATTACAGAATAATTTCCAGTGTCAGAACGATCATAGGTAGTTACAACCAAAACATACACGTTAAGTTGTGACAATGTATTATTCATGGAAAATTGTCTCTCACCACCAGAATCATCATCGCATCCAATTAAATTTAGAGAAGGAGATGATGGATAGAAAGTTTGAGAATAGAGACAACCGTAAGTATCTATTGAACTTCTACTTCGTAGATTGTATCGACCAGATACTGCAGTTGAAATTTGAATAGCTTGATAATAATAAGAAAAGCCTGCTGTGCCATTTGGACGATTAAATGTAGGGCTATTGATAGTTAAACTATTCGAATATATCGATGTTACATTAGACGCAGATGTAGCTAAACAAAATGTTTTCGAATTGAAAGCAATTCATTAAAGCTTACTTGTTGGCCACACTGTTGATGACGGTACCGTTACAGTCTTTGTTGCTGATGAAGTTGTTATAGCTAAACAAAATGTTTTCGAATTGAAAGCAATTCATTAAAGCTTACTTGTTGGCCACACTGTTGATGACGGTACTGTTATTGTGCCTGTTGTGGTTGTAGTTGTCACTGTTACAGTCATTGTTGCTGATGAAGTTGTCACTGATGATCCAGATGTTGTGGCAGTTGTTGTTGCTTAAAAAAAACGATCATATAAGAACACGAATATTTTAGTCTGTGTATGTTATTTCATTGGATGGAATATTAAAGAAAGATAATAAAGGTAGATGATGAAGATACTTACGGTGAGTCATCGAAAGTACAAGTAGAACGATGATCATGATTGATGGGCATGCACGAATTCTATTTGAAAAGCCAGTCATTTCTAATATGCTGTTATGTAAAAAATGATTCTCAATTTTTAATGAAAAATGAAACGTATTGCATGCATATGATGAAATCTGTAGCGTTTTATAGAATTGCTTTATCTACTGTTGACGAAATGATTCTTATCAGTAAACTATGAAAAAGAAATGTCTTAGGTGAGGAGGCATTATGATGTTTGCATTTTTATCTTTTAAACATGACCTGACGGCAATCAAACGAAACATATAGGTATACAGCGAAAATAATAAATTTTATTTCAAAACAAATTCAACATGTCTATACTCGTATCTGTTCATCTGCAGGAGCTGGCGGCTTCACGACCGTTTCATATGCAGGTGGAGCTTCTTCAACAAATGTCCGAGGCAAAGTATATGGTGTAGCATTAAATGCATTGCCATTTCCATTACGATTCGATGAAAGAAGTCTTCGTCTTTCAAGTGTTCGTCGTTTACGTCGCCATGCACATATAGCAACTATGATCAATATAGCGATACTGCATGCAATACTTAGAGCAATGATTTCTAAGACATTCCATGTACCATCTGAATTTAATTTAAATAAAAACGAATATTTATATCGAAAAATAAGGCCTTACTGGATGGTGATATTGATGTCATGTCAACGAACGCTGGACCTTTCGCCTGTACTCTAAAATCACCTAGAATAGAAGGCCGACTTGTAGTGACAACCAAAATGTATGTTATGTCAGTCTCCAGAAATTCACTTATTAAAAATTGCAGAGCAGTACCACCATCATCATTGCATATATCTAAATTATCTGTTGGATTCGATGAATCAAAACTGTAACTATAGAGACATCCATAAGTATCCATCGAACTAATACTTGTCAAACTGTAATAAGAACTTTTAGAAATCGTCAGCCGAAATGCTTGATAATAATAATTACTGCTTCCAACACTAAATGCACGTGCAAAAGTACCACTATTCCTATCCAGTGTACCTGAATAAGTGGATACGATTTGAGATGAACTAGTTGTTGAGGGTGTGCTTGAAGTCATATATACTGTTGCTGGACCAGTTGCTAGAACTACATAACCACCGATGGTACTAGGCTTAAATGTAGTCACAACGAGATAATAGACTAGACCGTTATCAAGAGCAGCATTGATTGAAAATTGTTGATCACCAGCGCTATCATCATCGCATACAACCAAATTTGTACCCGGAGATGATGGATCGAAATAACCATTATAAAAACAACCATAAGTGTCGATCGAACTACTACTTCGAAAATTATATTGACCTCTTGTATAAGTATATAGTTGAATGGCTTGATAATAATAAGAATAGCCTGTAGTGCTATTTGGTCGAACATATGTTCCACTCGAATATGTCAAACTATTCGAATATGTCGATGTTACATTAGCCACAGATGAAGCTAAATAAAAATGTTTCAGAATTGGAAGCGATTCATTAAAATTTACTTGTTGCAATTGTAGTATCAGTTGTTATTGCTAAACAACCAATAAGTATAAAAGAATATCCATACTTTAGTCTTAAACATACTTACGGTTAATCATCGAAAGTACTAGTAGAATAATCATCATGACTGATGGACACACAGTAATGAAATGTTATGTGAAATCTGTAGAATTTTATAAAATAACGTTATCTACTGTTGACGAAATGATGCTTATCAGTAAAATACGAAAAAGCACATTTGAAATACCATTTCGTAAAAAAAAAGAAAACTTTCTTTGATCGAGAGTAAATTTGACAACTTAATCAATCAATTAAGAAAATGATATTTTTTCATTTAACATCTTTAATTGATGATCAAAACTAGCACACATTGATGATTTTGCATATTTTTCGTCGTTCTACAACTAATTGATCATCAGAAATGATTGTTTGATAACATGCGAAAAACAACATAATATTTTTTTAATCTGTCGATAAGATAGAATATCGTCAATTTCGACCAATAATATCGTTGATAAAAGAGAGATAGAGAGAGAGAGAGTGAGAAGAAAAGAACGACAATATTTCGCTATCATTTTCAATAAGTTTGTTCATCGATACAGATGCCAATATCATCGTCTCAGGTAGCATAACTTAAATTGGTTAATGGATTAAGACAATCTATTAGTCGACTAATCAAAGTTATGTCATTGATTATTAGTCTTACATAGACGCGCGCAGTGACATCATCGATTAGACATAAACCTTTCTCTTTCAACAAAATAAAGAAGAAATCATTCGTCTTTTCTCGTTCATTTTCTAGAATTTGACAATGACGAAACGTCGCTATTCGAAAACGATTGACTCAACGTATGTCCTCTTTAAATCCTTTCGACCTTTAGCTACATCAACTCCATACGAACTTTCATCACCATCACGTAAGTTATTCGAATAAGAAGACATTCAATTCTATTTTAATTTGTTTTCTGTAGAAAAACAATCAACATTTTTAACACCACCCGTCTGTTGCAGTACTCCGAAACAGGCACATCGTCGAACGACAATCACCCGTTTTCCGATTGTTATCTCTCAACGACGATTACAATTCACAAATCATTCAACCACCGAACCGAAACGAATGACAGTGAAGAAAATTAAAATTTGGCTTTTGTAGAAAGAAAAAAAAAACTTCAACTTAATAAATAATTGTATCTAATTGAACAAGCACACACACAGTTGGATGTCAGACGCCATTTGAAGTAGAATCATGCCGATTGAAATAGAGCGTAAATAAATAAGAGTTTGTCTTTTGTTTTATTCGAATAAGCAAAAAGCATAGTTACAAAAAGGCGGTTGAAAATGAAAGTATTTATCTTCCAATTTTCCCCCTGGAAAAGAAACATTCAACAAAAAGAAATTCTTCCTCCTATCGACTCAATTCAAATCTTGTCATTTGAACATTTTTATGTTAGTTATTTAAGTTTGAAATCTCCTTGTTTTTTTCTCTCTCGCTCTCTCTGTCTGCCTGTCGTTGAAAATGGATATTCTTCCGTGGACATTCATGTCACGTCATGTTCATGATGCATGTGCACAAGGTCGAACAATTGAAATCGAACAAATGTGTCGAGAAGGTGCCGATCTCAACGATTCCGATGAAGTTGGCAATACACCACTTTGGCTTGCTTATATCGGCGGTCATTTAGACACGGTCTTTGCTCTCTTAGAATTAAATGTCGATATCAATCGACGAACGGGTTCGATTTTAGCATCGGATTTTCATCGAGCTTGTGGTTGGGCCGATGAAGTTTTCATTGATATTCTTTGCAATTACAATGCGAATTTAAATCTTACCGATCGTATGACAAAAAGAAAACAACGATTGTACTTGAATCATCTTTCTTCTTTTTCTGTTGACAGGCTACGGTAAAACACCGTTGATCTACGCGATTGAATATCGAACCTATCTTGCCGATTCATCTGAAATCGATTTAATATGTTTATTAATTAGCAAAGGTGCCGATATCAATCATATTGATATGTCCGGTCTAACGCCGTTGTTCTACGCTATCTATCGAGGCATTCCATCGATAGTCGAAATTCTACTTGAACATCGAGCTGATTATAAATACGAGAATATTCTCGGCTATTCACCGTTTCGTTATGCACTCGGTTGTCTTGCCTATGCAAATCCTGATGAAGAAGAAAATTATTTCGATCGTTTGAAAATCGTTCGAATTCTACTCGAAAAATTTCAATTCGATCCGTTCGAATTAAAACATGCTATTGTTGGTTATCAACCACATTTGCCATATTTATTTCCTCTATTTGATTTTATATTCTATTGTCGAAGTGAAAAAGAACATGATTTCGAACGATTGGCATGGCAATTCTTTCGTGAAACATCGTGGCCATGTGAAATAACTTATGGCAATCTTTTAATCGCACAAAATCTTCTTGTATTCAATCAAAATATTGAACATATGATCTATTTTATTCAACGAATGTTTATTGATAATTATCAACAATTAATTCTTTTCTATGTTCAACGTATGATTAAAGATAATGAATCATTTAATCGATTTCTTTTCTTACTCTATTGTGCATTTATTGAAATGTCAGGTAATCATATTTATATGAATATGTTAAAATATTTTCTCGATAATCAACGTATTTATTTATTTAAACAACGACGTGATATTTTAAAATTTCTTCTACAACTTTGTCAACAAACACCGAAACGTTTAGTTAGTTTATGTCGACAGAATATTCGTCGATTAATACAATCATCCATCGATGAACATGTTCGTCAACAAATGATTCTTTCGAAACATCTTCAACAATATTTACTTCTCGAAGAATTATCCAATTTCAATCAAATCTTATCATCGAAACGAATTATTTTTTTAATCGAAAAGAATTTTTTTTATTAATTTAATAATAAAAACAAGCCGAATATAAACACAAAAACAAAAATCATGATTTATGATTAGTTATTGTATAGATAGGTGCAGTTGCTGGTAGTGGTGATGATAATGATGATGTTGGTTCAGTTACCTAGTAGCGAAATGAAGCAGATTAGTGCACAAACAAAACACACGTTAGAGAGAAGTCAGTAACCCAGCAAAAAACCTACTGTCTTTTTTCCTTTTTAGCGCTAGAATGTATATATACATTTATTTATAGATGTCTGTGAAAATATTATTCAATTGAAAAAGAAAAGAAAATATAGAAACGTACGATTGAATCGAGAATTTGATTTGTTTGATCGATATCTTGAAATGATTGTCGCCATGCTTCACGTTCCTTTCAAGAGAGAGAAAGATAAATGATTCAATCGCAGAACTCGAACTCTACCTCTTCATCCATTCGTTCGTATTCTTCGAGTTCAGCATGATATTTCGGTTTAGTGATTCCAAAAAACCAAGCTAGCTTTTCGCCAGCTGCATCACAAGCTTCGTAACCTTTTTTTGCGTAGTATAATGCCCAAGGTATCCATTGAAGTTGAGTCTACTCAAACAGAAGATTTAAAAAGTCGACAAACAAACCAAAAGGTAATCTAACGGGATCAACAACTGGTTGTTCGATTTTTGGTTCCGGTTCATCTATTTCACTATCAGTTTCATCTTTGTTCTCTAACGTTCCTAAAGGAATATCAATCTTTTGTTCGGTCATCTGAAAAAGAAAGAAGAAATAAATCAGAAAAGAATAGAATTTTATTGTTTTTAAAATTAATGTTCAAGTTCAACAACAACAGAACTTGCAGCTATGTCATAACTCGTCTGACGATTTTGAGTCGATAGCAATGCGATAATAACAGCCGGAAGTAAAAATGTCGACATTAACATTTTAAAAGTTGAACGAGTCAATGCTCTGAAAACGAAATTCTTTTTGTTTTTCTAAAGTCTCATTCGAAAGAATCTCACCCGCCAATGCTAAGGATCGTAACAGATTCATTGTTTAATTCATCGTTTTCTTGTATTTGAATAATCGGTTCACATTTAACAACACGTAAACGAAGTAAACGTTTGCCTGGTGTTGCACCGTAACGAACCAAACAGTATGTCTGCAAAACTAAAAACTAAGAAAACTCATCTGACAATCATTATTTTGAGTTACCTCAAATGAAACACTGGCTATTAAATAGCCTAATTCAACACAAATAAGTTCCATAGGAAATGAAAGAGTATCTTCGTATAAAAAACTTGAAAGCATATAATTAACCGTCGAACGATTCGTATCGATTAAATGGAAATAATTTGCAAGAAAAAATATGACTAAAATTCTTCAAACAACAAGAAAGAATAAAACAAAGACAATCGAAATTGATTTACTTTAAAACATGTAGAAGCACAAAATCGATGATTTCAGCAAGAAATCGTCGCCAAATCGATGCAATTTTTAATCGAGCTAAACACATCAAATATAGACAAAGTTCGTTTTCTTTCTCTGTCTCTCTAACCATTTCGAAGTTCTGTCAGCGGATCGAATGTTGTTCTCGGATTGACTTCAACTGACATTGCAAGAAGATTACCACCATTAAGCATAGGCATTTGCTGCATCAATGTATTCATCAATGTCATACTAAATTCAACTTCATAATCAACAAAAACTCAACAAGATTTTCTACTTGTAAGCATGGACACAACTCGCATTCCACGTATAGTACGCTTCTTGCCATTTGTTCATCAATTCAGAATATTCGTCAACTGTCATTTCACGTGCTTTGGGTGGATTCATCTTTGCGTTATAAAATAAGACGAAGAAGAAAAAAACGTATTACTACTACACATGATCTTTATTCGTAATGGTCTCTTTTTTTATACAATCGAAAGAAAGATAAGAATGAACAACAAGGACATCTATTGAATATTGATTAGTTTGACTTGTAATTTTTTTAATTCAATTTTTAACTGTTCATTTTCCTGTTGACATGCTTGAAGATTTCGTTTGACTTGAATAAATTCTTTGAAATTACTATTCATTTGTTTTTCTTGTTGATATTTTTCTTCTTGAATAACTCTTTCTTGCAATTCTTCTCGAATATTATTCACTGTTTCACGTAATTCAATTGTCTTCTGTTTATATTCACGAGTTTGTTGCCGTTCAATTTGAATTCGTTCTTCAAGCAAATGTATTTCATTCGATGTACGTTCTACGAGTTGCTGTTGCTTGTCATGTTCGATTTGTAAACGAGAATATTTTCGTTCGATTTCATCGTATTTTAATTTCAATTCATTTAATTGACTTTCGAATTCAATACGAATCTGTTCGGATACAGTCAATGATTCGAGAACTAAACGATTTTTTTCTTCGATTCTTTCCATCTGATTTGCTAAGGTTTCATTGGTCGTTTTCATTTCGTCTAATGAACTATTTAAATTTCTCAATTCTATTTGTTTTTCATTATATTGCTTTTGTACAGCGAGTAATTGTTGTTGACTTGTTCGAAGATCTTTTTCAAGCATTGCATTTCGTTGATCAACACGTTCGAGTTCACGTTGATATTCGTCTCGATTGATTTGATGTTGTTTTTTTAAATTCATGATTTCGTCATTTAATAAATGACATTTCATTTCGAAATCATCGCCATCGGTATTCGTCGATCGATCACAATGTTCATGTTCGTGTTCGAATTCGATTGTTTGCGATGATTGTCGATCGAGAGAAATCTCTGAAATTGGTCGTTCTTCGGAATCAATTCGATCGATAATTGCTGGCGATGCTGTTGGATCATCGTGTCGACGTTTAAGATGTTCAATATGCAATCTTAAATGACGATTTTCATCGATGACATGTTGAAGATATTTTAACGTTTGTACATGACGATTTTGAACGAATTTTTCAATTGTTTGTGTAACCTCTTGTTTGACATTGTCGTCATCATCATCATCATCATGGTCGGTATCGATAGTAACGTTTGCATTTTGTTGCATGTTGAGAAGAGAATGAGTGAGAGCATGGCATTGTTATTTTATTTCTTTTTAATAAAAGAGAAAAGAAGAAAAAAAAAGCGAAGAAATTCATGATAGTTGATTAGAACAGTACGAATATTCTCATTCATTGATCTTCAAGAGCTTTCTACGAAATGGAATCATCTATCGACATGCCTTACAGGGTGATTTCATTTCGACTATTGTTTACATAGTTCAATTCGATGAGAGTTTTTTTTTTCGTGCGGCAAAAAAATCAATCTTGCCTTTGTTTGAAGAGAGCGAGTGAGAGAAAGGTACTCGAACGTGACAGAAAAAGAAGAAGAAAAAAACTTTTGAAAGTCTTCTTATTGTACAAAGAAAGAGCGAGAGAGAGAGAGAGAATGAGAGAAAAGAGAAATTATAGATTGGATTTTTTTTCAACATTCGTATATAAAAACGCTCAGTCATTCGTTTTAAAAAGACAGTTGTGGACACACACACACACATATATTTCTTTTCGATTCACGTGTTAAATCAAAACGATTAGGTCGGTGTCAATGCAATTTGTGGTAAAATAAAAATCATATTGCACTACATTCGATCTCGTTGTTATTTGATTTATTATCAACATTCATATAGAAATTTATACACACACACAAAAAAGAAAAGAAATCTTGTTATTCTTTATGAACTACAATCGCCAAATGTCGAATTCCATCGAATATATTTCTCGAGTGTTTGAGGTGATACGCTAGCACGAATTTTTTTCAACGATTGTTCGAAATCTTTCCGTGAAACAGGTCGAATTCGATTGACAGACAGTTGTTTTAATTCTTCAATGCGTAATTCACGTACAGGACCCATCGCTGCATCTTTAGCAAGAGCAGTTAAATCACTACCGGAATAACCATCAGTTTCGCTAAAATAAGACAAAATTAAAACTAAAAGTCAATCCGAAGTTCGTACCCAGCTATCCAATTGAAATCTTTCGGTGATAGATTATGTTCTTGTTTAGTTAGTAAATGTTTGAGTAGAATTTGACGTGTTTGAATATCTGGAAGTGGAATATGAATTCGACGAGGAAAACGTCTGAATAAAATGAAATCAGAATGAATTTAATTTTAGAAGAAAAAAAAACTACCGCAGTGCTGCATCATCGAGTTCAAACGGCCGATTAGTAGCCGCTAGAACTAAGATTCGATCTTCACTGTTTGTTTGCACCTAAATTTGAGAGAGAATTAGTTGACTCGATCGATCGATTTAAGAGAATTGTCATACTCCGTCGAATTGAACGAGAAATTCAGTTTTTAGTCTTCGCATAGTATCATGTTCGGATTCTTTTCGTGCAGTCAGAAGTGAATCGACTTCATCTAAAGAAGAGAATGATTTTCGATGAGAATATCGATTTGACTACTGACCGAGAAAGATAATCGATGGTTGAAGTTCTCGAGCAGCTGCAAAAAGAGCTCGAACGAGTTTTTCACCTTCGCCAACCTATAAACAACCGAAGAATTTAAATGAAAAAAACAGAAATCAAGGTTAAACAAACGTATTTCGAGGTTAAACTCGATGCACTAATATTGAAAAATCGAGCTTTAGCTTCGGATGCAACAGCTTTCGCCTAGAAATAATTCCGAATTTCTAAAATTCATTTGCTTTTTGTTTATTGATTACCAGCATAGTTTTGCCATTGCCAGGCGGTCCGAATAGGAGAATTCCTCGAACGGGAGCTCGCAATCCTGTGAACATTTCCGGCCGAAGAACTGGCAAAATAACAGCTTCTTCTAAAGCGCGTTTGGCACTGTCTTGACCGCCGACATCATCAAATTTGACATTGGGCTTATTTTCGATGACTTCATCGAGAATATACGAAATAAGTTTCGGATCGACATTGGGCAATTTCAGTACGGGTCGTTGAGCTTTCTTTTGATTGACTATTGTTGATGGGGTAGATTTTTGAGCATTCTAAATGTAGAAACGAGCTTGTTATCTTATGTGAAAATATATTGTAGATTTTCACATTATTCGAAGCTTGTTTCAATCGATGAGTGGTGATTCGTGTTGGCGAAGGTGAAGCAGGTGTATGTAAGCGAGAGCGAGCAGTTTGAAGTGAATTCACTTCATTCTTGGGTTTACTTACAGAGGGTACAGGTCGTGATATCAAAGGTTTTTTGGGTTTTATTATCGATTTTTCTGGGAATAAAAAACAAGAAAAATAGCCGAATTGGAATGTGTTCGATTCTACCTAGCACGTCGACTCGTTCACGTGCCATGGCTAAATTTCTACGCGTTTTAGCATGTAAGTCAACAGCACGAGTATCTAGACATGTGATTGAAATAAACCAAAAACAAAAGATAATAATAGAATTATTCTCACCATTAGGATCTATATTAATATTTAACGCTTGTTCTAATTCTTGAATGCCTTGTTTGTACAATGAAATAGCTGTTTCAAGATTAGCTAGAAGAGAGAGATGAGCTTGATAGGAAAAATCTTAATCTATACTCGATTGCTCGTCATATTCGAGTGCTTGTCGAATATAACTAGCAGCACGTTCGTGATACTCATGTTGAAGTTTATATGCTTCATTGTCCATACTAAAGAATTTTCCAAACCAATTCGATAGACTCGAAAACATTCATACGATATTAATCATCATAGACAAAAATAGAAAACGCAGTGTTTATCTTGTTCGTTCGCTCGAGAGTTTGCTTTGTTCTTGAGAAGAAACGACGAAAATTAAAAAAAAAACGATATGAATATAATTCAACACATGTGAGTGATGATATAATCCAATGATATAAATGGCGATAGATGTCGAATATTGTACACAACAGTATTCATTATTTTTATTGTTGGATTAAACTTCGGGAATATATTTAATTAAAAAGAAAATAAAAACAAAACATTAGTTCTTTTCCGGCGATGTTGATTCAGTTTTAGCTTTTTGATTTTGTTCCGCTTTCTTTCGAGCCGCTTCTTTTTGAGCGGCCTTTTTTCGTTCAGGTTCAGTTAGTATTTCAATCAGTTGATTCATTTGGTAATATTTCGCCTCGGCAATGACTTTCTGTCGAAGAAGTTCGGTGCTCATGACTTCACTTGGAACGTCACCTGTTCGTAGGTACGCAAGAATATGAGCGAATAATTTACCATCACGATCGATGAAGATACTGTCGTCTTTAGGATCTCGTTCTAATTCCCATTGTTGAGAGAACAAGGCGGTGAAGAACGTATTCTTCTCGCGAGTTAAAGTTTCAACACTTGTTGCAAATTTATCACCGCCAACATCGAGAATAACTTTGCCTTGTATCGTTGTTGTTGCTAATTTGACTTTCATTTGTTGCCATTCGTTGGTTTCCGATGTTGCATTGGCGAGTGAAGTTTCAAGATTTTTCACTAATTCATTTGCTTTTTGATTGAGTTTGTCAACTGAATCGACACAAACATTTAATTCGTCCAATTTTGTCGATAGATTATCTCGAATTTTTTTAATTTGTTGTTTCAATTGAGTCGTTCCGGTTTTTTGTTCACTAAGTTCGTTTGAAGCCATTTCGATTGAATGAAAACTAGATTCGAACTCATCACCTTTTTATACACTCAAAGGTGAATCAGCGCATTATCAGTTGTTATCAGAAAAAAAACCAAACTTATTCACGTTTTTACTAATTCAGATTAGACAAAATACTACTGGAACCTTCGTTTTTAGTGCTGGTTTTATTGATAGAAGCAAAATATTTAGCAAGAAACAAAAAAGCAAGACAACAATCAGCATATGTCACAATTCATGGTGTATACTAAAACGATAAAGAAAAAATTATCTTGTTTTTTTTTCTAAAAACTTTTATTTGCTTACAATAGCCAAAACTTCGTAGTTTTCGTATTCCATATGAAATACTTCCGATGGCCGAGCTTCGACAATACCTTCATCGGTAATTGTTGCTAAAAGAAAAACAAATGAAAATTTTTTCAAATTGAAACTATTTATTAATTAATTAAATACCAATATTTCGACGAACATGTTTAAATCTAAAGTATAAACAAAACCAATATTATGAATAAAATAAAAACTGAATTTTGTTTGCAGACTTATTCTCAATTCGAAAGAAATTATCGTTATTATTCGTTTTTTTCAAAGCCATAAATAATTGTGTTACAAATTCACACGGATAATCCAACAGACACAACCAATCACCCTGAACAATTAACGTTTCATTTCGATTATTTTTTTCATTTCTTGTGTTTCTCTTACTCGATCATCTCGTGTTTCTCGTGTATGTATACAAACCAGTCCATCGTTTCTTTCCGTACAATGAAGACCAAGAATATCATTGAATAACACTGCTTCTTTCGGATAAGGTTTCTTTTTTGTGATGTTATAAATACGTTCGGTTGTTATGCACAATATTCGAAGATGTTGTTTGTAACCACGACGATCGAGTTTCATCATTTTTGTTGCGTACTGAACACGAAGAATTTCGATTTTGAAAATCGACGAAAGAAAGATCTTACGAGAACTCGTTCCGTTGGAAAGAAACATTTTTCTTTTGCTATTTCGAATGTCATTGCTAATTCTTCAGCTAAGACAAAAGGAAAGATTTACCTAACGAGAGAGAGAACATTGAATTTCACTATACTGAATCGTGTTGTTTCCATTTCTAGATCTTCCGGTGTAAAACAACTTTTTTTTCCCTCAAATAAACGCTCCATCAAGGACTTTTCTTTCGGTGGTGCCTAGTAAACGAGAGAGAGAAAAAAAACAAGTCAACATAACTTTAGTTTAGTTCTTTACTTTCGGTTGTTCAGCTGCAGGTGGATTTACAATGATGACGTTAACTTCTGCATTGGGTGATATGGGCGGTTCTTGAATGATGCTATTGATTGCTGTATCAAGTTCATTGAGAACAGTTTTTGTGTCTTCCATTGGAAGAGCATCAATTTTTTCGATTAATTCCGTAAGATCCGTTTGTGATGCTGCATGAACAACAGCACTCGGCCGTCGACGTTCTTGACTTGTTGATGGCGATAAAAGATCGTTCATAATAAATTCTGTAAATGTTCGACCGACATTTCTCGATAACGATTGTGTTTGACGTTTTTTCGAGTTCGTTTTCGGCATATCAATTATTTCCTTTGCGATTATCGGTACCTGCATTGTTTGAGGATGTTCAGCAATGAATTGATCATAATTTTTCAAATGACGCATCAGTGTTTCATATTGAGCAATAGTTTCTTCTAATTTATTTCGTTGTATGCAAGCAGCTGCATCGGATATTGTTCGTTTAATCATGGGTTTTTTCATCGAAAGATGATTGACATCATAATTATCATGTTTATTCATTTGAATATAATCGATTAAGAATTCGAATGGTGTTTCATTCTGTGTACTATCGATACTATAGGATCGAGCACGAGATTGAGCAATATGTGTTTTCATGAGAATAGGTATGATACTGTCCGATGCACGTCTCGATCGAACAAAAATCAAACCACTACGAAAAACCAGACGTGTTATATGCCAACGATGAATGCCCGTATTTTTTATTGATGAAAAATTTCCTTTGTTTTTATCCAAATCGAATAATTTCGAAACGCTTTGTTTTAGCGTTGAAATGGCTTGTGCTTGATGTTTGAAAACGATTGGTGGTGGCGGTGGTGGTAAATCATCGAAATCATCAACAGAATATGTTGATTCTATAACCTTAGGTTCTAAATAACGCGATACGAAATCGTTTTTTTTCGAAATCAATCGACGACTTACTTTGATCGAAAAAAGTTACTGTCGGTACTTTTTGATGAATATTTGGCTTTTCTAAACTAATCTTTGGTTCTAATTCAATTTTAGGTTCTTGTTTAGGTATATGTGATTGAGATCGATAAACAGTTGGTTTAGGTTTTAGTAATTTTTGTTCTTCTTTTACTTTTGTACTCCACATATTACGAAGATTTTGTACATTTCCCGATATATTCGGGTATAACTCGGTATCCATGATATTTTTCTTCTTCTTCTTACCGTCAAACTGCAAAAAAATTTCAATAATAAATCTTCTCTTTTTATATTTATTCTTTTTTAAGATAAATATCTCGTTCTGTTAGAGAAAAAAAACTGCTATGCGTGATTATATTGAACATTTTTTCTTTCTCTTAAACAGATGTCAAAAGATTTTTCTCAAATAAAAATTTGAGATCATATGGCTTAAATATTATTATTAATATTTTTCTTTCTCTTTTTTTTTCTTTATTATTTGCTTAGTTGAATACTACGTCAAGAAGAAAAAAAAACGACGATCTCTAATAAATTCTACGTTTTTAAAAAAGCAAGAAGAAGAAAAAACTGCCAAGAAATTTTGATTATACACGTGGAATTTGATTGTTCATCGCTTGATAGATATGATCTAAAAGATGAGCGGGAGCAGCCGATGTTTTTCCATCATTGGAAACAATTTCTGTAACCCATGCTGTTTCCTCTTGACTGCCTGTAGATGGATTGTAGTTATTTGTATAGGATTCATAATGTTGATATTGTTGATGAGTTGGCATTTGATATGACGTTTCATTTTGACGAATAACACGATTTACATATTGAGGTTGTCGATCGATATGTGGCATGGGCGGAGGAGCTTCTCGAATGACAATTGGTGGTGGAGTTTTTTCTCGAGGAGCACGAGTTCGAATGACAAGTGGAGGAGCTGGAGCAGCTTGAGGTTCACGAACTTCTTTGACGATCAATGGACCTGGCGATGGTGGTGTTGGTGGACGAACTAGAAAATTAGTGATTTTTAGAAAAAAAATTGTTAAATCTTTTTTTCTTTTGTTTTACGATATCGAACAATAACTTGTTGTTTATATGTTGGCATTTCCATTGGTATTTGTTTTCGAATAACAATTGGATTTGGATCATAATTGATTTTATATTGATCCAAAGGTAATTGTCGACCTGTATTGAGAAATGACGGATGTAAACCTGTTGCTTGTAGTTCTTGTTCACTTAAACCAAGCGAACGTACATCAAAACCTTGTTGACCAGCTGTACCAGCTTTAACAAATGCACCCGAATCATCCGTATTCATACCAGCTAATAAACTCGGATCAACTGAACTGTCGGCATGTGCAGGTATCGAATGAGGTCCAGCATGAATTTCTCCATGAACAGAATGTAAAGATGTATCACCAGATTGATGTTGATTCCAATCTAATATCGCAAGAGAGAACAATCCTCAAATGAAATCTATTTCTTACTAACCATATGCATAGTTGTTACTTGCCATGTTTCGTATGCGTTTTCGAATTTGAACTTTAAGCTAAATGAGTCTATCGATTGAAAAAAAAATTGATGTACACTATATGATCAATCAAGTGTGACTAGCGAATAGTCGTTGTCGTTCTATTCGTTTCGAAAGGATGATTGTTATTCAATAGAGTTCAAATATCGATTACATAAATAGAAAGAATATTAACGACGCAATATGAATATGAAGAAGATTCGTTTCTT
>Ga0209930_1003099_pt1 | contig 17318 bp, 10 predicted proteins | sample ThiBiot_500_biof_2_FD_183948 | JGI IMG/M metagenome (GOLD analysis project Ga0209930, IMG submission 183948) | Wastewater bioreactor microbial communities from Cape Town, South Africa - Thiocy_cont_500_biof (SPAdes) | ecosystem: Engineered > Bioreactor > Thiocyanate-remediating >... | reverse complement strand
GGAGCTTGAGGGAACATGACCCAAAGGTAGCGGAACACTCGATGCAGCCAGGCCCTCGAATGCCAGTGCCTCCTGCTCGGAGAGCGATCTCCCTGGTGGGAGTGGCAATGCTGCCAAACACATCTATACAATGCAGTCAGTTCATGAACGAGAGAGAGAGAGAGAGAGAGAGAGAGAGAGAGATGGTTGCATTCGGTACCGCTGTGCCAGTCGCCAAACCAACAATCATGTTGTCGCCCACGGTCACTAGAGAGGCGCACACGATGATGAGTCTAGAGTGTCGCTGCTGTTGCTGCCGCTGCTATTGTTGCACGTACATTGAAACTTGAGACCAAAGCATGCGTTCATGCCAGCGCTCTGCCACCGCCACATTCCAAGTCCTTAGGTTGCGAACAGCTGCCTCATTACGAATGAGTCATGTCAACGCAATGTACCTCAAGCTTGAACATGAGTTGCTTGTGTAGATCGTATTCGAGAAACAGAATGGCTTCGCTTGCGATAGCATTACCCTCGCCCTGGTACCAAACAACACCAGGTCCAATTAGATTCCAGCAGCGTGTTGTTTGCTCACGTTTGGGTTTCGCTGTTCCGCGTACCTCATGCTTCTTCTTGATCCGGCACACTCTTGATTGAATCAAGGTCGGCTTGCCAACGATTTGAAGCTATTCACAGTGCACGCGCGTACACACACTCGCACATGTGAGTTACAGAGCTTGCTTCATCCACTGTAGCGAGTGCTCATACATCCGCAGGTGGCTCGATCGTTGCAAACAAGATCTCGGGCACATTCGCTTTGTTACAACTGCAAAGTGATGCGCTCGTTGAGAATCCGAGAAAGAACGATGCCAACGGGAAGAATGCGTGAACCGTACCAGGCACAGCGAGCGAGGCGCATCGGGCCTACGGTAGTGCCAGAGTACGGAACGTGACATGCCGAGCAAGCCGTAGGAACGGCAGCTGCACGCACGCACAATCACAACGAGATGGAGATATCAGCGAATCGAACGGGCTCTCGCTATTCGCGTTCACTCGATCAGTGCGTACGCTTCTTCTTCTTCTTCTTGGTGCGTTTCTTCTTCTCCTTCTCCGAGGTCTTTGATGTTGTGGTGGAATCCGGCACGTCTGTGGTTCCTGAAGCGGTCGAGGATGAGCCAGCAAGCACCGTAGTACTCGTATGTGGCGTGGTTTCCAACTCCAACCGCACTGCAGTGCCGCTCGCTGTCAAGACGCACAACTCTACATACGGTGATGAATGTCAGTGTGAGCGAGCGAGCGAGCGAACGAGAGAGAGCGGGAGAGCAACAGATGTCGTACCATCAAGGATCGTGGTATTCTCGGTGTAGCCGAACACGTGATGGCACTCGAGCTCACGAGCGTGAGCACGAATCTCTTCGCGCAACTCGTTCCACCACTTGTCGCGTGTTCTTCGGCGATGGCTGCTCTTGAGAAGCTTCACCGAGCGTGCTGTGACCGTGCCTCCGAGTTCGTACGGTACTTGCGCCGGAACACGCGACAGAGTCACCAGTTGAATCGAGTAGCCACCGATACGCTTGAACAATGGAGGCTTATCGCGCTACATTGCCAGACGCATTGCACGCCACTCGTGCTTTTAGAACCGAGCGCCATGGCGCGAGGAACGTGGGTACGAGAGAGGAGAGGACGACGTATGGAATGTACCACAACAGACGAGCTGACGCGCGTAATGAGACCGGACTCGGTCGGCACACTCGCTGATTGTTCGATGGTCGTGCTACCCGCCGAGGCCGCAGCCGCGACAGCCGCTGCAGCCGCCGCAGCTGCAGCCGCCGTGTCGGTGCGCGACTTTGAGCGGCGCTTCGAGAGTATGACAGCGGTGCCTTGACCGCGAGCGACGATGCCACCACCGCCTTCGCCCTCGAGATCAAAGTGTTGCGAGTACGCGAGTACGGCATTGCCGCCCATCTCTTGTACCTTGAGGCCCATCTTGCGTCGCAGCTTGCCGGACAGCTGATACAGCACCATTTGGCGTTGGTGATTGGTGATGCGCGAGGCTCGGAACTGGTCGCGCCAGTGGTACTCGGGATCGTCCTCGACGATCAGCTCCTCGACGAACCCAAACACTGTGCCGATGGTGTAACCATGCATCGGTTGACTCGCTGCATTGTGTGCACGTGTGAGTGTGAGCCGAATTCTGCATCCTGCTGGAGCTCGAGACCCACTTGAGACCCACTCGAGACCCACTCGTTCTCACTCGTTCTCACTCGAGACATGGCGTACTCGAAAAGAACTTGACGCCAGCCGAGGTGTTCTTGAACTGGCTGGCATTGTCGAAGAAGTCCAGCCGTACCGACGCCTGAATCCAAGCTCGAATGCCCTTGAGACTGTCGTGCACGGCGAACCAGCCCTCGATGCTCGACGGACCACCGACGGTCAGCAACGAGTTGAGATCGATCAATACATTGCCGATGCTCTCGGCCGTCATGTACTCTTGCGAGTAGAGCCTGTCATCGCGCCAAGCATCAATCATCCATCGTGCTGCTGTGGTGGCTGCTGACAACGATCGGCCTCAACGCGTACTTGAGCTCAACCGGTACGTCTTGTAGCCGTTTATCCTTGGCCACCTATTCCAAGCGATCATCAGTCGATCGATGCAATAGTAGTACAACGAGCCGAGTCCACTCGACGAACCTCGAACACAAAGTGCTCCTTCCATTGCGGCGCCGTGGAATGGATGGACTTGGTCTTCTGGGGAGCGAGGTCGCCATGCTTGACCTGCGAGAGGTAGACCACCATCACCACCATCCAACACCACACACAACCACACACATGCAGTATCGCGGTAGCACGCGTGCGCGTGTCCGAGCGTGAGTGACAGCGGTATCGGGCGTCGGTCGCAATGCACTCACACACACGAACCTCGACGTAGGTGTACTGATCGCCAAGACCCTGCGCCGATATGACGCGAATCTTGAGTCGACACGGCATGATGAAGCCGCCGCTACCTGCTACTATTCGAGGATGCTGCTGTTACTTATTGCTGCTGCCGAACCTAATGGATAATGGATGGCGGTGGAGCGATCGCGAGGGGAGAGACTGAGCGATTTGCCGTACTGCGCGTTGAAATAGAAAGCTGGTGTTGGACGCCGAGCTCCTGAGCCACGAACGTGCTTTGGGTGGTTTGCGAGTTTCTCCTCCGTCATTTGCTTGCTGTCGTCCTCGGCCTCGCCACTCCACTCCACTCCACATCACATCATCACCAGCTGCTCGCGCGAGATCAGACAGGATCAGTTCCTGCGCCGGTTTGTGAGAACGTGCTGGTGTGCTGGTGTGCCGGTGTGGGTGTTATCGGAGCGTGTGCCGAGAAGCTGGTAGCTCGAGCGAGCGTGGTGCTGCTGGTGAGCGAGACCGAGACGTCAGCGTCATGTCGACGGGCGGCGGCGGTACCGACAAGCCCAAGTCCACCAGCAGCAGCAGCAGTAGCAGCAGCAAGGATGGCGCCAAGCCAGCTGGACGCACTGCTATGAGCAAGAAGCGCTCCGATGTGCGATCATCCTTGTCGGGGTTGCTCTTTGGCACCATGGAGGATCGTGTATGTGAGCGAGCACCACCGCCGCTTATCCTACGTTCGTGTCGCGTGCACTGGCTGACACCGAGTGCGTGGCGACCGCACATCCATCTCTAGGAGACATCGCGACACCTTCAGGCACTGTCGGCAGCGAACGTCGTGGGTGTGCCGCTGATGGGTCTCGGTGACTTGGATCTTGCCGAGGATCTCGCAGCGCAAGGCGACGACGACGATGGTGCGTGCCTCGCCTGATCGAGATGATGGAGCCCGTGGTACTGATACTCGAACGTTCGCTTGTGCGTGCGTGTGTACTCTCGTTTCAGGCGATGTGGCACCGAACGAACAAGCTCTCAACTTTGAGGACATTGACGAGCTTGCAGACGACGACGGTGGCTTCCGGCGCATATCATCCAGCGACGATGGCAGCGACGATGACGATGACGACGACGATGATGACGATAATGCACCGATACAACGCAGCGATGCCGAGGCACTGCTACGCGCCAGTTCGGTCCCGATGAAGGTTCCGGCTGGTATCGATGAGGACTATGACGACGAGGATGAGGACGATGACGATGACGATGAGGATGACGATGAAGGCCGTACGAGAGCCAGAAAGACCAAGCGCGATGATGATGATGATGATTACGATGACGAGGACGACGACGACGATGAGGATGACGATGAGGATGACGACGACGACGACGAAGACGATGACGATGACGATGAGGACGACGATGAAGGTTCGATGGTCGGCCACAAGCGAAAGGCTGATGCATTGGAAGACAAACCGGTACGCTTGTTATGCGCTTCGACACTTGAACGCATGTTGTGCTCGACTTACACTCGCATTGGGTGTTGAGCTTCAGGAAAACACCAACCCGCTTGATCCAAGCAACTTGCAACGCCTACTCTCAGGAGCTGACGCCATGACGCCGCTGATACGCAGTTTGTGCAGGTACGCAGGTGGACCACTGCCATTACGAGTCCTCCTGCATACACTCACTCGTGCGCCCACACGTCCGTCCGTCCAATCCGTAGCACGTTGAAAGGCGAGGATGGCAATGCAATCTTCAAGTTTACCGATCTCTTTGCGCCGAAGCTCGTGCTTCCACCTACGAAGCGCGTTTCGGTCAAGCGTCGCAAGAGTACGATCTGAGCACGCTCCGTGAGCGCTATGGCAACTCATCAAGACGTTTGTATCGATAGCCGACAATGCCATGGATGCTATACCACTGGCGCCCGATCCTGACGAAGCCGAGGAGTTTGAAAACGACCAAGTCGATCTTGCGCAATATCGATACTTGCTTGAAGTCGAGCAAGATAGCGATGACGATCCCGAGCAAGACGAAAAGTCTGGCTTTGCACAGCCGCTTCTTGCCATGGTACGTGAGTGGTCTGTTACTGCGAAACGGCTCTCTCTCTCTCTCTCTCTCCCGTCATTGACTGTCGATTTGTAATCGGATACAACAGCGCGAAGCTCGAAGCAAAGGAAGCGGAGACGATGAATCACTACATGAGAACGATGGCGACCGCGAGGGAATCCACTACGACGACGACGACGGCGGCGGCGGAGAGACCGATGATGACGAGGAGGAAGAGGATGATGATGAAGACACTGAGGCAGATGATCATATACTCGCTGATGGAGGTGAAGGTGATGACGAAGCAGAGGAAGGCAGTGAGGATGATGATGATGAAGACGACGAGTCTGAGGACGGCGACGACGAAGACGAGGAGGATGACGACGAGGACAACTCCGAGGAGGACGATGACGACGACAACTCCGAGGAGGACGATGACGACGAGGACGATGCACCTCACATCGATCGGTCTCGATATTATTCGCATGGTTCGATTTCGGCTGGTGAGCAATCCCCGGTGGCGGCACTTCCTCGGTTTGCGGGTATTGAGCAAAGCGAGTGGGAGTCACGCATTGTCTGGGATGGAGGCGAAGAACCCGACACGAGTGGCGCAGCAGCGGCCGACGACAGCCACAAGTACTACAACGACAACAACCTCGGCACCAACGAGCACACGAGCACAGTACTCCAGCTCCCACTCGGAGGCGGCGTTGCCGCAGCGGCATCAGCAGTAGGCAGCACACCAGCCAATACGTCGGTGTGGTCATCGTTCGGGCCCGACGATTCTCGCCGTACTTCCATCTCCAAACCAAGCACCACCTCGCCAACACTCTTGTTCTCGCCGGGCGAGGATGTCGGTGCACCAAGGTTCGTATGGCCATCATCTCTTGATAGCGGTGTCCAAAAACTCACTCTCTCTCGCGCACGTCTTTGTGAATAGCGACGACGTATTTGATGATCTCTTCCAAGACTTTGGAGCGAAACGCCCGGACGGAGGTAATTCAACGAACCAAAGCAGTGGCAACAATGCCAACGATTGTTCGACGCACGATGGAAGCTCGGAACGACAGCTGATGATGTTCAGTGAGCTCAAGCGCTCGGACGAGGAACTGCTCAAGGCGTTGGCAGCGTCATCCGGTGGCGGCGAGCAGCGAAAGCCAACGGCAACTTCGTGGTCGCGCTTCTCACTACGCAACAAGGAGCTCCAAGAGGGCGAATGGGTTCAAGAGATCATTTGGGACCGGCCGTCGCGTCCGGCCTACTTGATCACGAACCACGTGATTATCGATCTGAACGACACCAACATGCTCTTTGACCTCGAGTACATTCGAGCCGTGAGCGAGTTGCCTGATCCGTTGCTCAAGGTGGCAACCGGCCAATCGGACGATGAGCAAGACGCAGCCGAAGACGATGGTGGCGAGGACACCGAGAATCAAGAGCAACCGCAGCAGCAGCAGCCTCAACTCGGCAACCTCGATGGTGGTGGCGAGGATGACGAGCTCAATGACGACGATGTGCCCAAGAGTGCGTCGATCGATGCAAGCAATCTCGAGAGCGCCAACGGTGTACTTAGGCTGCCACCAAGCATGAAGCCCAAGCATCCGGCACCGCCAGAGGTCGATGCGCGCGTCAATCTCTCGATCGATCACCTGTATGTCAACACACGAGCGCAAGAGTTCAAGCGACCGAAGCTCGGCATGTTGGCGCTGCAGCACGCGGCACCGGCGCAGAAGCTGTCGCTCGTCAAGACGCACCTGACGCCCGAGGACCTGCGCGAGTTTCATCGACCACGAGCGGCCTTCCATCCCGGCAGCTCGATGCGTCTCGCGATTCCGGGCCGCGAGAGGCCGTCCAAGAACCCGTCGCCGTACATTGCCACGCGACCGGGCGATGCCTTCAAGCGACGGCGCGATCTCTCGAGCCGAACGGGCCAGCTGCTTGCGGTCGAGTCGATCGAGGAGGAGGCACCGATCATTCTCAACATTGGCATGGCGTGTAAGTTGATCAACTACACGCGACGAGCGGCGAACGGCGACACGACGACGGCGCAGGTGTGGCGCGAGGGTGAGGATCACCTGCTCGAGCCGACGGACGAGTCGCCGTTTCTCGGCGGCGTGCTGCCGGGCCAAACGGTGCGCAGCTTCGACAACAACCTCTACCGCGTGCCGGTGGTCAAGCACGAGGCAGCGCGCACGGACTTTTTGTTGGTGCGCTCGCGCGACGGCAAGCGCTTCTTTGTGCGCGAGATGCCGGCGGCCTTGGTGGCCGGACAGCAGCAGCCGCTCAAGGAGGTGCCGGCGCCGAACTCGCGCACGACGCTGAACTTTGTCAAGAACCGCCTGCAGGCGTACATCTATCGGCAGTTCAAGAGCAAGTCCAACAAGCAACTGCGCCTGCGCATGACCGACGTGTGCGCCGCGTTTCCGTCGCAGAGCGAGACCTCGATACGCAAGCGCCTCAAGGACTGCGCCGACTTTCAGCGCGGCGGCGACGACAGCGGCTCGTGGGTGCTGAACGAGTCGTTCCAGCTGCCGAAGGAGGAGGACATTCGCGCCATGGTGACGCCCGAGACCGTGTGCCTGTACGAGAGCATGATGGCCGGACAGCAGCGGCTGATCGACAAGGGCATCCATGTGCTGCGCAGCCACCAGGGCATCCAGACCGTGCTGGCGCACTCGCCGCACTTGAGCGCCGTCATGAAGCGCGACATTCAGTTTCTGAAGCGCGAGTTGACGCTCACGCCGTGGAACTCGACCGCCAACTTTGTGGCCGCCACGCAGGGCAAGGGCATGCTGCAGCTCACGGGCTACGGCGACCCGCTCGGGCACGGAAACATGTTCAGCTACGTGCGCCTGCCGCAGAAGGCCACGCAACAGAAGCGCAAGCAGCAAAACGTGCCCAAGGCCACCGTGACCGGCACCGACGCCGACCTGCGCAAGTTGTCGCTCGACAATGCGCGTCTGGTGCTGCTCAAGTTTGGCGTCTCGGAGGAGGAGATCCAGAAGCTGACGCGTTGGCATCGTATCGATCTCGTGCGCAAGCTCTCGTCGCAGGCCGCCGTCACCGGCGACTCGAACGCCGTCACCAAGTTTGCACGCGGCTCTCGCGCCTCGATGCAGCAAATGATCCAGAACTACAACCAACGCTGCCAGGCGATCTTTACTCGCCAGCTGCGACTGCTCTCGACCACGGCCGATCTCGGCGAGTTCGACAGCGACGAGAGCGACGAGGAGCGAGCGGCCGCCGAGTTGAACGACGAGGCCGAACTCAACGCGCTCGAGCTCGAGGAGGAGGTGGCTGCCGCGGCCGCGGCCGCCGGTGAAACCGGTGGTCCTGCCGCCGTACAGCGGCTCTTTTTGCAGCAGCAACAGCTGCGACGAATGCAACTCGAGCAGGAGCAACAACAAGCAAAGGCCGCTGCGGCCGCTGCCGGCACCACTGGCACGAGCCTTCGCGGAGGAGGCGTCATGTCGCAACGAGCGCCGCCGCCGCCGCCACCACCGCCACCGAGCCTTCCACTTGCTCCAGTGGTCAAGTCAAAGGAGGAGCAGTACGCACGTGTACGCCCGAGCGTCAGCTTCGACGACGGCAAGCGCAAGTACCTCCGCAAGACCACGACGACGCGCAACTCGGACGGCACCTTCACCAAGAAGATTGAGATCATCCGCGCACCGAACGAGGTGCAGGACTTTATTCGACAACAGAAGCGCATGCTCAACAACGGCTCGGGCAGCAAGTCGATCACCGACATTCTCTTTCGACGCTTGCGTTTGCCCATGTCGGCCGCCGAAGAGAAGCAACAAGCGAACGAGCGCAAGATCAAGCGCCGTCAACAGGAGCAACTACGCCGTCAAAAGAATCGCGAGCGCTCGATGGCTGCCGCCAACGCTGCTGCGGCTCAGGGAGATGGTGGAGCCTACGTACCTCCGACGTCGCTCTCGCGCAAGGAGCAAAATGTACGTTGCTCGCGTATCCGTGAAGTTGGTTGGTTGGTTGGTTGGTTGCAGTTCGTACGAACGTACGAACGAATGATGGATGTTGATCAACGTGCTCGTCACGATGCATATGCCGGTGGGTGCGTAGATGCGTTGTGGTGCTTGTGGACAAACTGGTCACATGCGTACCAATCGCTCTTGTCCCAAGTATGGTGAGAAACCGCAATCGCCCGCACTCTCAGCGCCACACTCTCCAGACAGTGGCTTCGCATCGTCGGATACCGGCTTCGATTCGCCAGTCTATGATCCCTCGAGGCATCCTAGCGTTCGATCTACCAAGATTATCATCAAAAAGAAGGTTCATATCCCAATCAATCAATCAATCAATCAATCAATCAATCAATCAATCAATCAATCTCATCAATCCAACGATCGAGTTGAAGCTCACGTCACCGTGCCGTTTGTTGTTGGTGGACGACAGGATGTGACGAACAAGGATGAGGATTTTCCACCGGAGGAAGTGCTCCAAGGATACCAACGACGAAACCGAGGCGCAAAGCGGTATGTCTCAATCAAGATGGAGGCGAGATGGCTCGGCGATGAAGATGCCGATGATGATGATGATGATTGAGTGAATCATTGACGCGTGCTACACTACCACCACCCATCACTACAGTGGAATCCGTACTGTCGACCAGGCGCGAGTGGCTCTCTCCGGTATCATTGAACGCGTGCTCACCAAGCTGCGCAAGGACCCGTTGTCGTTCGAGTTCCGCAAGCCAGTCGACCCCAAGTTCGCACCCGATTACTATGAAGTGATCACGACGCCGATGGACATTGGAACGATGCTTGCACGAAGTCGCGAGAAGGACTACGTGTCGCTCGAAGACTTTTACACCGACTTTCACTTGATGGTCTCGAACTGCCATCGGTACAACGATGGGCGCAATCCAGGCTTACCACCGGCTGTCGACCAGCTGCTAGAGATGTTGAATCAAGAGATGAAGAAGGTACGTACCTTCACGATGACGCACGGGCACTGGCGCGTAGCGTATCAATCAATCAATCACTGACCGAGAGGTCTCGGTGCAGTACGCGGAGGAGCTTGCCGACATTGGCAAGATGCTCTCGGGCGGTAGCGACGGAAACGATGGCGGCTTGCGTACGCCAATGAGTGATGACCTTGACGCCTCGCCGCGAATGGCATTCTACTCGCCGGCGCTCGCTCCTTCGCCACGAGATAGCGACTTGGCAAGCTCGACCTCATCGCTTCAACTTGCATCTTCAATGTCGGCCGTTACACCATTGCGCAGCCATGGTAGCGCTCACCAAGATGAGGTACGAACAAACGCACGCACGCACGCACGTACGCACGCTCACGTGCGAGCGGTCACCTCCTACTCCTCCTACAGCTCGTATGAGAGTACAAAATTGACGCGAGCAATGTGGCCGACCGTACACGTAGGAGGTCGATATCATGAGATGATGTCGCATATCGGTGAATGGGAACGGCGTGTTAACTCCAACGGCGGTAGCACTCACACCGGCAGCACCAGATACCGAGGCTTCTTCGTTCATGTACATAGAAAAACAACAACAACAACAGCAACAGCGGTAGGTACCAATGCTATTGCTACCAAGAGCCGAGCAAGATATCTGCAATACAATAAATCCAAAAACCGCAAGCAAGCAAGCGAACGAGCGAGCGAGCGAACGAGCATATGATGCATCTCGGAATGTCTCTCTTAATGATATGTGTATATTTGCTACGTCGAGTCATCACGAAGAAATTTGTAGCTATGGAACATGCGGTTGACGGTCGCGAGCTTTTGTGGAATCTGCAGTTGTGTGTGCGTAGTGCGATGTGAGTCACAACGAGCGAGAGATGGGTGACGTGTGGTTAAGTGAGGCGGATGGGGGTAGGATCATGCATGAGTGAGTGAGTGAGTGAGGCAGAGTGCAGCGCGTACCGTCAACTGGTTGGAACTTAGGTCGCTCAGATCCTCGAGGAAGTTGGCTCGTATGTCATAGGGCAAGCGCTTGCCGTGCAGGAACAAGTCGTTCAATAACACGAGCAACTGCCCGACCTCGTAGAGTTTGAGGTGGTAAGCAGCGTCGCCCTCTTGGCCAAGCCAAGCGGGCAGGCTGTTGGAGTACGAGGCTTCGAGTGGAGGAGCTGTGCGTGGCTGCACCGCTTCGCCGAGTTGCACGTTGGCGAAGGCGCTCGAGCGATTGAGAAGGCGCTCGACATCGCGAATCGCGCGGCGAATGGCGGCTTGGCGCGCTTGAAGCCTTCGGTTGCGAGTTAGAATCGAGTGCAGTTGATAGAAGCCACCACCGACGACCAGGACCGCGGGAAAGAGGGCCATCAGCTGAAAGTTGAGTTCTACGCACAGCCATATGGCGTTGTGGAAAATGAGTATCTCATATAGAAGAGGAAGAAGAGTGCGCTTGCGTGCACAGATGCACATACCATTGGCACGCATCAACTTGGCCAGCGCAACCATCGCTCGTGCAAGCTCAACCTTTTGTTGCTGCACTTGAATGAGACCGAGAGTGATCAAGTCCCCGAAGAGCACATTGTGAATAGGGTGAAGCATTTGGGATTCATATTCGGGCCTGATGCAATCAACAACAACAACAATAACACGTCTCTTCAGTACTATCGATACAAGGGAATAACGAACGAGAGAAGGAATAACGTACATGATGGCGGAGATATCACCAAACTCAGCTGAATGAGTAATCTCAGAAAGATTCACAGTGTTGTCTACGGCAAAGTCTGGCTTGCGCGTAATGTATTCGGTAACCATGCGGCCAAGGGATGCCATTTCGGCCTCAACAGCACTGCACAACCACAACCACAACCACAACCACCACGTCGTCATCGTCGTCGAGCACCACAATCGTTATTAATAGCATGCCCAGAGGAGTGAAAATACATTCACGTCATTCCCAGAGAGAGAGAGAGAGAGAGAGAGAGAGAGAGAGAGAGCAGCGCGGAGCGGAGCGAACGAATGACACGTACAGCTCATTCGAGAAGGAGAACTGATGTTCGTCATAGCGGATCGTGGCATACATCTCGCTCAAAGGCTCTTTGACGTGTTCGACAAGGAACTTCTCCGATGCCACGAAGGCATCTTGGAAAAAGTGCTCGATAGCATGTCGATGATCAAGGATCGAAACCGTCGAAACTGAGAGCACGAGCGCAAGGTCAGCATCCAGGACACGAAAGAGAGAGAGAGAGAGAGAGAGAGAGCGGGTACTGAGAAACTGATGCTCTCAGGAACGAACCATGAATGACGACAGCAGCAACCGAGTACTTGAGCCAGTTGGCAGTAAAGTGACCCGGTCGCTGGTGTAGATCGATGATCGAACGAATGGATGAGATCAAGGGATCGACTTGGCGACAACATCTTGCAAGCTGATGAAGGAGCTGCTTCGGTGGAACAGTATGAAGCACACCAACGTCAGATGAAAGGAAAGGCAGGTCGGGGCTCGCGTAAAGATGCTGCGGTAGGGATCGATTGAAATATTGAAATCGCTAAAACAAGAAAGAGAGTAAGAGCTCGATCGATCGAGGGTAGAGTGGCGATAATGACAGCAACGTTAGCTAGCTCATACCCCCAATGCATATACGAGAAGCATCGTGCCAATAACACTGCGCAGGATGCGATGGATCGATGAATACGAATACGAGGAGCAAGTCATGGCGAGCGAGCGAGAGAGAGATACATACCTCGCGAGAGAGTTAGCATGGGCGAGAGTTGCTCGAGTACCAGCTCCAAGGTCTCGAGCGACAGGGCCTCGTTCAACAAGCCATAGATTCGCTTCGCAATACCGACGAAAGTGAAGATGTCTTGCTCGAGACGCTCGAGTGTCTGTGCGCGCGGACAAGTCTGGGGGTGTTATTACAGCACGCCATCAACAACATCAACAACGACAACGGGGCCTCGTACACGAATACAAGCCCAGAGACGAGCACGAGGGTGCAGCTCGCTGCCCAACCAATAGCGAAGCCAGTATTGAGGAGTCTGTGAGTGAGCGAGTGAGTGAGCGAGCGAGCGAGTGAGCACGAGATGAGGTATGCAGACACCGAGCTCGATCGAGGTACGCCACACGACGTACGGTCTCCCACAAGTACCACGAGGTCGAGTGCGCAAGACGGCGCCATGCGTGCAGTTGCGAGTGGACCAACATCGCGATCGGCAGCAGCGTCGAGAAGGTGAGCTCGATCAGCGCGACGAGCACCGCAGCGAGAACCAACAGACGCAGCAGACGCAGCAGCAGAGCGGCATCGTCGGTGCTGAGGTCGCCCGAGGCCGCGGCAACAGGCTTCTCGGGCAACGCAGTAAAGAAGAGCTCCCACTGGAGCAAGTGATGCTCGAGACTCGAGGCTGTGAGGCCGCTGGCGGTAGGGCGCGCGGTCGACGACAGCAGCTCGGCATAGAAGAGCTCCCAGCGAGGCTGATCGGGTGCCGCAGCCGCCCCCGCAGCAGCAGCAAGAGGAGATGAGGATGAGATATGTGATGGTTGTGGTGCTTGCTGCTGCTGCTGCTGCTGCTGCATCAGCATCAGGTCGGAGACGAAGCGTTGCACCTGAGCAGCCTGGAACCGAGCGAACAGCAGCGTGCGCAATCGCAGGCGCAGGGCGTTGGCGTCTCGGTTGAAGACCGACTCATCGGGACGAAACCAACGGCCCAAGAACGACGGAAGAAGATGCCATGAGGAGTTCTTCAGTGTCGTAGGAGGCACCGAGGCAAGCGACATAGGGCCGGCGAGCGCTCCAGTGATGTTGTTGCGGCGCGCGTATGCGTGTGTGGCGATTGCGATCGAGATCGAAAGCGAGGGAGGGAGTTATCGAGATATCGCGATAGAGCGAAAGGGCGGGAAAACTAACTTCTATATAGGCAAGCAGGGCGCTTTCGCTTGTTAATGTAACAGCGTAAGGATAGTTTGGAGCTCGAGATTGGTTTCTGGCGGAAAGCATTACGTGAACACAGAGCGAGATCGGCTCGCGTGCGCGCCGTAGAGAGAGGGGCAGAGACGACTGATTCCCCCTCATCATTCTCTCTCTCGCTCTGTGTCCGCTGCGCCTGCGCGTGGTATCGTTGTAGTCTCGCTCGCGCGCTCTCTCGTCTCGCGCGCACTTGACCGCTCGTCAGCGCCACCACCCATCGCGGTCTTCTAGTCACTCCCGCCCACGGCGCTTGTTCGCGCTAGTGATCAGGATCATCTACGCCCCCACACCCTCACACCTTTAGCTCCCAGCGCTCTACCTGCGCGGTACACGAACAGCACCGCCCCAGCTTTCGCCAGGCCTGGGTGAGAGCAGTAGAGTAACCTTGCTGCTCCTACTTGCGATCCGCGCGCATACGCGTTATCTCTCTCTCTCTTTCTTTCTTTCTCCACACATGATGCCAGGCAGTATTCGTTCTTCCATGGCTGGCACGCCTCCACACCTCAGCGTTTTGTCTCTTCTCGTTGCCTCGCTCCTGCTCTCGCTGTGTGCTCTGCTCGATTCAACACACGCCGCGAGCACCGTGTACTTTGTGCAAGGCAGCACCGCGTCGTACTGTCTCGACAACACCACGGCCTCGATTCCGCTGGACGCGAGCAGCTTTCCGTTCGGCGGCGTCGCGTCTCCGACCGTGAACATTGTGCGGCTGACGGTCACGTTCCGCAAGTTCGACGAGGGCAGCTACCAGCAATCGCTTGCGCCGCGCGCTTGCATCTACAACAACTGCAGTACGCCGGACGCCGGTGGCACGACGTTCAACAGCGAGATCGGGTACTTTCTGTCGGCGCAGAGCTCGGGCGTCACGGACTCGGTGATTCCGTACGACTGCTTCATTCAGAACTCGTCGTACGCCGGGCCGGTGACGATGACGATCTTTGACGGCGGCAGTCTGCAGCTCTGCACGCAAGACAACCCGTCGACCACCACGTGGTCGCCGTTTCAGTCGTTCGCGTCGACCCTGCGCGGCCTGCCTGCGGCGCAGGTGTGGAGCATCACGGCCGGCGACTCGTTCCGCTACCAGCCACTGTGCACCATCAATTCGACGCTCGAGATCTGGGCCTACCTGCAGGTGACGCCGATCGTCACGAGCTCGACCTGCACCGGCGCCTCGACCGGCGCCTTCAGCATCACGGTCGTCGGTGGCAGTGGCACGTACCGCGTCGTGTCGTTCGCGTCGCAAGAGTCGCCTCGTACCTACACGAGCTACGCCGGCACCACGACCTTTATGAACACCTTCAACTTTACCGGTCTGCAAGGCAACACGCACTACGTCATGCAGGTGGTCGACACGGCCGATGCCAACGCGCAGGGCTTCCTGACGGTGTTCGTGCCCGAGCCGCCGCCGCTCGCCGTGAGCAGCGTCTCGTCGAATGCCACGTGCAACGGGCACAATAGCGGTAGCGTCACGATCACGATCACGGGCGGCACGCCGCCGTACGCCTACTCGGTCAACGGTGGCGCGCCGATCGTGACCTCGAGCTCGGTCAACCTCATTCCGAACCTCGTGGCCGGGCCCTACACCATCAACGTCAACGACTTTGAAGGCTGCACGGCGAGCACCTCCGCTACGGTCTTGCAGCCCACCAAGCTCGTGGCAACCGTCACGCACTCGGACGTCCTGTGCTCCGGCGGCAACAGCGGCACCATCACCTTCACCATCACCTCGACCGCCACCGGTCCGTACCGCTACTACGTCGGTGCCACGCTGGTCGGCGGCCCAACCACGCAGACCACCTTCGTCGCCAACGGCTACGCCGCCGGCGTCTACACCGTCATGGTGCGCGACAGCAACGACTGTCAGTATCCCGACACGGCACCCGACTCGCTCGGACCTGTGACCATCTCCGGCCCGGCGAGTCCCGTCACCATCACGTCGGCCGCCACCACGACACAAGTCTCGTGCTTCGGCGGCTCGAATGGCGTCATTACGTTCTCGGCCGGTGGCGGTACGCAGCCGCTCAGGGCGGGCTTGACGAATTACGTTGGTAGCCTGGGGCCTTCGGCTACCTTCTCCGGCGCGCAATTCACCAACCTGGCGTACGCCGCCATCGCGACTCTCACGGTCACCGACAACAACGGCTGCATGACCTCCGTCAACGTCTCGATGACCCAGCCGCCCCCGTTGCCCGTCATCACTGCCACGCAGACCGCCACGAGCCCTTGCAATGGCGACATGAAAAACTCGGTCACGGTCTCGGTCGCGAACGGCACGCCGGGCTACACGCTCGTGCTCGGCGGCACCTCCTACTCGTTGGGCTCCGGGCAGGCGCAGGTCTTCAACAACCTCGCCGGCGGTACGCAACTCCTCTTCACGGCGACGGATTCGCTCGGTTGCTCCGCTCCGAGCAAGAGGATCACGCCAACGGATCCGTCACCGCTGACGGTCAACCTCGCGGTGATGACCGCGCCAACCTGCCAGTCGGGCTACGGCATTAGTACAAACGGCGTCATCACTGTCACAATGTCTGGCGGCACCGGCCCGTACTCGATCAACGGAGGCAGCCCCGTCTCAAGTCCCTCGACGACCGCCGGCTCGATGGGCCCCAACCTCGTCACGGTGACCGATAGCAACAACTGCATGGTGAGCAAATCCATCACCATTAACAACTCACAGAACGACATCTCGTTCTCGTCCTCGCACACCGACCTCACGTGCAACAACGACGCCTCGGGAACGATCTCGTTCACCACCACTGGCTCGTCGCCGTGTGGTTTGAAAGTCACCATCGGAGCCGCTGTCATGTCCACCACCCGTTGCTCCAGAACATTGACGTTCTCGGGCTACTCGGCCGGTACCTACAGCGCCACGGTCATGAACGGCCTGTGCACCTACAATCAGCCAGTGACGTTCACGCTCATGGAGCCAAACCCCGTCTCGTTCACGAGCACGCCGCAAGACGCCCCGTGTCCACTGAATGCCGCTGGCAATTTCAAGGGTCAAGTGATGGTCTCGAATCCAACGGGCGGCACGCCTGGCTACCAAATGTCGGTCGATTCCGGCCCCTATGGCGCGATCGGCACCACGTCGGGCCTCACGGTCGGCATGCACTCGGTCGTCGTCAAGGATTCGAATGGCTGCTTGGCCACGGCGCAGCCCTTCACCATCAATGCCCCGAGCAACTTTGTGCTCTCTGTCACGTGGACCGATGTCACGTGCGCCGGCGCCGGCGATGGCACAATCTCGATCGCGGCCGGGGGAGCCTCCGGCGGTACCGGTGCCCTGCAATACAAGATCAACTCGGGCTCCTTCCAAGCGCTCTCGCTGCCCTTCATGCTGGGCTCACTCGTGCCGGGCGCCTACACCTTTACGCTGCAAGACGCGAGATCGTGCACCATCTCGACCTCGCACACGGTGGTCGACGCGCCGAAGCTCAACTACACCGTTACCGCGCGCCAGGATCGCTGCACCGCGATGCCCGACGGCCAGATCGTGATCACGACCGCGACGCCGGGCG
>Ga0209930_1003098_pt1 | contig 17326 bp, 18 predicted proteins | sample ThiBiot_500_biof_2_FD_183948 | JGI IMG/M metagenome (GOLD analysis project Ga0209930, IMG submission 183948) | Wastewater bioreactor microbial communities from Cape Town, South Africa - Thiocy_cont_500_biof (SPAdes) | ecosystem: Engineered > Bioreactor > Thiocyanate-remediating >... | reverse complement strand
TAAGAACTCAGAATAGCATTGAATCTTTGGTTCACATTGCTTGTGGACAGGTATAATTCGTTGTCACTCAGATGATCGAATATGCGATAAATTATGTCGATCGGAATTGTATGAAGTGATAGAGACATATCTGCTCGAATCTGAAATAATATTTATTATGAAATGAATAGATGTATTTAGTGTTCGCGAAGCGTAAGAATATATTGGTTATGGAAACTTATGAGCTGAAGGCTGTTCTTGTGAATCCACAATATAGACAGGATCGTTCGAATGGAAGAAGTGAATGACAGAACAAATGGAGTTAATTTACATAGATGTTGAGAGATTTTGAAATGGGAGAACGTTTTACTCGAGCTTAGTGTGAAAAATCTATTTTGCTCATAAGGTTCATAGACAATTCATGTGGAAAGGATCATTGCTATTTTATACCTGATAATTCTCTGAAATTTGAAATATTACCTACTTGCTTGAATGGTAGTATTGTAACGAAGAAGTGAAAGAGACCGATTCGTTACGGCGCTATTAGTTGGATGAATCATACATACCACGGTTGCTTTTTTTGTGATATCGCTGTTTTTCAATGTACTTGACGGTAGAAATGATAGAAATAAGAAATAACTTATTTAAATCTTCTGATAAGTATGAAAAATGATACTATGGACTATAAAAATATGTGATTGTTGAGAAGTCGATTCTCTGGTCTGAGGACAAGTCGGGACCCCTCATATAACATAAAATTCTCTCTAAAGAGCAAAGTAACTAAAATGATAAGAACTATTTAGTTGCTTTATACATGGAGTAAAGATAAGAAAAAACTAGTTATATGTATATGCACGCGTTTGTTTTTATTAATTGTAGGAGCCCATAATTCGGTTTAATGAAAGAGCATATTAAATGGAGAAAATTGCTTTGTTTTTAGTATTTAAATGATTGTTGAACTACGTGCATCTCTTTCGTATTCGACAATGAACACAAAAAATTCAAACGAATTTCGCTAGTGAATAAATAAAGATGGAAGATGATGAGTTGCTGAAAGCTTATCGAAAGATGAATGAAAAATTTGAAGAAGTTCATGAAATATAGATTCTGAGATGATTGTTGATGTTAAATTGAAACCAGTTAATGGCTCTAGAAAGATAAGAAAGTGATTAGCGAGGATGAAAAGAATCACTACCTTCAATAAAAATATATTCGTTTTGAGAATGTTTAGCAAGAATTTGATTAGTTCGAATACTGATGATAGTAGTTGAGAAACTGGAAGATGTTGCAAGATAAAGAACGATATCTTTTGAATTATGGGAGTCCTACTCGAATTCTTTGGCATAGAATCTAAGAAAACGAAGAAATAAATCTCCGATTTCAAGTGTTAGATTTGTTGATATCCAAAGTTTAGCTAAATCAATCGTTGATGCAAGATTTAATGTACGTATATCGAGATTTTTATGAAATTTCTCATTCGAAAGATATTCTTTGTAGCATGGAGCTATTGGCGATGACGAAAACGCCATTTGCATAAAATAAATACACATCAATGTTAAACAATAACCATTGAAATTCTTATCAATTCGTTCGCATAAATTGACTTTCAATGCCCAAATTCTGAAATTAACGATTATTTTACTTGTCATCTTTGTTTCGGAAATCAAACTTTATCGTATGAACAAGTATCGGCAATCGATGATCACATTCAGCATAGAATCTCATTAGATATGTATTTCGAATCGTAACAATTTCATTGAGATAGAGATGACATGTGATTGATCTGAGCAAAATCAATTATGAAACAATAAAAACAAGAGAAATTTCAAAGACAATACGTGAGTAAATCTGAGAAGACGAGTACTGGAAACGATCGTTTGATTAATTTAACATTTCGAAAGTATGTTTTACATTCGTTTTGAATCACATTTCGAATTTTATGAAGAATATATCCACTTTCGAATTCAGTTAACTAATAATAATACAAATAAATTTATTCAATTCTTTTATCCATCATTGGTTATTACGATTTCATGTGAAACCATCAAACAAATATCCAAATCACTTGTACATTGTCCAAAACCATTGACTGTTGAACCAATTATATACAAACCTGCATCTGTATAATCAATGAAACTTTATTTTCAATGTCAAAATCAACATGATTTACAAGGAAATATATCTCGAACTAATTCTTGAATCGTATGAAATAGATGATATTTCGTTTTCTGTATGAATTCATTTGATTGATTGCATTGCCAGAATTCATAGAATTGATTATTAAACTAAATTCGAGATGATGTTAGAGAAAAAGAAAAATTATGAATTTAGTTTTTTACGGCAACTTTTGATTGATGTTCATTTTTATATCTGAACATGATTATTATTTGCTTTTGTATTGGCGCGTAAAAATGAATGTGCCGCTAGAATCAATACATTAGTTTTTCAACGAATGTAGAGTCCTCTTTCCATGTGACGTCAATAAAAGAGCGACGCACTTGCTCAAATCAAAGGGCATAGAGTATAATCATGTTGATTGGTATTCGACATTTATCGAAACTAGCCGCGATTAAACCACGAGCGGTTGTGATTTCTGGACCGAGTGGGTAATAGATTCTACCAATATTCGAATTCGAAATAGTTTTATGTGTGTCCGTTTAGTTCGGGCAAGAGTACATTGATTAATCAATTATTCAAAGAATATCCAACGGCATTTGCATTCAGTGTTTCACGTAGGTTGATCATATAATATCACAAGAGACACACATACAACAGAGTTTTCTTTTTCTAATTACGTATATTAGATACGACTCGGAGTCCTCGACCTGGTGAACAAAATGGTCGAGGTATAATGTATTGATCAAGTTCTTCTCATATTAAATTCTCATTTCTTAGAATATCATTTCGTCTCACAAGATCAGATGCAGAAAATGATTGCTAATAAAGACTTTCTCGAAACGACTGAGTTCTCGTCGAATTTCTACGGCACAAGGTTTTTATACTTTCGGTTTCATCTTTTCTTTTGTACATTCGTTTATATTTATTTATTTAGTAAAAAAGCTGTTGAAGATGTAGCTCGAACAGGACGCATTTGCGTTCTCGATGTCGACAAACAAGGTGTGAAAAATATTCGAGCAAGTGACCTTCGAGCATTATTTATTTACATAAGTCCGCCGAGTTATGAAGTTCTCGAGCGACGTTTACGAGCTCGTAAGACTGATACTGAAAGTGCGATTGAGAAACGTTTGAAAGAATCAAAAGAATCAATGGAATTCAGTAAACAACCTGGAGTGTATGATCATATTGTAATTAACGATAAACTCGAAATAGCCTATCGAGATTTAAAACAAGTTCTTCAAAAAGTAAATAAAATAAAATCTTTCTTTTTTAATTTGAATTCAAATGATTTGTTATCTCGCTCTAGGATATCGATGCAGTTCTTCGACAACAGAAAACAAATTGAGTCCTATGTGTGTGCGTGTGTGTGTGTGTAATAATTGTAGAGGATACTTTTTTTAAATAGAGTTATTTCAAAAGAAAATAGTAAATTTGTTCGATTTAAAAAGCTGATGTGTTCAATCTCGGTTTTGGTAATTGAAAACCGGAATAATTTGTCAATGCTTGTTTATAATTTTGTCTCGACATTTGTAAGGTTACATTTTTATCAATAACCGAATCGGTTGGACGTGTCTTGGGAAATTTATTTGGATAATAAGTTTTGCCTTGTTTATTAACGACATTTTTCACTTGAGTATACATTGAACTGACGATATAAGGATCTTTGTCGCTACGTTTAGGGAATTTATCGAAACAACCGTCTTTATTTCCACCGATCTATTTGATGAAAAATGATGAAATGAATGCAAAAAAGAAAATAGAACGAACGGTTTTTGGTGGTGAACTGTATTTGAATGGTTTTCGATCGGATGGTGCTGATTTCGATCGTTCTTTCTCTTCACCACGAGATTTTCCACCTTTGCCATCATCACGAAATGGATTTCGATCGAAATATTCTTTCGGATGCATGTTTAATTTAAACACACCGGCTTTTAACGCACTTTTATGATGAGATAATTCTTTCTAATATAAACACAGAAAAAAACTATACACAAATTGAAGAAATCGAATTTTACTCGTTGAGCATCAAGTGGTGCATCGTATTTATCCGTTGTGTCTTTGTATGTATACGGCGGATCTTTCTCAATGCCTACATGTGGATAACCATAGCCGGTGCCTTTCTTTGCCGGATTGACTTTAACATTGGCTTTTTCGGCAGGTGGTTTCGTTCGTTCGCGATATTTCGATTTAGTCGGATCGATGTCTTTAATCGGTCCGCCTACTGTTCCGTAAAATGAACCTAAACCTTCACTAAAATGAATGAGAGAAGATGTGTCTCTTTTTGTTTCGAAATAGGAAACTTACGGATCTCGTGCTCGATACATGCTGACAAATGGTTTAGTAACAATATTCTTTTTCTTTTCTTCGAGACGTGCTTGACGACGTAATGATATTGGATCAACATATGCGCCTGCGAGGATCTTAAATTCCGTTTCGAAATATCCAGCCATTGAGCCTGTTGCTCGTTCTTTCGAGCATTTCGACATCATTTGTTTATTCTTATAAGCGGCTTCATTAAAATTAACTTCAATTATTAACAGAAGAAGAAGAAGAAGAAAAAAAAACATTTTGAAATGAAAATAATAAAATAAAGTTTACATTTCGATGGATCTTGATACGGATCTTTAATCGTAACATATTCCATTTCTTTAAATAGACCTATGCGGTCCATATCCTCTTTCGTCGCGCCCATGCTTCTTGTCTTTCCGATTCACCGAACAAAGAAAAAAAGAAGAAAAATGGTGGATGTTTCGTTTTTCTCGTTCGTTTCGATTAATTTTCGAAACATAAACACATTTTACCATTATAATAAGGTTTCTCAGGACAACAAAACATTGTCAAATATATATGCATATAGAACACGCTATGAATCAATCAATCATTCGTTTTCGTTTCTTTTTTTTTCAATACTGAAAAGTCAATTTAATAAAGTAAACATATTCTCGAATTCGTATCATGAGAATTTCTTTATTAATTCAAATGAATAGAAGAAAAAAAGAGAAGAAAAAAAAAAGATTGTAAAACGCAAAGAAAATGAAACAACTAAAGCATTCGATGATGAGATGCTTCAATTAAAACGACAGATAAATAATATGCATAAAGAGAAGAAGAAGAACCGCACACGCATAGCTACAAAAAAAAATGAAACACAATCGATAGATCTATGAAATAAAGACTAAAAACATAATGATGTAAACACACACGCACACTGTCATTCATGGAAGAGAATGATGAAATAACAGTTTTTGAAGGAATGTTCAAGCACCAAACAATTAAAAACAAAACAAAAAACTACTGCTCAAACATAAGTTTGCTTCTTTTTTTCCTATGTACAACAATAACAAGCGAATGTAGCACACGATCATTTTCATCAGCTTCTTAGAAGAAACACACAAATATATATAATATCTATACGAAATATCTGATCTGAGAGACAAAGAAGAAGATTTATCTTTGTTGTTGTTGTTTTTTTCCTGCTTAGGAATTAATTTGCTTTTTCATATCATTCCATTCATCCTCGATACAAACGAAACTTCGTTGTAATAATTCCATTTGTTGCATTAATGAATTTTGCATGGCTAATGTGACAGCAAATTGTTGACGAAAAACAGTGAGACGTTGTTCAAATTTTTGATTTGTTGTTAACTAAAATCAAGATAAGATCAAATAAATATTTTTTTTTAAATTAAATTCGAATTTACTTGTTGTTGATCTTTGTAATTATTAAGCGTATTTTTCATAGCTGAAAAATGTTCGGTTAAATTCGGAAATTTGAAATTTTCCTGTTTACAAAATTGATTTGTTCCATTGGTTAACAATGTTTGAATACTGTTCATAGTCAATAGATTCGATGGTGACATCGAATTGAATTCTCGTTCGTTTTGTTCACATGTTGTTGCTGTCGATGATGGTTGCAATGGTTTGAGAAGTTTTTTTCGATATTTTTTGACAATATTCTGATAGATTTGATCGTTCGTTGGCGATGAACGATCAGGACTAATAAGAAATGAATTTGTCGACGATTTATCTTCGGTTGGATTCGGCGTTAACGATGGTGTTGCACAACGATTACGAGCTAGACGAAGAAATGGTAGACGTTCTTGTTTCGAACTGAGATGATGTTTTTTAATCAAATGATCGGTTAAATTCAAAACCCATGTTTCACAACGTGGACATAGCAAACGTTTTTTACCATCGATCGGAAGGTAGTTCGCCGATTGTTGGTCCTGTGTTGTCGATATTGATGTAGAATTCGATGGATTAGCTTGATCGATTTCGCTTGTTGGCGACGATGGACATGTTATTTGTTGATTATTTGTGTTAATACTAATCGGTGTTTGTTGAGGACTCTTATCGAGAATATGTGACGGGACATCGGCTGGCAAATTATCACTGACACTTGTTGTCGATGGTGTGCCAGCTGATTTGTTGTTATTTTGATCGGTATAAGTGAGGAGAGTTAAGATTTCTTGTCGATCGAGATTATGTGCAACAGCGAGATGATGAGATAGACGAGAGAAATTCTTTTCGCCACAAATCGGACAAACTTTTCCTCGACGATAACCTGCAGATGAGGGTGTTGGTGCCGCTACTGCTGATGGTGGTGGTGGTGGTGGCGTTGTGTTTGATTTTGTAGTTGATTTATCGGTTTGTTCGTCGATTGTCAATGGTTGTTCTTGTAAATGTTCGCTATCCGATGAATTTTCATCGTAATTTCGATTGACAAACACGCAAACAGGTTCGGATTTAACTGAATTCGTACTTAAATTCCAGCAGCCATTTTCATTGAGAATTGCTGTTGAACTATTGACAGCCGATGGTGTCGATGTGACTTCCGAACGAAGATCAACTGGACTCGTTTCATTTTCATCCGACAAATCATCTTCATCTTCTTCGCTGCCAAAATGTGGATACGTTATCGGATAATTACTATCGTCATATTGTTCGCAATTCTCATCGCCATTAGCACTTGTTTTTCTCAACATAAATCGTTGAAAATCTTCTAAATTATTCAATGATGTTTTCTTATGTTCATTCATTCCAACAACCACATCATCATCATCGTCATCATCGTCATCATCATTCATATCATCGATATAAATTGGACCACCTGTATTTTCGTCCGATGACAATTGCATCAATTCATCATTGCCATTGCCCATGGCGTCTTGTTCGTCGTCTCCACCGCCACTGCCATCGAGCGAACGTTTAGCACGTTTGCCCAAACGAATACTATTTGTTAATATGCGAGATATAGATGCTTTGCTGAGAACACGATTGGATGTTCGTTGTAGACGCATTTGAATTTGTCCGATGGTTATTAATGGATGTCGACGTTTCATTTCTCGAATCATTTCAGCTTCGTCTTCAGTTATGAAACGAAGACGTGTACCAGCACGTTGTTTAGCTGAAACGCGTCCTTCGTCGATATAAGTTCGTAGAATACTTCGAGCTAATCAAACAACAAATGATCTTTGTCAAACATTTTTTTCTTTTTCTTTTTCGTTCTTACCTGTTGATCGTTTAATGTTAAGTTTCTTTGCAAGTGCTATAAAATCTTCTCCTTTTTTGTACGTATCGATCAGTAAACGTCGGTCAACGTCGCTTACACGAACGTATCGACCGCGACGTTGATCAGCTAATTGCTGTTGAATATCCAACGGATTCATATTCTCTCTTTGTCTAAAAGATTTTCCGATTTAGAAATTTTTGAATGAAAAAAAACAGAAACAAATCAGAGTAGAAACTGTTCGGATTTGATTTAATCAAATATAACAGCCGAAAAAAACGAAGAAAAAAAAAGAAAATCATTGCCCTTTTCTATCGACGAAAAGCAAAAGAGCATTTCGGTGTTGTATGAGTAGGCCGAAAAAAAAAGAAAAGAGAGATAGCGTAGTTGAGAGTGACTTTAACTCTCGAGCATTCGTTCTGTTCCCTTTTTTTCTCGCGTATATATATATATAAATGTGTCTACATAAAGACGAACGCACTTCTATTGAAATTTTCATTGCATCGCGTTCTTTTTCTTCTTCTTCTTCTATTTACTTAGTATACCTTCGTTGAACGGACAAGAGACATTTCATTGGAGTAGTAAGGTTCGTTTTTCCCGCTTTATACCCGTTTGTTCCCTGATATATACATACTTTTCTTCTTCTTCTCCTGTTCTTTCAAATATGCATACGTACGTGCACCTTTCTCTCGTCTCTATTTCACTCCAACATTAAAAATGAGCATGAATAAAAGAACACAAAGACGAATTTTTCGAATGGACGATCGAAGCTTGAATATATCTAGATTCATCATTCTCTTTCTCTCTCTATTCCTAGACGTGCCTCTTCGTGTATATATATATATATAATATAATACTTTTGCTTGCTCAAAGAAAATACAGTTGAAGAAAGAGAACGACAACGAATATGTTATTTGGTTTGCTCGAGTAAAATAAGAGAGTTGACGGTGAAAACGAAAGAAAAAAAAATCACGAAAAGAAATAAAACTTTTCTTCAAACAATGTGGATGTCATTTGATGAGAAAAGAAATTTTCTCAGATTAATTCGAGAATATTCTCATTACAATTTCGATTAGGAATCCTTTGCAAAAATGCTTCGTTTCGTTTTTTTTTTGATAGAAACGAATTAAAAATTTGTTCGGAAAATTGAAATAAACCGATTTGATCGTGATAAGATAAAGAGAAAAAAAAGGACCGAAAAGGTAACTGATTTATCCTATACTTACGAGAATCGAAAAACACATACATACACACGCACAGGTGAATGAAAAGAAATGTCTATGTCCGAAGTTTAAGCCAATCTACTATTCGTTGATGTCCTCTTTTCTACATATATATATATATATGCATATACATATATACGTATATACTCTCTCTCTCTCCTTTTCGTTTGCTTCGGTATTGTGCATGAGTGAAAAATGTATGTGTACTGAGAAGCAAAGAGAAGAAAAGGAATCTCAAAAGACGGAACACTACACTCTATACATTTTCGTGTTTCTCGTTCTTTTACTTTGCCTGTTTGACGAACGAAAAAAAGAAGAGTAAGAACACACACATATATATATACGTATACATATATATATATATATAAATACGAAAAGAGAAATGTTACGGTGAAACACTTTTAGCCATCATTACGCTCGCCAACAAACGGCTTGTGCGTTGGCGAGAAGAGAAAAGAAGCGAAATGCGAGAGAACGTGAAATTGACGACGAAATAGTTGCTGACGGACGTGCCTATTTACCCAGAGCGAATACTATCAAGGTGTTTTCTTTTTTTCCTTGCTCCTCCTTCCACATACACAAAAGCTAAGTAGAAAGACTATTTGCTTTATATTTCGTTCGTGCTCTCGTTCGTCTTTTTCCTCTTCATCTCCGTTTCATTCAGCTCTCTCTCTCTCTCTCTTTTTTTCTTCGTTTTCGTTTCATCATTACGAATGCACAAGAGACATTCGTGTTCGTATTTGAGTAAATGTTAGCAATTTGGATTCGTTTGTTGACAATCGAAACTTACATTTTTTTTTCTATTTAGTCGATCAATAAAAATTACTAATAGGTGATGATAATCATATTGAATCAACCCTTCGGAAAAAGAAGTGACATATTCACATGATAACCAATTATTCGACTAATAGACTTGTCATGATTAAATCGAAATAATAGCTTTTACCTTTTTTTTTCTTCTTTTTCTTCTTTTACTTGTTCTGTATGTCTCATCGAATGAATGAATATTTTCAAAACAATAATATCGGTCATATACATCAGAAAAGAACGATGAAGAGAGGAGAAAAAAATTTTCAAACTGAATAGAAATGCAAACATCACTCAAGTTTATGTGTGTGTGTATGTATATTTGAGTACCCGACGGGTTAATCGAATTCGACAGAACAAAGTAAAATAATCAAAGCGTTTTTCTATTGTCTGTTGTTTCCAGAAAATTTGATCGAATATGCATTAAGATAAAAAAACAGATCAAACGAAAGACAGAAAAAAGAAGCACATCTAGTTCGCATCACGATTGGAATTGTCGAAAAGACCTGGACGGGAACGTTGCCGTCGAACAGGTACAGTTGCAAATTTGTTCGAACGCAATTCAGTCATTAATGAATCGACGAAATTGTTCTCGTTGTTTTTCATTGGAAGAATGGTTTTCGGTAGAGTGATTTTCGATGTATTAATCAAGGATTTCATTGATGCTAAACGTTTTTCTCTTTCCTAAAACAAACGAACTGACTTTTCATGTTTCTTCGACTTTCATTTTACTTTTCTCTCTTTTTCAACTTGGTCGATAAGATTACGAAAGATTGTACAACAAGTATCGTAATTGAATTCGCTGATATCAGTCTCGCCGAATTGTTTCATCAATTCACTTTCTTTCGTTTCACATTGATTTGCTACTATTGCCAGTTCATTGTTTAATTTAGCCGTTGATTTCTAAACGTACATTTATTCGAATTTACTTTCGAGAGATTTATTTTTATTACCTTATAGAATGAACTGTATTGTTCAGCTATTTGTTCGTCTTGAATTTTATTGATTTCTTTGAGACCCTCGTCGAATTTTGTCTTCCAAGATGAGTACTCGATTGTAGTTGATTTAAGTCTTTTGAAGAAAAAGAGAGAACAGACAATGTCAATATTGAATTTTGTTCTTTTTTTTCTCTGTCGTGTTACTGTATGTCGTCGACGAGCAATGGCTTGAGTTCATCGACGAATTTGAAATCATTTGGACATATTTCGAGTAGAACACCGAGAAGATTACGATTTTCACTTAAACGAATACTTTGAAGTTGATTGAAAATTTCAATACGAAAACCAAAGGCATTGCCAGCGTATGAACCCTAAAAATCGATTGTTTTTGGTTTCGGAATTCGAATAATATGAAAGTTCTACATAGTTAAGAAAATCGCCGATGGAGAGAAGCGAACGAGCTAATTGTTTGATTGAAGTTTCATTTTGAAGAAATCCAATAACGCGAATAATATGTTGAAATTTTCGTTTATAATCATCGAATGTTTCGTCAAATTCACTTATTAAAATCAGTGTATTCACACGAAATGTATAGTGAGATATTGCACTCATTTGGCTAACGAATTGTTCAGGTATAGCCCACTGTTCTGGTGGATGTCCATTGACAAGCTCAATCTGAAAAGAAAGTTTTTGTATTTGAATATAAAGGTTTTTGTATTTTACTTCTTCAGAAGTTGGCAAAGCTTTGAGCAATGTTCGAAGACTTTCAGCAGTGAGCTCATTTTTACCCGATCGAATGATTTTTGTTAATGATTGAGGATCGGTAAAATTATATTTTTTAAGAAAGAGATTGATAGCAAGTGCACGATTTTGTGATAAAATCTACAAAAGAAAAACACATTTGGACGAAAGTAGACATCGATCGATCAACATACAGTAGTTGGTTTTGATTTGGTTGGTATTGTTTCAGTATTGTCACTATCGGTATTATTGGATTCATTAGCAACTTTAAAACAATCTTCAAGTGTAGAAAAATCAATTTGATTATCGACTTTTTTGTTGACATCCAGCCAAAATGGGCTAGTATCTAAAAATAATTTCGATTGAATGAGAACATAAGATTCATTGTCGACATACTAAGAACAGTTTGTGGTAGTTTTTTCCATTGTAAACGTCGTACTTTGCCTTTTGGTTTCGGAATACTATCGAGCAAAGCTGAAAGACCAACGAGACTTGGTTTAGCTCCAAATGATAGTATCGGTGCAGAGCCAGGTAAACCTGGTGGCGGTGGTGGGATTCCTAAATTGCCAGGAGGTGGTGGTGGTGGTGGTGGCATTCCTAAGTTACCAGGAGGTGGTGGAGGAGGTGGTGGAGGTGGTGGCACACCAAAACCCTCTGAAGCTTGAAGAGGAAGAGGAAGAGGAAGAGGAGGAGGAGGAGGAGGAGGTGGCGGCGGAGGTACTCCAGTATTAGTGTTCATCGGTGGAGGTGGAGGTGGTTCAATTTTATTGATTAATGTTGAAGCAGCTTGAATTACATCTGATTGTTGTACAGGTTTTACTGGAATTGGTGAAGGAATTTGTGGAAATGCGTCAGTTTGAATAGATTTTTCAATGGATTTTTTCTCAGGAGTTTTATCTGTTGCATGGGAAACATACTGTAAAAGGCCCTGAAGAATTTTTTGTCTAATGAAATAAACAAATCAATTTCTTATTATTTCCTATCATTTTGTTGTTTTTACTTGTCAACTGAATTTGGATTTGTTAAAATTGAATAAAGCAATTGCATTGATGTAAGAAAAATTCCTGCTTCAGTCGAACCTGGAATTAACTAATTCAACAGAACAAAATTCAATTATATCTCTTTTCATTTCTATTTCAAACTTGTAATTGAATTGCTTGACAAATCGCTTGATTATCATTGACATCAAAATGTCCGAGAAATTCACTTTCATCTCGTTTTTGATATTCAAAAAAAACATCAATTTGATCGTTAAGATCTTCATCGGCATCAATTCGCGCATGTTCTAATGTTGATATGATTCCATTTGCTAAATTAAATAACAAACAAGCTCTTTTTGATTGTACTCAAAAATAAATATGATTTACAAAATAAAATATTTCGAAACGATAATCGTTTTTCAATTGAATCTGTTGATGATAAAATCGTATTTAATAGAGCAATCGCTGACCATTTATGTTTGGAAATAACGGCAATTTTCAATTGTTCAAGAATAACAATGAAAACATTCGATAGTTTATTGCTTGTCTAAATATATCGAATAAATTAATATTCAAATCAGAACAAATAATATTAGAATAAGTTAGTTATAAAACTGAAGAACACCGCACACTAGTGAGAATAAAGAAAATCTATGTACCTTCTCATGCAACTGTTTTTTCTGAAAGATTTTTTTTTTTCGATTGAACAAACGAATTCAAATCAGACTCGATTATTTACCTGAAAATCGTTCAAAGATTTAAGTACTAATTCGTAACCATCGTGCGAATAGAGACATAATGCAGTTAATAATTCAAAAACACGCATTCGAACTTCAACAGATGGAACACTGAGAACTAAATTTCGAAACAAAACTTTTCTTTAAAATCCAAAAAAAACGAAACTAAAATTCTTCCACCTTTAGCAATCGAATTGACATATTTCGAATTGGCTGCAATATGTTCAAATAATTCGCTTATATTCATCATTGCTTTCAAACATTGCAGAGTTTCATTAACAAGTATAGCATCAACCAGCGATAGATTCTTATTTGCAATCTGTTCGAGATAGGTGAGCAGTGCTTGTAAACCTCCTTGTTGAGCAAACTCTTGTGTCCATTGACAATTATTTGAATCTAATAGCTTCTTTTTCAGTAGAACACATTTCATAAATGTTAAATCATTGAAAATGTTAATGGCTTCTTCGTAAGTCGAAAATAATTGTTGATCATCCCTGAGACGTTGTTTTTTATCTCGAATCTGTTCGATGATTCGTCGTATCGAACGTATAAATAATTCTCGACCACGAATAGGTTTAGTTTGTGTCTGTCGTTGAATATAATCTCGAAATGATTCGGGACGATAGGTCATCGAACGAAGTGGCGAACTATTGCTCAGATTTGTTAACGATGTATTTTCCAATTGTTTCGATTCAGCTGGTCGCCGAGATCCAATAGTAGGAGGTGCGTAGAGTCGACGCATTTTTAATCTAATAATTTTCAAAATCGAAAATAGTTTAGTCGAAAGAAAAAAGCGAATGTATGTATGTATGTTTTGATATTATTATACTGATAAGAAATTGTTTCTTTTTTCCTTCTTACCCTTGAATTATATATACAGCAGTAACTCGCACGTTTTTAAAGCGAACAAAACGCGAATGTAGGCGACATTCTCTGTGTATTTGAAAAAAAAATGAATCACTATTGGTGAGTGTTCGCTGCCAGAGGACATCGCCGATGAGTAAAAAAATAAACATCACGCTCGGTCGCTCTCACTCTGCCTCTTTGGTTTTTTGTTTATTATCATTTATAAAATAAAAAATAAATAAAAAAAAGAGAATAACAACAACAACAACAAAATTCTGACTATATCTTTGGTCATCACGGTTTTTCTTTCGAAATAAAAATAAAAATATAAGAAGAAGACAATATTTAAAAAAATAGAAGAAAGATAATCTCATATTTATCTGCTTCTTATCGAGTAAAATTCAGTAAGAGCATCGTAGAAAACTTCGTCGTCGTTTGTTATCGATCGTTTCGTTCTTGTTTTTGATCTCACGATATTAATAACATGATATACACGAGCTTTCAATGTATAACAAGCTCCATTCGATGAATAATATTTATGCAAACAATGTGAAAAAGTTCGAACAGCTTTTTCAATTGAACGATTGGTTAACGGTTCGAAAAGAATCGATAATAAATAGAATATTTGATAGATTTTCGATATTAAATTCATAAAACGTGCAAGTGCAAGATGTAGCGCTGAGAATATTGAACGAATCATCTGTATCCAACCATTAATGATACGTATAATACGAATAATCCGTTCGATAAATAGAAGAAATTTTCGTAGAAATCTATCGATAATTAAAAATAAACGAACGATTAATGATATAGTTAAACATAGAGAACGATATGTTCGATAAAGACGATGAAATATTGTTTTCGAATGATGTCGATGATCATGAGACCAGAATTTGATTTTGAAACGATGTCTAATTGAATGAATTGAAATTAGAAATTCAAATAGAATTTATCTTACGATCGGAATCGTGTTAATAATGACTGACGTTCGAATGGTTTATAACGATATTGTTTTTTTCTTCGTGATTTAAATAAAACCATATCATTTCGTTTTCATTATCATCGTCATATGTAAAAGTAAAGTATGCGAGAGAAAAGAAAAAATATGTGTATATATATATATATATATTTATTTCTAGTTACCACTAATAGGTGCGTATGTGTCCCCGAAAAATAATTATTGGAGTGTATCGATCAAATATTTGCAATGTGGGACAACGAAATGAAATCTTTCTTTTGTTATTTTTTAAAAGCCTATTACGAAATCGATATTGATGAAAAGAAAAAGATAGTAATCAAGTTGTTGACAAACGAATCCTATGACAGACAATTCTCTTTTGTATATATGTATTATACTGAGAAAGAAGAAGAACAATAGCAGGTGACATGTTAGCTAACCTCGTCCTCGATCATGAACATCGATCGAAAAAATAGAGGCGCTTGAATCGATTTAACAATATGTTTGTTCTTTTGTTTTCTATATTTATTTCGGATGTTTTTTCTTTTTTTTTTCTTCTTTTCGTTAATAAATTCTTGTTAACAAAAACGAGTAAATTTTTTTTGTGCGAATGAAAAGACAAAACTCAACAAAAATTGAATATTTGCTATGTTGGTTTATGATGTGGCAATAGCAGTTGATTGTTCGCCGGGAACGGTTCGAATAATATCCGAATCACCTGGATCGGTGATGGCTAAGATACCAACACGATAGTATTTACCACAGGCTGTACCTAATTCAATGTTATTTCCGCCATAATGATGGACACCAGTTTTAGCTAACATAGCGTAATATTCGACTTCACTTTTTCTGTAAACGAGAAAATGATGAGCATAGTGAAGAGCAACGAGAAAGTTGTTTACCTGATTTGTGGTGTATTTGCTGAAACAAGAATTAATTTCGCTTGTCCATTACGTAAAGCTTTCAATGTTTGACGATAGCCAAGAACGTATTTTCCGGATTTCATCACAAGTTGAAGACGTTGATTAATTGTCTCAGCTTGTTTTTTCTAATTTACAAAACAAAAAGAAAAGTCGATCGGATTTGGATCGAACAAATCGATTGACATACTCCGGCGACTTTTTTTGGTGGTGCCATTGTGTCAACAAGATAAATCTGAAGAAAATAAGAAAAAGAACGACAGTGTTTCGATTTGATTTTATGGAAAAGATTTCGAAAATGATAAACAAAATCCATCGGAATCGGTATTTTCATGTCAAGATTTTGATTCGATAAAACAATCGAATAGGTTGAGACCTCCTTCAGTCGTTTTCTTCATCGAAACGAGCGCTACAATCAACAAAAAACCTTCTCATTCACACGACAACCAGAGACATCTACGGCTAAAATTCTTGTTTTTTAAACTAGAATTATTTTTGTGAATAAATAATCCATATTCAAATGTAAATCAATGGAAATTCGACGAGAAAAGATGTTCAATGAAATATGATTGGTTTTCTACGGTTTGACTTTATCTTTATCACGGTCAATCAAGGCAACAGGAGATGGAAAAGAAAAAGAAATTGACATATATGAACGCATTTATCCAATAGGATAAAGAGCTTGTTGAGATAAATAATGGATTGAATCAAATAAACAAATATGATCATTGACAGAATGAACACAAAAGGCACGAGCAAAATGTTCGGATATTGTCGATTATAATGACAAGTGAAAATAATTATCAATCGAAAAATTCTCCGACAAATGTCGATGTTCCAGGACAAATGCGTGGTTGGTTTAAACTCATCGAAACTATTCGTAGTACCGATCCACCGATAAGTTCATCGAATGATTATCAATCCCCTTCTCCCGAACCACCACCACCACCCAAACGTCGTTCGAATCGACATAAAAAAATCACAATTCGTAAGTCAACAAAATCCAAAGAATCTCTCTCGGACATCGACTCAAAACGTCCGTCAATCGATCTATTGAGCTCAGTTCCATTTGCAACTGAGCTCGACTCATTGCCCGGCAATTCAATCGATGAAATTCGTGATCATCGGTTTGTCGATTACACGGATTTCAATACTCTTGCCACGCACTTTCAATCCTGTTTGCATATCGACAAAAAATCGACTGCAAACATTCATTTACCTAAACAATTCATCTTCAAAACTCGACACAATGTGCTCAATAAAATCTTCAAATTATCGTTTCTCAAAACATGGAAATCCGATGACATCGATCTTTGTCAATCGTCGGAAGTTTCAGCAACATCAATGTCTTTTCCCACTGATTGGTCAGTTAATCGTCGAAGCTCATCAATAAAACCGAAAAATATCTTTCATATTCTTCAATTACATCCCAAGAAAACTCTTCTACCTCAATCAACAACAACAATGATCACAACATCGAAAACTCTCTCAATCGAAGAACAATTTCAGCAAGATTATGAACACATGAAAGAACTTCTTATTCGAACGTATTATCCGCATTTTCATCGAG
>Ga0209930_1003088_pt1 | contig 17388 bp, 9 predicted proteins | sample ThiBiot_500_biof_2_FD_183948 | JGI IMG/M metagenome (GOLD analysis project Ga0209930, IMG submission 183948) | Wastewater bioreactor microbial communities from Cape Town, South Africa - Thiocy_cont_500_biof (SPAdes) | ecosystem: Engineered > Bioreactor > Thiocyanate-remediating >... | reverse complement strand
ATATAATAACAATTTTATAATATCATAATTTAAATAACAACATGCGTGTAAATAAGCATCATTACCTTCTTTATTTTTAATATGTATATTAGCTCCATTATCTATTAATAATTTAATTATTTTAACTTTCTCTTTATTATTATCATTATTAATTTTAAATCCAATAATATTAATTATTGCTGTATTATTATTATTATCTAAAATATTAACATTAGCACCTTTATATAATAATAAATTAGCCATATCATATTTGTTAACATAAAATAAAGCTGTTTTACCGTAATTATTTTTGGAATTAATGTTAAAATATTTATTTTGATATTGTAATAATTTTTTTACTTTTTCAAAATCGTTGTTAACAACCGAGTTTATTAAATAATGTATTTTCATTTTAAAAATTATCGATAAAATAATTTTTTTCAAAAAAAATTAAATTATATTATTAATATAATTTATTATATATTTGAAATGATAATAAAATAAAATTATTAAATAATAAAATAAAATTATTAAATAATAAATTAAAATTATTTAATAATAAATTAAAATTATTTAATAATAAATTAAAATTATTTAATAATAAATTATTTAATAATAAATTAATTATTTAATAATAAATTAATTATTTAATAATAAATTAATTATTTAATAATAAATTAATTATTTAATAATAAATTAATTATTTAATATAAATTAAATATAGTTAATAATAAACTAAAAATGTTAAATAATAAAATACTAAATTAAAATTATTAAATATTAAATTAAATTTATTTAATAATAAATTTAATAAATAATTAAATAATATTTATAATTAAATTTATTAAATATTAAATTAAATTTATTTAATAATAAATTTAATAAATAATTAAATAATATTTATAATTAAAATTATTAAATATTAAATTAAATTTATTTAATAATAAATTTAATAAATAATTAAATAATATTTATAATTAAATTATTAAATAATAATTTGAATTAATTTAATAATAAATTATTTAATAAATAATTAAATAATATTTATAATTAAAAGTATATTATTAATATAATTTAGTTATTATTATGATAATAATTATATTATATATTATTAATATTAATTAAATATATTATACCATTAACTTATTTTATTCAAACTGAAAAAAATATTTTATTTATTTTATTGATACAATTAAGGTTCCGAATTTTTGTTAAATCTAAGGATCTAACCTCGGACTTTGTCCTTGGCTTACAGCTTAGAAACCTATATGTTTCTTTAGTATCGAACTATACCAATTTATAATTAATTTATTGAATGTCCAGTATATAATGATAATAAATTCTGGCTATAGAGACAATTAAAAATTATATTAATAATATAATTTATGTATTTAAAGTTAACTTAAAATAATCGTCAGATAATAAAACTATTTCACAAAAAATATGTGATGCTTTTAATAATATAATATTATTATATTCATCACCATTCATATATTCGTTAATAAAATCATAATATTTTAAAGTATATTCATCATTTTTAATTTGTATATCATTTAATAATAATAATTTCATAAATATAATATTATTATTTTTACATGAATAACTTAATGCGTTTAGCCCATTATTATCTACTTTATTGATATAAATTCCTTTTGATATTAGTAATAATATAAAACTACACAAACTTTGGGCTTCCTTATTTTGCTGTATAAAATTAAAATCACCAACACATTTTTCACACAAATAAATAAGCAAATTCTTATTTGATATATCGAGTTGATTTATATTTTTTGGGATTAATAAATTTAAAATATTTATATCCTCTGAGTCAATTAATAATATATTTTTTGATTTTGATAATAAATACATTATAGCATTCATCCCATTAACATCAATAAGGTCAACATCAGCATTTTTATCTAATAAATATTTGATAATTTTAATATTATCATTTTTACAAGCATCCATTAAAATATTTTTTCCAAAATAATTTTGATTATTAATTTCAAGACCATATTGTATTAACAAGTTTAAATTATTAATAGTTTTATGATTTGTATATTTTTTAAATATAAAATTTACACACGTTTCGCCATTATTATTTCTAATATTTGTATTTGAACCATGTTTTAATAACATTTCCATAATTTCAGTTTTTTCTTTCCCTTCAAATACATAACATAAAATCATTAATGCTGTATAACCTAAATTATTTTGAATATTAACATTAGCATTATTATTTAATAATAATTCAACTTGATTAACATCATTATATTCACAATGTATCATTAATGCTGTATTACCATCATTATTTTTAACATTAACATTAATACCATAATTTATTAATAGTTTATTTATATTTAAATCTGAAAAAATTAGTAACGTATTTCCAGTTGCAGCATCTTGATAATTAATATTTGCACCATTATCAAGTAATAATTTTACAATATTATATTTTCTATATATACAAGCATATAATAATGCAGTATTATGATTAATATTTTTATAATTAATATTTACACCATAATCAATAAATAATTTAATCAATTTTAATATTATATCATTTTTTATATAATTATTATTAATAATATCTATTAATACATTATTATTGATATCATCAACAATATTAACATCACAGCCATTTTTTAATAATAATTTAGCCATTGCATAATTTTTAACATAAAAAAGTGCTGTTTTACCTAAATTATTTTTCGAATTAATATTGAAACAATTTTTAGATAATATATTATTAACTTTTAAATGATCGTTATTGATAACCAAATTTATAAACTTAAAGATATTAATATTATCAATATCTTTATCCAATTTTTTTATCTCTTTTTTATTTAATTTATCAAAACTCATTTTTTAAAATAATATCAATAATATTATTTATTTTATAATTAACATTATAATTAATATATATAAATAACATATAATATTAAATATTATAATTAATTTATTTTAATTAAATTATATATTTAATTTTATAATTACATTATATTTAATAAATATAATATATATATATATATTATTTAACTTTATAATTACATTATATTTATTAAATATAATATATATATATATTATTTAATATTATAATTAACTTATTTTAATTAAATTATATATTTAATAAATATAATTATATTATATTTATTAAATATAACATATATAATATTTAATATTATAATTAACTTATTTTAATTAAATTAAATATATATTAAAATATAATTATTAATAATAAATTAAAATATAATTAAATTAAATATATTTTAATGTTAATTAAAAATATTTTTAATGTTAATTAAATTAAATATATTTTTAATGTTAATAAATTAAATATAATTAATGTTAATAAATTAAATATAAATATTAATAATAACTTAAATATAAGTATTAATAATAAATTAAAATATAATTAATGTTAATAAATTAAATATAATTAATGTTAATAAATTAAATATAAATATTAATAATAACTTAAATATAAGTATTAATAATAAATTAAATATAATTAATGTTAATAAATTAAATATAATTAATGTTAATAAATTAAATATAATTAATGTTAATAAATTAAATATAAATATTAATAATAAGTTAAATATAAGTATTAATAATAAATTAAAATATAATTAATGTTAATAAATTAATATAATTAATGTTAATAAATTAAATATAATTAATGTTAATAAATTAAATATAAATATTAATAATAACTTAAATATAAGTATTACAGGAAAAACTCGATTTTGGAGAAAAAATTGGACATGTTTTCATTGTCAATAAGCATTAAAATTTGCTACGCAAATTTCTTGCAATCTGCGATTGCTTTGAAATTAAGCCAAATTTATTTTTAATATATTCTCAAAGGTAATTACCTTTGATATTTGGTTAAAAAAATTCTCCAGAATCGAGTTTTTCCTGTAATAATAAATTAAATATAATTAATGTTAATAAATTAAAATATAATTAATGTTAATAAATTAAATATAATTAATGTTAATAAATTAAATATAATTAATGTTAATAAATTAAATATAATTAATGTTAATAAATTAAATATAATTAATGTTAATAAATTAAATATAAATTTTACAAAAAATATAAATTATTTAAAAATCAACAATGTTGATTTTATGTTATAAGTAAAATATTAATTTACTAAAACAAAAGCTATATTCAAAAAATTACTTCATGTTCCTCAAAAGAACTCTTTTTTTGAGAATCTTCATTAATTTTATTATTAAATTTTAAATAATTATCTGAAAGTAAAACTATTTTACTAAATATAGTTGACGCTTTTTCTAAAATTAAATTATTATAATCATTTTTATATTCATCACTTTTTAAATATTTTTCAATAAAATATTTTGAATCATTATTATTCAAATTATAATCAAAACCATTTACTAATAATAATTTTAAAATATCATCATAACCATATATTATAACATAACCAAAAACGGTATAATATGATAAACATACAATGTGGGATATGTGTGGTGAAACACATAATTAGTTGAAAGATTCAGGAATATTTAAACCTTGGATAATGTGCTTAGCTTTTATTAAAATATTTAATGAAGCATTAAGATCACGATTCCATACTCTATAATATTTATTATCATTCCAAGATTTATTTAATTCCATAACTGAAAATTGTTTATTAGAAAAAATCAAAGATTTAATAGGACCCTTATCTTTGCAAGATTTACATCTCAAGACTCCATGAACTTTTGATTTTTTCTCAACATCAGAATATTCAGTATTATCACCTTTTTTACGTTTACGATGACATTTTAAATGAAACTTATCTAATTCAGAATGACAATGATTGCATAATTTACTAGTATTTTTTTCGTTTATAAGAAAAACATTATAACCCCGTTGTTTAAATAAATTTCTCATACCTTTACCTTTTACAGGTTCTGTTCCTTTTAAAGCACCATTTCCATAATTACCATAACAAATAATAACATCTTTTGGCTTTAAATTCTCATCATTTAGAAATTTATTCTCAAATCTTTTAAACATATTTTCCTCTGATCTCTTAGTATTAAAATATGTATTTAATTTCATTTTAAGAAAACCAACATTTTTAATATTATTTTGATCATATGGTTTTTTGATATAATTATAATATTTATAAGTTTCGTAATAAACTTTATTTTTAATATCAACATAATTACAAAAAATATCAAAATTATTGGATTTAGGGTTTGTTTGTGATAAGTCACTTTCCAATAATTCTACACCTACTTCTTTACGTGATTTATTCCTTATTTTATCGTATTTAGTTTTAAGAGTTTCGTGATTAATTTGCGGTTTGGTATATCTAAAAAATTTAGTTTTACCATTAATATTTTCCATAGATCTTCCCTTTTTGAGGGAAGATCGTCGGCTGTAAGCACCATCAGTGCAAAAAATAACGTCTCTTTTATTTGGATCAATTCCTATTAATTTATATTTTTTATAATCATCAATTTTTTGTAAATATGGTGTATCTATTTCATTTGTATCTAATTCAATATCTTTATCATTATCATTTTTATCATTATCATTCTTAATAGTTGATGATTTTTTATTAGTTGATGATTTTTTATTAGTTGATGATTTTTTATTAGTTGATGATTTTTTATAATCAAGTTTTTCAAAAACTAAAGAAACACCAACACCATCTGTTTTAATATAATGAAATTTATATCCATTCACTCTAAATAATTTTTTTAAATCATTATAATTTAGTTTATTTTCACCTTTAAAATTAATATTATCATCTTTATATATATTAAAATATTCTCTCCATATAATATATTTATCTTTTGTTACAGATTTTTCAAATATTTTCTTATTTTTGGTAAATATTTTTTGTTTTTCATTAACTTCCTTTTTATCATTAATATCATTAACATATTTATTTTTTAATTTACTAAATGTAAATAAATTTATTAATGATGAAGTAGTTATAGTAATATAATTATTAATTGAATTTTTATACAATGGAAAACAATTAAATTTACCAGTTAAATCACTTTTTAAATAATTATTTATATTAAAAAAACTTTGTAAATATATAGTTGGGTTTGATTTTATCAAATAATTATAATTATATTTTGTATTTTTAATATTATTCTTAAATAATTAAAATTTTTTGAATCTTTTTCATATTTTTCTGTTATTTTATTTAAGTTTATTTTTAAATCATAATAATCATTATTTTGTTTATCTGTTTTATTATTTTGTTTATCTGTTATTTTATTATTTTCCATTTGTATAATTTCATTATAATCATTAATTAATTTATCATATTCATTTTTAATATCATTTGTCTCAATATTTTTTAATATAGGTATTTTTAATTTATCCATTATTAAATCATAATCATTATTATAAAAATCATCTAAATCATTATTTTTTTCATTATCTAATAATGAATAAACAAATAATTTAGTATTTATTGTAATTTTTGATTTCAAATTTATCTTTTCTTGTTTTGATAAATTTCCGGAGCTTACAGCCGACGATGTCCCTTCAAAAAGGGACATCTATGGGAAATTATGGAGTGCTACGCACGCCTAAATTATTATTATTATGTATATCATCTCTTATTTTTTTGATATTAAAATGTATATTTATATATTCTTTTAATCTCATAATATAATTTAATTCTATATTAGTGTTAATTTTTACAACATATGAACTAATTTCCTCATTTAATATATCTTTTATATCACTTCGAGATATCATTTTATTATCTGGAATATATTTAATATAGTGGTCATTGAGGAATTTATTTAATTTATCAATAACAAACTTATTTTCATCTGTTATTTTGCCACTATTAATATTTACATATGTGATTGCTCTCATAGCATTCATCATAAATTGTTCATCAATGATTGGAAAACTTTCACCAGAATCATTTAAATAACATAAATATAATTTAGTAAAATGTGATAAATGGAACATAATAAAATTTGTTCTCTCCACAGCATCTAAAATTATATCTTTTATTATTACCTCCGGCTCATGATATTTTCTTTTTTGAATCTTTCCATTTTTATCTTTATTACTACAATATTCTATAATATTTTCAACATATAAAATACTATCTAATGTTGTCTTTTTTACAACATATTCTGATTTTATTATTTCATTCATTTTTTATTTAAAAAATTTTTTTTAATTTAATTTTTTAACTCATAATAAAAAACAAAATATTATTTAATAAACAAAAAATGGGTTTGTTTTCATAGTTAATAAGTATTAAAAATTATAAAATTTTTATTTTTTATGATATATAAGGTAATTATCCTTGAAAATATTTTTAAAAATTCCAATTAACCTCAAAAAATTTATTGTGTAAAATTTTTAGAATCTAATATTCCTGTAATATAATTATTATATCATGATAATTAATTATTTATTAATATGTTAATAAATTATTAAACTATTTTAAATAATCATCTGAAATTAAAACAATATAATTATATTATTAATATAATTATTAAACTATTTTTAAATAATCATCTGAAATTAAAACAATGTTACTAAATATAATTGAAGCTTTTTAAATATTAATATTATATTTATCTATTTTATATTCGTTACTTAATAAATATTTTTTAATATAATCAGCACGTATAGAAGTAAATTTATGATTTAAATCAAAATTACATCCATTTAATAATAATAACCTTATTAAATATATATCATATACACAAGCATAATTAAAAGCACTATTGCCACATTTATTAATAATATTAATATCAATTCCTTTCGAAATAAGCATTTTAACACTAATAATTTTATCTTTTTGATTTAAAGTATAATTACGGTATAAATTTGTAAGAGCATTTTCATTAAAATTATTAATAATATTAACATCTACATTTTTAGAAAAAAATAAATTAATTATATCATTAATCTTACGATTATTATTTTCTATAGATGAACATAAATACATTAACGCTGTCATTCCGTCACGATTTTTAATATTAATATAAGCTTCATTGTCTAATAAAAATTTAATAATATTAATATATGAATATATACATACTATTATTAATACAGTATTACCATAATAATCTTGTTCGTTGATATTAATATTATACTTTATTAATAAATTCATAACATCTATTATACATTCACTATAATCCTCATGATTTTTATAACAGAATAACATTAAACAATTTTCATTATATATATTGTTAATATTTGGGTCAGCGCCATACATTAACAATAATTTAATTATTTCTTTATTATTATCGTGATACAAACTATTGCAAGTTATCATTAATGATGTTTCTCCTAAATTATTTTTGATATTAACATTAGCACCATTTTGTAGGAGCAAATTTACTATTTTAATATTATTATTTCTACAATATATCATTAAAGGAGTTTCTCCTTTATTATTTATAATATTTATATCAATTCCATTATTTATTAATAAATTTACAATATCAATATTTAATAATCCAAATAATAAATTATTACCAGTTATACTATTTATTGTATTCACATTAGCTCCTTTATCAATTATAAATTTAATAATATCATTATTATATGACATACATGCATAATATAATAAATCATTGCCTTGTTTATTTTTATGATTTAAAACATTTTCAATATTTTCAAAATGATTAATTAATAATTTAACAATAAAAATATTATCACTATTTTTATTATAGTAATAAATTGATAAAAAATTAATTAATATATTATTCTCATAATTATCAATAATATTAATATCTGATTTATTATCTAATAAAAATTTAACAGTTTCATAATTTTCAGCATAAAATAATACTGATTTACCAACATCATCAATTAAATTAATATCCACATCATTAGATAATAATTCACTAATTCTTGAATAATCATTATTTATAACAGAATTTTTCAAATCATCAAAATTCATTTTATCAAAAATTATAAATTTTAAAATGAAATTAAATATTTTTAAGTTAATAATGTTAACTTATATTATATAATATAATATAAGTTAATAATGTTAACTTATATTATATTATATAATTAATTTAAATATATTATATAAAAAATTAATTTAAAGTTTAATAATTATTCATTTTTTAATATTTATTTAATTATTTTGCTTTAAAATTATTTATAATTTTAATTTTAATAAATAATGTTTAAATATTAATTATTTAATTTTAATATTTAATTATTTTAATTAATATATAATTATTTAACTTTAATATTTAATTATTTTAATTAATATATAATTATTTAACTTTAATATTTAATTATTTTAATTAATATATAATTATTTAACTTTAATATTTAATTATTTTAATTAATATATAATTATTTAACTTTAATATTTAATTATTTTAATTAATATATAATTATTTAACTTTAATATTTAATTATTTTAATTAATATATAATTATTTAACTTTAATATTTAATTATTTTAATTAATATATAATTATTTAACTTTAATATTTAATTATTTTAATTAATATATAATTATCTAACTTTAATATTTAATTATTTTAATTAATATATAATTATCAAATTATTTATATTAATATATTAAATATAATTGGATATTTTAAATATTTCATTTATTATAATTAACTATAATATTAATATATTTTTATTATTGTTTAATAAATTATAATTAACTTATTATAAATAAAACTTGATTCTTGTGAATTTTTTAAATATCCCATTTTTTATCCAAAACGAGTTTTCATATATAAATAATTATTTACTTATTAACTAATATAATAATATAAATATAATTAATATTAAATCATAATAATTAATAATTTATTAACTAATATATTAATATAATTATAATTAATAATATAAATAATTTATTAAAATGTCAAAATAATTTGTTAACATATTAAAATAATATATTAACATATTAAAATAAAACAAATTATATTAATAATATAATTAACTTTTTATTGATTTGGTAACCTCAAATAATCATCGCTTAATAAAACCATTGATGAAAATAAATTGGCTGATTTCCTAGAATTTATTAAATTAAAATATTTTTCCATTTCATGATAATCAGTTTTAAATTGTTCACTATCTAAATATGCATTAATAATAGGTAATCTTGATTTAACGCAGTCACTACTATAGTCAATTTTAACACCTGAAACTATTAATAATTTTATTAAACTTACATTATTATTTCTACATGCATATGTAAATGCATCAGTATTAACATTATCTTTATGATTAACATTTGCACCAGATAATATTAATAATTTGGCTATTTCAGTTTTTGACAAACTATTATTCATATTTGAACATAAACAAATTAATGGTGTTTTTTGTTCAAAATTAATTTCGTTAACATTTGAACCAGCACCTACAAGTAATCTTATACTATCTTCAGAAAAATATGTAATACATGATGTTATTAATGCTGTATTCCCTAACATATCTTTATCATTAACATTAGCACCATTACTTAATAATAAAGCAACTATTTTTGGTCTATCTTTAAAACATGCGAACATTAATGCTGTTTGTTTACCATAATCTTTCTCATTTACTTTTGCTCCTCTACTTAATAAAAGTTCAACATTATCATAACTTTTAACCATACATGATAACATTAAAGGTGTTTCTCCAGCTAAATTTTGATGATTAATATTTGCTCGATTATTTAATAATAATTCTATAATATCTGGATTATTTCTCATGCATGCATATGATAGTGCTGTATTTCCATTTAATGGATTTTTAGTAGTAATATTAACTCTTTCGTCTAATAAAGCTTTAACAATTAAATAGTTTCTACCAAAAGCAGCAATCATTAATTCTGTTTTTCCAGTTTCTTCATTTGGTATATTAAAAGTTGCACCAGATCTTATTAACAAATGAATAATATCAATTATATTTTGATCTGGTTCATAATCATTTTCAGATTCTTTGATAATTATACTCATTAATGCTGTATTACCTTCTATATTTATTGCATTTTTATCAATATATTTACTTAATAAAAATTTGGCTATTTCATAATCATTAACAAAAAATAGCACAGTATTACCTTCATCATCTTTTGAATTAATATCAACTGTTTTTAATAAATTTATAATATTATTTTTATCTTTATAAATAACTGCTTCTTTTAAATCATAAAAATTTGGTGAATTATTAAAGTTATTCATTCTTTTTATTATTGGAAATTTTATTTAAAAATTCATTGAATTATTATTACATATTTTTTTTAATTAAATTAATTAATTTAATGTTCCCAGAATCATTTAAATGAACTTGGTCATAAAAATCATTTTCATTTAATTTTTCACATTCAATTAATTTAATTTTTGGATATGAATATAATAATTGTGTTAATAAATAATTATATTCATCTACTCTTAAATTATATTCTGGAGTATTATCATAATTAGGATTACAATTTAAAACTTTGATAAAAATAATTTCACCATTAATATTATTAATTATCTCTTTAATGTTCTCCATTGAAATTAATATATTTTTATTTTTAAATATATCATTAATACCAATTAATATTATCGCTTTTTTAATAATTTTATCTTTTGGAATATTCAATAATCTCCATAATAAATGATTTGTAGTATCTCCACCACATGCATTAATAACCCAATCATGTTTATCAAATAATTGTGGAATATGATTTAAATATTCAATAATTGAATCACCCAATAAACAATTATATTCATTATTTAATTTAGGATAAACATCATATATCCAATCTTTTAAATAATTACTCGTTTTATCTCTTGTTGTTGGATTTGCTTTTAATTTTGGTCCTGGTAATTTCTTATTCATTTTTATAAAAATTAAACAATATTAAGTTTAATAAATAACTATTAGTTATTTATATCATTTTCTCACATTTGGTTTTGGTTTATTAACTGATGTTGTAACTGTTGTTCCGTTTGAATAAGCAATAGTAGTGCTAGATTTTATAACTGTCGGTTTTGGTGGCATATTTTTATTTTTAAAATAAAAAAATTAATTAATTAATATTTTCAAATAAATACGAACTAATATTTTAAATTATATAAATTATTTATTTAAATATTTTTATTTATAATTTTAATATATTTATAAATATATTTTTTATATTGTCTTAAATAATGTTTATTATTTTATAAAGATAATTTTTAATAATTTTAATAATTTTATAAAATATATTCATATAAATATATAATTTATAAAATTATATTTTAATAAATATATAATTTTTGATAAAAATATAATTTTTAATAAAGATATAATTTTTAATAAAAATATAATGTTTAATAAAGATATAGTTTTATAAATATTTAATTTATAATTTTTAAATAAAGATATAGTTTTATAAATATTTAATTCTTATAAAATTTTAATCCTTATATTTTTATAATAGTTATAATCAGCGCAGCTGATTCTCGACAAACTTCGTTTGTCTTGAAATATAATTCTTATAAAATTTTAATCATTATATTCTTATAATAGTTATAAATCAGCGCAGCTGATTCTCGACAAACTTCGTTTGTCTTGAAATATAATTCTTATAAAATTTTAATACTTATAATTTTTATAATTATTATAAAATATAATTCTCGTAATTATTATAAAATATAATTTTTGTAATTATTATAAAATATACTTATTATAATTATTATAAAATATAATTCTTATAATTATTATAAAATATAATTCTTATAATTATTATAAAATATAATTCTTGTAATTATTATAAAATATAATTCTTATAAAATTTTAATTCTTATAATTCTTATAAAATTTTAATTCTTATAATTCTTATAATTATTATAAAATATAATTCTCGTAATTATTATAAAATATACTTATTGTAATTATTATAAAATATAATTTTTATAATTCTTATAAAATATAATTCTTATAATTCTTATAATTATTATAAATATATAATTCATATAAAATATAATTCATATAATTATTATAAAATATAATTTTTTTTAATTCTTATAAATATAATTCTTTTAATTATTATAAATATAATTCTTATAATTCTTATAAAATATAATTCTTTTAATTATTATAAATATAATTCTTATAATTCTTATAAAATATAATTCTTTTAATTATTATAAATATAATTCTTATAATTCTTATAAAATATAATTCTTTTAATTATTATAAATATAATTCTTATAATTCTTATAAAATATAATTCTTTTAATTATTATAAATATAATTCTTATAATTCTTATAAAATATAATTCTTTTAATTATTATAAATATAATTCTTATAATTCTTATAAAATATAATTCTTTTAATTATTATAAATATAATTCTTATAATTCTTATAAATCAGCGCAGCTGATTCTCGACAAACTTCAAGTAAGAATGAACCAAGGTTTAAGTAAAAAGGAACCAAGGTTTAAGTAAAAAGGGTTAACACCTCGTAAAAATGAATCTAGATTCATTTTTACTTGAACCAAGGTTCCTTTTTACGAAGTGTTAACCATTGTTACGAGGTGTTAACCGTTTGTCTTGAAATATAATTCTTATAATTTTTATAATTATTATAAATATATAATTCTTATAATTCTTATAATTATTATTATTTTATAAACTATTTAATATATTTAATAATATAATAATATTAATAATATTATAAATAATATTTATAATATAAAATTTAATAAATGTTAGAATATTTTAAATATAAAGCTTAAAATATTCAAATTATATAAATTATGTGAGTTTATACTCCATAGATTATCATTTTAAGGATATTTTAATAAAATATATTTATTATATAAATTTCAAATAATCATCTGATAATAAAACTAAACTACTAAATATCAATGCTGATTTTTCTCTATTAATTAATAATTGTAAATTATTTTTATCAATAATATATTCTTTACTATTTAAATAATTATTTATATATTTTATAGTATTATCAACGTAAATATTATTATAATCCACATCACATCCAGCAGCTAATAATAATTTCATTATATTATATTCATGTGCTTTACATGAATAAATAAATGCACTATTTCCATTATCATCTATATGATTAATATTAATCCCCTTTATTATTAAAAATTTAATTAATGTATAATCAGGACTATGAAATTTTTCACATAATATTATTAAACAATTTCTACCAATAAAATCAATATGATTAATATCAGCATTATTATTTATTAATAATTTAATAGCTTCAAAATTATCATACTCACATGATATTATTAAAGCAGTTTCATTATTATTATTTTGTAAATCAATTTTTGCGCCAGAATATATTAAATATTTTGTAATTTCCAAATTATTATATTCGCAAGAAATAATAAGAGCTGTCTCACCATAATAACTTTTAATATCAATATTTGCTCCAGAATTAATTAATAATTTTACAAAATTTAAATTATTTTTATTGATGGCTATCATTAATGTTGTATACCCATCATTATTTATAGTATTATCAATATATGCACCATTATATATTAAAATTTCAGCTAGATGAATATCATTATTTAAACACGATAAAGATAATGGAAATTCACCATAATTATTTTTAATATTTAAATCTGAACCATAATCAATTAATAATTGTATTATATCATAATTTATAATTCTTGATTTAATATAATCATAATATTTTCCAAAATTATGGTTAGCATTTCCAATCATGCACATTAATGGAGTATTTCCATCATCATTTTGTATATATACATTAGCACCATTCTCTAACAATAATTTTGCTGTATTATAATTATTAACAAAAAATAATGAAGTATTATTTTCTTCATTTTGCATATTTACAAAATCTATTAAATTTTCTATTTTCACATAATCATTATTAATAACAGCTTCTATTAATTCATTTAATTCGCTTTCCATTTATATAATTTAAAATTTTTAATATATTGTATTAAATTTATTTAATCTTAATATAATTTATATAATAAATTATTTATTAAATAATTATAACTTTATTAAATTTAATTTAAATATATTAATAATAATAATAATATATTTATTAAAAAAATAATATAATTATTAAAGTTTAATTAAATAATAATTAAATAATAATTAAATAATAATTATAAATTTATTAAACTTCAAGACAAACGAAGTTTGTCGAGAATTTGCTACGCAAATTTAATTATTTAATTATAAATTTATTAAACTTTAATTATTTAATTATAAATTTATTAAACTTTAATTAAATAATAATTATAAATTTATTAAACTTTAATTAAATAATAATTATAAATTTATTAAACTTTAATTAAATAATAATTATAAATTTATTAAACTTTAATTAATAATTATAATTAAATAAATTTATTAAACTTTAATTAATAATTATAATTAAATAAATTTATAATTATTTAAGATATTATTATTATTAAATTAAAGTTTATTAAACTTTAATTATCTATTTTAATTATATTTATAATATAAATAATAAATTAATTTTATATGTTAAAAAAATATTACATTAATAAATAATCATCAGATAATAAAACCATACAACCAAATATTTTTGAAGATAATGGCATTAATAATTCATATCTTAAATTTTTATATTCTTTGGTTCCAATAAATTCTTTAATAAATTTCTCACATTTTTTACTACATTTAATATTATAATTAAATCCATAACATAATAACATTTTTGCAATATCATAATTTTTCCTATTCAAAGAAATATTTAATATTCTAACATCAGAAATAGCACCATTTATAATTAATTCTTTTACAATTCTTTTATTTTCTTTTTTTACAGCTAAACATAATGCTGATTCTTTATTTTTATTTTCTAAATTAACTGAACAATTTTTTGATAATAAAAATTTAACAATGTCTAAATAACCAAAATCACATGCTATCATTAATGTAGTTGTTTTATAAATATTTATATTATTAATATCAGCTTTATTATCATATAATAATTTTAAAATATCTAAATCACCAACAACACATGATACTGATACACAATTAACATTTTCATTATTTTTTGTATTTAAATCAGCTCCATTTTTTATTAAAAACTCTACAGTTTTATAATCTTTAACTGAACATGAAACTAATAAACTTGTATCTTTTTGATTATTTTTATGATTTATATTTGCATTATTTGATATTAATAAATTAATAATTTCATGATATTTATATGAACATGAAATCATTAAACATGTATCACCATATGAATTTTCATGATCCACATTTGAACCTTTTGATATTAATAATTTTACAATATCATAATTACCTCCTTTACAAGCAAAAAATAAACATGTTTCTTTATTTATATTTTCAATATCAATATTTGCTCCATTATTTAACAATAATTCAACAATATTATAATGTCCTTTAATGCAAGCAATCATTAAACAATTATAATTTTTGTATATTATTTGATTCATGTTGTAAAATGGAATTAAATGTTCTACAATTTCATAATATCCTTTTTTGCAAGCTATTAATAAGGGATATTTATTTTCTTTAACATAATTATTACTAGTTTTTTCGTATTTACATCTATTAATTAATCCATTTGAAATAAATAATTTAACTAAACCAAGTTTATTATTTTTAACTGCGTTATTTAATATTTTCTTAAATATTTTGTCATCATATTCATCATGTTCACACAATAAATTAAAAATATCATAATTTTCAAATTTACAAGCAATTTCTATAGCCATAATATTATCATCATTTATATTTTTAGTATTAACATTATTTGATAATAATAATTTTACTATATCTATATGTCCTTTAGCGCAAGCAATATATAATCCTGTATTTTTATAATATGTTTTATGTTCAATATTTGCTCCTAATTCAATCAATTTTTTCACAAACAAATATTTACCATGAAAACATGACAAAGTGAATAAAGTATTATTAAATTTTGGATGGACTTCATTTATAAATATGTTATTTATGATAAAAACTCTCATAAGTGTCAAATCTTCATAACACATGTAAAAAATTTTGATTGGAATATCTTCACCATTTTTTAAAATATTTTTAATAATATTATCGACTAAAACATAATTTTCAATTTTGATTGCGTTTAATAAATCTTTTTCCATGTTTGTAAAATTTTATTTTTTGAAAATTTTGAAAATTTTAAAATTATTAATAATTATTTTATTTTTGTTAAATTTAATATTTTTAATATATTTTTATAAATAATATTATAACTTTATATTAAATAATATTATAATTTTAAATTAAATAATTATTATAACTTTAAATTAAATAATTATTATAACTTTATATTAAATAATTATTAAAACTTTATATTAAATAATTATTAAAACTTTATATTAAATAATTATTAAAACTTTATATTAAATAATTATTAAAACTTTATATTAAATAATTATTAAAACTTTATATTAAATAATTATTAAA
>Ga0209930_1003074_pt1 | contig 17478 bp, 15 predicted proteins | sample ThiBiot_500_biof_2_FD_183948 | JGI IMG/M metagenome (GOLD analysis project Ga0209930, IMG submission 183948) | Wastewater bioreactor microbial communities from Cape Town, South Africa - Thiocy_cont_500_biof (SPAdes) | ecosystem: Engineered > Bioreactor > Thiocyanate-remediating >... | reverse complement strand
GGCGCACATCTTCGTAATTATGCAAATACTATTCTCAAAACAGAAAAACTATTTCCACTGATCGATCGAGCAATTGTAACAACTGCATTCCAAAATAATTATTACTAATATCGGTGTAATGAAAAAAAGCCAGTTCTATGTAACTCGTAAGACTTTAAAAAAACAAATGCATTATAACTCAAGCTTTTTTTCTCTTAGGTCCTCAATTATCTTTCATAAAAATAGTTCCATGAATACCATCATTGACATATCGCATTTATAATCTATCGATTCTCTTGAATAAACTTTAGCATGGTCATATTTTATGCAAAATTAGAAACTAGTTATTAAATTTTTTTTCAGGTTAAATAAAAAAAACAGAACATAGAATTCTTAGTTATCATTAAACACTCTTAATAATTAAATTAATTAAAAGTTCTTTTTAAATACTTTTTCGTTTACATGGATTCACTCCATTGACCATGTTTCATTAATTTCAATTGACAAATTTCGTGCCTTAATATGACCATTGAAGTTTTGTTGTTTGATTTCGAAATGCAGATATATAGTTATTTAGTTCATTGATTACATTATTTAATTGTTTTCGATCTTCATCCGTATAACGTTTATTATCAATAATAAATGCTTGAAGAATATCACGAGAAGTTCGATGTTGAGCTGATGAATTTTTTCTAACTATAGTCGGTAATAGACCATGTTGTTGATACATTCGATCACGAAAAAGTCTTGCTGCATCTAATTCGACACCACCTGCCATTTGTAGATTTGGTTGATTACAACATTGATACATCGTTCCACCTCCCATGACTAATTCTTCGAACATGAACCATCTTGTCTTCGACATTGTATCCAATACACTAAGTTTAAGAAGTCCTAGACCACCAAACCGACTGTAAATATCTTCACTCCAGCAAAAATCACAATTGTAGATTCCAGCTTGAATGTGAAATGGTTGAAAATGTTTAGGAGAAAATCGAATAAGTTCGGCATAAGCTGGATAGAGACCATCGAACAGTGCATGACCAATATTGTGATGCCATAGTTGATGAAAATGAAGTGTTAACGATGGAATCACCTTTGGATGAATCGTATACCGAACGAATGTTTCTAGCTGAGAATATGTTGAAAACACACGTTTAGCTGGAATTACACCTCCATTGTCAAACATATGTATTTTTACAGAATAATATGGTAAATATGATCCATTAACAGTCAATACTGTGAATTGACTATCAGTATAATATAAATTTTTGAATAAACATGATGGATTATATGGATGACTGCGACATTCAACAGTTGTTTCAAATGACTGAGGGTGAGGGTGTTGATTCATTATTTAATACTTGAGAGTTGCTCGTTCGTATAGACCGAGAGTAATATGACATAAGAAAAATAAATGGTACACAGTAAAGTGCATAAATCAGTTGTTTTGACTTTATGCGCATTTTTCTTTTTCATCAGCAAATTAATAAAAACGAGAAGATTCCTCACACTTTCAACAAGAATATCGTATAAAAGCAAGTATTGCCAAAAAGAATGGGAAGGTTATTTCATATCAATATTCAAAATATGTCTGTAGCGTTCTTTTTTATTATCGAAATAAAGAGGGGGAGGGGGAGCGGATCCAGATATAGACGTAGAAGAAGAATAATATACTGCTAAAGAAATGCAAGCCCTTCCTTGCTCTCTTGATTATATTCTTCTTTTTCTTATCGAAAGAATGCCATTTGGTATACGATTCTTTCTGTGAAGTCAGTTGTTCTTTTTCTTATCTAATCGATCAATACATATATTCCAGTTCCTTTTTGTATTTGATATTCGTCAAACAAAATGTTACGATTTAAACATCATATTAAATATACATATCTACTGTTAACACTATTTGCCATTTTTGCTTTATTATATGTATCCTATGACTTCAAACTCTTTCCACCCAGTTTTCAAAAACAAATCCCTCGGTCTGAATGGTTTAAAAAATCTAATTCATCACCAAAATATAATTATACTCTTCATATTATCGTTGTTTCTGATGTCGAACGACAAAAAAACTATCAACAACGTAGTAGTAGTGTTTTCTGTTATGCTCATCGTCATGGATATAAATTTTCAGCTATTAATCCACATCACTATCATATGTGTTCGCATATTACTAATTTTTATTTTAGAAAACATTGTACAGCCATGATGTATTTTATTCAACATCCTTTTATCGATTGGTTAGTTGTTCTCGATGGTGATACTTTTATAGTTAATGCAACTCGATCTTTAGATCGATTCATACCAAGAGATCCTAATATTCATGTTATTCATTACGAACGATTTATCGATAATGAAATTATGGCTGGCAATTATATCATTAGAAATCATCCATGGTCTCTATTATATCTTTATAAATGGAGCAATTATTTTACGAGAATTTCGAATATCGGATATCATAATCATGATAATGGTGCACTTCATCTTCACTTTATAGATATGATCGGAATTGATAATCAAACATATAACAAATGTGCGTCGTTGTACAACGTATCACATCATGAAGGACTCTACATGGATTATGTTGCTTGTATAAAATGTGCATTGAAAGGAAAACGAAGATTTGAACATATAATCTTATATCGACGTGCACATGGTTTTTGTCGAGATGATGGCCCTTCACCTCATAGAATTCATTATTTGGATACTTTTATGCATGGATTCAAAGGAAATTTGAATCACTTTTATGAAGAACCCATCAATACATTGAGTTGTACAACTATTTCTAATTGGACTCCCAAAATTCGTCAATCACTTATTATTAATGATACTCAACATGCAAAACGATTAACGAAACAATGGGAGGAAGAATCGCATTACCGGTATCCAAGTACTGTTATGTATCCTGAAGTAGCAAACTGCTGGCCGGATTGTGAAATCGAGATAACTGGTGAAGCGCTCAAAAACTTTACATCTGTAATTTGCAATAATCCTAAATTCAAAACATAAACTACGCTCCTCTAAGATCATTTTTAGTTTTAGGCATATTACTTTTTGTTTCTTTTGGATATTCATTCGAATGCCACACCCTCATAAATATCTACTGTTCATTGTTCTCGTAACAATTATTGCAAGTATAGGACTTGTTTTTTTTGTACTATCCATATCAAGGAGGAAAAAGCGGATCCTGGATCCAACAATTATGATTCAAATCAAATTGAATATTCAAATACAAGTTTCTTCTTGAATATCGGCAAATACTATCAATGGATGCAACAATTACAAGGGTCCCTTGATCAAGATGCGAAATCAAGACAAGATGTAATCGGAAATATTGCATGGCATCCAAGTCAATTATATTATTATTATGCACGTTCAGAAAGTTATCCCACCACAACCCTATTTCGATATGTTACATTGCCAAAAATTCGCACATAAACAAAGTATTGTACTTTTGGATGATATGCATGATGGAGGATTGAAAGATGATTTTAAAAAAGCTATTCAAGAGGGAATTCTTAGTCAATATGAATGTCTTATAGCTGAATCACGAGTGGATCTTTTGTTTTCATCGACTGGTCAATATCATAATCATAAAGAATTTTGTGCTGCTCGATATCAAAATGTTCAAGACAAACAAAAGTCATAAGCTGTGCTATCGTCAGACTATGTTCAGTGCTCACTTTGTCATAACAAAGATATTCTGATTTCTCTGATCTCTCAGTGTCTTACTTATAGTATGCATCAATGCTACCTGATGGAAAAATATTGATTATTGGTGACAATCTAGATGAAGTTTCAAAAGTTTATAATTTTTCGTGATGTTTATAGAGAATATTTTGATTAATTTCATCGATAGATTTAAGTCCACAACAAGCCATGTCATATTTCAGTTCTGTTTTTAATATTTCTAAAACACGTCGAACACCATCATCTCCTCCACAAGCCAATCCATATAAAATCGGTCGACCAATGAAAACACCTCGGGCACCTAATGCCAACGCTTTTAACACATCAGTGCCTGTACGAATACCACTATCAATAAATACTATGAACAAATACATTTTCATATTCAAAGAAGAAACTAAAAGATAAATCACCTTCAGCTTGTCCGTCGACTATTTTGACAATATCTTGTAAACATTCAATAGCAGGTGGCGCAGTATCAACTTGTCGACCGCCATGATTACTAGAAACGAATATTACAATTGTACAGTGTTATGTCTGCATTGTACTTTACCTGACAATAATTCCATTGGCTCCATGTTTGACAGCTAATTCAGCATCGATTGGTGCCAATATTCCTTTGCAAATAATTGGTAGTTTAGTTAGTTTTTTAATTGCTTCTACATTTGCCCATGAAACAGCGCCAGTACTTAGATTTTGTTTAGTAATAATTTCAGCTATTTTCATATTTGGCATAGGCATACTCTTTTCTAATTGAGGATCGATTGTTTTCGATGCTTCTTCGAATAATGGTAATGTATGATCACGAACACGATCCGTAGGATGATCGCACGTTATAACTATTGCTCGATAGCCTTTTTCTTCGGCTTCACCAACGACTTTCTCGAGAATTTCTCGAGGTGTTGTCAAATAAATATGCAGAAATTTTGGTCCTGATGTTCGAAGAACTTCTTCTTCGGGTTTAGTTGAATACATCCAATTGTATGTAAATACACATTCAGCTGCTGTTGCACCACGTGCCGTTCCTGATTCACCATCGACATGAGCAAGACAATGAAATGTTGATGGTGCAATTAAAATTGGACATTCGTATGAACATCCAAAAAAACTTGTTTTCAATGATATTTCAGTAACATCAATGAGAACTCGAGGAAGAATTCGTAATTTATGATTGAAATAAGTTCTACATGCTTCATATGTCAAACCTTGACCTGCCTTATAATTATAATAATAAAATCGATGAGATATCATTAAAATTCGAGCAAGTTCTTCGAAATCAGACAATGATTGGCATTTTAAATATAATTTCTTCTAAATATTAACGAATTTGCAATTATCCACCACAAAATCAAAACATACTTTCAATTCATTTTTTCGTTTCTTTTGTGAACGATCAATAAAATAATACAAAACACCACCAAAACCTCCCACTACAACAGTCCCTACTATTATATCTTTTAAATCCATCGAATGACAAGAAAATAAAACGAATGATATGCCACCATGATAATGCACGATGCGAAAAAATCAACATTACAAAGCACTTTTCAAGGGTATACACTGACACTTCTTTCTTTTTTTGTCACTAAAATATTTTATATCTTCAAAATAGAAGCGACATCTCACTCAAAAATGTCCATGTTTTTTCATGATTCTTTGGATTCTCGTACGATAAGATCATATACACGTGTGCATAAAGAATGACTCAACTTGTGACGTATTTGTATGTATATATGTTCAGTTTTTATCTGATAAGTTCAATAAAATGGCTTTTTTTCTAATTTGTAATTCGATTACATTGACATTATTTATTGGTCTTGTCTTATTAATTATATATTACGCGTGAGTAGTTTCAAGAAGTGAGAAATATAAATTGAATGAGCCAAATTTCAGATATAACTCACGTAAAAATAATATATTTCATCGGATTGGAATACCTGGCCCAGAACGAATACCATTTCTTGGAGAAATCGTTAATTTAGCAAGAAAAGTAATGCAATTGAATCGACCAATTTCTCTTTGTTTTATGCATCATCTAGGGTGTATATAAAAATGACACTGAACTTGTTGAAAAATATGGAAAATTTGTTGGGTAAACAAGAAAATAATCGCGCAAACACAATTCTATGCATAATTTAAATCATTTTTAGAATATATGAAGGATCAGTTCCTGCGATACTTCTATCTGATCTTGATCTTCTTCGAAATGTTCTTATTAAAGATTCACATATTTTTGTTAATCGACGAGTATACGAGACTGTTGTATACTATGCATAGTATATGATTCTGTTTTGATGATATAGACTATCGAAGGTGCAACAGGTGCATTAGAACATGGTCTAACACAATTGAAAGATGAGAATTGGAAAAATGCTCGAACCATTGTTTCACCAACATTTTCTACTGCGAAGCTTAAAACAGTACACGATTCTTTTCTATTCAACAACATTATATCTATTCTTTATTCAGATGTTTAATCTAATGAATGAAGTCAGTGATAATTATAACAAACGTCTTCTTGAATATGCTGATAAACAAGAAATCTTCGATATCAAAATGTGCGTATCTAAGTTTTCAAAAAAGAAATGATGATTATTGATTCTGTTCTATTGATAGATTAAATGGTGAATTCACTCTTGATAATATTGCTACTTGTTTATTTGGAATCGAAACAAATTCTCTTCAAAATCAGAATCTTACGTTGATCAAATATTTGAAAAAAGTTTTCGATATTTCATCACAACTATTTTTCCTTTTAATTATCTGTAAATAATTACACATCTATGATTGATTATTCATATTGTTTTTTTTTATTTATACAGTTATATCACCACGATTAGCTGCTTATTTAGGAAAAAAAGGTTTCTCTATGTTACCAAGAGATTCGATGAATTATTTAACAAATTTAATCGATCATATTCTAAGTCGACGTCGAAAACATTTGGAAAGACGAGAAGATTTTATACAGACAATGGTCGATCGTGAAGAAGAAGAAGAAATCAATCAATCAAATGAACATCAATCTGGAACATTAAAGAAAAGTCTAAATTGATAAATGATTGTCTTATTTATCTACCTATCATTCCTATATTTTTTAGCTTTAAACGATAAAGAAATCTTGGGTCAAGCAATTATATTTATGCTTGCTGGATATGAAACGACTAGTGTATTAATGTCGTTCTTTTTCTATGTCATGGCAACAGAATATGGTATTCAAGAAAAAGTTTTTGAAGAAATTCGACAAGTATTTGGTGATGTATGTTTACTGAAAATGAATCCGAGAGAATAGTAGAGTATTTAGTCATGTTTATAATCTTATAGGATGAAATAACATATGATAAAATTAGTGAACTCGAATATTTGGATATGGTGATTAGTGAAACACTTCGAATGTATCCACCGTTTCTCAGATTTGATCGTGTTGCATCTCAAGATTATAAACTTGGCGATTATGTTATTCCGAAAAACACATGTATTAACGTGCCGGTTTATTCGATTCATCATGATCCTACGATTTGGCATGAACCTGAAAAATTTATACCAGAACGGTAAAATTCGATAGCATCATATTATTAATGTATATCATCTTTTGTGATAGATTTTCATCAGTAGAAAAAGCTGTACGACATCCTATGTCCTATCTTCCGTTTGGTGATGGACCACGGTATGATTTTAATGATCATTTATATCAATTGAAGTAGTTTTCATTTTAGTAATTGTATTGGAATGCGTTTTGCTCTATTAGAAGCGAAATTGGGAATTTCAAAAGCAATTCGTCTGGTCGAATTTCGTACTTGCGAAAAAACAGATGTAAGTCGCATTATTGTTCTCTTATTTGTCATTGATTTATTTATACCGTATAGATTCCACTTCAACTGGGAAAACTAGGAATTCTTAATACAAAAAATCCTATCTGGTTAACTGTTATTCGTCGATCAACATAAACTATTTTTATTATTAACCTTTATGTGTTTATGTAAAAAATATATCTTGAGAGAGATTCATATAATGACATTAACGGTTTATTTTTGGAAATGTAACTGCAAACATAATAAAATCTCCATTTTCAAGACCGTATTCACTTAATGTCAAATGATCGATACTTCCACCCAAATATCGCTGATTCATTTCTAATTTATTTTCTTTGTCAGTTTCCAAGGGTTCATCCTGTAGTAAATCGCGTTTCTGCCATACCATTAATATTTTGCATCGTACGTCTCCGAGTTGGGAAGGGAATCCCATAGATTTGATTAAATATTGTTTAAGTATAGCAATTTTATGATCTGTATGTGCTTCAAATGTTGCTGGAAAATCAGATGCAGCATGGCGTGCTCGAAGTCTTATTCGTTTATCTATGGATTGGTCCATATTTGCATCAATGGGAATAGAAATGATCGGTTCAGTACCCATACATGATGGAAATTGAATTTGAGGTGGATTCAATGGACCATTGTCATTATTAGGAATTCGAGCCGCAGTAGTCTTTTTGAATATATTACCCATCTTCAAACGAATGAAAGCTAAATAACAACTGCATACGTGGCAAACAAACTATACTATATATAATATGACTCATTAAACGTTAAGCTATTCTTGTGCAAGCACTACTTTTCGTATACATATTCAAAGATAGATTAAAATAATTTAAAGTCAATTGAGGCTCATTCAATACATAAAACTTAAAGTTCAGGCATGTATTCGCTTGTTTCATTCCCTATATTTTCATATATAATTATAAAAGAATTCAATCCATTTCAAACAGGCATATGGATCGCTCAATATTCTCAAAATACTAGACGACATGATCTTCATGAACTTTCACTTTCATTTCATACTCAATCGATGAAAATAACAGAATCAGGATCAGATGATATTGGTTCATTAAATATAAATGGCATCTATTCAATGGAAACATATCGAATCGATCTTGAGAAAAATTATATATCAGATGCCGGTGATTATTTACGAAATTTCGGTCAACAAGTCAATATTCAGTTGATATAGAATCAACTAAATAATCAACTTGAAAGTAAATGGCATGTACCAATACAAAAATATAATAGTTAGAATAAACTTATGCTCAGATTCAAAAGCCAATAATCGTCAATTGTTCATCATTATATGTTGAACAAAAAATCAATACACTCCGATATTTATGGAGAAAAACTTCATGTGTATTCAAACAAGCTGCTATCTACGATTCATGGGACTCGAATATACCTGCAGCATCTTATATCAAATTCTTTTTCTCTTAAATTTTTATTTCAAATTTTTACTAAAACTGATATTGTTCTAATTATGCATTTGAATTGTGTTTAATTCCATATTTAGTTCTTAATTCACGTAGTAATTGACGATCAAATAGACACTTGAGGGTTTGACCTTTATCAACAAACCCATTTTCACTCCATTGACCATTTTCATGTACGAAATCTTCTACCCATAGATTCAAACAGTGATATAAACTTTGTGGTGTTCGATTTGTCACGAGTGAACAGAATTTTTCATCTTTTTGACACATTTCAACAAATAATCGACCATCAGCAGCTAAATTTTCTTGAGGATTAACTGGCAGTGAAAAACCTTCCATTATTAATTGACCAGCTTGTCTAATCAGTTTCACAACTTCATCTTTCTGTATTCCTTTTATTCTTTCATTGATTGGATAATAAAGACCTTTGATATATGGTGCACCACTTGTCATATGTTGTTCCAAAAATGAAGCATAACTATAGTTTCCTTTTCTGTAATCGACTGGTCCTAAACCACCAAGATTAATATTCACAGATCCATCGGATAAAAGTGTTTGATACATTTGTCCTGTCCCGGGACCTGATATATGAATATCCATTTGACGTAAGATTTTCAATTGAGCTATAAAATTATTCTCAATTAATTCATCAGCTGACGAATGAATACTCGTTTTAGTTGCATTAATTTCAATTGGCGATTGTTGTGGTTTAATGTCACCATAATGAAGATATGTGACATTGATCAATGGCCATTGAAGTTTTATTGTTTGATTTCGAAATGAAAACGTATAATTATTTATTGCACTGATTGCATCATTTAATTGTTTTCGATCTTCATCCGTATAACGTTTATTATCAATAATAAATGCTTGAAGAATATCACGAGAAGTTCGATGTTGAGCTGATGAGTTTTTTCTAACAATGACAGGTAGTAGACCGTGCTGTCGATACATTCGATCACGAAAAAGTCTTGCTGCATCTAATTCAACTCCACCTGACAGTTGTAGATTTGGTTGAGTACAACGTTGACACATCACTCCGCCTCCCATGACTAATTCTTCGAACATAAACCATCTTGTGATCGACATTGCCTTCAATACATCAAGTTTAAGAAGTCCTAGACCACTAAACCGACTGTAAACATCTTCACTCCAGCAAGTATTAGAATTGTCGAGTCCAGCTAAAATTCGAAATGGTTGAAGATGTTTTGGAGAAAATCGAATAAGTCCGACATAGGCTGGATAGAGACCATCGAACAGTGCATGACCAATATTGTGATGCCATAGTTGATGAAAATGAAGTGTTAACGATGGAATCACTGTTGGATGAATAGTATACTGAACAAATGTTTCTAATTGAGAATATGTTGAAAATACACGTTTAGCTGGAAGAATACCTTCATAATCAAACATATTTGTTTTTACAGAATAAGATGGTAAATATGATCCATTAACGGTCAATACTATGAATTGACTATCAGTATAATATAAATTTTTGAATAAACATGATTGATTATATGGATGACCGCGACATTCAATAGTTGTTTCGAATGATTGATTTGAATATGTTAATATATAATTTGGAATTTGAACATTGGTATATAATATTTTTGGGCTTGGGCTTTTTACTCGAGTGAACATAGAATAAAAAGCTATGAAACCAAAGAATAATAGACAATAAAAGCAATAGCACAATGATTTTAATCCAAGACGCATATTATACTGAAACAAATATTAACGAAAAAAAGAATGAAAGTTATTCCTCATCGACATAAAACTATGTGTCGAAGCTTTCTTTTCGATACTGAAGGAAAAGAATGCATGTAGATATGCAACTTGTGATAATGAATAAGAAAGAAAAAAGAAGAGGATTTGCTCCAGCTACATCAGTGTATCTATATGTAATATTAAATAGATTTCAATACTGGATGGTTGTTTTTTTTCGTCAGTAAATACACTGCAGTTTATTTGATAATTTTAGGATCATTCAATTGTGATCTGCAGTCAGTCTGATGCAAGAATATTTTTTTTCCTTTTTGATTTTAGAAGTATCCATGCATTGCACATAAAATAAAAAGTTCTTCTTGTTATGAAATGTAAGAAAATGTTCGATCCAACTTTTGTATCTCGTGCTAAACTTTGTTGTTACGAGCCTTGTTCATGTTCAAAGTGTATATTGAAATAAAACAAATACAATCGTGATTATTGTACAAACAATTGCACAAATATACTGGTAAGGTCGATTAGCATCACCATACAGTTTGTTCCATTATGCATGATTGTATATGTGATCGAATCTTCTCGCATTAAATTTATAACTTGTGCTGATCGTGTCCAATCGTAAAAGATTTGGAATGCTTGTGTTTGATTATTAAATAAATTATGTAAACTACCAGTTGCCATCCAACGTGAAGGTCATTGTGGCGGTAATGCTGTTACAAATACATCTTTATTACTGTGTAATGCAATGTATAAAACTAGTAAGATTTGGAAAAAAAAACATTTTTCATGGTGATAAACGTATGATGACTATATGTATATCTCTTATATAAAATAAAAATCCCTCAAGATAAGAGTAAATAAACCGATATGACACCATATTAATATTTATCTTTAACTTTTTTGTTAAATCATTTCTTTGTGATGTAGCGAGGAAAGACTATGATTTTCGATGTTCAAATTGATAAAATAATTTGCCATGTGGCAGATTTCCTTTGACCTAGCTTATCTTTAGTAAAACTATATAATCTGAGCATAATTTTCTATTTAACACAACAAAAAATCAAGAAAAATGCAGCTTCGAACAGCTCTTCTTGGTTTAATGTTGTTTTTACAACATTTGATTTCTTCTCAAATTCAAATCAATTTTCAACAGAATTGTCTTTATATTCGAATTCCATTTCTAAAGGAATATGATGAACGTCAAATCTTACCTTTTTGTCTGACTGAATCAACATTAAAATTTGAAATCAAAATAAATCATATCGATCCAATCTATACATTCGATCAATTAGCAGAGAAAAATATTACTGCTGAAGAATTATATCAATGGTCAGCATCGATTGATCTCATTGAACAATATCAACTCTATTTAAACGATCAAACATCTCTCTTAAGAAATCAAACATTTTACAATTGTACTTTACCATATTTTGGTCCTCAATGTCAATATGTTTTCAAAGATTTAAACTATTCACAAGTATCATTAATGGAAATGATTCGAGAATATTACTATTCGAATAAATATGAACCCATGTTATTCACTTGTTATGAACATTTACAATGTAATCGAGGACCAAGTCCAGCATGTCTCGATTGGACAGAAATATGTGATGGAAAAATCGATTGTTCAGATGGAGGATTAGATGAAAAAGATTGTTGGAAACTTGAAATTGTTGATCGTTGTGACAAGAATCAATTTCAATGTCATGATGGACAATGCATACCAGACATATTTAAAAAGGAGGATAAATATAGTTTAGATTGTATTGATCAATCGGATGAAACTAATGTAAATCACAACGGTATACACGGAACCCATTCAGTATTCGATGGGCCAATCGTAGCACTCGAGGATGTTTCGTGTGCAAAATTGAACAGTATTAAAAGATCTTATTTTCATCCTTGGGGAAGTTCATGTATGAAAAATCGACAACGACTTTTCTTCGATGCACTGTTTTCCATGAAGCACAAATCATTATCTGATGAATGTTGGACTGTATATAAATGCATTGTTCATATACCAATTTCGAAATCGTTTATTTGTAAATTAATTTGTCAGAATGGATTTTGTGAACAAATATTGGAAACACAATGTCCACAATTTATCTACGTATCAGCGATACCGATTTTATTTGGCCATGCAAATATGGTAATAGACAAAAATGAACTATTACTAACATTTGATGGGGATTATAGTCCTTCTGTAAAATACATTTGTTTTGATCGTCAACGACTTTATGTTAATGATAGATATATGAATTTTTCGTCATGGAATAATCAAACGTGTTTTACTGATACATATTCGATATTTTATATTTGTCAATATGGTTACTGGCCCGAACAATATCTCGCTGCACTACACCTATGGTTTGATCAGAACTCAATTATTATTGAAAATAATTTATCGATTTATACAAATTCAAATTTATATGAATGTAAAAATTGGCCAAAAGTAATTCCGAATCGTCGACTAAAAGATTCGTTTACCGATTGTCGTGATAACGATGATGAAATTGATTATTTTGTTTCCAATAATTGTTTCACCGGTAACAGTACAGATTATTTTCTATGTTCAAATTCTAGTTGTATTTTTGCAAGTTCCGTTAATGATGATTACTGTGATTGTCCACTTGATTCTACGAACCAAATTTGTGTTGATGAAAACCAACCTGATTTCGATCGGAAACATTCACTTTTGTTTCAGAAATTATGCAATAACATGCGAGACATCTTTAATGATCAAAACGGCCCAATTTTTGGACCGACTGAAGATGAAAAAAATTGTGAATATTGGCCATTAGTTCATGTTTATAATCATTGTGATGGTTATTTTGATAATGAAAATGGTTTAGATGAACTTAATTGTGATCCATCACCACCGGTAATTTGTCCTTCGAATCATCATCTTTGTATTTCGGAACAAACACATCAATTCATATGTTTATCGATTAATAAAATAAATGATGGAATTATTGATTGTGTTGGTGCTTTTGATGAGTCAAGATATTGTCACAAAAAAGATGTTTATGGTCTAGATATTGATTCAATTTTGTGTCAAGACCATTGCATATCTGCACATACTTTATGTGATTCTCAATCTCTTTGTATTAGAAATAATTCTAATGAAGTATGTCAATTAAATTATCAATCAAATTGTTCTGAAATCACTCAATTTCTTTGTAAACAATATCTGAACATACGAACAGTGGAATTCAAGAAATATTTTACACTTGATCAACGAATGAATTTTACTGATGAACAAACAAAAGATGAAGAAGATATTTATGGTATATATGCTAAAGTTAGACAGTTACAATCACAATCTTATCATCAACATTGTCATCGTGGACTTGAGTTAAATGTTTATTTAGATAAATCAATAAATTTTACTAGAAGTCTTTGTCTTTGTCCACCGAGTTATTATGGTTCAAATTGTCAATATCAAAATCAACGTGTTAGTTTAACAGTACAATTTCGTGCGCCATCAGATTCGATACAAATACCATTTCTTATTATCATCTCATTAATTGATAATAGTGAAGACAGAATTATTCATTCAAGTGAACAATTCATTTATTTATCATCGAAACATTGTCGAAGAAAGTTTCACTTTAATTTTCTATATTCAACACGACCCAAAAATTTATTAAAAGAATATTTTCTTCATTTTGATATTTATGAAAAAGTCACATTAAAATATCGAGCAAGTTTAATTAAAAAAATCGAATATCAATTCTTACCCGTCCATCGTCTTGCTTATCTATTGGATATACCATTTCAACATGATTCAATTGAATCTTGTCGAGATAGAATGTGTCATCATGGAAAATGTATTCGATATGCGAATGATTTAATCGATCAAAGTTTTTGTCAATGTGAAAGTGGTTGGTCAGGTGAATTTTGTTCTATGAAATATGATTGTCAATGTTCATCAGATGCAATCTGTCTTGGTCAATTAGCAAATAATCAATCGATATGTATTTGTCCGTTGCATCGAAAAGGTCCGAAATGTTTAATCGAAGATAAGATATGTGTCAATCAAACATGTTCAAATCGTGGTCAATGCCTTTCACTTGATGAATATGAAAAAAAATTTGTTTGTATTTGTGAAAAAGATTATTCGAGTGATGAACTTTGTCAATATAATCAAACAAAAATTATTCTATCATTCAATGAAAACATTCGTTTACCAACAACAATATTTATTCATTTTATTGAAATTAAATTTCAACATGAACCAGATCGTACAACAACTGTGAAAACGATCTATCCCGGACAATATTTAATGACTATTCGTTGGTCACTACCATTTCATCTTGTTTTTATTCAATTGGATAATCAAACATATTATTTAGCTCTTATGCAAAAGATTTATAAACCATCATCAGTTATTGAAAGAAATATTCAATCATCAGATCAATGTTTACATATCAAAGATTTATTTAATGATACATTCGTTAAAATTCGTCTAATAAATCGAATTAAATATTATCATTTACCTTGTCAAAGAACGGATCTTAATTTACAATGTTTTTATGATGATATACAATTATGTTTATGTCAACAAATCGCAAATTCTCGTGTTGCCAATTGTTTTGATTTCAATCATAAAAAGAGTTCAATTTGTAAAGGAATCAATGGTTGTAAAAATGGTGGTATATGTTATCAAGAAGAAAATAGTTGTTCACGAATATCAATATGTCAATGTCCAGTTTGTTTTTATGGTACTCAATGTGAAGTAACAACGAATTCATTTAATCTTTCACTAGATGCTATTCTAGCTTTTGTTATTACTCCAAATCTTTCATTAAAATATCAACCATTGACTGTAGTCATGTGTTTATATGTGACAATTATTCTTGTTTGTTTAGGTTTAATCAATGGTTGTTGTTCATTGATAACATTTAAAAATACAAGTACACGTCAATCTGGTTGTGGAATTTATCTTCTTTGTTCATCGATTCTAACTTTTTGGATTTTATTTTTCTTTCTATTAAAATTTCTAATCGTTCTCTTATCACAAATTGGATCGATTAAGAATTATTTCTTTTTAAATATTCAATGTTATTCAATGGATTTTCTTCTTCGTTGTTGTTTAAATATTGATCAATGGTTAACAGCATTTGTTGCTATTGAAAGAGCCATCATAAGTTTTAAAGGAGCTAATTTTCAACCACAGAAAGCGAGATTCTATTCAAAATGGATTACTATTTGTTCGATTTTCTTTATAATTCTTACAAATATTCATGATCCATTGCATAGAAAATTATTTGAAGAAAATAGTGATGAACAACAACGATATTGGTGTATTGTTGAATATTCATCGACATTCTTACATATTTATAATTCATTTATAACTATATTTCATTTTATTTTACCATTTATTATTAATTTTATTTCAGCACTTATAATTATTTTCCTAAAAACGAAACAACAGATTAATGTTAAAAAAATTAAAAAGCAACAAAGAAGTCATTTGAAAAAAATTCTATTCGAACAAATACAACAACATAAAAATCTTTTAATTGCACCATGTGTATTAACTATTCTTGGTATTCCAAGATTGATTATGTCATTTACATCAAGTTGTATGACATCAAATAAAGATTTTTGGTTTTATTTTCTTGGATATAATATTTCATTAGTTCCATCATTATTAACATTTATTATCTTTGTTTTACCATCGTCAACCTATAAACAAGCTTTTCGAGCAGCAATTAGTCGATTTCATATTAGCTGTTTCAAACTGTGACGTTTTTTTTTTATTATATAATCTCAAATAAAGATATTTTTCTTTTATTGGATAGCAAATAAAAGAAAATGATTAGATCTTCAGGGTGCATAATGGGACAACCGATCGAAATCGTGCACGAAGAAGATTTCGTTCGAAATTAGCTTGAATGAGATATACTAATTTGAAGATATCAGTTGGTATATAAGCCAATTGATTGTCATTGAGATATAAACGAGTAAGTTGATAATAAAATTGACTAATTTCTGATGGAATATAATCAACTTGATTATAGGAAAAATCCATAGTACGAACATTTCGTGATGGTATTTCAGCTAAATCGATAATGTCTCGTATTTTATTGTGAGATAAATTGATAGATGCAAGTTCAGACAGTTGTTGCAAAGCTAGAAAAAAAAAGAGGATATTTATTATATAAATTATTATGTTCATCTTTTGAATCAAACGAATTACTAGTCACATCTGGCATTGAATCTAAATGATTATGAGCCAAACTGAGTTCTTCAAGTTTGGTTAATAATGAAAGTGAAGATGGTATTTTATATAAATCATAGCCTTCAACTAGAAGTTTAGTTAAATTTGTAAGAACAGCTAATGCATGTTCAGGAATGTACGATGCTGTTGTATTGACCAATGACAAAATGGTGTACCATTCACTTGAAGAGTATGTAAACTGACAAGACAGAAAACATCAATTGGAAGTTGAACTTCATAAAAGATATTAAGTTCTTCAATTTGACTGTTAGAATTCATGATTGGATAGGTTTTATTTGTTTTAATCAATGGATTCATTTGAACAACAAATGAAAACGAACGAATGACGGTCTAAATCTCGTTTAAATTTCGAACAATCAAGAAATTGACTGGTTGTCTCTGTATATAACAAAAAAGATCGATATTAATGTTTTTTTTTATTAAAATCAAATTTACCATCTTGTTGAGGTAATAATTTTATTATATATAATCTGACATCATCAATGCAACATAATAGTTTTCAAAAAGTCCATCTAATATACATATGGTTTCTTATAATATTGTTCCTTGGTTGTTTATTTTTGACAGTTTGCTTTGTTGTAGCCTGTCACTTCTA
>Ga0209930_1003058_pt1 | contig 17574 bp, 24 predicted proteins | sample ThiBiot_500_biof_2_FD_183948 | JGI IMG/M metagenome (GOLD analysis project Ga0209930, IMG submission 183948) | Wastewater bioreactor microbial communities from Cape Town, South Africa - Thiocy_cont_500_biof (SPAdes) | ecosystem: Engineered > Bioreactor > Thiocyanate-remediating >... | reverse complement strand
TTTTTCATTTGATTTGATTCAAAAATAAACTAAAAACTCCAAATCAACTTGTTTACATCTTGCACATCATTGTGACTTCTTTCTAATCAAACGAATCTCATCTAAATGAACATTGGCTTATCGTCACTAATGTCGGCAACACTTTCTAAAATACACTAAAAAACCGTATCAAAATAAATAAGCAACAGTTACCGACTTCGGTCTCTCTCTCTCTCTCAGCTCTTAGTGTTGATAAAAATCAATCAAGCATATACACTCACCAGTAAAAATACGAAAACTACCACATGGCAGCATCCTGTTCTTTTTCTTCTTTTGATCTATTTCAATCAACAGATGAGTTCAGGTATACTAATTAGTCTGTCGTCTTTTTCACCTTTTTGATGTTATTCTATTGATTAATATTGCTTACCGAATTATGATTGGTGAAACGAAATGAAAAGAAGAAGAAAAAATAACTTGTCTCTTGTTTATTCACACTAATGTTCCACTATATATTACCTTCTTATTTCATTTTTGAATTATATCATTTCCATCATCACTACATACACACACACACACATTCAGGAGGAAATCAGTTAAGTATTCGATTTCGACTTGATCAGATACTTTCTCTCTCTTGCTTTCGTTTTTTTTTATATTTGTAGGTATTCTGAACATGGATCCCTATTATTCATCACCCTCAAATTCATCTAATTATTATTATTCTTATCAACCATCACCCTCATCATCATGTCCAGTACATGAATCATATTTCGATCCTTATTCATCTTATCCATCACAACCAACATCTTCATATTATTATCCAACATATCCAGATTTAACAACATCACCCGTTCCAATTTATAATCATTCAACACCTTCAAATCTTTATGTACAATCAACTCCGTCACCATCAACACAACAACAACAACAACAACAACAACCGCAATCAACTCAACGAGTATCGACTTTAAATTCAACATTTGAATTAGGTATGAATGTTTGATAATCTTTTCCTTTGTAATTTATTTTCTTTCGTCAGCTCCACCACCTGGTCGTCGACGTCGTCAACGAACAATTTTCTCGAAAGATCAAGTTGATCTTCTCGATCAAGTCTTCGAACAAAATCAATATCCTGATATTCAACTGCGAGAACAACTCTCAGACCGACTCGATGTTCCTGAAGCTCGTATTCAAGTAATTTCTTTCGCGTTAAATCAGTTTCTTGTTTATTAATAAGTGTTTTATTTAGGTGTGGTTCAAAAATCGTCGAAGCCGTGCTCGAACAACAACTAAATCAAAATTCTAACTGATTGTTGATATTCTGTTAATCGCTATTTTAGTTTAATAAATTGTTTTTTGTTGAATCTAAAACGGTCATTTTCTTCTTACTAAAATGAGTAGAGTACAGTTGAAAACTAACGTCATCTACGATTAAAATGAATTTTGTTTCGAACAGTCGAAGAAGAAACCGAGGAGAACATTTAAAGAATGGCGTACGTGTCGGTTGCGTGGTACAAATTTGAACGATGATGAGGAAAAGGAGAAGTGTGAAAAAATTAAGTGAGAAAAGAGAAAAAAGAGAGAAAGAAAAGAAAGAAGTGCCAGTAACTATTCTGTCCAAGTAAGTGAAGTTCTGTTATTCATCGTTGTGAAAAGGAATGAGGAGGGTCATATAAATCATCTAGTTACGAATGACAAACAATAAAGAGAAAGAAAAAAAAGGAAAAAAAATTCTCAAACGAGTTTTATTTGTATTGAAATTTTATAGAGGTAAATGGTTGGTGCACGAACGATAGGACAAGAGTGTTTTTGTTCTGTATTGTTATAGAGCTTCTTCAATGTACATTTTTTCTCTTTGTAGCTTGGAACGAAAAAATATCCTTCTCTGTTCAGTGCCCGTAATTGCATTCAATTTTTTTCTCTCTTCCCTCTCTTGTTTAATCGCTTTAAATTGAACCTGAATCAACAATGAACGATTCTTTCGGCTAGATACAGAAGTGTACTTCGATCGTATTTACTTTTTAGTCTGTATTTTTCTAATGTTTATATTGAAGATAAGAAAAAGAAGAGAATTTTCATGCCAACTAAAATAGAAGGCCGCTCGTCAAATCAAGATTTAATCGATGACATAGTCGAACCATCGGCATCCGTTTCATTCGCATCGAATTCTGTTTCAACGTTGATCATGGATGGTTCGAAAACATTGCCGAATAAAACGTTTTCGAGTTATTCCAATATTCCAACGTTATTCGTCAATCAGAAAACTAAACTCGATCAACAAGATAATCTCGCTCTGACAAGTGAATTACGTGATCGTTTGCATTTAACATTACCACGTTCGAGTTCATCGTCGACAATGATGAGTAATGATGAACGACGAAAAGAACTTGATTTAGTTTTAAAACATTTGTATGATGGAAAATTATTAACAAACATGAATGAGGATCGAATGTCATCGGATTTAACGGAAACAATGATGCCAACACTTTCACGAGCACCGATAACAACAACAACAAGTCACAGAAACGAGGAAGAAAATAAACTCAGTCTAGGAAATCTTGACGTAATTGAAAATTCATTCAATTGAAATCGATCGTTTTTATTTTTTTTTTGTAGTTGCTTACACATGATGAAGATGGTACATCACTTCAACGTGAATTACAAGAAAAAGAACTCGATATTATTCATTTACATAAAGAAATTCAAGAATTACAATTAGAAAATAAATTATTACGAGCAAAAGTGCCAACAGTCTATCAAAATGGTCATACGAGTGTAAATATATTTTCTCTACAAATTAATTTTTCAGTTTCTGCTTGTTTTCTCGTAATTTAAAAAAATAGAATAATACCGAAGTTGAAGCCCTTCGACGTGAGAAAGATGTTCTACAAAATGAATTGCGTATTCAACAAGATCTAGTTTCAAAACTTCAACAACAACAACTTCAAACAACTTCAACCAACCGTTCGAATCGAAACGATGAAGTAACACTTCATCAAAAAGAAGCATTAGAAAAAAAACTAAGTCTGTTCAATCGGGAGATTTTCTTTCGTTTAATTTTTTTTTGTTGGGAAATATTAAAGGAGCTTATGAAAAACAAATGCGAACATTAATGAATGATAACGAACAATTGAAACAACACATTCAACAAACGGATCGAACAATATCACAATTGAAAAAAGAAAATGAAGAATTACAATTAAAAGTATGTGCGAGAGAGACAGATTAATTCGATTGCCATTTCTCTAGAAAATCAATAGAAAACTTTCGATTCTTAATTCTCTCCTTGATCCAGTATTTTCATCACAGGTTTTTTTTTGCTTTTCTAGCTGCATGAGAGTACATTAGAGAATATTTTAATTTACTCGATTCATTTATTTTGAATAGGTTAATGATCAAAAGAAACGAAATGATGAATTACTCTATCAAGAATTTAATGCCTTAAGAAACGACTTGAAGTAAAAGAAAAGAATAACATTCATAATCAAATCAATTGTTGTTCTACTCTTAAAGAATGTTGAAACAGAGAAATGATGAATTATTTGAAGAGAATCGCCATTTACATCAAGAACAACAACGTCAACAACAGAATCTTGCTTGGCGTTCAACACTTCAGCAAGCATATGGCAACGAAGTTGTTCCATCATCTCAATCCAATCAACAACAGCAACAGCAAATTTCTCAGATGGATCATCATTTCACGTCATCGCCACAGAAATCCTCGAATATCGATTCGAGACGTGATCGTTCGAGAAGTAAATCGTTGTCGTTCTATTCTCTCTTCAAATTCAATTCGAAATTGATCTAGTGATGCGAAGCGACAGTCCAAATATGTCAGAGAACAGTGACTCAACAAATTATTTGACAACAGTCAGTGTCGAACGGTATAACAATCGTCCATCATCATCGGTTCATCGTTCGACCACATTCGATGGAAACAATCATCATCGAACGTCGAGATATACATCGTTGATATCTCAGGATGAGTATCAACGAAATAATTATTCGAAATCAACGAAATCGAAACGATCTGTCGAATGGGACGAAGAAAATATTCAACAAAACGAAGGTGAGCTTTGACTAAACAAAATGAAAAGAAAAGAAAACAACGAAAATAACGTCCGATTTTGCGTTTCAAAATAATACATTCAACTACCCTTAGACCCGTTGAAATACGCATTAGTACCATATACGGGTAACGCTCAATTAATTTTCTATGCGAAATAGTTACATACACATTTAGATGGCATTTATCACTGCTCACTTTCTTTTTTTTTTTTAATTATTCCGGTTTATTTGAATAATCTAAATTTGACATTTTCATTTTCTAGGCATCAATCATCGAGGTAATTCAATTGAACTTCATTATCTATTTAATTTTTTTTAAATATTAGATATGCGTATGTATGATGAACAACCACCACCACTACCACCACCATCATCATCATCATCATCAGGACCAGGACGTTTATCTCGTCAACCATCTCCTGAACGATCGATGGACCATCTATCTCATCCTCAATCATCTTCCTCATCATCTCGTTTGTATCAACAAAACTACAATCTTAGTCGAAGTATAACATTACCCGAAACACAACAGCAATCGCGCCGTTCGAATAGTTATAGCATACCAATTCGATCTAATAATCATCAGGAAAATGATTATCAACAAGATGGTAGGACGAAGAAAAAAAAAACATTTGGTTGATTTTTCCGTGAAAATTTAGACCGACATCAACCACGACATCGTCAACCGAGTATCGATACAGCTAGGTAAGATAGAAAAAAAAGAATTCATTCGATTATTATGGAAAATTTTCTAGTCCAAAACGTCCTTATGCTCCATCATCGATACATGATATTCATTTAAATGATTTAATTAAATTCTCTCGACCAGGCGGAAAGATTAGTAAAGGTATTGTGAAATACATCGGATCATTACCAGGCAAAAACGATCAATATCTCGGCTTAGAATTAGAAGATGAAGGTCTATTATTATTATTATTTCTACAAATAACTTTAAAAAAAATGAATTTTTCGATTGTAGAAAGTAAACACGATGGAGTCTATCAAGGTCAACGTTTATTTCAATGGTAAATAGTCTTAACAATGTTAAAATTAACGTCTTCACATTGTCTTTTTATTTATTTAGTAAACCAAATAAAGGTGTTTTTGTCGGCTTTAGCAAAGTAATCATGGCCTGGAGTGGAAAATAAAATTTCAACAAAAATCTTTTCTCAATCAGTTTGTTTGTTTGTCGTTTTTTTCTCTCTTTCTCTCTCCATTTGTGTAATATACAGTTAAATTTTCTTCCTCTTAGCCTTATATTTCCAAATCAAATCAAACACTTCTTTTAATCATTTAGAATTGATCGAAGTATTTTAAATACAAAATCATATTTCATCATCTTTTTTTTATACGTATATCTTTTCCTTTATTATAATCTCATTTTGTTTTGTATTTAACGTAGAATCGATTGCTCAAAATATACAGTGAATTTCTAAGATATTACCAATCACAAATGTGATAATCTTTTAGAAAACAACCGTAGGGAATATGAAAATCGGTCTTTCCTTGAGCTAATTGTTCATATGTATGAATAATTGGATCGAGAATACGTGCAGCAGCATCTTCGTCGTCCAATGGAGCTTTCATTGCTTGATCATCGATTCTGCCAGCATCGACAGAAACCATGTAAATATTCGATTGCTTGTAATCGATTGCTGACGTACGTGTCATCATATTTAATGCAGCTTGAGCAGCATTTATATGTGGATGAAGATCAGTTTTACTTGAGCATGAAAATGAACTTTCCATAGTTGAGACATTAATAATAAATTTAATACTTTCACGATTTGGATGTTTGTCATCCATTAAGATTTTTAATTTACTACTGAGAATAAACGGTGCAAGAGTATTTATGGTTAAAACTTCGTTGATTTCATTTGTTGAAATTTCATCGAGACGTAAGACCCGTGAATTTGTTGTTTGATTAATAATTGAATTCGAAATCAGTGCAAATTGCAGATTTCCATTGAGAATTTTCTGTTGATCATCTGGTAAAAGTGAATGACTTATACTCAATTGTTCGTGCTGTTGATTTGTTTGACAAGCATTATTAATTAGAAAATCAAGTTTATCATATTTTTCAATTAACATTCGTGTAAACATTTCAATCCATTGTGAATAACGAAAATCAACTGTATAGATATGTACACGATCTTTCCATTGATCGAAATCAGATTCTTTATTCAAACAATGAAGTAAATCTAGAGGAAAACGAGTTATTGTTATAACGAAACAATTAGCACGTAATAATTTCAGAATAATTCGATAGCCGATCTTAGCTCGACCCTCAGTAACCAGAGCAATCAAATTCGATAGATCAGTTGTTTGCGTCCGTTTTTCATAATTAAATTTTGCACAACTTGGACAAAGTTGATCATAAAAAAAATGCGATGTTTCATATTCAAGTTTGCATATATAACAAGTATAAGTTGATGAAGATTCAATTTCGTCAGGTAAGATAACATTTTCTAGTTGAACTTGTTTAACTCGACCTAATCGAAGTAAATAATTTTGCTTTCGTGTTTTTTTATCTTTATGTATCGGTTGTTTACGATGACATTCATCTTTGAATCGTTGACCAATATGAAATAGATTTTTAATCAACGGTTCAATACGTTGATATTCAACGGATTCTAACGATAGATATCCTTCGTTTTTCTTAAATTTTGACAAAACTCTAATGCAAGTTTCTAAATCCTTAGCAGATATCGATGATGGATCGATTGACATAATTTAACTGATACAAATACAACGAACGAACAACTTTTTCTCATGTCATTGCATAATAGACTCGATTGAAGCAAACTATGAGTCATGCTTGCTAATAACTATTTACCTCGAACTCTCGAGTGAAACATTGCTTTTTATTGGATCAATGTTCTGTATGTTAAGAAAAGAAAATGTTAATGTAAAAATTTTAACTATTTCCGACTAAATGAAATATATTCTGTTCGATATGTAGTGACATCTACGCCGAGAAAAAAATTATTTACTAAATATATATACGGCCATGATTAACACATAGCGACATAAGATGGATTATGTTTCGTTCACCGCTACACCACTTGACCGAGAGGATAAGATAAAATATGATTCATATCTTTCATTCGTTGTCGACCCAATTCCAATGAGGTAGATCGGTCGTGTTATTTTCCTGGTCACTGGATCGTACACAAAATAAAATGCAGGGAACAAAAAAAATGCTGTTTTTTTTCTTCTTTCCTTCGTTATTCTCGTTTTTTCTCTCTCTCATCTCTTCTCTGTTGACTATAGAATAGATTTTATTCCAAACTTACAAAACCTCCAGTCAAAAGAAGAAAAAAGAGAATCACATCATGATATAATCAATTATTTTCAATAATTTATCAGTCTATCGATTTCTTTCTTTCTTCTAGATTTTGTTTCGTGCACCGGTGAACGAAGAAAAATCAAAAACAAAAAGGAAACTACTACTGTCATAATGACGACCAGTGATGGCGTCACTCTTCGTCATCCACCAATACCAATGGTTGACGTTCATCCTCGGTTAGATATCGATACAATATCAATTCTAAGTTCTCAATCGGATAGTGTTCAACATTTATCATCCTATATCGAGTCCGATGATGAAGGCAAAGGTTTAGTTGGAAGTAATTCTTCACGTTTACATGAAGCTATTGCTCAAACGACATCATTGACTTCATCGTCGCAACATCAACCATCGGCTTTTAAAAAAGATTGGGCGATGTATTTAACCAAAACGAGTAACGGTAATCATAGTAAACATCGTCATAATAATGAAAGTTCAAGTGATACAAGCGAAAGTGATGATGATGAATCATCGTCAAGTATTGACGAAGATGATGAAAGTGACCAAGATTTTGTCGATGATCCATGGACAATCAATATTGTACAACGAGAATATTATACTAAACAATTTAAAGATATAGAACCCGATGTCACCAAAGTGATTAGCGGTAATAAATTGAGATTTGTTGTTTTTGTCCTTCGTTTTCGACGAAAATTTCATTTAGGTCATATAGCAAAAGAATTTTTCGAACGTTCACGTTTACCAACAAGTGAACTATCTCAAATCTGGAATCTCGCCGATGTCAATCATGATGGTGCATTATCACTTGCCGAATTTTGTACAGCCATGCATCTTGTTGTTTTACGTGTCAATGGTTTTGAATTGCCCGATGAACTTCCACCACAATTGCAACCCTACACACCATTAATTGATCTATCAGATTCGACAACGATTCTCCCGGCAATAAACAATGATCAACCAGACAATTGGGCGAATTTCAAAGATTCAAATAATGAAAACCAAACTGTCAATCCAACATTGAATGTCGATGAAAATCCAAATTCACCAAAACAATTCATTTACGCGCCACCATTTGCTGATAATCATCGAATTGTCGCGCCGGTTCCCGTTCGTCTTTCTCCTCCACCACCACCACCACCATTGCCACCACCGGTCATGACTCCAACAGCAAACAAACCCCCACCACCGCCGCCACGTGCTCCTGGCCGAACAGCATCTATTGATATTCCACAACAGCCAGTTCTACCTCCACGAACGAGTGTCAATGAAACTCCTCAACGAAATCTTATTCTAACAACGAGTAATAATATGAATTGCTCGTCGGCTAATACAACGCCGTATCTCTACAATCGAACACGTCCATCGATTGCATCGACACCTCAACAATCCGATCCCAATGTTTTACTTGGACAAATACGTGATTTACTTCAACCTGATCATTTACAAGAATTACAGTCGATTGTATCGACACCATCGATTACGATTGAAAATCTTCATACAGCTTTGAATCAAACCAAAACTCGAAATTCAGTTTTGAAAGCACAACTTAAACATTGGGAAGATCGACTTACCGATCTAATCGATAAACGAATTTCGTTAGAACTTCAATATAAACTACAAAATCAACAACAACAACAACAATAGTGACGCAAATCTTTCGTTTTCTTATTCATCGTGCTGAGATATAAACAAACGAAATGACAAAGTCTCGAATCTGTTCTTTTTTGTTTTGTTTTGTATTTTGATCGATTCAATCGGCATCATATTATTGCTCAATCTAGCCCCGTCTAGCTTATTTCTCTATGTCTAGCAAAACAATATCTTGTTCTCTTTGTTTTTCTCACGAGTTTCTACTCATCTATCAACATGTACACATTTATTCTTATACATATATACATATACATATACAAATTATGTCTGTTTGTTTTTTTTCTTCTTCTTCTTCTTCTTCTTTCGTTCGAATTTATTAAATAAATCAACAATATATCTATACAAAAGAATTTTCCAGAGAATATTCTTCATATTCTAGATGAAAATACGAAAATATCTTTAAAAAAATCTCATGGATGACAATTCACATGTTTTTCTAATCAAAGATAAAATTCGTTGTATTCAAAAGAAAATTATGGATCAATTAGCTGCTGATCTCAATAATGCATTAAATGATACACATATGTTGACATCATCAATATCAAATCTCTCGTCATCAATAACAACAACAACAATGTCAAAAAATAAACGACGTCGTAAACGTCAAATCAATAATGATCTGTCACAACAAAAAACCGAGGCGTCAGGAAGTACGACACCTGAAAATACGACAAATAGAAATGCTAAACAACCAATTGTTAGTGATAGTGATGATATGGCAGTGACATCAAGTAAATTTCGAAGAAAACAAAAAAAAAAGAAATATATATATCGAAAATAATCTTCTTAGAAACTCGATCATCATCTTTAGTAGCTGCTTCAGAATCGGATTCAGCTTCTCAAACTGATGACGTACGACGACATCGTCGACCGTTTAAGAAACCGACGATTCCATCGTCGTTAAAAACCGATCAGCTAATGAAATTAACGCGTTGTTCGAGTTTAAAAACAAGTGACTCAACAACAACAATGAATGCGTCAATACGTCGTCGACGTCGTAATTGTCAAAATGAATCGAGTTCACGATTAATTGATGTGGATAAAAACTCAATTATTCCATCGTCTTCATCTTGTTGTTCTTCAACAATTAATCATACAAATTTTGCCGGCAAACGTAAACGATCTCGTGCGATCGTTCATGATGATTTCCGTTTAAGAAACCATAGTGTTCATGATTACGACATGACAAACATCGATGACACGAACTTGTATAATTATCTCAAAACAAAAAAAAACGCAACAATCGAATAAATCTTTTATTTTTAGAACGAATTTTAGCAGTAGCAGCAGTTTGAATCTAAGTGATAGTGACAAAGATCCATGTTTAACAAGTAATGAAGCTGATGACGAACAATCAGATTGGCCAAGAGATGAAAGCAGTGTGCCACGTGTTATTTCGTGGTGGGAAGATAATGATGAAGAGAAATCAGAAGATGATGATGATGATGATGACGATGATAACGAGAAAATGTTGACAACAACCGATGGAACTCTACAGAAAATTGTCAATGGTGCGCTACATATGATGTTAGGCAAGTCAAAGACAACAATACAAAATCGAATACAATCGTTTGTGAATCGAGAAATGTTGACTGGAAATCGACGAAATCTTCTATCGAAAGTAAGTTTATATTCAAGTGAACAGGTTAGAAATACTTTCTGTCCTTTCACATTGTATACGCATAGTTCAATTATGCAAATATCTTCATGGATAACATTTACCTAATTCATTTCATTTTCGAGGTTACACAAATGACCTCAAACTATAACTTAAATGTCGTTTTATTTTAAATTTATAATTATTTCCTTTTGATAAATTTTAGAATTCCTATACTCATCCGCATCCAAAACGACATGTTCGTTTATTAAAAGATACGCGTCGATCACATCATAGCAGTTATAGTCATAAACGAGTCAAAAACGATCATTATCCTTCAAAACAGAGTAAATCGAATGCTTTTTTTTTCTCATCTCAATCAAAAATATCTTCTTTTATTAGATGAATTCGCTACATCAATAGATCAAAATGATCGATCGATCTCGGTTCAAAACACTCCCATGGATACATCAGAACGTATAGAAAACGAACAAAATACCTTACTATCTAGTCAACCTTCTCAAACATAACGATGTTTTGTTTTATATTGTACAATAAAGTATTAGATAAATAAGAATCGAATCTATTCTTTAGCTTTCTTCGATATATTTGGTTCTTGATATTTGAAAATAAACGCATTTATAAGCAACAACAGGTATCACCGAAAGACAAGAACGCACTTGCGTATCTTTTCACAGCAAATAGAAAGAAGTGAATGAGAAAAAGAAGAAAAAAAGGGAAAAACACAAATGTAAAAATAGTTGAGTGATCGTCGTCGTCATTATTAATAATAATAACAGTTGTAATCAAATCCACAAAAATAAAATATAAACAATGAGATTAAGGACAAATAAAAAAAAACAAAACGTCATCATTGTTTGCAAACTGAATACAATAAACGATAAAAATAAATAATTAGACAACAAAATTTTATCACCAGGGTGAAGTCGTTTATCACCAAAATAATTGAGAGACAAGAAATTAAGAAAGATTAGAAACGGTAATTTTCAATACTTCTCGATGAATCATTTTCATAGCCATCATTTTCGTGAATATTATGAATTTTCGTATTTTCTAATGGTTGACCGATTTTCGTTCCATAACTGGCTCGTACTGAATTATTATATACAATCGAAGAAACCGGTTGTATTTGATTGCTTGAATTTCGACGTGCATTTGAATTAGCTGACGATGGTTTTACTGTTTTCGTTGGATTCACATTGGAATGTGTCGGAATGGTTGATTTCTGTTTATTATTTCGTAATGGAGCTGGTAAGGCACTACCATCGGAATTATCGGAATAGGCCGATGCAGCAGAAAACGGTCGATTCGAATCACGTTTACTACTAGCACGACTTAAACGTCCTACAGCCTGATAAATCGAACTGCGCATTGAACTCCATTTGGCTGTATTCCAAATTTCTGCAACACCAATTTTTGTCCAGTAAAAATGCGTTAAAAAAGCGCATAAACCGATTAAAACTAAATATAATGATGGGTTCGTTTTTTTTGTTGTTATTTTTGAAAAAGACTTGGATTTCTACCTAATACGACGACTAAGACAATGATAACAATAATATCTGTAGTTAGATAACTCTCGGTCATTGGAGACCGCTTTGATAGAGCGGATATCACACCTGTTGACAACAAAACAAAAGAATGAAGAAATTTTAGAAATCAATTTATTTTAGTTTGGAAATTTTTTGTAACCGTTGTTTACCTATGACTTAGTTTAATCACGGTTTCGATAACTAGAAATCTTATTATGTATTCGTTCTTGACTGATGTCAATCATACGAAGCGGCTAAGAAAAGCATCTAGTCACAGACGGTCCTTATATATATTTAATAGTAAAAAGGAAAAAAATGACGTAATGGCCTTGTCTTTTTCCTCTTACGCTCAACAAGGTTGATCTTCTGACTCATGCAGTATACAAATTTAAACTTCTGTAGTTACGTAGAGCGAAGAAAGAAGAGAAAAGAAACAAGCTATTCATCCGTTCAGATTAAATAGGAACACTAATGCAGGTTCAACTATTTTTTTTATTTATTCTGCACTACTAGTTCAAGATCAACATCAATCTATGACACGGCTAAAAATTGTGTCAACACCTCAACCGAACTATGTGTATATACATGAATGTATGTATTCGAAATCTGATGATATGTATGCATGAGGTGTCCTTTTCTTTTTCGGTGTATATGTACAGAAGTAATCAAACGAAAGAGACGAAACGAATTTGCTATTGTTTATTCTAAAAGAGAACAAGAATTTTATAAGAACATATGATTCAACGTACCCCGAAAGAACAAGAAAGTGAAAGTCAACTAAGTCTTTACTATAAAACTTTTCATACTTGATGATAGAGTACTATTTGATTTTTTTTATTATGCCATTTAGTTTTATTAGTTAATCTTTCTTCTTGTCTTTATTCAGTAGCCTAACATTTTCTTTTATATTTATACACACCGATCAAAAAAAAAAAGAAAAGACGCGTGCCTATACTACGCTCTCTGTCAGTCGACAACTGATTATTTTTTGCGAATAGCACGTAGCTACAGACGCATTGATTTATACTATCGAACAAAAATCAAAAAAAAAAGAGCATCAATAGCGATTTCCATGAAAGTCAAGGTTTAATCAATAATGACAAAGCGAAAAAAGAAAGAAAACGTACTAATATTATGATCTAATCTAACGATATATATATATATATATGTATGTAATAATCAAAACTTATGTCTCTCCCGAGAAATCATTGATTTCTTACCTTGAAAATATTTGTCTACATAGGACTAAATGAGTAAATCATCGTTAGTTGTTTTCTTATTAATATGAATCGATTAAAATGAGTTTTTTCCTCTTTTTTTTTGTTTTATGGCTGTCGATAATATGTTGCCTACTTTGACGCTAACGTTCTCTTATGCCTTGCATCTCAATGTCGTTGTTAGGGATGAGTGTCGTTACAGTCGTTTTTTATTCATAAAAAATGTATGACAAAAAAAAAGAAGAAGGAGGAGGAGAAAAAGAAGAAGAAGAGAAAAACGACGGGAAAAAGAACAAGAGACGACAGATGAAGATGCTTTAAAGCCGCCTAGTTATTTTTCATTAAAAATACTAGCAGACTGAATCAAAACGGAGGTGTCTAAAGGATGACTTATTTAAAGAACAGACCGAGCCAAGAAAAAAAAACGAGACTACGAATGAGAAAAGAGAAAATTGTTACTCTAGTTACAAAAAAACATTCAGATTTGCTCACCGTACCGACGATTGTTGACAAAAAGAAAAGAAAAAATACATGAGTAATACCTTTCGATCTTTCTCTCTCTCTCTCTCTCTCTCTCTCTTCTCTGATTCTCCGAAATGGCATAGTCAACGACTCAAGGTTATATCGCTGTATTTTTGTGTTATGTTGTTAAAAAACATCGGAGCACTTTGTCCCGTATGCAAATAGAAAATATATTTATTCATCACATTTCTCGTCTATACTCATAATTCTCATGAAATAATATTTGAGAACAAAAAAACACATATGCGCACACGTTTCATCGACGTATGAGCCGTTTCCAATCACGTTGCATTTCTTTGACTAATTTTTTCATGCCAATTTTAATGGCTAATTCATAACTTAGAAATGATTCAGGTATAACATTATTATTCGGAAAGAATGGATGTTCGAGATAACCAATTTCTAAAGCTTCACCAAATAAACCGAGTGCTTTTTCAATCGCATACGCAATGTCATTATCATGTTCAGAACCGAATTTATCATATTTCGAGTGAACTTTAAGAAATAAAAGACGAATCATCGACACCGAAAATAAATATTCAAAAGCAATTTCAATTTCAGTTGATATCGATGGCTTATTTTGTGTCAATTCTATGTATATATCAATCGTATTTATATAGAAAAAAAAAAGAAAGAGATTGTCATTTACTATTTACTGTCGACGTATTGGATGTTATCGAACGTCCTGAATGAACTGAACATGTCGATTGCCGATGTTTGTCCATGTTCAATTTAATTGTTTCAGTTGCATATTTCGCTGCACGTGGAACATATTTTAACCATTCTTTTCTTAATTTTAAAAAGTTAACTATCATTGAATTCGAAGTTTCGATTAAATATTCGCATAGTTTAGCTTCAGTTGATTGATAATCGAAGAGAAATTTAATTGAATTATACGGTGTTAAACGTGTTCGATGGAAATCATCTTGAATTTTGATATATTCATTTAAATCTTCATGATGAAGTAGTTTCGGATAGATATCAGGAAAAAATTCTCGACAAGGAACATTAAATTCAACGAGAAGTTTCAAAGAAATAATAATTGTTAAATCGATTTCATTTCGATGATTGAAAACTAATTGAATGACATTCCGACTGAATTCACAATCTTTCAATTCAAATAAAACATCGTTCGTTTCTTGAAAATCACGTTTAAGAATAATCTGTAAAATGCGAACGAACTCGTCGCGCAAAGCAAAACCATTGAGAAATTGTTTTTGTCGAATTTTGATTAGAAGAACATCGATATCGTAGCGTGACCATTCGTCTGGTATTCGAAGAATTTCAACGAATGCACACGAACGATCATCGTGTACTAATCGGCTGATTGTTGGCGATCGAATTGATTTCCAAATCAAGCCGTAAGTTTGCCGACGTGTTTGCTTGAGAATTTGATCGCGTTCGACGATCGATATACATTGAAAATTTAATTTTGGATCATAGGAACGAATCGGTTCGAGAAGACGATATTGAACCAATTGATCGATTTCATGTTGAAGATGATTTTGTTTATCATTATGAGTTTTCGGTTTCTTTTCGATAGATAGTTGACTCGACAATTTGTGACGTTCCATGAATTTTTTTTTCGAACAAATCAAAATGGAATTAACAACAACAACAACAACAACTGCCACACAGAAAAGAAATAAAATGAAAAGAATTGTTAATGTAATTTGATTCTGACCATTTACATTTTATCTCAAAAACATGTTCTTTAGAATTTCATTTGTAGATTTTTATCTGTACATTCAAACGAATATTTCGTATTGATGGATATCATCAAATTAATTCATTTATTGCAATTATACCTACAAGGTCTATCGATTACTATAAATTCAGCTTGTTTAACATGCAAAATCATGTTTCGAAATGAGTTCAACAACACGACAAATGTTTCGTCGGATGTAAGTTTATTGATTTCATGAAAATGAGAAAAGAAAATACTTTGTCACTGAATAGGAAATCTTCATTGGAACTGTTTCTGCCTTCGATAACTATGTGTGCATTTCTTGCATTTGCATTTTTTATGGGTATCATGATTGTTCTTTCGATGATTCCATTATATATTCCGAATCAATCAGTTGAAAAAACAATTTTCATTCGAACAAGTGTTCGAATATCGAATTATACTTTATCAACAAGTCGTTCAGTACAAAAACGAGATGTGTTCACACTAGAACAAGGAATAACGACTATGAATACGTCCGTTCAATCTGCCGTAAGTTAAACGAAGATTTTATTTCAATAATTAATAAATCACTGAATATTCAGCTAGAAGAACAATTACAAATAGGTGATCGTACAGATCGATTTAATATAACAATTCTGACAATGACAACGAATACAGTCAATTTAAATAATATGAGGTAGATTTGATAAACATTCCAAAATGATTTCACATTTCTGTTATTGTTTAGTGTTCTATTAGATTTCTTGATTGTTTATACCAAAGAATGTCGAACTTGTGATAAACATCGTCAATCAATTATTCATCAACAATTATGTTCCAACAATCAATTTTCTCAATCGATTTCTTTTCTTATCGACAATCAAAATTTAACGTATTCATTTTCTCAAGCAATGATTGTCTACAGTTCATACATTCCAATAACCAGCATTATCGTCATTACAGGTAAAATTCTCGTTTCAACAACCAACTCTCAATCTACACGTTTGTATAGAAATTATTTCATCAACTGGAATCATTAATACAAATCAAACAACGCAATACAGTAATAGTAAGCACGAAAAAGATAATTTTATGTGATACAGTGTGCATATTGATTTCTTTTCAATAGAATTATTTGTCAACAATTACAGTTTAACAGTAACAACAGCGAAAAGTAATTATTTTGCAACATTAGATGAAGTTACAACACAGAATTCAGCAAGTCAAAACGCAGGACCCGTTCCATTAACTGGAGCAACTACCATGTACTCTGGACTAGCACAAACAGTAGCATTCCATCTTCCTTTTCCTTCAATCTCAAAATTAATCTATCTCTATATCTTCAGATCGAAAATCAATTTACATCATCGAATGTTTCCACAGTAACAAACATAACTATTGATCATGTTCTTCTACATTTCTGGTACATTCTCACGCTCAACATTCTACTTTAACGAATTGTTTTCGTTATAGGTATATGAACAGTACGGTCGAAATTCTCACTAGTTTTCTCATGATATTCTCCATGGATTGCAATGCCCAGTGTCAAATTCTAATTCAACAGCAATTAACCAATTTAACTCACGTACAAATACAAATCCAACCGGCAAGTGTTTCTGATGGACAAGTTTATCTAAATACAAACGGGAACTCAGTCTTGTATCAATACTCTTTAACTACACAAGTTATCAGCAATTTTAGTGGCACTGTAATTTCTACTAAATCTCCAATCCCAACAGTTGTTTACTAACTACACAAGATTCATGAATTATTGTTTAACAAAACGAATTTATTTAGCTAAAAAAATTAACAATTCACAGAAACAAAATAACAGAATATCAACAATCAGTTAGAATTTTGATTTAGTTGTTGTTCGAGCACGGCTTCGACGATTTTTGAACCACACCTAAATAAAACACTTATTAATAAACAAGAAACTGATTTAACGCGAAAGAAATTACTTGAATACGAGCTTCAGGAACATCGAGTCGGTCTGAGAGTTGTTCTCG
>Ga0209930_1003056_pt1 | contig 17578 bp, 12 predicted proteins | sample ThiBiot_500_biof_2_FD_183948 | JGI IMG/M metagenome (GOLD analysis project Ga0209930, IMG submission 183948) | Wastewater bioreactor microbial communities from Cape Town, South Africa - Thiocy_cont_500_biof (SPAdes) | ecosystem: Engineered > Bioreactor > Thiocyanate-remediating >... | reverse complement strand
GATCAAAATACATCCAACAGCCATAAAGAAGAGATACAGTGAGTGTTATTGGAAAAGACCAAAACCATGATAAAAGAATGAAAGCAATCAAAGTAATTATTGGTGAAAATAGAGCAAAAGTAAACACAAAAAAGATTGCTAGAAATTCTTTTACTTGTGTAAAATTCATTGTGTCCATTTAGAAAACACTTTCTTTATTCTATAGATTTGCAATAAAAACTCAACGAGCCAATATAAATCTTTTACTAAAGATGTCGTTTGTTAATATACGAGTTTATTTTTTGATTAAAACAACATCGAATATATACATAAAAAGAGAGAAGTTTAGTTGTGTTGACAGAGACAAGTATTTAAAAGAATGAAAATAGCTCCATTGGTATCGTCAGATGCGAGAATATCTTGACAATGATCATTATTAAAATCAGCAACATTCATCCACGGATAGAGACCATTAAATGGAGCAGTATAAACTGATTGAATGTTAAAATTTTGGTGGCCATCCGAAATATAAATATAAATCACATAAGGTGAAATCGATGCAGCAACAATATCATCGAAACCATCATTATTTAAATCCCCAGTTGCCGATCGTTCGTAATAAGTCTTATTTCCCAAAGGAAATCGAATCAAATCACTCATTGAACCATTACCATAACCGAAAACAACTCCAAGTCGAAAACCTTCACTATACGATATCGTCACATCGGGATATCGATCATTATTAAAATTTCCAATTGCAATATACGATGGATTGTAATATCCGCCCACTGAAGATTTTATTTGCGTTCGAAATGTTCCATCACCATTTCCTAATAGGACTCCAACTGTTCGTGTCATGATATTATTATAGACAATATCTTGATAACCATCGTTATTCATATCAGCTAATGCGACAGATGATGGATTGGTATTTGGACCTGCATAGTAAGCTTTCTTGTCTGCGAATGAACCATTTCCGTAGCCCAAAAGAACGAAAATCGTGTTCTCTGATTGACTTGCAAGTGCAACATCTAAATTCGAATCTTGATCGAAATCATAGAGTCCAATGCCTCGTGTTCGAATTAGATTTCCCATATAATAAGTTGTCAATTCGTAAAATGAACCATTACCAAAACCGAATAGAAAATAAACATAATCACGATTTTCACTTGTCATAACAATGTCAAGATTTTCATCATGATCGAAATCACCGGATGAAATGTAGAAAGCCCACGTCGTAAACGAACCAACATAAGTTTGAATTTCATCTGAATAATTTCCTCTGCCATCACCGAGTAAAACATGAAGACTACTTGTTCCGTAATTGAAAAAAACAATGTCAAGCAAGGTATCATTATTAAAATCCGCAACAAATGGACTTTTAAGACCTCTGGTTGAATTACTTCGATAGTTTAATGTTAAATTAAATTGCAGTTGACAAATCAATTCTTTGTTTTTTGTACAAAAAAAAATATCTTATTTTCGAAATCAAATAAACGATCAAACTACCTGTGGTGGTGGTGGTTGTTGTTGTTGTCGTTGTACTTGTTGGGACTGTTGCTGTAAATGGAGTTGTTGACGAAGTGACTGGCAATGTGATTGCCGAATCGGTTGTTGTTTGCCGAGCGATATAAACTGAAAATAGAATCAAACCAACGATGATTACGATTAAAAAAATGCAAATAACAAATAATTTAATAAATGTTAATTTTCTTTCATTATTTGGATTCGGTCTAGAAAAACAAAAAACAGAAATATTTGAGATGTCTTTTTTGACTAACCGTTGATTTGAATTTGTTTGTAAACTAGTATTACTATTGACTGCATGAATTTGAATTCGATTGTTTCTGATTTTATTTAATATTTGCATTAGAATTCGAACTATTTTCGGAGATATCCAAAGAAGAATAACAGTTAAACCACCTTGAAAACCAAGTAAAATTGTTATTAAATACACGATATTAAAATATCGAACATATGTATATGAACATATCGATGGCGAACATTGATGGTAGTACAACGAATAATTTACTGATGTTTCCCATTGTTCAACAAATAGATTTTCAATTAATTCATAGATCGTTGTATTGATTGAATATTGACTATTGGCAACCGAAAGAGGACGAACTTCTGTAGTTAAATTTGTATATTTTCTCAATAGATTTACACAAAATTCATCGTAGAAACATTCCAGTGTAGAGATATGCATTGATTGAGTCGGTGAACAGCCCATTTTCAAACCAATGATTTCAGTTTGACTTGAATTTGGATAAATAAAAAATGGTTTCGTTGAACAATTTGTTTGTAAAGAACACGAGCATTGATCATCATAAGAAATTGATCTCGATGGAATATATGGATAATATTCGCCATTTAAATACCATGGTGATACATATTTATAATTCGATCCATACATGGATACGAATCCATCTCGATGATTGATACTTTTGATTAATGAAAATAAATTTAAGAATTCATTGGGTATTGTTTGTTTTTGCTGTTCGATGAGTGAATTTAAACGAAGATTAAATTGATCTTTGGTTAGAAGTTCATAAGTAATAAATGCATAATTTAAAAATTGTTTTATTGAATCGTTAACGAGATCAATTGAATACGTACATAGACTATTTAAATATTCGAAATGAGCTAAAACAAAACGGCGATAATCATTTGACGCATAAACTGATAAATTTGAATTCAATCCATTTGATAATTCGATTCGCCATTCCGATGAGAGATATTCACTTCCACAAATCTTAAATTTACACACGTATTATATATCAATTCTGAAGTCAAAAGACTTACTTGATGAAAATCTGCCTTCATTCCAACGAAATGTTCATATTTCAGGGCTATATTTGAACATGAACATTTTAATTGTTCTTTATATTTCATTTGAAGTTGTTGATATGATTGTAGAGATGGATTTTCAAATATTAAATTCACAGTTTCAAGTTGAAAAATCGAATAAAATATTAAAATAACCAGACCAAGTAGAAATAAACTGAAAAATAAACGAGTTGACCATATGCCGATTTGTTTAGCAACGAATTGATTTTGATGATTTCCAATATGTCGAACAGAAAATATATTCAATTCAATCAAATTATTTCGAATGAACCGCATCGAATTAGTTACTTGTAATTTAATAGTATTCAATCGACCTTGACCGTCATGCCGTTGTCGATAAATCGATTTAATAATCCAAGGTGTTATGATTTTTAATGAAATTGTTAAACCACCAAATAACGATAATAGAATAATCAGTATACTAACAATTGTATTCGTTCGTTTATATTGTGAATAAGTACAATAATTCGGTGAGCATAATTCATAGAATGTCTCATAGGAATACGATGGATTCCATTGTTCAATCATAATTTGATTGATTAATACTGATATCGATGTATTTTTAGGAAAACGTGTCGACGATTGATTATAAATTAGCGGTTGTGGATCGAACCAAACGGATTCTTCAACATTATATAAATAACTATCTTTAATACGGCTCATTAAAATCGAATAGCAATCCGAATCCGAATAGAAACAATACAATTGAGAGAATAGCAGTGAATCAAAATTCGAACAGCCTATCACTGATCCAGGCACAATGTAATCGATGTACGATGTTCGACGACTATTCCAAAAATAATCGACCTGATAGATGGCTATGGGACTTTGACAACTTGCATTTTTTGCACAAATACAATTGATTGATGAGAGATTAACATCACGAACACCGGGCAATTGAAACATAACTTTCAGTGAACTTGTATTTGTTTGATTATTTGTTAAATAAAATGAATATGTATTCGGATCGGCATTTTGATTCCAATTTGTTGTTATTAATCCCATAAATAATTGATCGATTTGCGGTGAAAGATGAACCAATTTGATTAGACTAACAAATGAGTTCATTGTTGATTCGAAAAATGAATTTAATGTTGAATTTATATGAATATTTAATTCATTTTCCGAGAGAACATTTGTTGTGATTAATGATTGTAGAAGAAATTGTTGAATGGCACCTGATATGGTACTATTTGCTAATTGACAAAGTCGAGACAGCAAATTAAATTGTGCACTGGCTTGATTTCTCCAATCTTCGAATGTATAATCATAAATATTGGTAGCTAGTTGTAACCAACGATCGGATACGAAATCACTTGAACAAATTGAATGAAGCGTTGGATTTAATTGTATTAATGATTGATAGGAAATGATTGGGTTCGAACAAAGACATCGAAATCGATCTGTATGCAGATTTTCATAGGTTTTATATTCGGATAGAGATGGATTTAGTATTGTTGTTGTTATATTTGTCAGTGTTAATGAACTATATAAAACAAAGCCTAATAGACAGCCTAATACTAAGAATAGATAAAGACGAGTCATTAGTTTTTGTTGTCGAAGTTCATCATCAGATCGTTGATTTCGATTTTTGAATATATTTAAATTCGATAGATTATGGAAATTTAATTTTCCAAGAGAATTTCGAACTTGAAATAGCATTTGAATGATTAACGGCGAGAGAATTCGAAGAATAATCGTCAAACCACCGTATAAACCAAAGAACATTGTTATTGCATAACTCCAATTCACCGAATCTTTTCTCGTATATGAACAAGACATCGGCGAACAAGATGAAAAGTAACTCGAATAGTTGACTTTTGTCGACCATTGTTGAACAAATAAATCAACAAATAAATCATAAACTGTTAAATTTGATTCTCTTGATGTTGACATTGAATCATTCAAATTCAATCGATTGATCGATGGAAAATATTGAGATAATAAATGAATACATTCAATATCATACAAACAATCGAGTGTACTCGATAGGATACCTTCCAACGGCGTACATCCAGCAAAGAATCCGTCGACGATCGGTGTATTCTCTTTTGGAACTGACCAAAGACTATGCGTTTTAACAAGTGTTGTATTAAATTTTGGATAGAAACCAATCGGAATGATTGGATTATTTTTACCGCATAGACTTATGCCGAGATCAGCTCGTTCATTGACAGCATAGCCCGTTTGTAATTGATAGATTAAATAGACATCTCTCGATACACTATTTTCGGCATTTGAATATGTTGCTAACATGAGATTTGTATTCAATGAAGAAACGAAGTAATTCGATTGAATATAAATTCGAAGATAGTTTAAAAATGATTTCATTTCATTCGATAGACTCTCTCGAAATACTTTGATTGTTCCGTTCATTTCGGATTTGATTTCATTTTGGGTTACTAAATTAATTCGAACGAAATCTGTACTCAAAAATTTACTTTCACTTTCGACGATTTTCGTTTTACAAATCGAACAGAAATCCGACAATAACTCGAACTAAACAACGATTTGAAATAGTTCCATAGAAAACAAATAATATTTTACTTGAGCATGTGCAACTGATCGAAAATCAGCCGTTTGATAATCACTTGCATTGACTAAATAGAACGAATGAACCCAGTCGTTTTCAACAAATAAACTTGAACAAATCGGATCGAATTCGATTTCATTCGAAAGATAATCCCTATATGGAATTGTTATGCTTGAACAGGGACAAACAAGAGCTGCTCCATATTTGTCACTCAATTCGTTGAATATATTTTCATTTAAATTTGATACTGTTACCGTTTGAACAGTTGGATTTAATAATGTTGCATAAAATACGAGATATGCACTGACTAAAATGTTTTTTAAGATTAGATTAGTTTTTCTTTTTTCTCAATAATTTACCAAAGAGAAGAATAACATATAAACGTGTCGAATATCGTTGATATTTAGCAACAACATTTGCATCTTCTTCTTCATCATCATAATCATCAGTATCGGCCACGAATACATTATAACTCTTCCCATGTTCATATAACCAATAAAATCCATTTTTGACGTTCATATTACGACTCACTCACATAAATCTTAATCGAAAAATGAACTAAACATAGAAAAAAGAAAATAAAAGATCAAACCCTAGTCTCAATCCTGATCATTCTTGTTGAATTCCTGCACAGATCCTTCAGGATCCTCAACTAATAGGATCGTGTCAAATTTAACTGAGGATCTTATTTAATATCCTGACAAGATCCTCATTCAAGTTTTTGCCAAGTTTTGATTAGGATATGGATTTAATTCTTCTAGGATCCTGATCGTAAGATAATTGAAGGAAATACTGGATCCTGTTCAAGATTTTTCGTGGTTCCTGGTCAGATTGGAATCGTAATGAATAGATGAGAAACCTGTCCAGATTCACATCAGATCCTATATAGATGTTAAAAGGATTGTTGAAAAAATTCTATAATAAGATTCGGTCGAGAAATTGTCAAGATTTGCTAAGTAATTCTTGTCAGGATCTTTTCGAAAGTATCAGTCAACATACGAACAAGAATTATTCGAGAACTATTCAAGATCAGGACAGATTCCGTTCGAAGCCAGTCATCGAAGAAATATAGGAAATTATATTTCACAAGCTTATAGGACCTTGCTTAGATTTTTTCCGGATCCTTCAAAGAAAAAATAAATGCAAGGAAATTTTGTTAAGTTTTCAGTACGATCCTGGTCAGTTTTATAATCAAGATTGTTTCTAAAACAGTTTCTGAATTTGCCAAGATCTTATCACGATCATGAAAGGAGTTAACTTTCGCGATCTAAGAGCTCGTTCTTGACAGAAAACCAGCAAGTTCCGATCAAGATCCTTTACTTTATAATTGGAATTAAAGATCGGCGAAGTATTAAAAACAAGCGAATTCAATTAATTTATTCAAATTAATAGTTTTTTTTTTAAATAAATAATTCTATATCAAAAGAAAAAGCTCCGAATAATGACATGTGAATATGCGTTCTTAAGTTTCATTCTAATTATAAATCATCAACTCTATTTGGCATTAATCGCATATATATATATATATATCTTCAGTTTCTTTTTCTTTAAGTAGATTAACTTATAACAAATCCTAAGCTTTGATTTTGGATAAATCCATAAGAATGATTCTTTAGAAAAAAAGATAGACATAAGAGTATGAAGCGGTCATAAAAACTTTTCTTTTGAAAACATCGATTTAACGATAGATCTAGATCTTGAGGTTATTTTAAAAATGAAGCTAATTTATGACAGAAGTTTCTAAATGCCTTTCAATTAGATTCTTTGCACTGATCGTGTCAGTATGCCATTTCGTGGTGCACTCGTTGTTACTAATAATTAGATAAGCTATATGATTTTTTCCCTAAATTTCTTAAACGTGCATTTGCTAAAATCTATATATCAAATTTCATTCATTTTTCGATTTCTTCTTTATTTTGCGAAATTAATTCAATGATGAATAAAAAAAAAGAAAATGAATAGTTAGAGTTAAAACTGTTCAGATGTTTTTGTTTGTACACCACAAGTTGGACAAGGACCAATTCTTGGATATGAACCAGTAACATACTGTATTGATGATGGTGCTGGTGCTACACGGACTGGTACTGCTGATGGATATCCATGAGTTGGTTCTGGATAAATATTTCCTTTATCTAGGATTGCTCTGATGTAAGTATAAATATAAATACCAACATATGCGAGCGATAGCACTAATATAAGAGATACAGCAGCCAGTTGTCCCTTGGTTAAATTTACTGAAGTCGTCAACCAATCCGTAACCGTATTGTCGTCACTGTAATAACTACATGAACTAGAAATGGATGGAGCATAGTCGAAAAGTGGAACAGCAATAAATTTTCTATCAAAGTCGATGAGTACTGCTGAGAAAACGAATGACAAAATATTCATCACAAATGTAAACGTCGCATAACCAATTGATAATCGATTACAGCAACCTATTCAATAAACAAAAATTGAACCTTAATATCAAAGTGAAAATTTTCGCCTATCTATACTCACAGGGACAACAGGTAGCAATCGAGCTGGCCTCAAAGAAGAGCCAAGCGACAAATCCAATGATATATCTTGTTGCTATGTCATTGCACAAGGCACCTATACCAATTCCAACAATTGCTGCTTGTAAAACGAGAACACAGAATGAAAGTAAACCTTGAAAAGTACCAACAAGAGTAACAATTTTAGTTGGCCAATATCGTTCCCATTTAACAGAATTTGGCAAATACGATTCAATAGACATTTTTTGAAAGAAAAAAAGAAAGAAGTGAAACCAGATTTATATGCTTTTATCTCGAAGAATAGAAGTCTTTTCTTTTACGACTAAAATAAATCACTGCTGACTTTTCACGAAAAAGATTATTTTTATTACAGTTTAATCGCAAACATAAATGACAAAGAAGGACATTGTGAAATGTATTTCAGCCGTACTCATATCATCACTATTGATCCACGCCGTCTCATGCTATGCCATAAATTTGCATAATTGAGAAATTTAAAACAACATCGAGAAAAATAGTTCAGGATGAATGCCTTTGTTTGTTTGATTTAATCTCATTTATCAACACTATCGGAGATAATTGTCACTTCAAGTGCATCAACAAGCAAGTCAAGTTGATCAACATACGGTGTAACACTTTGGACATGATGCATGTAATGAATACCAGTATTAAACCAACTAATTAGATTAAGAAATCGTTTAACAGCTCGATCATGACCGTATTTATAAAGAAGATATTTCCATGTTAAGACTGCATATTTATTTTGAATTTGAAAAATTTCAATAGGATTTGTTAAATGCATTGGAGCATTTGCTGAATATGAATGAGTGATTTCACTAAGAGCAAAGATTGCAATTCCTAATTTAACCATGACTAAATCAGAATCAACATGTTTTAATGTTTGGAGATGTAATGCAACTGTATGTTTTCCATAGACTGTTGCAACAATATTCGAGTAACCAGGCACACCGAATACATTGACTTGACTTGAAGTAAATTGACTGGCCATAATGATCATTTGATCAGCAGCTGTATGACATATTATTGAACGATCTTCGTATGACAGTTGACAAAGATCTTCATTAGAACGAAGACATTCTCCCGTTGTTTCGAAAGCACATTGAATCCATTCTTGTACAAGTGTTTGATAGATAGCATCGGTGGGTTCTATGATATCTTTCATATTCACTATACGTTGACCGATTGATAGAATATTAGCTTCTTTATAACTATAATATAAATTTGTCAGTAAGGTCCACTCAACACTAGTTAATAATGATGCATCTGATCGTAAAAGATTTAATGTCTGAAGCTACAAAAAAAAAACAATTCTTGATCAACGAACATTTTCTTTCTCTATACCACTTCTGGTTGACGTTGAACTTCATGAACTTTCACAGTTGATTTTACTTGAATTGCTGGTCGAAAGAGATCCGTACTCATTCCACATTGAAAACATTTCTGAAGTCGGCATGCCGTACAAACATGACGCGTATTCAAATTGATTTCACAGTTACTATTCCAAGAACATTCGAATGTTTTCTAAATAGATCCATAGGAAAATGTAATTCAAAGTAAATTTCAAAGAAAATCTCTCCAACATGAGCATTTCGGCGAAAAAAAGTTTTGCATGAACTACATGATATCACACCATAGTATGCACATTTGCTCGAAGCTCCACATATTCGACATACTTCAGATCTTTTTATTGATAGTGTTGAATTTAATTTATCATCAGACATCATCGTTTCAAAGTTTATCTTAAGAAGAACGCAAAAGAAAAATGTCTGTGTCTTATTCTCTTCTTCCATTCTTATAGTTCGCACGTGTTTCTTTGTTTAAAAGAACGATTAACATAATTACGATTTATTTAAGAAAAAGAATTTTAAAAATCGAAATAATAATGAATCCTGTCTTATTGCCAATATGCAGTGAAAGTGTATTCACCCGATTGAATTCGAATTGACATTGTGCCTGTTGATTCATCTTCAGTTAAATCACTATTCAATAGATTCATTTCGTCTCGTATCCAAATGATTTCATTGTTACAAATTAATTTCATACATTTTCCTTGTTCAATCAATCGATCAAACGAGAGAATTGCATTGGCATTATTCGGTATATTCACTGATAGATCAATTTGATTTTGTGAAATTCTTGTCCAATGAACTTCAATCGACCCTTTGATTGTGACAACTTCAGCATTAATCTCAGTTAAAAGTCGATAATCATAAGACATTTTCGGATGTATTACAATTGTTTGAAGTGCATTCAAATGAATTCCAGCTAAATATCGATAGAACCAAGCTCCAATACTGTTAAACATATGATGATTGAGAGAACTAGCACCTCCTTGTGGTAAAGTGTCCCAACCTTCCCAATTTGTTGTTGCATTTTGAACATTATTATTAAACATATATCCATAGGATGGATAGGATGTTTTCTCTGCTAATTGTAAAGCTAAATCATGATGTCCTTCACGGGATAGAAGAGGAAACAATGCATTGACACTGATGATACCTCCTGTAAAGTAACCTGTTTTGATAAGATTATCTACGAGAGATTGAACAACGGTTGGACGAAGAGATTTGGGAACAACATCTGGCAAATCAAGAGCAAGAATATTCATTGGTTGACTGCCATCGACATAACCACGAATACTTTCATTGTAGAAGATACTATGAAATTCTTCAGCTAATTTTTGATATAATTGTCGATATTTAACGATATTATCTGTTCGATTGAGAAGTTCACTCATATTTACAAAACGATAGACATCACGTAGAAATGGATAAGAAGATATCAACGATTGATTACCAGTTCGATTGACTGGATTCCAATCTCCGTAAATATGATAAAATTTAGCTAATCCTGTTTGTTCATAATGTTGAACTAAACAATCAATCCATGATTGAATACCTTGATAATAACTTTGAATTATATTGATATCACCTGTATGTTCATACAAATACCAAGTCACCGTTAGATAAGCTGTACCCCAGTTCGGATCGGCTGGACGAGAACCAACTGTAAACGGTACAGTATCACTGACAGCACCATCGGGTGTTTGATTATCTTCAATCATAGTTAGAAAATTAACATAGAAATTAATATAATCAAAATTAAATAATGCTGCATCAACACTAAGTCCGACATCACCCATCCAACCTCGTCGTTCATTTCGTTGAGCACAATCCGTTGGAATTGACATTGAATTACTCAATTGTGACCAAAGGATATTATGTTGAATTTGATTGATAACTTGATTACTACTTGTAAAATTGCCAATTAATCTCGTTTGACTATGTGCATTATAACATTCGACATCTGATTTATTGATATGATCGTATCCATTGACGAGCATATATCGAAAACCATGATAAGTAAATGGTGGTTCGAATGTTTCATTGCCCGTGCCATTTAGAATGACGGTATCCATAACAGCAATACTGCAAAGATTCTCGTAGAACAATCCATGATAGTTCATTTCGTTGACACTACGTGAATATCGAAGTTCACCGTAACGAAGTTGAATGATTGTTGATTGAGCTGCATTCAATGATGTTATTCGACACCAACCGGCAAAATTCTGACCGAAATCAAATAATTGCCCGTTGATATATTCTTGGGAAATTGGTTTCAGTATGCCACCATCGGTTAAACTTGCTCCTGCAACTCCATCGACATTTCCCAATTGACCCGATGTTGCGACGTGTAATGCATCGGGACCGATTCGAATAGGATCCATGATTTGAAGAGAAAATTGTCCACCAGCTGTAAAATTGACTGGTGATGATAGAATCGAAGCATTCGTCCATTGACGAAGATTACTGAAATTGGCACATGACCAACATGATTGTATTGCTCGAAAATCTACGGTTGTTCCCATATAAATCGAATCAAAACGATGTTCACCTTCACGGCCTAACCAATTCGTATTTGTAACTATACTCTCATTTGTTCCATCGACATAAACGATATTCAATTGTAAGATGACACGAGGTGGACCATAATTCAATGAAAGTTCAATACGTGGTCCTTGACCAATAGCCCATTGTTGTTTATTATACCAACCTTGACCTAATACGACACCAATGCCTTTCAATCCACTTGTTGTATTCAATATACTTGTCAAATCAAAGGATGTATAGAGTGTTCTCTGTTGATATGTTGTCCATCCAACATCTAATCTTCGTGATGGATCGATTATTTCTCCTTCGATAAACAAATGATAATAGCCAACACCACTAATAAAAGCAGTTGCAGATCGGATAGGATTTGATTTTAAATTGATTACAGTTCGTAATTGATTCATATTCATTGACTCACTTCCAATCCATTCACCTGACCAATCATCTAGTGAAAATAATCCAGTTCGAAAATACGCACTAAACCATTCGCTCCCATGTTGATTTGTTTGATATTTTATATTTATTTTATAACGTGTATCAGATTTCAGCGGTTTTCCTTCGTATAAAATATGCGTAGATAGAGAAGAACGTACATAACCACTATTCCAAATAATTTCATCGTTTGTGACAGTATTAACGTAGATATGATAGCCAATTTGTTCAATATTTCGAATTCGTTGTCCATAATCATCATATTCATTAGCTAATTCCCATGAGAAATGTGGTGTTTGTATATCAATGACAATGTCAGAATGCGTATCGACATCGATATGTTGAATACGTACATGAATAGGTTTTATCGAATATTCAAGATTGTCGCCGTTAATTTTTACAAAGAACAATGCAAGACTTAGGAATAATAACATTTTATTAACCAAAAAAAAAACACAATAAAAAAGACGATTTTAGATTTTATTTAAACTTGAACCTGCGTACTTATAGATAAGGAAAAGAAGAACTAAAGATTAGTTCGTTGTATTGGTGCAAAGAGTGTTACAACCACATGCTGGTTGACAACATTTTTGGTATCGTGCACATTGACAATCTGATTTACAACATAGAGGATTGTTCTTGCATAAGCTTTGTTTTAATTCTGGTGTACAAGCCAGAAAGCAATGAAATTCATATGTGGGACAATGGCCATCTAAATTTTCAAACACAATCCTAGGTTATAATTTCATTTGACACTTACGATGAGCAAACGGATGTGAAAACGATTTTGTTAAATAACAAAAGCTAATGAGTACGAAAAGCAAGAAAATACAACGCATTTTTATTGATGATTTTATGTTTAACACTACAAATGAGTGCGTACTTATATATTTCTTTCAGCGCAATTCTTTACGTCATATAAATGAATAGAATGAAAAAGAACGAAAAATTGATTGATTTTCACGCCCTGTGAGTCATGGTATTGTTTGTAACTGCGTAAGAATCCCATAAGTATGAACAAGAGGCGTTATAGTATGAATTTCGCATTTTTGGAATGATATCGAGAACAAAATCATTATCCGAAGCGATTGTATAAGGATCCCAATTGGCTGGACTTCCTTCAAAATTAGGATTCGATGTACGAATGAAATTGGCCCAATAAAGCATCATATTTGTAGAAAGTTGTTGTTCAGATGTAGTGAAATTGTAATTAGGATAGAAATCATGAAGAAAAGATGGAAATAACATGATAAGTTCAGTCGCATGGGATACGCCAAAGCAAGTTGGTGCAGCAGGTATGAGATGATGGTATGTAAATAGGTAAGAAGGTACTCCATAAGTAAAAAATTTATTAGCGATACGTCTTGATCCACAATGTGCCCAGGAATCACTGTATACTAGATTTAAATACGACAATGGATTATCATAAGTTGAAATAGGTCCATAAATCTCAGGAATTTGACTAATCATAGTTGCATTATATACCGAATTGAAAAATGCTTGAACTTGTTCAATCGTAGCCGAATTATTGAAAAGTGGACATGTAAATGTAGATGTTTCGTTGGTTGTAGTTCCAACTAGTAGAGGAACCTTTTGAAAATCTCCTCTAGCATAACTATTTTCCATAATATCATTTAAAACATAACCATCAATAACGGGAGAGGCAGCCACTTGAAAAAGATTTTTCAAAGCGACGATATTCTGAATTGCAATGATTTGATCCACTGTTAAATTGCGCAGACATTGTGTTGTAGTACAATTCACAGCAGTTCGCAAAAAATTGCCTGTATTGTTAATGGCAGTCGGCAGAGGGGTAGCGAAATTGGGCCATATAGTGCCACTTTCTACGATAGCTCTTTGATAGGTTCCACTCTTGATTAATGGTGATGTAAGAAGAATACTAATAGAAACACCGCCTGCACTCTCACCGCCGATAGTAATCTGTTCTGGATCGCCACCGAAACCAGCAATATTCTTCTTGATCCAATCTAATGCCATCATTTGATCTAATATACCATAGTTGCCTGTTGTACTTCTATTGTTGATACCTGATTTTTCGTCATAGAATTGTTGATCGGCAAGAAAACCGAGAAAACCAAGTCGATAGTTAATTGTAACGATGACTATAGGAACGGAATAGTTCATACTTGTACTGACGAATGGAGTAGCATTAAACGCTATGCCAGCACCTGCAATGAAACTACCTCCATGAATCCAAACATAGACAGGCAAATTAATTGCATTTTCGGGAGCATACACGTTCAAAGTGAGGCAAGCTTCAGTGAGTAGAATACCGAAGTTAAATGCTTGTGGACAAGCATTAGGACTGTAGGCAATATTGGTACCATTCGATGTTGAAAGAACTTGCGGAGGCATCCATCGAAGATTACCAATCGGCTGTTGAGCATAAGGTATACCGTACCAATAATTCACATTCGCTCCATTTATGCTTGCTTGACGACCAATATAGTTACCTTGTTTTGTTTGAGCTCTCGGCAACTTGTTATTTGCTACGATAGATGGAATAATTGATGGTATCAATACTAGCACAGCGAGAACGTTTATTTTTAAAATATACATAGATGATGTCATGATATTTTTTTTTGCATTTTCATAGATGACACGTTTATATATATATAACGTCGTTAAAGATCTGTAAATAATGACACACGCCCTATTATCTTTCTTCTCTTCTCTTATCATAAGCGAAAAGCTTGAGAGTAAACGCGGACATGTAACAAATCACTTTAGTGTTCTGTACACTTTTGTGCAAAAAGTTGTGCGTCATCCAGTATTTTATTCAAAGCTATACGATTACATACAGAAAAAAAGGTATCAATTGTTCTCGCAATATTGATTCATGTATCGCTGTTATCAGCATTTGCTTTTTTATCGAAAAATTCGACTGATTTTCGGTAAGCATTCTTAACATTCGTTAAGGACGGTAGATACGAACGGTCAGCCGAACCACTTTCACGGTCCAATTCTTCTGCCAATGCTAACATAAATATTTGAAGTGCTTTTGGTCCTGGAATTATGTCAATGATTTTCGCAATTTCCTCATTGGAATAATTCACCAATGTTTCAAAATCAGGAATTGGTTTACATCGTGTTGACGAGGCGTTTTTATTCATTTCTGAAAGAACATAATCAGCATAGTTCATTAATGAATTTTTATTCCAGTTAATCGTATGTACTAGAAATTTATCTTTCGGAATAATTATATTTTCAAGATTAATATTGTCGATCTTTGGATAGAATAATGAAAGATAAAAATGACCACTCAAAGCTGCAATAACTATTGATGATGAAATTGAAGAACGGCAAAACGATTCCAATGCAGCAGTATTCACTTCATTATCTCGAACGAATACTTTATTGTCATCAATACCATCAACAATAAATACTGGTGTCTTTTTAATAGATTTTTTGATGAACGATGAAAATTCAATAAGATCTTGAATAGTATTACCATACAGTTGTTTTTCAAGAGCTCGATCTTCAAATTTTTCACCTCTCAGAACAAACAATAATAAAAGTAACCGTTCAAAATCTTGGCGTAGAATAGTGAATTTTTCCAAATCCTCTTGTGAATGCTCCCATAATTGTTCATCATCCTGTGCATTTTCTTGTCGAAGTTGTTGTTTAATATCTTCGATTTTATATTTTGACCAAACTCCCTTTTCAAGTAATGAATTGATAAAATCTGCTAATTTAGATGTACCTTCGGTATTGTAATAATAACAAATAATAATAATTAATTTAATTTTTTTATCCAATACTAAATCACGATCTTTGAAGTTGTGTTGATAGTATGTATCAATGAATTGTGTAACTAAAGTCGATAGAAGGACTTGGGCAAATTCATTTTCTGACCAATTCTTTAGACTGTTCTGTGTTTGATAATTTGATTCGTTTCTGTTGATTTTTGAAACATATCGATCGAAATATTCAGTGATTTGTTCGTTTGATATAACCACTTTCATATAATTGTTTGAAGATAATGATTTCATATATTCACATCGTAATAATGTTTTCCCGCTTCCATATTTAGCCAATGTCATAAATGAACTTGCTGAGTAATCACTTTTTAATATCATTTGAGGTAACGAAGGTCGAAAGATAATCATCGAATCACAATCATTTGTTTTCTCCGTTTCAAAATAACGCTTTAAGTCTGCCATATCATAATATGTAGTAAACTTTAGGTTTTCATTTGGATCGTTAGTTGTCATCGTCGGATAAAAATACCAACAAAATAACGGTAATCCAAGGATAATAATCCATTTTCCCGATATTCCTGTTCGATAAAGTTGTGAATTTTGTGTCGCTGCATGAGTTTGGTTGGATTCAGAGGAAACGTCTGTGCGGTCAGTGCTACCAGATTGTTCATCCTGGTTGAGCCTACTTTTATCGGAACTGCCGCTGTCCGACGTTCTAATTGTTTCCATATTTGAGTTTATTGTTGGGCCGCACAAACTTTGCGTTTCTGTAGGATTTTCATATTCTGCGTTATCAGCGGGATCGGCATTGGTACTATTAGATCGGAAGGATTTGCCATCAGTATCTCTACTGGAAGTATCAACGATCTGTCTGTTTTTTTTCGCCAATCGAGTATTGTATTTATGTCGTACGGTCTGTCCATTTTGATCTGTACTGTTTGGTTGCTCGTCAACTTGTGGACCTAACGATTCGTCCGTATCATCATTGAGACTTTTCATTTTAATACTGTCTTTACGATGAATTAGTGACTCCTATTGAGATATTTAATTCTGAAAAAGAAAAGAAAATATAGAGACCTGTTAGAATTCACGGAATTCAGTCACTGCTGTCTTTTGACTATCTGAATGCTGTTTTAATCTTTGTGGGACTTAGTGTTTCTTCGCAATCTTGAAAGTAAGCTGTTATATGTTTTTCGAACGGAAGATACATGATAGCATGACTCTAGGAAGGGAGTGGAAATTTCTTTCGTAGAATCCGGAACATAATTGCAATGCACATATATTTTTTGAACAAATGAAGAAAAGCATTTGCTCATATAGTCAGAAAATAGTGAAAAAAATATTCTTCATCAACTATTCATCAATCAGTAATGATATTCTTCTCTCACTATTCTTTGTATTGTCAAGTCTAAATTATCGTCAAACGAGAAAGAGACTAACAGAACTACAAATTCCTATATTTACCTTCAACATACGCACATTAAAAAAAAACAGATATTCTTGGTGAATCTCTAATGTTCTTTCTTTCGTGTGTTGGTTTTTTCTTTTCTTTGTTATCTTGTGTTTATCTTTTCTTCTAACACCAAAGTTATGGTGGGTAGGCTACGTTTCCATTCAGCTGTTACGAACAGCTGAAAAAGTGCCCCAAGATATTCA
>Ga0209930_1003050_pt1 | contig 17607 bp, 16 predicted proteins | sample ThiBiot_500_biof_2_FD_183948 | JGI IMG/M metagenome (GOLD analysis project Ga0209930, IMG submission 183948) | Wastewater bioreactor microbial communities from Cape Town, South Africa - Thiocy_cont_500_biof (SPAdes) | ecosystem: Engineered > Bioreactor > Thiocyanate-remediating >... | reverse complement strand
GGTTCGAATCCCATCGGGCTCACCATCTCCGCAAGGATCGTTTGCAGAGACAGAGCGTTCAGGCGGGGCCGGCCCCTCGCCTCTCGACAGCATTGCCGGTTTCGGGCAATGCTGCGCCGCACAAGTTCCATTGCACTGAAGGATTTCGTCCGATGACCGAGTTCTCGCTCGCTGGCCGCCGGGTCTATGTCGCCGGGCATCGCGGCATGGTCGGCTCGGCGGTCGTCCGACGGCTGGAGAGCGACGGCGTCGAGGTCGTGACCGCAACACGCCAGCAGGCGGATCTCCGCGATCCCGCCGCCGTGACGGCATTCCTCGAGGACACGAAGCCCGACGTCGTGGTCGTGGCCGCTGCCAAGGTCGGCGGCATCCTGGCCAACGACACCTACCCGGCCGACTTCCTCTACGAAAACCTCATGATCGAGGCGAACCTCATCCATGGCGCCTTCAAGTCGGGAACAGAGAAGCTGCTGTTCCTCGGCTCGTCCTGCATCTATCCCAAGGTCTCGCCGCAGCCGATCCCCGAGGATGCGCTGCTGACCGGCCCGCTGGAAAGCACGAACGAGTGGTACGCGATCGCCAAGATCGCCGGCATCAAGCTCTGCCAAGCCTATCGAAAGCAGCACGGCGTAGACTACATCTCGGCCATGCCGTCCAATCTCTATGGGCCGAACGACTATTTCGACCCCGAGAAGAGCCATGTGATCCCGGCCCTCCTGCGCCGGTTCCACGAAGCCGAGCAGCGAGGCGACGCCACGGTCACCTGCTGGGGCACCGGCACGCCGCGGCGCGAATTCCTTTATGTCGACGACCTCGCCGATGCCTGTGTCTTCCTGCTCGAATCCTATTCAGGCTACGAGCATGTGAATGTCGGCACCGGCGACGACATCACCATCAAGGAACTGGCCGAGACCGTGAAGTCGGTGACCGGCTTCAACGGCGACATCGCCTGGGACACGTCGAAGCCCGACGGCACCATGCTGAAGCGGATGGACGTCTCGCGGATCAACGAACTCGGCTGGAAGGCGACGACGCCGTTCCCGGTCGGCCTCGAAAAGGCCTATCACTGGTATCTCGAGAACCCGATCCGCACCTGAGCGGCCGTCGAGGCATCAGTTGCGCGGCCGAGAACTCGGGTCGGAGCCCGAGATCAGCCGCGCGAGGCCGTAGGGCATCCACAGGGGCAGGCGTCGATAGGGATGCCCCATCGGCAGGCGCTTGCGCAGCCGGCGGGCTTTGCGAGCCTCGTCCCGTGCCTCCTCGGCGGCGAGCGGCAGCGGATAGACGCTGACGATGGGATCATGCGGTCGGAGCTTGGCCGTCGTCTTCATCGGTGGTGGGTTTCCTGTTCTCAAAAAATGGGGCGCCGGCGGGTCAATGAGCCCGGCCGCTGAGGCTCAGGCCGTCGGCTCGCTGTCCGCAGCGCCTGTCTTCGAACGGCGTTGCGCGATATCGGCGAGAACGTGCACCACCACGTCGCCCATCGCCTTCAGCCAGATTTCGAGATCAGCCCGGTTGGGCTCGCGCTCGGGAAGATCGAGGCCAAACCGCGGCTGATAGACGACATGGCCGTCGGTCTGGTCCAGCCGGACGGTGCCGAGCGCCGCCGGCAGGCCCTTGACGACGATATCGAGCCCTTCCTCGACCTTGCGCAATTCGATGCGGTTGCCAGTCCGGCGGAGGGCCTCGTCGAGCAGATTGTCGGCGGCGAGCTGGTCAATGACGGCGTGCAGGCGGCGGACATCGAGCTCGTGCTCGGCCGCCGCAGCCGCGGGCTCGTCCTCCTCTTCGAGGAAATCCTCCTCGAGATCGTCGTCGAGACCCTCGTCGAGATCATCATCCTGAAGATCATCGGCATCGTCGGCTGCGCGCTGCGGCGCCTTCTCCTCGGCCTTCCGCCGGCCGAATCCGGGTAGCTTCAGCTTGGAGAAGAGGCCACTGCCGAAAAGGCCGCCGCCCGACGCGGGACTTCCCTGAGCCGCCTCGACGGGCGCTTCCGAAACATCGTCCGTGGCGTCGTCGAACGGATCGGCCGTCTTCCCGGCCTCGGCCCGTTCCTCGAGATCCTCGCCGTCCTCGAAATCCTCCTCGACCCAATCCGGCTCGTCGGAAGCGTCCTCCGGCTCGGCAAGCGTCTCGGGCCGCTCCGAGACTGGGACGACGGGCGGGAGGGCCGGAATCGGGCGCGATAGGTCGGGCGACGGTACGGACGGAGCAGCCGTCGCCTCCTTGGGCGAATCGAGGGGCGCGGGTGAAGGCGCCGCCTTCGGCACAGACGGCGGCACTGGCGGGGGGGCTTCCGCCTTCCCGGCGGCCGGCGAAACCGATCCATGCGTCGCCGCCTCCCCTGCGGGGGCTTTCGCCGGCGGCAGGGGACCGGTCGGTGTCGCCGAGCGATCCTCGACCCGGACCGGTCTCGGCGGCGGTGGCGGCGGCACGAAGAGGATCGGCCCGGTATCGGGAAGCGCTTCGGCCTCCGGGGGTCGGGCCGCTTTCAGCTGAGGCTCGGGCTCATCCGCGAGCGGCGTTGGCAATGGAGTCGTCGCTTTGGGAGTGAGCGGCTTGGGCTTGAGGGGCTCAGCAACCGAAGGCTTGGCTGCGGCGGGCGACCCGGCAGTCGACGCCACGGATGTCGCGCCAAGGGGTTCCGGCTTTACGGCACCCGCTGAATCCGAGGCGTCAGGCTTTGCATCGGACGGCAGCTCGGCCACCGAAGCCGCAGACTTTCCCGGCATGTCCTTGCTGGATGCGGCTTCGCTGGCCACGGACTTCGCGACGGGATCGGCAGCCTTGGTCGACTGTTGCTCTGCGGGCGCCTCCGCCGGCAGCGCTTCGCCAAATGTCGGCGCGACGCCGCTGAATGGACGATCGGGGCGTTTGCGGTCGGGCTTCGGCTCGCGCTCGGTCGCCGCGGTGTTGATGAGGGTTGTCAGCCGGTCATCCAGAAGAATGAGCAGCCGCGCCGCCTCGTTGGCGTTCATGTCCCGGATCAGCGCGTCCATCGATGCGTGCAGCATCGAATGGATTTTCCGCAGTTCCTGGAGATGCGCTTCAGAGGCTTTCTGGTCTGACACTTGTGATGCGGCTCCGGACGGACAGGTTCATGCACTCACGGTGACCGCTGCCGGTCCCCGAACCGCGCCGCCACCGTCATTCGAGTACCCGACCTGCCCACGTGAACCTATTGCAATGCGGGAAAGGTTTCGCAACCTCCAATCGCCCGGGCTCGTTCCGGCCCCAGCTTTTTCCGCCGACTGTGCCCCGCGCGCCAGACCGGGGCCGATTGCGGCGCAATATCCGCCGGTGGGCGCGCCCTTCTACGGCGAAGTCAGTTGCGGTAAGCAGGCCGCCGTGCGCGGCCGTCGATCCTGGGTCGCCCGAACCGGAGTTCGCATGAACGTTTTGATCACTGGCACTGCGGGTTTCATCGGGTTCCACGTCGCACGGCGTCTGCTCGCCGAGGGCCACAGGGTGACGGGCCTCGATGCCTTCACGCCTTACTACGACCCCGCACTCAAGCGGGCCCGTAACCGAATCCTAGAACAGTCGCCGCTCTTCACCTCGATCGAGGCGCAGCTCGAGAACCGCGACGCCCTCGCCCGCGCCTTTGACATCGCCGAGCCCGAGATTGTGATCCATCTCGCGGCGCAGGCCGGCGTGCGCTACGCGCTCGAAGACCCGGAAGCCTATGTCAGCTCCAACGTCGTCGGCTCGCACAATCTCCTCGAACTCGCACGCGCCGCACGGCCGCGGCATCTGATGCTGGCATCGACCTCGTCAGTCTATGGCGGCAACGAGAACCAGCCCTTTCGCGAGGACGATCCCGCCGATCATCCGCTCTCGCTCTATGCCGCCACGAAGAAGTCCATGGAGGCGATGTCGCATTCCTATGCGCATCTGTTCGACCTGCCGACCACCTGCTTCCGTTTCTTCACGGTCTATGGGCCATGGGGCCGGCCGGACATGGCGCTGTTCAAGTTCGTCGCCGCTGGCCTCGCCGGCGAGCCGATCCAGCTCTTCGGCAATGGCGAGATGCAGCGCGACTTCACCTATGTCGAGGATCTGGTCTCGGCGATCACGCTCTTGTCCGGAAAGCCTCCGGCGAAGGGCGAGCGGCTCGGCGCCCATGACTCGCTCTCGCCCGTCGCCCCGTGGCGGACGGTGAATATCGGTGGCGGCAAGCCGGTTCAACTCCTCGACTTCGTGCGCGTGATCGCGGAGACGCTGAAGGTCGACATCAGCATGACGCCCATGGCGATGCAGCCCGGCGACATGCGATCGACACATGCCGACGCCTCACTGCTGGCGGCGCTGATCGGGCCGATGCAGTTCACGCCGATCGCCAGCGGCGTCAGCGCCTTCGTCGAGTGGTATCGATCCTACTATGGACGCAGCGCTTGAGCCGGTCGCCTCAGCCGACGACGCGCGACAGCATCTTGGCCACGCCATAGGGCAGCCAGGGCGGCAGGCGCCGGTAGGGGTGCCCTTTCGGCAGCACCAGCTTCTGCCGGCGGGCGTTCCGCGCCTCGAACTGCGCGCGCTTGGCGCTCATCGGCAACGGGTACTGGCTCACAGCGGGATCGAACGGCCGCAAGTCGCCCATGCTACGCTCCGGTGATACGAAGGCCGGCCCCCGCGCCGCCTGAGGGCAACAATGTTAAGTCGGGATCCATGAACATCCGATGATCGAATTGTTACAAATGGTTGCCGTGGGGCAATCGGCATGCTGCGTCGCAACCTTGACGTTTGCGAAGGCTGGCGCGCCGTGACGCCGTTTCATCTCGAGGCGCGGCTCTGGCTGCTGCTGGCGGCCATCGCGATCGACGCGGTCGCCGGCGATCCCGATGTCATCTGGCGCCGCATTCCGCATCCGGTCGCCTGGTTCGGCGCGCTGATCGGCTGGGCCGACCGGACGCTCAACGCCGCGCCGCCGATGGGCTCCGACATCCCCCGCCGCATCCTTGGCCTGGCGACGATCATCGTCCTCACCGCCCTCGCCTTCGCCGCCGGCCTCTTCGTCGAGAGACTGCTCGCCGGTTTCGAATGGGGTTTCCTGCTGCTGCCCGTGGTCGCCTCGGTCTTTCTCGCGAGCCGCAGCCTTTATGACCATGTCCGAGCCGTGTTCGACGCTTTCGACGAGGGCGGTCTGGCGGCCGCGCGGCGGTCGGTCGCCATGATCGTCGGCCGCGACCCGGAGAGTCTCGACGAGGCCGGCGTCTGCCGGGCGGCGATCGAGTCGACGGCCGAGAACTTCTCCGACGGTTTCGTCGCCCCGGCCCTGTGGTTCGCCCTGCTCGGACTGCCGGGCCTTCTCGCCTACAAGATGATCAACACGGCCGACTCGATGATCGGCCATCTTTCCGAGCGGCACCGCGCCTTCGGCTGGGCCTCGGCGCGGCTCGACGATCTCGTCAACTTGCCCGCCAGCCGCCTCGCTGGCGGCCTGATCGTGATGGCGGCACCTTTCGTCGGCACGTCGATCCGCGACAGTTTCGTCGTCATGCTGGATGATGCGGGGAAGCACCGCTCGCCCAATGCCGGCTGGCCCGAGGCGGCGATGGCCGGTGCGCTCGGCCTCGCCCTTGCCGGGCCGCGCCGCTATGCCGGCCACATGGTGGAGGATCCGTTTCTCAACGCCACCGGCCGCCGGGACGCGGCGCCGGGCGACATCGCGAAAGCGCTGAAGGTCCTGCGCATCGCGACGGCGCTCACCGGCGTCCTGGTGGTGATCATCGCCCTCTGGCTGCGATCCTGATGATCGCGTCGATATCGAGATGCGCCTCGAGATGGTCCGCGAGCGCATCGAGCGCCGCCTCGACGCCATCCTCGTAGCCATGGGCCGATGCCGCCCCAAGCCCGGCGAGAAAGGCGTGGCGGAAGCCGTCGGCGGCGAAGAGGCCATGGATATAGGAGCCTCTGACGCGCCCGTCGGCCGAGACCGCGCCCTCCCCGCCATCATTCCCCAGCAGCCACGGGCGCGTTCGATCTGGCCCGTCGCTGCGCCCGAGATGAATCTCATAGCCCTCGACGGCATGACCGGCTTCCGCGTCGCGACCCGCAAAAGGCCGCACGGCCTTGTCGGGCGTCAGAACAGTCTCGATGTCGAGAAGGCCGAGGCCCTCGACGCGTCCTGCCGGGCCCTCCACGCCATCGGGATCGGCGATGCTGCGACCGAGCATCTGGTAGCCGCCACAAAGCCCGATCACCCGTCCGCCACGCCGCCGATGGGCCAGAATGTCGATGTCCCAGCCCTGCCCTCGCAGGAAGGCGAGGTCGGCGATGGTCGATTTCGAACCCGGCAGCAGCACGAGATCGCAGACGGGGATGGCCTCGCCCGGGGCGACCAGCACGAGCTCGACCCCTTCTTCCTGGGCCAGCGGATCGAGATCGTCGAAGTTTGCGATGCGCGGCAGGCGCGGCACGGCGATCACGACGCCGCCGTCCGTCCTGCGCTCATGCCGCGCGAGATCGAGGATGTCCTCGGCGGGCAGCTTCCCCGCACCGGCGAACCAGGGAACGACGCCAAGCGCGGCCCAGCCTGTGGCAGCGGCGACGGCACGCTCGCCTTCATCGAACAGAGAAGGATCGCCGCGGAAGCGGTTGACGATAAAGCCCTCGATCCGATCGCGATCGGCCCGCGGCAGCACGGCGCGCGTCCCGACGAGGCTGGCGATGACCCCGCCCCGGTCGATGTCGCCGACGAGAATGACCGGCAGGTCGGCCGCCTCCGCGAAGCCCATATTGGCGATGTCGCCGCCGCGGAGGTTGATCTCGGCCGGGCTGCCGGCGCCTTCGACGAGCACGATATCTGCATCGGCGGCAACGAGCACATAGCTCTCCAGCACCTTCGGCAGCAGTTCCTGCTTGCGGCTGCCGAATTCCCGCGCCCGCATGGTGCCGATGCGACGCCCCTGCACGATGACCTGCGACCCGGTCTCGCTTTCCGGCTTCAGCAGCACAGGATTCATATGCACGCTGGCCGGACGCCGCGCCGCGCGCGCCTGCAGCGCCTGCGCCCGCCCGATCTCGCCGCCATCTTCGGTGACGGCGGCATTGTTCGACATGTTCTGCGGCTTGAACGGCGCGACGCTGAGGCCGCGTCGCACCAGCAGCCGCGCCAGCCCGGCGACGATGGTCGACTTGCCGACATTCGAGCCGGTGCCCTGGAACATCACCGCGAGGGTCATGGGGTGAAGGCCTCGCCGCCCCTCAAAACTCGATGCCCTTCTGCGCCTTCACGCCGGAGCGGAAGGGGTGCTTGATCAGCTCCATCTCGGTGACGAGATCGGCGATCTCGATCAGCCCGTCGGGGGCGTTGCGGCCGGTGATGACGACATGGACATGCGGCGGCTTCTCGGTAGTCAGGAAGTCGAGCACCTCCTGAAGCGGCAGGTAGTCGTAGCGGAGCACGATATTGAGTTCGTCGAGCAGCACGAGATGGTGCTCGCCGGCGCGGATGAGCTCCTTGGCCGCTTCCCAGGCATTGCGGGCAGCGGCGATGTCGCGCTGCCTATCCTGCGTTTCCCAGGTGAAGCCCTCGCCCATCGCATTGATCGAGACGAGGTCGCCGAAGCGCTCCAGCGCAAAGCGCTCGCCGGTCTCCCAGGCGCCCTTGACGAACTGGATCACGGCGACCGGCAGCCCATAGCCGAGGCTGCGGAACACCATGCCGAAGGCCGCGGTCGACTTGCCCTTGCCCTTGCCGGTATGGACGATGATGAGGCCCTTCTCGACCGTTTTGGTCGCGAGGATCTTGTCGCGCACCGCCTTCTTCTTGCGCATCTTCTCGGCATGGCGGGCGTCAGGGTCCAACGCAGCGCCGCTCGCCGTTCCGCCTTCGATCTCGTCCTTGCTCATGCATCCTCCCTGATGGCCGAGCCGGCGCTCGCCGAAAGCTCGGCCAGACGGCGCGCCGTGCTGTTCCTGCGCGGCGACCAGAGGCCGCGCGCGAGGGAATCCTCGAAACGGCGGAGCATCGCCGCGAAAGCGGCGGGGTTCGCCTCGGCGATGAAATCCGCGACGCCCTCATCCGCGAGATAGGCATCGAAAAGCGCGTCGAAATGGTGGTCGCCGACGGCATGCGTCGTCGCGGCGAAACCGGCGAGATAGTCGACCGTCGCCGCCATTTCGGCAGCGCCGCGGAAGCCGTGCCGCATCACGCCGGCGATCCATTTCGGATTGGTGGCCCGGCCGCGCACGACACGGCCGATCTCTTCCGTCAGAGGACGGATGACCGGCTGCTCCGCCAGTGCGTGATCGCCGTGATAGAGGCGCGGCGCAGCGCCCGAAAGATACTCGGCCGCGAGCGCCAGGCCGCCCTGATGCTGGTGATACTCGTCGCTGTCGAGGATGTCGTGCTCGCGATTGTCCTGGTTCTGCACGACGAGATCGATCACGGAAAGCCGCGAGCGCAGCGCATCTGAGGCGTCCGCGCCTTCCTCGCCGCTGCCATAGGCATAGCCGCTGGCACCGAGAAACATCTCCGCGAGTTCGCCGCGGCCATCCCAGGCGCCGAGCGCCATCATGGCCTCGATGCCGGAGCCGTAAGCCCCCGGCGCGGCGCCGAAGATGCGCGCCGAAGCCTCGCCGCTTCTGCGCGCTGCGGCGAGCGGATTGGCGTCGTCGGGCTCGTCACGCGCCGCCACGGCGCGGATCGCGGAATCGATGAGGTCGATCTGCTCCGGAAACGCATCGCGGAAGAGCCCCGAGATGCGCAGCGTGACATCGACGCGCGGGCGCTTGAGATCGGCGAGCGTCAGGACACGAAAGCCGGTGACGCGGCCGGTCCCCGCCTCCCAGACCGGCTCCGCGCCGATCAGGGCCAACACCTCGGCGATGTCGTCGCCGCCGGTGCGCATGTTGGAGGTGCCCCAGACTGTCAGCGCCACCGAGCGCGGCCAGGCGCCCTCGTCCTGGAGATAGCGCATCACCAGCGCCTCGGCCGCCTTGCGGCCGATCCGCCACGCCGCCTCGGTCGGCACGGCGCGGGTATCGACGGTGTAGAAATTGCGCCCCGTCGGCAGGGCGTCCGGCCGTCCGCGCGAGGGCGAGCCCGCCGGACCGGGCGGCACGAAGCGGCCGTCCAGCGCGGCGAGCAGCCCCCTCATCTCGTCGGCGCCCGAGCGATCGAGCGCCGGCACCAGTTCAGTGACGACGAAATCGAGCACCGCACGCGTCGCCGCCCCGGTCTCCTGCGGCAGCGTCCCGGCGAGCGCATCCTCGATGCAGCGCCGCGCCAACGTCTCGAGGCGCTCGGCTGTATCGCTCTCCGTCCGCCAGGGCGCGTCATCGAGCGCCCGAAGGCTCTCCGGCTTCGGCCCGGTCCATGGCGCCGCTCGGTCGGGCAGCAGCGGGTCGAAGCCGGCGAGGCCGAGATCTTCGGCGATCGCCCGGACCAGCGAGGCATCCGCCGGCCGCCCGCCCGTCCGCAGGATGCGGGCGATGGCGGCCAGCGTCTCGATCCGTGCGCTCGCGGCCGGGCTGGTGCCGAGCACATGCAACCCGTCGCGGATCTGCATTTCCTTGATGTCGCAAAGATGCGCGTCGATGGCCCTGAGCGCCTCCCCGGTATCCGCCCCGCCGATCGAAAGATCGCGGTCGATGCCATGCCGGGCGGCGCGGTCGAGGATGTCGCGCTCCAGATCATCGCGCCGGCGCGGATCGGCGCCGAGCGCGAGGTGATACTCGTCGATCAGCGTTTCCAGCTCGGCGAAAGGCCCGTGCGCCTCGGCCCGCGCCAGCGGCGGCATCAGATGGTCGACGATGACCGCCGCGCTGCGCCGCTTCGCCTGGGCGCCCTCGCCCGGATCGTTGACGATGAAGGGATAGACGAGCGGCACCGGGCCCAGCACCGCCTCCGGCCAGCAACCCGCCGAGAGACCGACCGCCTTGCCCGGCAGCCATTCCAGATTCCCGTGCTTGCCGAGTTGCACCACCGCCTGCGCGCGGAAGCACGTCCTGAGCCAAGCGTAGAAGGCGAGGTAGTGATGCGGCGGCGGCAGGTTCGGATCATGGTAGCTGGCCTTCTCGTCGAGGCCATGACCACGGGTCGGCTGCACACCGACGACGAGATTGCCGAAGCGGAGAAGGGCCAGCCTGAAGCCGCCATCGGCCAGGAACGGGTCGGCCTCCGGCGCGCCCCAGCGCTCGGCCAGCTGTTGGCGCAACGCCGCCGGCAGGGCGTCGTGAAAGGCACGATAGTCGGCAAGCGGCAGGAAGGCCGCCTCGCCTCCGCCCTGCTCTCCCCGGCAGCTCCGCTCCGCTGCCGAGAGCAGCGCCATGAGGTCCGCCGCATCTTGAGGAAAGCCGCCGGTATCGTAGCCCTCTTTCGCCAAGGCATCGAGGACCCGCACGCAGCTTTCGCCGGTGTCGAGGCCGACGGCGTTGCCGAAGCGGCCGTCGCGGCCGGGATAGTTGGAGAGGATGATCGCGATCCGCCGCTCGCCTGGCCTCGCCTCGCCAAGGTCGACGAGCGCCGCCGCCTGCGCGGCCACGAAGGAAATGCGCTCGTGGTCGGCGCGGTAAGCGACGATGCGGCTGTCGACGAGTGGATCGGGCGGCAGTTCCTCCTTGAACGAGACCGCCCGCGTCAGGATGCGGCCGTCAACCTCGGGCAGGACGACATTCATGATCATGTCGCGCGGCGAAAGCCCGCGCGCCGATTGCGCCCAGGCCTCCCGGGTGGTGCCGGCGAAGACGACCTGAAGCACTGGCCGTCCCGGCATATCGAAAACGGTCGGCGCCGCGCGGCGGCCGGGGGCCGACAGTGCGAAGGCCGTACCGTTGATCACCACGGATGGCGGCGTGTCGCGCATCGCCTCCGCCAGAAACGCCGCTGCCTCGCCGTTCTTCGGGCTTGTCACATAGATCGCGCGGACAGCGAGCCCTTTCGCCTCCAGCGCGGCGGCAAGGGCATCGACAGGCTCGATCGAGCCGCCCTCGAGCAGGGCGCGATAGAAGACGATCACGGCCAGCGGCCGGCTGCCGATGGTGTCGCTCTCGTGACGGATGCCCGCGACCGGCAGAGGCGCCGCCGGCGACGGCCGCTCGCCATGGCCGACGAGATGACGGAGCAGCGCCAGAGCGCGATCGCTGTTCTCAGGACTGCCCGCGACCGCCGCGTCCCAGAACGCCCGGCAATCGGCCTCGTCGATGGTCGACCATGCGGCGAGACTGTCGTCCCAGCGCGCATCGGCCGGCACGACGATGAGCTTCGGCCCGCCGCCTCGCGCCAGCGCCCGCAAGACGTCGAGCCCGTAGGGCCAGTAGCCCGCGCCGCCGATCAGCCGCAGGACGACCAGCTTCGCTGTGGAAAGCGTCTTCTCGGCATAGAGATCGACCGAATAGGGGTGGCCGAGCCGCATAAAATTGACCAGCCGCAGGCTCGGCCCATCCGGAGCGCGGCGCGCGGCCGCGGCGAAGGCCGCGAGCTCGGAATCGGCCGACGAGATCAGCACGATGTCGCCGGGCGACTGGCCGAGATCGACGGCAGCCGCGCCGTCGTCGATCCGCTCCGTCTCTCCGGCGACGAGATGCATGGCTCAGCCGAGCGCCGCTTCGACGGCCGCGCGGTCGAGCCCGCGTTCGCCGATCACGACCAGCCGCCCGGCCGCGCCGCCGGCCGAAAAATAGGTCTCGACGCGCGGGCCCACTGCCTGGACGATCGCCGGCATCGCCTTGCCGGCAACACTGGCGCGCCCCTTGATGCGCAACACGCCGGGAACGGCCATGGCGCGGGCGACGCGCGCCTGCAGCGCATCCAGCGTCTCGGCCGAAGGCGCAGCCACGACGAAACTGTCGAAATCGTCGTGATCGTGTTCCTCGCCCTCGAGATCGTGGTGGCTCTTGCGCTCGAAGGCGTCGTCCTCCGCCGCGGCGCCGATGCCGAGCAGGATTTCCGGCGCCAGAACGCCGCCTTCCGAGCGCACGCTGCGCGCCGCCGGGCGCGCCTCGCGCCGCACGATGGCCTCCACCTCGGCCAGCGCCGCGGCGCCGACGAGATCGGCCTTGGAGAGCACCACGAGATCGGCGCAGGAGAGCTGGTCCTCGAAGAGTTCCTCGATCGGATCCTCATGATCGAGCGAGGGATCCTCGGCCCGCTGCGCCGCCACCGCCGCCTCGTCATGCGCGAAGCGGCCATCCGCCACCGCCGCGGCATCGACCACCGTCACGACGCCGTCGATGGTCACCCGGTGCCGCACCGAGGGCCAGGTGAAGGCACGCACGAGCGGCTGCGGCAACGCGAGGCCCGAGGTCTCGATGACGATGTGTTCCGGAGCCGGCTCGCGCGCCAGCAGCATTTCCATCGTCGGCAGGAAGTCGTCGGCGACGGTGCAGCAGATGCAGCCATTGGTGAGCTCGACCACCGTATCAGGCCGGCACTCGTCGTCGCCGCAATCGGAGAGAAGCTCGCCATCGAAGCCCATGTCGCCGAATTCATTGACGATGAGTGCGATGCGCCGGCCGTTCGAGCGGGCGATCAGGTTGCGGATCAGCGTCGTCTTCCCGGCGCCGAGGAAGCCGGTGACGATGGTCGCGGGGATGCGTTCGGTCATAGCGTGACCTCCGGTGCGGGCTTGAGGCGAAGCGGCTGTCCGGCCGCGACGAGGATGACGTCGGACACCGCCGAGGCGATTTTCTGGTTGAGGCGGCCCTGCGCGTCGGCGAAGCGCCGTGCGAGCGCATTGATCGGCACGATGCCCGCGCCGACCTCGTTGGTGACGAGGACGATCGGACCCGCCGCCCCGGCGATGGCTGCGGCCAGCGCCGAGGCCTCGGTGTCGGGATCGCGGCCCGCCTCGATGAGGTTGGAGAGCCAGAGCGTCAGGCAGTCGGCGAGCACTACCTGTCCCACGCCGGCGCTGAGCGCCAGCGCATCGGCGAGGTCGAGCGGCTCCTCGATCGTCGTCCAGCCGCGGCCGGCGCGATCGGCGCGATGCGCGGCGACGCGCGCCGCCATCTCGTCGTCCCGCGCCTCGGCCGTCGCGATATAGACGGGCAGGAGGCCGGTGCCGAGCGCCAGACGCTCGGCGAAGCGACTCTTGCCGGATCGCGCGGCGCCGATGACCAGCGCGCTCTTCCGGTGTCCGATCGCCGTCATGGCCGCCGGTCGGCGAGCCGCCCATAGAGCCAGCCCGAGGCGGCGCCGGCGAGCGCCCATAGCAGCGCGCTCGCCACCAGCGACGCTGCGACGAACTCGGCGCCGAGCGCCGCCGGATAGGCGGCCTCCAGAGTCGGCGGCTCGGGCGCACCGATCACATGCGGCAGCACGGCCAGGAGAACGCCGGCGAGCCTCGACCACCAGGCCGGCGACAAGAGGATCAGGCCGAGCCCGATCGCCGACGCCAGGGCCGTGCCGAGCCACCAGATCTGTCGCGACGTGATCTCCGCGGCGGCCGTTCCCGGCAATTCCGGCGAAAGACCGAGCGAGGGCAGAAGGCTCGCCGCGAAGAAACCGGCGACGCCGAAGGCGAGGCCGCGGCTGGCGGTGATCGGGTCGCCCTTCACCGCCATGACGCCGAGCAGCATCGCGGAGACTGCGACGCCCATCAGCAGATTGGCGACAAGCGTATAGGCCGAGCGCTCGAACCCGTCCGCGGGCTCCCAGGCGCCCTCCTCATGGTGATGCTCGGCCGCGCCGGGCGCATGCTCATGCGACGTAGCCGCAACGGCTGGCGTGGTCGCAGCCGGCGCGGCGGCCGCCTCGCCGGCCTGCTCATAGACCTCCCCCCGGAGGATGAGCGGCTCGGTCGTGAAAAACTGGACGGCGGTCAGAACGACGCCCACGAGCAATCCCGCGCCGAAGGCGCTCAAAACGATCGATTTCAGCATGGCGCCCTCGTCAGTGGCAGGGCAGGCCGAAAGCGTGGCGCGTGTCGTGCGTGGCGTTGTGGATGAGGCTCGGCGCCGCGAAGCCCGTCGCGAGGAACAGGCCAAGCCCGAAGGCGAGCGCGAGGCAACCGGCCACGAGCCGGGTTGCGAGCGCCGGCGCAGATGAAGCCGGGCGGGCGGAGGGGGAGAGAATCGATGCAGCCATAGTCAGCTCCTTGGCCGTCCCACCGACGGCCGGGTTCAAGTCACGAGCGCTGGCTGGTCTCCTGGCTTGCGGGTCGATGCTTCCTCGTCGCCTTCCCGGTTTCCCAGTGGCATTGTGCGAGGTCGCTCACCGCTCACAGTTGCGGGGGCAGCTCCGGCATCCGAGCCCCGTCAGGGTCGCTCGTGACCGGATTCCCATTTCATCCCCCAAGGATCTCCAATCCCGCGGGGGAACCAACGCTGTTGCTGACCGTAAGCCGCGCGCCCGTCCGGCGCAAGCGGCGTCGCAGCCGACTATTCGGCCGGCGTCACGGCGCCGCGGCCGCGAAAGCGGGCCCAGCGGCGCGCCAGCCGCACGTCCCATTTGCGGCGGAAGCGGCGGATGCGCGGGAAATCATGCGAGAGGATGATCAGCCCGACGGGCAGCATCCAGATGCCGAGCACGGGCAGAAAGGAGAAAACGCCGCCGGCGACGAAGGCGCCACCGATGCCGATGCGCGTCATCCGGCTCTCGGGGAGCTTGATCGACTTCCTGCCGAAGCGGATCGATGGCATGGCGCTGGCTGAACTTTCTGGCTTGCTTACGGAAAGCGACTGTAGCGGAACGCCCCGACTCCCCGCAAGCACGGCGGCACCCGCGCTTCGGCGAAGGCCCGGCGGAACGGTACGCCACAAGGCTGCTAGATCAGGCTGATGAATTGAATTGGCTGGGGAACCTGGATTCGAACCAAGACTAGCGGAGTCAGAGTCCGCTGTTCTACCATTAAACTATTCCCCACCAGACCGGTTGATTTCGCTCACGAATTTCGCTTGCGCGACAATCAGGCGGCGCCCCGGTCGGCGACGAGGCACCACATAGGCCGTTTGCACGCGGTGGTCAAGCACCCCGGCCGCGTCGGATGTCGCCTGTGGAAAGGCTCGATCGCGGCGGGCGTTCCGTGTCACGGCAGCCGGGGAAGACGGCGCAGGCGCCGCCCCGCGCCGCTCGTTTCCTTGCGCGACGCGGCGGCGCCACGGGGGGGCGGCCTGTGGATCATCCGCCGCGCCGGCAAATTAGGGCTTTGCAAGCGGCGAAGGCCTTTGCTATAGCGACGCCCGCGGCACAAGACGTGCTGTTCCGCGATAGCTCAGTTGGTAGAGCAGGTGACTGTTAATCACCGGGTCGTTGGTTCGAGTCCAACTCGCGGAGCCAGTTTCTTCAAGGGGTTGAGCCGCAAGGTTCAACCCCTTGTTCATTTCGGCGCCCAATCTGGCGGCGATGCGCGCTGACAGCGGATCCGGCCATGCAACCCCAATACCCGCCCGCAGCTTCGCTCGGCGCCCGCTTCTTCAGGCCCATCCTCGCCGGCGCGACCCTTCGCCGGCGCGCGCTCGCATGCCTCGGGGCGATCGTCGGCATCGCCCTTACCGGCCTCGTCGCAGCCCTCGTCACCGGGCATGGCGCTCATCTGCCCTTGATCGTCGCGCCCATCGGCGCCTCGGCCGTGCTTGTCTTCGCGGTGCCGGCAAGCCCCCTCGCCCAGCCCTGGCCCGTCATCGGCGGCAATACGCTCTCCGCCTTGGTCGGCATCGCCGTCGCCCGCCTTGTCCATGACCCTGTGCTCGCCACGGGCCTCGCGGTCGGGCTCGCGATCGCCGTCATGTCGCTGACGCGCTCGCTGCATCCGCCGGGCGGCGCCGCCGCGCTGACCGCGGTGATCGGCGGGCCTGCGGTCGCCTCGGCCGGGTTCCTTTTCGCCTTCCTGCCGATCGCGCTCGATTCGCTGCTTCTGGTCGCGCTCGCCTGGTGCTTCCACAGGCTGCTGCGGCAGAGCTATCCGCATGTGCCCGCCCCGGCCCCGGCCAACACGCATGGCACGGCCGATCCGCCGCCTGCGCTCCGCGCCGGCTTTCGCGAGGCCGATATCGACGCCGCCCTGGCCGATATGGGCGAGGCTTTCGATATCGACCGTGCCGATCTCGACCGGCTGCTAAGGCGCGTCGAGGAGCAGGCGCTGACGCGGCGCAGCGGGCGGCTCACCTGCGCCGACATCATGTCGAAGGATGTCATCACGGTTGCGCCGGGCGCGACGGCCGAGACGGCCCGCGCCCTTCTGCTCGACCACGACATCCGTCTTCTTCCGGTCATCGGCGATGACGGGCGGCTGGCGGGAACCGTCGGCCTCCGCGAACTCGCGCGGCGTCCGGGCCTGGTCCGTGACGCGATGATTCCCGCACAGACCGCCGCGCCCGACGCGCCGGCGCTCGGCCTCGTCGAGCGCCTCTCCGACGGCCGCAGCCATGCGGTCGTGATCGTCGGGGCGGATGGCGGGGTCGAAGGCCTCGTCACGCAGACGGACCTCCTCGCGGCGCTGGCGCGGATCGCCTGAGCCTCAGGGGCTCAGGCGCGGCGGCAGCCACAGCTTGGGCATCCGGCAGGCGACCGTATAGGCTGGGTCGAACACATTGCCGATATCGTAGCGGACGACCTGGCCCATGAGATGGCTGGCGGCGGCGCTGGAGAGCCCGTAGTCGGCCATCAGCCAGTTCAGCATGTCGGTCGTCGCATGCTGCAGCGCCTGTTCCAGCGGACGGGCATTGCCGATCGAGAAGATCGCCTCGGCCGTCTCGCCGCGCGGCCAGACGAGATGCCTGTTCTTGACGACACTGAGGCGCACCTCGATCTCGAACGTCGTCTCGATGCCCGTGCCGACGATCTCGCCGTCGCCCTGCACGGCATGGCCGTCACCGAGGCTGAACAGCGCGCCGGGCACGGCAACCGGGAACCAGACGGTCGCCCCTGGCCCCAGCCGGCGATAGTCCATATTGCCGCCATTCTCCGCGCTGGTCGCATTGGAGAAGGCCTGGCCGAGCGCCGGCGCGACGCCGAAGCAGCCGATCATGGGCTGAAGCGGCAGCACCATATGCTCGAGGCCGGCAGGCGGCTTTTCAAGCTGCGCAGTGAGATTCTGGCGGTCGATCAGCCAGGTCACGATCTCGCGCGGCGGCAGCGCCGCGACCGCGGCGGGATCGACGACATTCGGCGCGAGGCCGGTGGCGGTCCAGCCGGTCCCACGCGTCGGCGTCATGCGCAGGATCTCGACGGCGAGCGCGTCACCGGGCTCGGCGCCCTCGACGAAGATCGGGGCATTGACCGGGTTGGGCGGCCCCGAGCGGCGGATGCCGTCACGGTCGACGCCGATCGCATCGAGCGTCTCGATGATCACCGTGTCGCCATCGGCGCAGCGGAATTCCGGCGCATGCGATCCGAGCGTGTTCTGCCAGCGCGTGGGCTGGAATCGGTGAACGGTCATGGGTTTCCGTCGTCAGCATGAAGGCCGGCCATGAAGAGGCCCGGCAGGATGGCGAAGAGTATGACGGATCGCGCCGCGCAAGGTAGGGGCCGGCGGCCCGAAATCGCTGGCGCCGCCCAGACGGCCGGCGGGCAGCTCGGGAGAGCTGGGGAGCGGCGGGAGAAAGTGCTTGTTTCAAAAAGACCGCTCGGCTAGACCCGGCGACGGAGAGGTGGCCGAGTGGCCGAAGGCGCTCCCCTGCTAAGGGAGTAGACGGCTTAAAACCGTCTCGAGGGTTCGA
>Ga0209930_1003042_pt1 | contig 17657 bp, 18 predicted proteins | sample ThiBiot_500_biof_2_FD_183948 | JGI IMG/M metagenome (GOLD analysis project Ga0209930, IMG submission 183948) | Wastewater bioreactor microbial communities from Cape Town, South Africa - Thiocy_cont_500_biof (SPAdes) | ecosystem: Engineered > Bioreactor > Thiocyanate-remediating >... | reverse complement strand
GCCGCCACAGCAGCTGGCTGCTGGACCGGACGCGGAACCGTGGGTCGCGTGGGCATCTTGGTCGGAACCGCGGGATTGTCCTTGCCTACTGGCACTGGCGGTGGCTTGGCGGGCATCGGCTTGGGAGGTCGAGCTGAGGAATCACACACATCGACTGCAGTTAGAATCTCCGATGGTGGAGGTGGAGAGGGAGTGCGAGGTGAGGTTGCTTGCATCGATGGTGATAGTGACGGTGCCGACGGCGATAGTGTGTTAGAGGTGGTGGTGGTGGTAGAGGTGGGGGTACTACAGTCACCACGAAGGAATGATCTACGCGCTGCACTAAATGATACTGGAGTGGTGATAATGGATGGTGATGGTGATGATGGTGATGCTTCTGCGAGCGATTGTGATGAGGCTGCTGCCGGTGCCTTCGACTCCACTGCGACTGCTCGAGGTGATAGTGCCATTGCTTGTGCGATTGGCTTCTCATCGTGGGATGTGTCAGTACCCGGTCGAGGTGCGGTTGCAGGTGCAGGTGCAGGTGCTCCACGCAACGGTTGCTTGTGTGGTGGCTCCTCGGTGCCATACGATGTGGCTTCCTCATCGATTGTGCTCGTGGGTGTGGTCGTGGTGATGCCTTCTTCGGTGCCAATCGCCTCGTGTGTGCTGGTTCCATCGTCCGCGCTCGACTCGTGCTGCTCCTCATCCATCGCTTCGTAGTATTCAGTGCCGTCGGCATCGCGCGGCGTCGTGATGCTGGTGTGCGTATGGTCCGTGGCGCACGAGTCGTCGGTATCGCGCGGCGACAGCCATTGATCGTCTCCATCGCGCGGCGACACGAACTGATCGTGCCCATCGCGCGGCGACAGCAGTTGATCCTCGTCGATATCGCGAGGCGACATGAGCTGTTGATCGTCGATATCGCGAGGCGACATGAGCTGCTCGTCGTCGTACGGATCGTCGTCTTGATGGTCGCCAGACGCGATCAGCTCGGTATCGTTGTAAACTCCCTCGCCTTCGGCCTTGTCGTCCTCGGCATACGCGGCGGCGGCGTACTCGTTGGCTTCGTCGTTGTAGGCGCTCACCTCGGCGTCTGCCTCAAAGTCCTCGAGGCTGTGATCGGCGAGCGTCGAGCCCATCAACGAGTCGGTCGGCAACGTTGCATCGTTGCTCGACGCGAACGACGAGGCGTCCATGCTGTCGGAGCGCAGGAACGGCGAGTTGGTCGGCAGCAGCGCGGACTTCTCACGAGGCCTGGGCGCCGGCCGCTGCGACGTCGGCGGCTGTCGCAGGATCGGAGCCGGCTTCGCGGGAGGCGGCGGGCCAGCCGAGGCGGCGCCCGCGGTGCCACCGGCCGGTACGGCCGGCAGCGCCTTGGGAGGATGGGTCTTGGTGCCAGGCGGCACCGAGGGCAGCGACTTGTTCGGCGGCTGCGGCATGTTGGCGGCGATGATGGGTCGCGGCGGCCGCACCGACTTGCGACTGCCGGCAGGCGAGCCCGACGCCGCGGAGGTGGTGGTGGCGGTGGCGGCACCGAGTGCCACCGGTGGCGCGTTGGCGGTGCCCTTGTGGTAGCCCTCTTGGAACTCGAGACACTTGAGTATGATGGCCGAGTGCTCCTGCTGCTTGATGTCGTCCTTGGTGATGCCGTTAGAGTTGATCTGTGCCTCCCACTCGGGCGACAGGCCGTAGAACCCGAGGTCGGGATCGTAGCCCATGGCTTTCTTGACTCGTATCGGACCGCTAACGGTGGCCTTGGGCGGCGGCGATACCGAGCTACTACCGCCACCGCCGCCCTTGGTCGCCAAGGCTCGAAGCTTGGCGAACGCCATGCCGTGTCCCAATCGCTCGAATGCGACTCACAGAATCACCACCAACTACGCTGTAGCGCGCGCGTATCTCTGTCTCGCTGTACACACACGTGCACACACTCACTCACACGAGTATCTTCAAGGCGATATCGAGGGATCACATACACGCACGCTCACACATATGAGCGAGTGAGCGAGTTCGATCGATCGATGTGCCAATCGTGTCAACGACTCACAACATACAACCAATCTCTCTCCCCCCTCGACCACCAATCACCCCGCACACACACGCACGCACACACCTACACGTACACACACACAAACGAGATTGACAACAAGTGGTCGAGGTCGCGCGGTTGGAGGTAGTGAAGCAGCACCTCGCTATCCAACCACGGAGTCTGGGAGAGTGCGAGAGAGAGAGTAGTGAAGAGCAGAGAGCGAGCAACAGACTGAACCACCACTGTCGACCTCGACCCCCAACCTCACCGCAACCCTTCTGAATAGGCAGCACTGACTAAGTAACCCCCCACGCCGAACACACCTCCTCATCGCTGCGAAAAATTACCCCCGGTACCCCCCTTCGAGATTGGAGCCATTCAGGTACGACGGAGGAGCAAGCGGGCCGGGGGAGGCGCGTCTGCCATCACGGGTCCGGCGTGTCGCTGTGGGTTGGAGGTCCTGGCACCGAGCGGGCGCGAAAGGTTCGTAGCGTGCGCATCACAGCTGGACGTGTGTATTGATGGTATACTCGCCCGACCGTCGTCGTCGTTGTCGTTATTGTGTCCGTCAATAGATAGAGACCGTTAAATATACATGTGTGCTGGGTTGGTCTGGACTCTGGAGTAGCACCTGCCAAGAAGCACCACAGCAACCACTAGAACAGCACTTGCTCCTCTCCGTACGTGGCGATACACTACAATCACGCGATCGATCGGTGATTCTTGGTCATAAGAACGAAGAACAAGGCGTGTGGCACAAATGGCGTACGTGATCGACGTGTGCTAACAGCCGAGTGGCCTTCTTGTTCATGCCTTTGATGAAGTTGTCGACAAGGAAGTGCGCCTTGGGTGCGGTCTGTTCACGATAGCGAGGCGGCTGATGAGTGCACACCACTTGAAGACTCGAGCATGCCACGTACCGGCAGCTTGGTGATGTTGCCGACAGGGAACGGATAGTAGTAGCCTGAGCGTGTGGTGGGTGTCAGGCATCGAAGAGCGAGGCAGCTCAAATGTGCTGCTGGCGTACCCAAGTTAAATACAGGATACAGCGGGTCGTCAGCCATGTGTTGTACCAATCGCTGACCCAGCCACTCACGGCGACCTGTGTTGATGAGATGAGCGGCCATTGTCGATTCTTGTACTGTACAGACGTGGAAGCATCTTGCGTACTCTTGTGTTCGTTCCAAGCTCGTAGTTTCTGGATCGTGGAGTTCGAGAAGCGGCAGATCTTGGTACAATTCATTGGACCCGAGGTGTTGATTCGAGACTGGTCGGCGGAGCGATCATTGTCGCCATCGAGTCGATTGAGCAGCACGGCCGTGTCGTTGTTTGATGTGCCATTGATATTGACGGCCCCACCAACATCGTCGTCTCGAGGTTCATACCAGCGTAGTGGCCCACAGAGTATCTCGGCACACACGGGACCTGCTCATGCTCGCGTCACTGTCAATCGATGATGTTGCGAGGCGAGCGACGTACGAGTCTCGGGCCCATGCAACCAAGCCAATCCACTATCCCACAGCAGTAGTCGCTTGCCAGCACCAGACTTCCAATTCTGCGAGCGCTTTCGATCGTGATCTATTGGATTGACGTGAGTCGTCATCATCATCGTCATCATCGAGAGGTGAGGCGGCATCACACGTGAGGCGGCATCACACGTACCGTCGCTCAAGTAGTCGAACACCAGCGTGTCACTGATCTCTCGCAGAGTCTTCCATCGAGATGCCTTGGTCGTCGACGGGAATGGCGCTTGTTGCAGCAGTACCTACTCGAGTGCACAAGCGATATGAAGAATGAGATCACTGCGAGGCTACCGTGTTGGATCGCTCCCGGTACTTGCCTTGCCGTAGGAACTCAGCGCAGGCAGATAGCGCTCGAGCTCTCCCATCCAGGGCAGCACAGCGACACTGACATTGTACGTGTTGGCGTTGCGCCTTCGTCTGCCAACGTCCGTGTCGTTGAATTGATAGAACTCATGGTTCGTGAGCACGCGGCCAGTGACCGGCGGCTTCCTGTTGAGGCCCAGCACTCGGTCCAAGTGATAGGCTGCCACTTCGGCCCAACCTGTTCGCGCAGCCAACACATCACTGGGAGCTCTCCCTCGATTCGTTGATTGCTGGCGTACCTTGCGCGAATCGAACATCGACCAGACCAGCCCGCTTGCCACTTCGAATAGTGATATTGATTCTATCAACGATCGATCATAGCTTGAGTATGATTGAGAGATATCTCTCTTTCTCGTGATTGCCCGAGCGTGAGAGAGATCTCAATATACCGATAAAAGTCGATGGTCTGCAGATAGATACGCTGCTCGAGCAGCTCCTCTTCGAGCGCAGGCTTCAATACAACTTGGTGGCCACTCTCGAGCAATGCCACATACTTGGGCGAGAATCCACGGTCCAACCACCGAGCACCAATGATCTTGGAGTCCCGCATGACGCCCAGCCACTCGCGGTCGGTCTCGAGCACCATGTCGTCGTCATCGCCCAAGCGAGTCAAGGCACGGTATGGCGGCAGAGCCCTGGCACCACGTGCCATGGCATCGACAGCCGTCTTGACCTCGGGCACCATTTTGCGCAGTGGATAGGGATCGGTATCGAGCTCCACGAGGTCGGGGAGATCGAGCTCGGCCGACTGGAGCCGCAGCCACAGGATGGCGCTGCTCGACATGGCGAGCACCACCAACACGGCCACCATCAAGCCCCATCGATTCATCCATGCATGAGTCCACCGACGTCGCATAGCGGTGCTCCCATTACTACCGATCATTCGTTTCATCGTCAATACGCCAAGAGCGTGCTCTCCATCGCGCCACCAAAGCAATGACGATGATGGTTCGTGAGAGGGAGGGAGTTACTGTTCTTTGATGCGCACACGATTAAGAACAGTGACACCATCACGTCCTCACTCTCGTGATGGCCTCGTCGAGCATGGCAGCAGCTGGCGAGCACTCGAGCCATGTGCCAGAGGTACCACAAGAACCTCAACTGCAGGATCAACAACAACAACAACAGCCGCAGCATCACGTGGATGTCGGTGCCCCGACGCTATCGCTTCGTGCCAAGCGACGGCTCCGCAAGCAACAGGAGCGAGCCGATAGCAAACGACAGAAGACCGCCACGATCTCACCACCGACAACAAGAGCTACGATACCCGCTGAAGTGGCTCAAATCACGAGTGAAAGTGCCGCGGTGCAGCCAGATATCGCTGTATCGTGCAGTGTATGCGAGTGGAGCCTCATCGAAGCAGCGACCGACGATCGAGTGCCATCGATCTCGATCATCATTCCAGTGCACAATGCCGAGCCATGGCTCGATGAATGTCTACACTCGATTGCCACACAACGCCACCGAGGTCGAGTGCAAGTGTCTCTGTACAATGATCGCAGCACTGTATGTTGCATGTCAAGGACGATGTCACTCGGGACTGGTCGGTTGATTCTCTCGCGCAATGTAGGATCGCTCGGAGCTCGTGATCGAGCGTTGGCGTCGGGCGTTCGAGGAGCATTCGATCTCGGTCGTGTATCGTTCGAATGACGGATCGAACGGACGAGGATGTGGCTTTGCTAAGAACCGTGCGATTGAGCAGAGGTTCGTGTGGCCACCGCAAGTCGCGCGCCAGCAGCATCTGATTGATGCGTGTGGCTCGATGCAGCTCGGGCGAGTATCTGTGCTTCCTCGATGCCGACGATGTAATGAAGCCGGATCGGCTCTCCCAACAAGTACGCACACAGGGAACGAGAGTTATCTCATGCGCGCGAGCATTGGTTGATTGAATCGATTGTGTCAAGCTCGCTCTTGCTCGAACGATCGAGGAGCCGTGCATCATTGGATGCCACTTTGAACGAACACCCGAAGGCGCGACGCCGCGATACACGGAATGGCACAACTCGCTGACGCCCGAACAGCGCGTATGGCAGCAGTTCCGTGAGGTGACAGTTGCTCAGCCGACGTGGTTCATGTCGCGAGCGACCTTTGAGCGAGTCGGAGGTACTGCCATGCCCACACGAACACGAGTCAAGACAGCCTCGTACGTGACTGACCTCTCGCTGTCATGATTGAGAAGCGTACGATGAGCGGTTCCCGAACTGCCCTGAGGACATGATCTTCTATCATCAGCACTTGGCGCTTGGCGGCAAACTCGCCGTCGTGCCGGAGGCGCTGCTGCTCTACCGGCATCACCCGAGTGCCACCAGCAAGGCGATCTCTCGTGGCCGGCTGATGGAGGAGAAGGCGCAGCACTTTGAGCGCCAGATACTCGAGCATCTCCCGGCCGATGCACGAATCACGATCTGGAACGCTGGCAAGGATGGCCGCAAGTTCTTTATGTGCCTCTCGCGTGAGGCTCGAGCGAGTCGAGTGCATGGCTTCTGCGACGTCGACCCGAGCAAGATCGGCACGCCATACTACGACCATGACAACCGACTCTCGCTGCCAGTGGTGCACTTTCGTGAGGCCCGCCTACCAGTCGCGATATGGTGCGAAGACTCGAGTCAGCATGGTAGTGGTTGCTCGATGTTGACTGGAGTTTTTCGTCATGATTGGGTAGCGTTGGATTGGATCGCAGTAGTACCGGAGAGTTCGATGCGAATCTGGCATCGATGAACTGGCAAGAGGGTCGAGATTATTGGCACTTGTGCTGATCGAGAGCAATGCAAGCGAGAGAGAATTGAAGCTGGAGTGTCATACTCGATCGAGATCTGTATTAGACACGAACGCATAGACTACAGTGACTGACTGGTACAGATGAAACCGAGGACGATCCAGTGGAGCTATCGAGTGACTAACAATCTGAGCAACTAGTAAGGAGGAGTATTGTACATGCAACAATGGCAACAACGGCAACCAAGTTGCTGTTGAGTTGAGACTTGTCTAATGAGGCTGAGGGTGTGGAGCCGATCGTGGAGTATGGCGTGGCGATCTCACAGTGTACAACACGATGAAACTCCAACGCATACAAGAGAGTGGCGCTCGCGAGAGAGAGAGAGACGACATGAGAGGGAGAGATGGCTCACTCGTTCGATGGTTCGACAGGAGCCTCAGGCTCGATTGTCTCGACGGGCTGCGATGGCTCCTCGGGCTGCTGCTGCTGCTGCTCGGCAGCCAAGGCCGGCTCGCAGACGGACGACGAGGAGTTGGGCGATGGCAGTACGACAAAGTTGATCTGCGCCATGCGCTCGGGGAAGAGCAGGTCGGCGTGGTTCATGATGGTCTCGACGAGCGTGTTGACGACCGTGATGTTGGCCGAGCTGAAGAACGGATCGCTGCTGTAGAGCAGGTTGGGCGCAATGACCGTGGCCAGGTTGCAGGTGGTCATCTTGTTGACGTGCGCGTTGAGCGAGAGCGCCTTGGCGAGCACCAGGATCTCGCGCAGCACGTTGCGGTTGTGCTCGGGCAGTCCAGCGATCGCCTCACGCAACACGGGCACGATCGGGCTCTCGTCCGACGCGTGCTCCTCCTGCTCCTGCTGGGCTTCGGACGAGACGACGTTGGTGAGCGATCCGACTGAGTCGGCGATCGCGAGCCACTTGTCAGCCGGACACAAGAGCGGCGCCGGCAGCTCACGCAGCCACTTCTTGACGATGCAGGCAATGACGTTGGCATCGCGTTGCGCGAGGATCTCGGCCTTGCCGCTGTCAGTGCTCGAGTCGATGGCGCTCGCGACCTGGTTGATGACGGCGTGCGCGGCCGAGAGACGGAACAAGCCGACCGAATGGAGGTAGCGCTCGCGAATGAGCTCCGAGGCGTAGTGCAGCACGGCCGGCACCTCGAGGCTCGCGAGCTCGGGGTCGAGCAAGTGCTCGGCCGCCGCGGCGACCTCGTACGGCTCGGCGTCGGGCGCGAGACCATGCGCAAAGGCTTGCTGTCGTTGCATGACGACATGGAGCGGCTGGCCAAAGAGATGGCGCGGTCCGACGAGAGTAGCTGACGAGGCCGACGCAGCATCATCGACGAGGTCGAGGTCATCGCCCGCTCGGCGGCGCAATGAATCGCTGATGTTGCGGATATCGTCCATGAGCTTGTTGCGCTTGATGCGCACCGAGCCACTCACTTCCTTGAGTGCGTTCAAGGTTCGAGGAGTCTAGAGAGAGAGAGCGAGAGCCAAATTCATTCCATTAGCACGAGCAAGCGAGAGAGAGAGAGTGAGCGATAGCGTACGAGGAGCTGAGACAAGTCGGTGTTGCTCACATTGTTGGCGACCGAACGAAGACTCAACGTGATGGACGACGTGCGAGACACGAGAGATGCGGCTGAGGCGGTTGCGACGCCACGCAGCGACGCCATGCGGTCCGAGGCCGACGGCGTCTCGGGAGCGGGTTGCTGCTCGTCGCGCGAACCACGTGCGCGGCTACGAGTTCGAGAGGCGATGCTTCCTGCATTCGAGGTCGGAGTGCTGCTCTCTTGCAACTATCGCCACCATCATGACCAGCAACAGCAACGACACCCAGCCAACGGTTAGATCAGAGTGAGAGATAGCGAGCAACCCCACGCTCGACCTTGATGATGGCGGCGCCTGTGGACATACCGTGGAAAAGTCCATGGCGCTGGGGGTCTTGCGGAACTGACGAGCTTGTACTGGCGTGTTGCGCTTGGGGATACCAGCACGAGCCGATGGCTTGAAGGACTGCTTCGAGGGACTGGCGGTCTGCTGCTCGTCGTTGGCGAGCGAGCGAGTGAGCGGCGACGCGGCCGGGCTCGAAACCGGCGCTGAGAGCTTGCTGGGCGACATGAACGACGCGGCCGACGCGCGCTGCATCTGCTCGTTCTCTTGTTGCGCCATGGCCTCGAGCTCGGCGTGAAGCTCAGCGGCCGTCATGTTGCTGATGTCGCAATGTTCACCACGCGGCGTTTGCTTCTTGGCGGGTGAGTCTGATTCCATCAAGCAAGCCAGTCAACGTTAGCGAGAGTTTGTGCGCAATGGCGCAGGAGGACTGAGCGTCTGGTTGTTGATCATGGTGGTCGTGGTCGCCGTCGTCGTCACGTACTGCGAAGAGTGCACAGGGTGCTAAGCGAGTGGCGCGCACGCTTGGAGAACTCGCCCACGGCCGACTCGGCACCGAGCGCCCAGCGACCTCGTTTCTTGGCGTTCTTGGCGCTCTTGGGCGTCTGCGGCCCAGCATTCGCCGTTGGCGAAGCACTTGCGTCGATGACATCCATCCCTAGCAGTGAGAGGAGAGCTGGATGAGGCAGCGGGAAGAGGATGAGGATGATGATGATGAAGACGATGATGAAGGAGTGAGCCGCAATCAACCGCACGGACGCGCGCGCAACGGTTGGACAAAAGCGCGGGAAAGCATCGAGCAGTCGCAGGCTCGCGCGCACCCTTTGCTCCGGGGTATGGCGAAGCGGCGTTTCTAACTCCCCACTCCGGCAGCACGCCGTCGCCGTGGGTGTGCGAATCAAGCGTTGTATTGTACACGAAAGAGGCAGACAAGAGGCAGACAAGAAGAAGAGGAAGAGAGGAGGAGTAGAGAAGGAGGAGTCAGAAGGAGCGGGTAAGACTTCCACGGACAACAGGAGGGAGGAGGAAGCGCGACAGCAGGAGCCACTGCCTGCTTCGGGCGCACAGGCAATATCACCAAGAAGCGTAGCGACACCTCCGCTCCGATGCATCGATCGATCGGTCGATCGATCGATGCATCGGAGGAACCAACGCGGTGCATTGCATTGGTGTGTGTGTGCACTCGCCATCTCCTGGCCGCGCTCGGCGACCGTGGTGGCGAGCTCAGTCGTCGCCCTCATCGTCCGAGATGTTGGTCGCAGAGGCCTCGGAGATCTCATCGTTCGAGTGCGTGGGATTCGACTCGGCCTCGGTACCGGCCTCGGTCGCATCCTCGGCGTACGCCTTGTTCTCGAGAATGGACGCATGCGTGAAGCCGGCCGCTGTGTACCACCAGTTACGAGCATGGCGGCGTTCGATGACGATGATGATACAGAGCGCGGTTAGTGATTCGAATCGCTTGGCGAACGGGTACTCGAGAGATATCTCTCCCATCACCACGAGCACAGCCACACGTGTTCTCGACTCGACGACGATCGCTGGATGGTGAAGAGGCCGATATGGCTGCCGTACCTGCCAATTGAGCCTTGTGTTGTTGCCATAGGTCGCTTTGTAGGTACTTTGCGAACGTATCGTGTTCTATGAGTTTGAAGATGATATTTGCCGACTCGGCAAAGGTATCCATCGAGTATGGTGGCTCCTTTGCTTTCTGGAGGGTGCCGAGAAGCGTGGTTGGTAGCTGAGGACCACACACACACACACAGACATATTTATGTGCGGGTGGGTGGGTGGCTGAGGAAGTACCTCGATAGTACGCTCGCGCAACGTGTAGTCAATGTTGACCTCGCGCACCGATCCAGGTTCGAGATATCGCGTGAGAATATGTGAAACCAGCTGTACGATGTCTGGATCATCGGTCGTCGGACAGCCGCTCTTCGACACGATAGTAGAGACCTGTGTATGCACGAATGCGTGTGAGTTTCACGGATGATATTTAGGTTCGCTGTATAAATTGACGGCTCCCACTCAAGTTGTAGTGGTAGTAGCAGTGGTGATATCTAGTTGCGCGCAACGCGTTCCAGCTCACACACTATCGATCGATTCATCTCATGGTCTCGGGAGTCCAACGTACTCGCTGCGCATAGTTGGATATCTCGACAAAGAACTCGAGGTTCTCGTCGCAATAATTTAGTTTGCAGAACTCATCGAAGAGCACGCGACGAGGCTCCTGGTCGAGCGTCGCTTTCAATAATATCTGTGGCGGAATACCCTCAGCTCTACGAAACACAACACATCGGGCCGTGAGTAAATGAGTAAATGGATGCATCGATCGAGAAGCCCACCAGCAGTGGATCATGTACTCTTTGATTTGTTCGCGGTGTTCGTGTTTGTGTCTGCGCGAGAAGATCGAGCGCTTCTTGGACGACGACGACGACTCCTTCTTGCTGTCCTTCAAGGTGCTCGACGAGCGAGACCGTGTTTTCGAATCGACGCGAACCGTTCGTTCGACGCGAGGTTGAATGATGGGCGTCAAGTGTGCCGCCGCCACGAGACCGGCCTCTTGCTGTGTGGTGGATGGCGGGCGTCAGCGACGAGGTCTCTCGTGTGTGTGAGCGGGCGCAGCGTACCTGAGACTTGCGGATCTTTGCGACTGCCTCGAGCCGCATGTTGGGCGGCATACGTGCGAGTTGCCGCTTCTGTTGTTCAGTGAGCTTGACGCCCTGTAGGGCCTTCTCTATCGCGCTCGCCATGTCCCGCGCACGAGCTGTCGCTCTCGATATCGCAGGGAGAGCAAAGAGACACACGCTGGAATGACTCGTGTGCCTGGACCACGAAGGCCACGAGGTGTGCGCACGAGGTGGGACGAGACAAAGATCCACAGAGGCGCACACACGTACGCTCTGAGCTGGTACGCACACACGCACGCAAGAGATGGATGGATGTGATAGATGGATGGATGTGATGGTCCAAGAGGCAGCGCGCGCGAGAGACGGAGAGCAATGAAATAAATGCGATTTTGATTTTCAACCGAAGGTACGGTGAGCTCTACCATGGCTGGAAAGCAAAAAACAATCATCCGCCGCCGCTGAATGAATGAATGTACTCTTTCGGCGCTCCCTCTCCCGACATTCGATCGCACTCACGCGCGGCGGTGATGAGTACACCAGACCCCAGGATCGCACTGGTGATCAACCCCGAGCCGCTCGGGCAGTCTTCCGAGTTTCGGATCAAGGGCCTCGCATTCGATGGCGCCAAGCGCGATTGCTTGTTCGTTGTGGACTCGCTCGCCGGCTGCGTTCGTGTGTACTCGCTCACCGAGCCGCCACGCGTGCTCGACTCGATCCCCTGCGCCGAACCATCGAGCGTCACGCTCGATCACGAGCGCCAGAGACTGCTTGTCACGAGCTCCTCTCGCTGCGCTGTCGCAGTGTACTCGCTGGTCGAGCGCGCGTTCTTGTTCGAGTTCTCCACAGGAATGGCTCGGTTTGCCGATCCGCGCCAGACGGCGCTTGATCACACGCACGATCGCATCATCGTCGCAGACACGAGCAATCACCGTCTGCAAGTCCGCAACGCCAGCGATGGCTCGTTCTTGTTCTCTGTCGGCAAGCACGGCTACCGATCGGGCCACTTCTCCGAGCCTGCCGGAGTGGCGATCGATCATGATCGACATCGAATCATCGTCACTGACTCGAACAATCATCGAGTGCAAGTATTGTCGTCGATCGATGGCTCGTTCTTGTTCGAGTTCGGCTCCAAAGGCAATCAACCATGCCAGCTCAAGCATCCTCAAGCAACATGCGTCGACAATCAAGGTCGAATCATCGTCGCTGACTTTTTCAACCATCGATTGCAATCATTCACTCACGAAGGCCATCACATCTCATCCTTCGATTGTGGCGGTGCTGCGCCGTTCGGTGTTGCATTCGACGAGCATCGAGGTCTCATCGCCTTCTCGACAGGTCATCGAGTGCATGTGATTGGAGCCAATCAATGGCTTGCCGACACGTTCACATGGCGCGTGGATCGTCATCGATATGCACCATCATGGATGAAGCAAGCAGTGTCGACGATGACGATGATTCGATCGCTGGTCGATGAGTGCTCGGCGATGCCGATGATTCCGAACGAGCTGTTGTTCGAGATCTTCTCGTTCCTTTGATGATTGATGCCGATGATTGAATGATTCTATCGATATCATTTATTGGCCATCTCGAACGATTCAAAGATATCGTCTCACAAAGGAGCATCACATATCTTGCACGTTTATCAACTCTCTCTCTCTCTCTCTCTCTCTCTCTCTCTATTTCTGATGAAATGAATGCCAATCTCAATCAGAACCTTCATCACCAAGAAGAAGAGGCTCGTGTGAGTGAGGGAGTGGTTGGTTGAGGGAGGGAGGTGCTGTTCTTTGATCCTTCATCGATTGGTTCTTGTTGCTTCTTGTTGCTCGTTGCTTGCTTGCTTGGTGTCTCTCTCGTGTCTTGTGTCTCGTGTGAGAGAGCCTCATATCTTCATCTCTTTGGCTTGAGCAGTTTGGAGCATCTCTTTGTCGTTTTGTGAGAGAGAGATTGAAGTGGAAGAGATGGGACGTGGTTGTCTTGATCGTGATGCTCGAATCAAGCTCTCGATCGGCACCTTGCAAGAAGGCGATGCTGATGGCCTGCTCTACTTCCCGTCAGGCTTGGTGTTCGACCATCATCGAGGCCTCTTGCTCGTCGTCGATTGCTGGAATCATCGAATGCAAGTCTTCTCGTGTGATGATGATGATGGCTCGTTCGTGTCCAAGTTCGGCAAGTATGGCAGCCAACCAGGCCAGTTCTTTCATCCATATGGCATTGCGGTCGATCACGATCATGATCGCATCCTCATCACGGATCGAGCCAATCATCGAGTACAATCATGGTCATTGAGCGAGCAATCGTTCTTGTCGTGCATCGGCCATCGTGGATCAGGAGGTTTCGAGCTCCACTATCCTCACGGCATTGCGATCGACAAGCATCATCATCGCATCGTCGTCGTCGACTCTTACAACCATCGATTGGTGTTCTTGTCCTCGATCGATCTCTCGTTCTTGTTCGAGATCGGAGGCAAGCAAGGATCTCGACCTGGCGAGTTCGATCAACCGCAAAGCGTTGCGATCGACGATGATCGACATCGAATCATCGTCTCTGATACCAGCAATCATCGAGTGCAAGTATTGTCGTCGATCGATGGCTCGTTCTTGTTCGAGTTCGGCTCCAAGGGCGATCAACCATGCCAGCTCAACTATCCTCGAGGAGTATGCATCGCCAATCAAGGTCGAATCATCGTCGCCGACACCAACAACCATCGATTGCAATCGTTCACTCACGAAGGCCATCACATCTCATCCTTCGATTGTGGCGGTGCTGCGCCATTCGGAGTTGCATTCGACGAGCATCGAGGTCTCATCGCCTTCACGGCAGGTCATCGAGTGCATGTGATTGGAGCCAATCAATGGCTTGCCGACACCAAGTTCGTTTGGCGACCAGATCGTCATCGATATGCACCATCATGGATGAAGCAAGCAGTGTCGACGATGACGATGATTCGATCGCTGGTCGATGAGTGCTCGGCGATGTCGATGATTCCGAACGAGCTGTTGTTCGAGATCTTCTCGTTCCTTTGATGATTGATGCCGATGATTGAATGATTCTATCGATATCATTTATTGGCCATCTCGAACGATTCAAAGATATCGTCTCACAAAGGAGCATCACATATCTTGCACGTTTATCAACTCTCTCTCTCTCTCTCTCTCTCTCTCTCTCTTTCTGATGAAACGAATGCCAATCTCAATCAGAACCCTCATCATCAAGAAGGAGAGGCTCGTGTGAGTGAGGGAGTGGTTGGTGAGGGAGGGACGAGGTGCTGTTCTTTGATCCTTCATCGATTGGTTCTTGTTGCTTCTTGTTGCTCGTTGCTTGCTTGCTTGGTGTCTCTCGTGTCTCGTGTCTCGTGTGTGAGAGAGAGCTTCATATCTTCATCTCTTTGGCTTGAGCAGTTTGGAGCTTGGAGCATCTCTTTGTCGTTTTGTGAGAGAGAGATTGAAGAGGGAGAGATGGGACGTGGTTGTCTTGATCGTGATGCTCGAATCAAGCTCTCGATCGGCACCAAGTATCGAGGCTTTTATGATGACCCGTTCTTCTCTCCTCAAGGCTTGGTGTTCGACCATCATCGAGGTCTCTTGCTCGTCGTCGATGGCTGGAACCATCGAGTGCACCTATTCTCGTGTGATGACGATGGTGGTGGTGGTGGTGGTGGTGCTGCTGCTGCTGCTACTGCTGCTGCTGCTGCTGCTGCTGCTGCTGATGATGATGATGATGATGGTGCTGCTGCTGCTGCTGATGATGATGATTACGATGATTACGATGCCTTGTTCGTGTCCAAGTTCGGCGAGGAAGGTTACCAACCAGGCCAGCTCCTGGATCCATATGGCATTGCGCTCGATCACGATCATGATCGCATCCTCATCACTGATAGCGGCAATCATCGAGTACAATCATGGTCATTGAGCGAGCAATCGTTCTTGTCGTGCATCGGCGAAGAAGGTTCAGGAGATCTCGAGTTCAACGAACCGCAAGGCATTGCGATCGACAAGCATCATCGTCGCATCATCATCGTCGACTCTTACAACGATCGATTGGTGTTCTTGTCGTCGATCGATCTCTCGTTCTTGTTCGAGATCGGCAAGCAAGGATCTCGACCTGGCGAGTTCGATTGCCCATCAAGCATCGCGATCGACGATGATCGACATCGAATCATCGTCACCGACTCGAACAATCATCGAGTGCAAGTATTGTCGTTGATCGATGGCTCGTTCTTGTTCGAGTTCGGCTCCAAAGGCGATCAACCATGCCAGCTCAACGATCCTCGAGGAGTATGCATCGCCAATCAAGGTGGAATCATCGTCGCCGACACCAACAACAATCGATTGCAATCATTCACTCACGAAGGCCATCACATCTCGTCCTTCGATTGTGGCATCGAGAAGCCATGGGCCGTTGCATTCGACGAGCATCGAGGTCTCATCGCCTTCTCGGCAGGCGAAAGAGTGCATGTGATTGGAGCCAATCAATGGCTTGCCGACACCAAGTTCACATGGCGTCCAGATCTCCATCGATATGCACCATCATGGATGAAGCGCACGGTGTCGACGATGACGATGATTCGATCGCTGGTCGACGAGTCGGCGATGTCGATGATTCCGAACGAGCTGTTGTTTGAGATCTTCTCGTTCCTTTGATGATTGATGCCGATGATTGAATGATTGATTGTGTCTGTCTGTCTACCTCACAACGTTGTACGTCAATATCTTGCGGGGTGCAGTAAAGCAAGCTGGAAACAGAAAAGTCACGCTGCGATTGGAAAGTTCCGTGGCTGCCGCCTCTTATGGACCGCCGTTCGCCTGCTCGCCGCCTCTTCTCCCCCTTCACCGCGCCTCTCGCCTCCCTCCTCGCCGCCTCCTACCATGACCCTCACTCAAGTGCCCGAGCGGATCTCGCCATTCGAGCCTGCCTCTGATGCCGTGCAGATGTCTCGTTACCCTGTGACGCGGTTCGATGCAGAAGACGACGAGCACGACGAGCACGAGCAGCAGCAGGACGACGAGCAGTTCGTGGCCGAGCGACGCTCGTTCACGGTGCGCGTGTTAGCCACCGATCCCGACGCCAAGGCCGATGCGACCTTGGCCTGCCTCATTTTCGGTGTGGGGTTCCTCATGCCGCCGTTGTGGATCTTGGGTGTATTAAAGTGTGGCAGGTACGCCGCTATCCGCTCTCACGCGCCGCAACATCGCAGCCGCTTCCCCGTGCTGATAGCATGATCGATCGCGCATCCTGAATGCAGCCCCAATCATACCGCTCGGGTACTCTCGAGCTTCTCCGTCGGATTGTTTATCGCCACGATACTCGGGCTTACGTTCGTCTTCGTGGTGTTGCGTGCCCTAGCGGCCGCTGTTGCATTCCACTGACGCATACTGTCGTAACCAGACCGCTGCTTGGTCGATAATCGTTGGATAATAGCAGTGAATCTTGTACCATGTGAGTCACTCGTGCGCCAATAGCTCGCCAGCCAGCGATTGGCGCACGATGAATGTAATAATAACCAAAATCTCTTCGATACCGCAAGTGGTTCAGCACGAGGCCGGCATCCAGCATCCAGCATTCATTGGCTTGCTTGCTCGTTGTCGCACGCCTCACAGCTGGTGAATGATGGAGAGCGCCGACTCGATCTCGGTCTCGCAGTTATCGCTTGATGACCTCGAGCGTGTATGGGCGCTCGAGATTGCTTGTACGTGTGGCGGCGAACGCCACTCCAACGTGCTGCAGTGCTGACACAGAGCGTGCCTGCTCGCGTGAACAAGCTTACCCAGCTGACGAGGCTGCCACACGAGCATCGCTCGAGCTCCGACTCACACAAGCCACTCTATTCTTTGTCGGTGGATTCATCGGGGAGCAGCGAGAGTTCGTTGGTTACGTGCGTGGTGTCTGCTCTGGCGTCACGCATCGACGCGAGTCGACACTGCTGACGATCGTCGACGTGAACGTGTGTGTTCGACAGGTGTGCGGGACGCTGACGGCAGGTAGCAGCCTCACTCACGATACTATGTTCAAGCACAACCCAGCTGGCACTCTGCTATGCATCCACTCGGTCGTGATCGATCACCGATTCCGAAGACGCGGTCTCGCGACTGCGATGTTGCGGCAATATCTCGAGCACATTCGCACGAACCAGCCGGCTGTGCGACAGGTGCGCCTGCTGTGCAAGCCGCACACCAAGGAGCTGTACGAGCGATGTGGCTTCACGAGCCTCGGTCCGTCGTCAGTGGTGCACGGCGCTGATACGTGGTTCGAACTCGTGCTGCAACTTGACCGATAGCCATCGATATCGATCGCTTCGCATCGAGCCATTGGTAGTTGGAGTCGACTCGCGTGTTATTCAAGACTGAGACCGCGGTGCTGTCAATCTCGCTGGCGAACCTCTATCATCTATCGAATGAATGACTGTATCTACAACGTGGGCAGCCACGATTGGCTCACTGTACGAAGAGGCCTTCTAGAGCTTGAAGATGGTCTTCAAGGTCGAGGAGAGCTCGGTCACGATGCGGTTGTTCTGCTCGACA
>Ga0209930_1003038_pt1 | contig 17695 bp, 18 predicted proteins | sample ThiBiot_500_biof_2_FD_183948 | JGI IMG/M metagenome (GOLD analysis project Ga0209930, IMG submission 183948) | Wastewater bioreactor microbial communities from Cape Town, South Africa - Thiocy_cont_500_biof (SPAdes) | ecosystem: Engineered > Bioreactor > Thiocyanate-remediating >... | reverse complement strand
AAGTACGGCTGCGCCGCTGTCGTCGGCATCGACACCTACGGCGAATCGGCCCCCGCGCCCGTGCTGTTCAAGCACTTCGGCTTCACGGCCGAGAACGTGGCCGACACCGTGCAGGCTGCGCTGCAGCGCGCCGGCAAGTAAAGCTGCGAGAAGGGGCCTGTGGCCCCTTTTTGCCGCCCGCCAGGCCCGGCCTGGCCCTCACCGTTTCAGTTTTTCCGTTTTTCGCAATCCGTCAATCCAAGAGGCAAATATGACGATCAAGATCGGTATCAACGGCTTCGGCCGCATCGGCCGCATGGTGTTCCGCGCTGCCGTGCAGAACTTCAGCGACATCGAAGTCGTGGGCATCAACGACCTGCTCGAGCCCGACTACCTGGCCTACATGCTCAAGTACGACAGCGTGCACGGCCGCTTCAAGGGTGAGGTCTCGGTGGAGGGCTCCAACCTGATCGTCAACGGCAAGACCATCCGCCTGACGCAGGAGCGCGACCCCGCCAACCTGAAGTGGAACGAAGTCGGCGCCGACATCGTGATCGAGGCCACCGGCCTGTTCCTGACCGACGAGACCGCACGCAAGCACCTGGCTGCCGGCGCCAAGAAGGTCATCATGTCCGCGCCTTCCAAGGACAGCACCCCGATGTTCGTCTTCGGCGTGAACTGCAAGACCTACGCTGGCCAGGACGTGATCTCCAACGCCTCCTGCACCACCAACTGCCTGGCTCCCGTGGCCAAGGTGCTCAACGACAAGTGGGGCATCAAGCGCGGCCTGATGACCACCGTGCACGCTGCCACCGCCACCCAAAAGACCGTGGACGGCCCCAGCAACAAGGACTGGCGCGGCGGCCGCGGCATCCTGGAAAACATCATTCCCTCCAGCACGGGCGCAGCCAAGGCCGTGGGCGTGGTGATTCCCGAGCTCAACAAGAAGCTGACCGGCATGTCCTTCCGCGTGCCCACCTCCGACGTGTCGGTGGTGGACCTGACGGTGGAGCTGAACAGCGAAGCCAGCTACGAAGAGATCTGCGCCGAAATGAAGGCCCAGTCGCAAGGCGCGCTCAAGGGCGTGCTGGGCTACACCGAAGACAAGGTCGTGGCCACGGACTTCCGCGGCGAGTCCTGCACCTCGGTGTTCGATGCCGAAGCCGGCATCGCCCTGGACAAGACCTTCGTGAAGGTCGTGTCCTGGTACGACAACGAGTGGGGCTACTCCAACAAGTGCCTGGAAATGGTGCGCGTGGTCGCCGCCAAGTAATCCTGGCGTGAACCGCTGCGGGGCCTGTCGAAGGGCCTCGCACCAGGCCGGCATCGGACGCGATGCCGGCCTTTTTCATGGCGGACAGTGTGCCCCGGCACTGCAAGCGTTGCTCGACAAAGCCGGCACCGGCGGCGCGGCATCATGGCCGCATGACTACTTCATCCGCATTGCACGAGACCATTGGCTTTGACGACTTCCTCAAGGTGGAGCTGCGCGTGGGCCGCATCGTGGACGCCCAGGTGTTCAAGGAGGCGCGCCGCCCGGCCTATGTGCTGCAAGTCGATTTCGGCTCCGAACTGGGCCTGCGCAAGTCCAGCGCCCAGATCACGGCGCTGTACCGGCCCGAGGAACTGATAGGCCGCCAGGTGGTGGCCGTGCTGAACTTTCCCAGCAAGCAGATCGGTCCCATGCGCTCGGAATGCCTGGTCACGGGATTCCACAACGAGAACGGCGAGGTCGCGCTGTGCGTGCCCGACCGCGAGGTGCCGCTGGGCACCAAGCTGCTGTGACGGCCTGGGTGACTATTCGATGCGCACGTCGGCCGCCTTGACGATGCGCCCGGACGCTTCCCAGTCGTCCTTGAGCAGGCGCTGGAATTCGGCGGCCGGCAGGGTGGCCGCTTCCACGCCCACGCGGGCCAGTCGCTCCTGGACCACGGGCTCGGCCAGCACCTTGCGCACGGCGGTGTTGATGCGCTCCACTTCGGCGGGCGGCGTGCCGGCCGGTGCCAGCAGGCCCAGCCAGGAGTCGAAGGCATAGCCGGGCACGCCGGACTCGGCCACCGTGGGCAGATCGGGCAGGAAGCGCGACCGTTGCTGGCCCGAGTAGGCCAGCAGTTTGACGCGCGGGTCCTTCTGGAAGGCCAGCATGCCGATGGTGGCGCCCGTGACCAGCTGCACGCGGCCAGCCAGCAGTTCGGTCGTGGCGTCGCCCGTGGATTTCATGGGGATGTGCTGCAGCTTGATGCCCGCCTGCGCGGCCAGCGAGGCCGAGGCCAGGTGCGAGGCGCTGCCATTGCCGGCCGACGCATAGTTGAGCTGGCCCGGCTGGGCCCTGGCGCGCTGCAGCAGCTCGCCCAGGGTCTGCACGCCCGAGGCGGCCGGCACGCCCACCACATAGCCCGTGCGGCCCAGGAAGGACACACCCACGAAGTCCTTGAGCGGGTCATAGGGCAGCTTCGCGTACAGATGGCCGGCCAGGTTGTGGCTGGCCGCAGCCAGCACCAGGGTGTTGCCGTCCGGCGCGGACTTGGCCACCTGGGCCGTGCCCAGGCTGCCACCCGCGCCCGCCCGGTTTTCCACCACCACGGTGGCGCCCAGGGCCTGGCCCAGTTCATTGCTGAAAGTGCGTGCCACCGTGTCCTGCGTGGCGCCTGCGCCGAAGGGCACGACGATGCGGATCACGCGTTCGGCATGCACGGCCGGGGCCAGTCCCAAGGCCAGGGCTGCTGCCAGCAGAACACGGCGGGTGACGGGAGAAGGATGAGAGGTTTTCATGGGGAAGTTTCCTGGGGGACAGCAAGCCACCGCTCCACCAGCCGCACGAAGTAGCTGGCGCCGATGGCAAGGATGTCGTCGTTGAAGTCGTAGGAGCGGTTGTGGATCAGGCAGGGGCCGTCGCCATGGCCGGGCAGTCGGTGATCGCCCTGGCCGTTGCCGATGAAGGCGTAGCAGCCGGGCCGCGCCTGCAGCATGTGGGCGAAGTCCTCGGCCGCCAGCACGCCGGGGAACTGCGTGTCCACGGCGTCGTCGCCCGCGATCTCGCGCATCACGGCGGCGGCGAAGGCGGTCTCGGCCGCGTGGTTGACCAGGGGCGGAGAGGCGCGCCGGAAATGGATCTCGGCTCGGCAGCCATGGGCCAGGGCCGTGTGCTCGGCCTGGCGGCGCAGGGCGGCTTCGAGGATGTCCAGCGCCGCCACGGAGAAGGTGCGCACCGTGCCGCCCACCCAGGCGCTGTCGGGAATCACGTTGGGCGCGTCCGAGCCCTGGATCTGCGTGACCGCCAGCAGTGCGCGTTCGCGCGAATCCACATGGCGCGCGACCAGGGTCTGCAGCTGCTGGGCCAGGTCAATGGTGGCGGCCACCGGATCGGTGCCCGTGTGCGGCAGCGAGGCATGCGTGCCCTGCCCATGCAGCGCGATGCGGAAGGTGTTGCTGGAGGCCATGAGCGCGCCCGGGTTGAGCGCGAAGCTGCCCACGCGGTCCAGCGCGAAGTTGTGCAGTGCGAAGACCGCATCGCAGGGAAAGCGCTCGAACAGGCCTTCGTCGATCATCCTGCGTGCGCCGGCCTTGCCCATCTCTTCGGCCGGCTGAAAGATCAGGTGCACCGTGCCCGCGAAGTCGCGCGTGCGCGCCAGATGCCAGGCCGCGGCCAGCAGCATGGTGGTGTGGCCGTCATGGCCGCAGGCATGCATGCGGCCTGCGTGCTGCGAGCGGTGGGCGAACCGGTTTTCTTCCTGCAGCGGCAGCGCATCCAGGTCGGCGCGCAGGCCGATGGTGCGCGTGCCATGGCGTGCGTCCGTATGCCTGCCGTGCACCACGCCCACCACGCCCGTGCCGGCCAGGCCGGTGTGCACCTCCACGCCCCAGGCGGCCAGGCGTTCGGCCACGATGGCCGCGGTGCGGTGTTCCTCGAAGCCCAGCTCGGGGTGGGCATGCAGGTCGCGCCGCAGGGCCACGAAGGGCGCCATGTCGGCAAAGCTTTCGATCAGGTGGGGCAAGACGGTCTCCGGCCGCAGCCGGCCCATGCCTGCTGCGGCGAATCCCGGATTCTGTAAAGCCGCCAGCCCTGCGGCAACGAAGCAAAACGCATATGCATGCGCCCTGCATGCACAAGCCGAACGGGCCGATCAAGCCGTTCAGGCCGTTCAGGCGGACGTCACAGGGCCCTCAGGACTGCGCCATGCGCTGCGCGAGAAAGTCCAGGAAGGCCGTGATGCGCGCGGCCAGCGCCGTGTTGCGGTAGTAGACGGCGTGGATGGGCTGGCGCTGCTGCACGGTCTCGCGCGCCAGCACCTGCACCAGCTCGCCCTGGGCGCGGTCTCGCACGGTCATGAAGTCGGCCAGGCAGACCACGCCCTGGCCGGCCAGGGCCAGCTGGCGCATGGTCTCGCCGCTGGAGGCCGTGAGCTGGGGCGCGGCATCCCAGCGGTCGCCGCCCTCGGGCGTGCGCAGCGGCCAGTGGTTCAGGCCCGGCACCTGGCTGTTGCCGATGCGCTGGTGGCGCGCCAGCGCGGCCACGCTCGCCACGGGGCCATGGGCCTGCAGGTAGGCGGGGCTGGCCAGCACGCGCAGCAGGCTGTGGCACAGCAGTCGCGCATGCAGCGTGGAGTCGCGCAGCTCGCCGATGCGGATGGCGATGTCGGTGCGCTGGGCCAGCAGGTCGATGTGCAGGTCATCGGTGTTCAGCTCCAGCGTGATCAGCGGATAGAGCGCGCGGAACTCACCCACCAGCGGCACGATGGCATGCAGCATGAAGGGCGAGGCCGCGTTGACGCGCAGCAGCCCGGCCGGCGCCTCACGGCGCGCGGCCAGTTCCTCCTCGGCCGCGTCCAGGGCCTGCAGCACCTCGCGCGTGCGGGCCAGGAAGCGCGCGCCTTCCTCGGTCAGCTCCAGGCTGCGCGTGGTGCGCCGCACCAAGGTGGTGGCCAGCTTTTTCTCCAGGCGCGACAGGCTGCGGCTGATGCCAGAGGTGGTCTGTCCCAACTGCTCGGCCGCCGCCGTGATGCTGCCGCAGTCGATCACGGCGCGAAAGGCCTGCAGTTCGTCCAGCGTGGTTTTCATGGGATGCCAGCTTGGCGCAATTGTTGCTGCAGCGTCAAATATTTTCTGTCGATACCAGGCTTTATCTGCAAGCGTGAACGCGCCAGACTGCAGTCTTCGAGGCGTTGTTCCGCGCCTTTTTTGCCTTTTTGAAAGACCTGCATGACATCGACTGCCTCTCTCGCTTCCGTGGTGCCCGCCTTCGGCCTGGGTACCTTCCGCCTCAAGGATGAGGTGGTGCGCCACTCCGTGGGCCAGGCCCTGGAAGTGGGCTACCGCGCCATCGACACCGCCCAGATCTACGGCAACGAGGCCGATGTGGGGGCCGCCATCGCCGCCAGCGCCGTACCGCGCGATCAGCTGTTCCTCACCACCAAGATCTGGACCGAGAACCTGTCCGCCGACGCGCTGATCCCCAGCCTGGAGCGCAGCCTTGAAGCCCTGCGCACCGACCATGTGGAGCTGACGCTGATCCACTGGCTTTCGCGCAGCGTGCCGCTGGAGGACAGCCTGGGCGCCCTCATGCGCGCCAGGGAGCAGGGGCTGACGCGCCACATCGGCGTGTCCAACTTCAACATCGCGCTGCTGCAGCAGTCCATCGCCGCCGTGGGCCGTGCCGTCACCGACTTCGCACGCCAGCAGGGCATTCACACCACCTCGTACATGACGCTGGGCTACGGCAAGCTGCTGGCCGATCCCGTGCTGGCCGACATCGCCGCCGCCCACGGCGCCACGCCCGCCCAGGTGGCGCTGGCCTGGGCCATGGCCATGGGCTATGCCGTCATTCCCTCGTCCACCCGGCGCGCCCACCTGCAGGCCAACCTGGACAGCTGCCAGCTGGTGCTGGGCGCCGAAGACATGCAGCGCATCGCCGCGCTGGAGCGCGGCGACCGCCAGGTCAGCCCAGACGGGCTGGCTCCGGCCTGGGATTGAACCGCGATCGTGACGGAGGGCCTGGGCGGCCCGGCGAGCTTTGACCTGGAGCAACGCAATGCGGACCCTAGGGGTAGTACTAGGGTTATCACAGTATCGAACGACCGTGCTTTTTATGAGAATGCACGATTAGTCGAGACAACCAGGAGACAAGCAGCATGAGTGACCGCCCATGGCTGGGTGCCTATCCGGCAGGTGTGCCCGCCGACATCGATCCCTCCCAATACCCTTCGCTGGTGGCCCTGATGGAGGAGGCCTTCAGCCGCTACGCGGACCGTGTGGCCTATTCCTTCATGGGCAAGGAGCTGACCTACTCCCAGGTCGATGCGCAAAGCCGCGCCTTCGCTGCCTATCTGCAGAGCCTGGGCCTGGCGCGCGGCGACCGCGTGGCGCTGATGATGCCCAACGTGCCCCAGTACCCCGTGGCCGTGGCCGCCGTGCTGCGCGCCGGTTTCGTGGTGGTCAACGTCAACCCGCTGTACACGGCGCGCGAGCTGGAGCACCAGCTCAAGGACTCGGGCGCCAAGGCCATCGTCATCATCGAGAACTTCGCCCACACGCTGCAGGCCTGCAAGGCCGCCACGCCCGTGCAGCACATGGTGCTGTGCACCATGGGCGACCAGCTGGGCATGCTCAAGGGCGCCATCGTCAATTACGTGGTGCGCAAGGTCAAGAAGCTGGTGCCGCCGTTCTCGCTGCCGGGGGCCGTGCGCTTCAACGACGCGCTGGCCAAGGGCATGCGCTCGCCCTTCCAGGCGCCGCAGCTGCAGGCCTCCGACATGGCCCTGCTGCAGTACACGGGCGGCACCACGGGCGTGAGCAAGGGCGCGGTGCTGCTGCACAGCAACATCATCGCCAACGTGCTGCAGTCCGAGGCCTGGAACCAGCCCGCCATGGGCAAGGTGCCGGCCGGCGAGCAGCCCACCAGCATCTGCGCGCTGCCGCTGTACCACATCTTCGCCTTCACGGTGAACATGATGCTGTCCATGCGCACGGGCGGCAAAACCATCCTGATTCCCAATCCGCGCGACCTCAAGGCCACGCTCAAGGAGCTATCCACGCAGCGCTTTCACAGCTTCCCGGCCGTGAGCACGCTGTTCAACGGCCTGGCCAACCACCCGGACTTCAACACCGTGGACTGGTCGCACCTGAAGGTCTCGGTCGGCGGCGGCATGGCGGTGCAAAGCGCCGTGGCCCAGCTGTGGCTGCAAAAGACCGGCTGCCCCATCTGCGAGGGCTACGGCCTGTCGGAGACCAGTCCCTCGGTCAGCTGCAACCCCGTCACCTCCACCGAGTTCTCGGGCACCATCGGCGTGCCCCTGCCCAGCACCTGGATGAAGCTCGTCGATGACGAAGGAAACGACGTGACCACCATCGGCGAGCGCGGCGAGGTCGCCATCAAGGGCCCGCAGGTCATGGCCGCCTACTGGCAGCGCCCCGACGAAACCGCCAAGGTCTTCACCGCCGACGGCTACTTTCGCACCGGCGACATCGGCACCATGGACGAGCGCGGCTACTTCAAGATCGTGGACCGCAAGAAGGACATGGTCCTGGTCAGCGGCTTCAACGTCTATCCCAATGAAGTGGAAGACGTGGTCTCCAACTGCCCCGGCGTGCTCGAATGCGCCGTGGTCGGCGTGCCCGACGAGAAGACCGGCGAGGCCGTCAAGCTGGTCATCGTGCGCAAGGACGACAGCCTCACCGAACAGGCCGTGCGCGACTTCTGCCACGACAACCTCACGGGCTACAAGCGGCCCCGCGTGATCGAGTTCCGCACCGAACTGCCCAAGACCCCGGTTGGCAAGATCCTGCGCCGGGAGCTGCGCGACAGCAAGTAACGCGGGCGGCTTGCCGTGTTTGCAAAGAGGCGCTGCGGCGCCTCTTTTCATTGGGAGGGAACACGTCTTCAGAACACGCCCGGACCCGCCAGGACCAGCGCCGCCAGCGCCACGGCCGCCGCATTGAGGCAGGCCAGCGCAAAGCCGAAGCGCACCAGCTCGCCTTCTTCCTGCGCGGTGGTCCGTGCCAGGCCCAGCACCAGCATCACGATGGACAAAGAGCCCAGCGCCGCATGCCCGGCGGCGCTGTTGTGCACGGCGGCCAGCAGCAGGCGCGAGGACTCGGGCAGCAGGGCGATGGCGGGCATGAAGATCGCGTTGCCGCCCACGTTGGAGCCCGTCATGTAGCCGGCCAGCGCACCGAAGGCGGCCACGATCGGCGCCAGGGCCGCAGGCGCCAGCTCGGACAGCATCTGCACCAGGCCGGACAGGAAACCGGCCTTGACCATCATCTGGGACATCGCCAGGAAGAAGAAGATGGTCAGCAGCGGGCGCTTGGCGCGGGCGGCCAGGGCACCAGCCAGGGCAACGCCACGGCCGGCCCCGCGCGCCAGCAGCAGGGCCAGCACCAGGGTCAGCGCCACGCCCGGGGAGGCCAGAGGCTTCCAGGCCACCTGGGCGCCCTGCACGATCCAGCGCTGGTCCCACTGCGTGGCCAGGGCCAGCAGCTTGAGCAGCACGATGGCAAGGGCGAGCGCCAGATACGGCCAGGCCTGTCGCGGCCAGCCGGGTGCCGCCTGGGCCGTTCCGCGCAGCAGCAGTGCGCGTACCAGCATGCCCAGCGCCACTGCAAAGCCCGCGCCCACGCCCGCCACCTCGGGACCCAGCCAGCGGCTGATGCCATGCAGCACGCCCACGAACAGCAGGCCAAAGCCGCCCAGCAGCAGCCAGGCCCGCGCACCGCGCTCGCCTGCCAGGTGCAGGGACAGGGCGCCCAGCACCAGGAACACCGGCGCGCTGGTCAGCGAGGACACAGCGGCCAGCGCGGCCGCATCCACATGGGCCAGCGAGGCTCCGATCACCGTGGCCAGGCCCAGCGTGCCCCAGGGCATGATGGCCATGCCCGCCAGCGCCATGCGCAGCGCGGCGCGCCGCTCGAACAGGCTCAGCAGCAGCGGCACGGTGGCGATCAGCGACACGCCAAAACCCGTCATCGCCTCCAGCAGCGGCGCCAGGCCCAGCACGATGAACACCACCTGATCGGCCGGCCCCAGGCCCAGCGAGCGCACCCACTGGCTCAGCGCCTGGTTCACGCCCATGCGTTCGATGAGGATCACAAAGCCCAGGCCCGGCACGATCACGAAGGCCGTGCTCAGGAACAGCACACCCGTGTCGCGCGCTGCGGCCAGGGCGGCGCCGGAAGCGGCGGTGCCCGTCGCCATCCAGGCATCGACCAGCCACAGCAGGGCGACCAGCGCCGCCCCGGCCATGGCCGCCTGCACAGGCGGGCGGCGCAAGACCATGAGCATGGACATCACAAGAAACACGGGAGACAGGTGGAGCAGGGTGGCCATGGGGGGCTTTCTCGGCAGGCAGGTCCGCATGCAAAGGATGCGGAAAACGACGAAATACTATTTCGCGGCACCTGTTTTTTGGTCTCTGAATTGAGGGTGTTTGCGAGAAAATTTCTCACCCTCCAAAAGTCCTCGCGTCCCATGACCAAGCACACCGCCCACCCTGCACACCTGGCCGACCTCGACGGCTTCGACCGCGCCATCCTGGCCATCGTCCAGCGCGACAGCACGGTACCGCTGCGCCTGCTGGCCGAGCAGGTCAACCTGTCCACGGCCGCCGTGCAGCGCCGCCTCAAGCGCATGCAGGCCGAAGGCGTGATCACCGGCCAGGCCGCCACCGTGGACCCCACGCGCGTGGGCCGGCCCATCACCATCATCGTGGAGGTCATGACCGAGCGCACCAGCATCGATGCGCTCAACGCCATGAAATCGCACTTCGCCGTGCCCGAGGTCCAGCAGTGCTACTACGTCACGGGCGAGGTGGACTTCGTGCTCGTCCTCACCGTGGCCACCATGCAGGAGTACGAGGCGCTGGCGCGGCGCCTGTTCGCCGAGAACCCCAACGTCAAATGGTTCAAGACCATCGTGGCGCTGGACCGCGTGAAGGTCGGGCTGGAAATTCCCTGCGAGTGAAGGCCCTTTGGCGCAATCTTGACAGCCGCTAAACGGCCGCCTACATTGAATGGAATGATCGTTCCAATTCAATGAGCCACCATGCGCACCAAGGACTTCGACCCCGATGACATCGCAGACGCCGCCATGCAGGTGTTCTGGCAGCGCGGCTACGCGGCCACCTCGGTGCAGGACCTGGTGGACGGCACGGGCCTGTCGCGCAGCAGCCTGTACGGCACCTTCGAGAACAAGCAGGGGCTGTTCCAGCATGCGCTGCGCCGCTATGAGGCCGTGACCACCTCCAACGTGGAACTGCTGTCCGGCCCGGGACGCGCCCGGGACCTGGTGCGGCAGCTGCTGCTGCGCATCGTGCAGGACGAATTGAGCGATGCCGGGCGCCGGGGCTGCCTGGTCGCCAATGCCGCGCTGGAGCTGGCCGGCCATGACGAGGCCGTGGCCGAGAGGGTGGCCGGCAACTTCCAGCGCCTGCAAAAGGCGCTGGAAAAGCTCATCCTGCGCGGCCAGCAGGAAGGCGACATCACCGACAGCAAAAAGCCGCGTGCCCTGGCGCGCTTCGTCCTGAACACCGTGCAAGGCCTGCGCGTGCTGGGCAAGGGCAGCAGCGCGCCGCAGCGCCGCCAGTGCCTGATGGATGTGGTCGACGTGGTCGACATGGCGCTGCAGGCGCAATAGCCGGCCACCCGCCACCCGCCGCGCGCATGTCGTGCCGTTGCGGGTTTTTATTTTCCTTGAATTGGAATGATCGTTCCAGTAATCCGGATCTCAGTTTTCCTTGTCTGTTTCACTCTCTCATCACCCTGGAGTTCCCATGCATTCAAACCTTCAAACCACCATTGCGGTGCTCGGCACGGGCCTGATCGGTGCGCCCGTCGCGCGCAACCTGCAACGCAAGGGCTTCACCGTCCGGGCCTGGAACCGGACGGCCGCCAAGGCCCAGGCCCTTGCGGCCGACGGCGTTCAGGCCTGTGGCGACGCGGCCGACGCCGTGCGTGGCGCCCGCATCGTCGTCACTGTGCTCAAGGACGGGCCGGCCGTGCTGCAGGCCATGCAGGCCGCAGCGCCCGCATTGCAGCCGGGCACACTGTGGCTGCAACTGAGCACGGTGGGTGTGGACGCCATCGCGCCGCTGGCGCAATTCGCCGATCGGCATGGCCTGGTGTTCTACGACTGCCCCGTGCAGGGCACGCGCCAGCCGGCCGAGCAGGGCCAGCTGGTCATCCTGGCCGCAGGCCCGCTGGCGCAGCGCGGCCAGGTGCAGCCGGTGTTCGATGCCATTGGCAAACGCAGCCTGTGGATTGCGCAGCAGGCAGGCGCCGCCAGCCGGCTCAAGCTGGCGCTCAACCACTGGGCCTTCGCACTCACGCATGGCCTGGCCGAAAGCCTGGCGCTGGCCAAGGGGCTGGACATAGAGCCGGCCCTGGTGGTCGATGCCGTCACGGGCGGGCCCATGGACAGCGGCTTCTTCCAGGCCAAGGCCGCTGCCATGCTGTCAGGCCGCTACGACGCCAGCTTCACCGTGGCCAATGCCGTCAAGGACGCGCAACTGGTGGCCGATGCCGCCGCCGGCGCAGGCCTGCTGCTGGATGGCGCCCAGGCCGGGCTGCGCCGCTTCGAGCGCGCGCTGGCCGCCGGGCATGGCGACAAGGACATGGCGGCATCCCACCTGGCATCCCATCCAGCCTCCCATGCCTGAGATGCGCAGCGAGGAAAAGGCAATGAACCAGCACATGGACACCTCCGGCGACACGGGCCTGCCGCTGGGCAGGCTGCTGGCCCTGGCGATGGCAGGCTTTCTGGCCATCATGACCGAGGCCCTGCCGGCCGGCCTGCTGCCGCAGATCGGCACGGGCCTGGCAGTGTCCGAAGCCATGGCCGGCCAGATGGTCACGCTGTACGCGCTGGGTTCGGTACTGGCCGCCATTCCCGTCGTGGCCGCCACGCGCGGGCTCAGGCGCCGGCCGCTGTTCATGGCGGCGGTGGGCGGGCTGCTGCTGTTCAACAGCCTCACCGCGTTGTCCGGCCACTACGGCCTGACCCTGGCCGCGCGCTTTGCCGCAGGCATGGCTGCGGGCGTGATCTGGGGGCTGGTGGCCGGCTATGCGCGGCGCATGGTGCCGCCGCATCTGCAGGGGCGTGCACTGGCCGTGGCGGGCGTGGGCCAGCCGTTGGCCCTGGCGGCCGGCGTGCCGCTGGGCGCCTGGCTGGGCAGCCTGTTCGACTGGCGCGGCGTGTTCTGGGCGCTGTCGGCGCTATGCCTGCTGCTGCTGGCCTGGGTGCGGCTGGGTGTGCCGGATTACGCCGGGCAGACGGCGCAGCAGCGCCTGCCCGTGGCGCGCATCCTGCTCATGCCCGGCGTGCGCCCCGTGCTGCTGGCGCTGTTCGGCTGGATGCTGGCCCACAACATGCTCTACACCTTCATCGCGCCCTTCCTGGCTTCGGCGGGTCTGGGGCAAAGGGTGGATGGGGTGCTGCTGCTGTTCGGCCTTGCGGCCATTGCCGGCATCTGGCTCACGGGCCTGCTGGTGGACCGCTGGCTGCGCGCACTCACCGTGCTGAGCCTGGCCTTGTTCGCCGTGTCTGCGTTGGTGCTGGGCCTGGCCGGGCAGTCGGCCGTGGCCGTTCTGATCGGCGTTGCGGCCTGGGGCCTGAGCTTTGGCGGCGCGCCCACGCTGCTGCAGACCGCGCTGGCCGACGCGGCAGGCGAGGGCGCCGACGTGGCCCAGTCCATGCTGGTGACGGTCTTCAACCTGGCCGTGGCGAGCGGCGGCGTGGCCGGCGGACTGCTGCTGGGCTGGCTGGGTGCCCGCGCCTTGCCCTGGGCGCTGGCGGTGTTGGCACTGGCCTGCCTGTCCGTGGTCTGGCCGGCCAGCCATGCGGGCTTTCGGCCTGGGCGGCGCAGCATGGCTGCCTGAGGCACGGCCATCGCTGTTGCACCCGCATCGCTGTTCCCTAACGGACGGGGCAGCAAAGGGGCCACATGCCGCTGCGCGTGTGGCCCTTGTTGCGTGCGATCAATCTTCCTATAATTGTTTTACCCCATGAACTGTGATTCATGGATAAAACAAATGGCGCCTTCCCCGCCATGATCCACCGACGTTGATGGAGAGACACATGTCCGAATCCGCTCAGAACACGCCCCGCACCTGGGACCAGCCCGAAGGCTCCAGCTTCGAACAATGGATGGAATCGCGCGTGGCGCGGTTTTCCACGCGCAAGTACGACTTCGACGCGCTGAAGTTCCAGGCCGACTTCGATCCCAAGTACCGCCGTGGCCAGATGCGCTACATCGGCACGGGCGGCACGGGCGTGGCTGCGGACAGCAACACCATTCCGGCCGAGCACTTCACCTTCTCCACCATGGTCATCCCGGCCGGCAATGAAGGCCCATCGCACCTGCATACCGATGTGGAGGAAGTCTTCTTCCTGATCCGCGGCAAGCTCAAGCTCGTGCTGGAGAAGGACGGCCAGCGCTTCGAGACCATCCTGACCGACCGCGACGTGGTCTCCGTGCCGCCCGGCGTGTACCGCGAGGAAATCAACATCGGCGACGAAGACGCGCTGATGTGCGTGATGCTGGGTGCCAAGAAGCCCATCACGCCCACATACCCGCCCGAGCACCCTCTGGCAAAAATCAAACGCTAGGCTAGAAATGGAGCACCCCCTGAGGCGCTTCGCGCCTTCCCCCTTGAAAGGGGGACGACAGCCTCGCGGCGGGGCGGTGCAGCCGGCGCAGGCCCTCGCTTGCTGTCCCTGGCGGGGATCGTGCCAGTCTCATGGCTGAAGGGCCATGCCATCGCCATGGATAACTGAAATGACCCCCTCGGTAACAGCATGCATGGAGCAGCGCCTTCAGGCGCAGTTTCCCGAACACCTCATCGCCCTGCCCGGGGGCGCCCAGGTCGCCTGGCGCGAGGCCGGCGACACGGCCTCGGACTTTGCCGTGGTGATGCTGCACGGCATCAGCTCGGGCGCCGCGTCCTGGATGGACGTGGCCCTGGCGCTGGCGCCGCGCACGCGTGTGCTGGCCTGGGGCGCGCCCGGCTATGGCCGCTCCACGCCGCTGACACCCGCCGCGCCCACGGGCGCCGACTACGCCCGCGTGCTGGAGCAGTCGCTGCAGGCGCTGGGCGTGCGCCGCTGCCTGCTGGTGGGTCACTCGCTGGGTGCGCTCATGGGCACGCCCTGGGCGGTGCAGGCCGGTGCCGGGCGCGTGCAGCAACTGGTGCTGATCAGCCCCGCTGGCGGCTATGGCGCACCCGGCATGGGCGAGCAGCAGGCCAAGGTACGCCAGGGCCGTCTTGCGGCCCTGCAGGAAAAAGGCATCGAAGGCCTGGCTGCCGCCATCGACCAGCGCCTGGTCTCGCCCGCCGCGCCCGAGCCCGTGCGCCAATGGGTGCGCTGGAACACGGCGCGCCTGCATGCCGCAGGCTACGCCCAGGCCGTGGAGCTGCTGTGCGGCAGCGACCTGGGGCAGGCGGCGGGGCGCCTTGCCATGCCGGTCGAGGTCTGGGTGGGAGAGCACGACGTGGTCACGCCGCCGGCCGCCTGCGCGGCCTGGGCCGCAAGACTGGGGGCGCGGTACGTTACGCTTGCGGCAGCCGGCCATGCCTCTGTCGTCGAACAACCTGCGGATGTCGCACAGAGGCTGGCCACCCTGCTGACCTGATGGCCTACCTGCCCGAATTGCGATGAGCGATACCTCCGAAACCCTCTCGAACGACAACGACCGCTACACCGTCCCCGCGCTGGAGCGCGGCCTGCGCCTGCTGGCCTGCTTCACGCCTTCGCAGCCCGTGTGGAGCGCGCCCGACCTGGCGCGCACCCTGGCGCTGCCCCGGTCCACGGTGTTCCGGATGCTGACGACGCTGGAGGGCATGGGGTATCTGCAACGCTCGGGCACCGAATACCGGCTGGGCCTGGCCGTGCTGCGCCTGGGCTACGACTACCTGTCCACCCAGCCGCTGGCCCAGCTGGCCGAGCCCGTGCTGCAGTCGCTGTGCGACCGGCTGGGCTTCACCACCAACCTGGCGCTGCTGGACGGCACCTCGGTGGTCTACGTGGCGCGCATCGCGCCGGCCGGCGCCTTCCAGGGCGCCGTGCGCGTGGGCTCGCGGCTGCCGGCCCATGCCACCGTGCTGGGCCGGGCACTGCTGCAGGACATGGACGTGGACCAGCTGCGCGCCCTGTTCGGCGGCAGCGAACTGCCCCAGTTCTCGGAAAGCACGCCGCGCAGCGTGGAGCAGTTGCTGCAGTTGCTGCAGCAGGACCATGAACGCGGCTACGCCATGGGCGAGGGCTTCTACGAGCCCGGCGTCTCCAGTATCGCCGCGCCCGTGCGCGATGCGCAGGGGCGCATCGTGGCGGGCCTGGGCATGGCCGTGGCCTTCACCGAAATCGCTCCCGGCCGCATGGCCGACTGGGTGGAGCAGGTACGTGCCGCCGCCGATGAGCTGGCCGGCCACCTGCGCACCCAGCATCCCGGTTTTCTGCGCTGAACGGATGGTGGGCACACCGGCCGCCAGCGCATTCCTTCCCAGAAAGATATGACGATGAAGATTGCTGTGATTGGCTGCGGTGCGATTGGCGCCAGCGTGCTCGAACTGCTCAAGGGACATGCCGCCGTGCAGGTGGGCTGGGTGCTTGTGCCGGAAGTGACCGACGCCGTGCGCGCCACCCTGGCCCTGCATGCGCCCCAGGCGCGTGCCGTGCCTTCGCTGGCGGCCGAAGACCGGCCCGACCTCATCGTGGAGTGCGCGGGCCATGCCGCCATCGAGGAGCATGTGCTGCCCGCCCTGCGGCGCGGCATTCCTGCCGTCGTGGCCTCCATCGGCGCACTCAGCGCCCCGGGCATGGCCGAGGCCGTGCAGGCGGCGGCCGAGGCCGGAGGCACCCAGGTGCAATTGCTGTCGGGTGCCATCGGCGGCGTGGATGCGCTGGCCGCTGCGCGCATCGGCGGCCTGGACGAAGTGGTCTACACCGGCCGCAAGCCGCCCCTGGCCTGGACCGGCACGCCCGCAGAACAGCGCTGCGACCTCGCCAGCCTCCAGGAAGCCTTCTGCATCTTCGAAGGCAGCGCACGCGAGGCCGCCCAGCTCTACCCCAAGAACGCCAACGTGGCCGCCACCCTGTCGCTGGCCGGCATGGGCCTGGACCGCACCACGGTGCGCCTGTACGCCGACCCGGGCGTGGACGAGAACGTGCACCATGTGGCCGCGCGCGGCGCCTTCGGGTCCATGGAATTGACCATGCGCGGCAAGCCGCTGGCGGCCAACCCCAAGACCTCGGCCCTCACCGTCTACAGCGTGGTGCGCGCCGTGCTCAACCAGGCCACGGCCATTGCCATCTGAGCCGCGCCGGGCACAGGCTCGCGGCACAATGGGCGCTTTCGCCCCGCAGGCGGCCCCCGGGCCGCCTTTGCTTTTTCCCTGTGCCGTTGAAAGAGAAGCCACCATGACCATCGCCATCCTCAGTGCCCTGCCGCAGGAACAGGAAGGCCTGGTCCATGCCCTGTCCGACGCCCAGGGCACGGCCCACGCCGGCCGCATGTTCTGGCGCGGGCGCCTGCACGGGCACGACGTGGTCTGCGCGCTGTCGGGCATAGGCAAGGTGGCGGCCGCCACCACGGCCACGGCGCTGATCGAGCGCTTCGGCGCGCGCCGCATCGCCTTCACCGGCGTCGCCGGCGGCCTGGGCGAAGGCGTGCGCGTGGGCGATGTGGTCGTGGCCGACGAATACCTGCAGCACGACCTGGACGCCTCGCCCATCTTCCCGCGCTGGGAAATGCCCGGCTACGGACGCACGCGCCTGCCCTGCGACCCTGAAATGACCGCCGCGCTGCTGGCGGCCGCCCAGGCCTGCGTGGCCGAGGCGGGCGAAGACCTGCGCGCCGCCCACGCCACCACGGCGCCGCGCGCGCACCAGGGGCTGATTGCCAGCGGTGACCAGTTCGTGGGCACGGCGGGCTGGCGCTGGGCCTGCGTGCTGCAGGGCATGAGGTGCTGGCGGTGGAGATGGAAGGCGCCGCCGTGGCGCAGGCCTGCCTGGACTATGGCGTGCCGTTTGCGGCCATGCGGACTGTTTCCGATCGGGCGGATGACAGTGCGCATGTGGACTTTGCGGAGTTTGTGAGGGTGGTGGCGAGTCGGTATGCGTTGCGGGTGGTGGATGGGTTTTTGCGGCGGCTGTCGGCGCAGCGCTGAGCGGTCGTGCTTTTATGCCGCTGATGCCTGGAAAACCGTCGCATCGTCCAGTTCAAAGTGCAAAGCCGTGCCAAGCGCCACGCTGGCGCGGGCCAACGTGGCCAGGGTGACGCCGGTGTCGTTTTCGTCCAGCAGGCGGTTCACCACCATGCGGCTGGTGCGCATGCGTGTCGCCATCTCGGTCTTGCTGACTTTCTGGGCTTTCATCGCCTGTGCGAATTGCGAGGAAATCACCCGCTTCACTGCGATAGCTGTGGCCTCCTCAAGCAGGCCTTCTTCTTCGAGGAAGTCATCGAAATTGCTGCCTAGATGTTTGTTCATGGTGTATTCCTCAGCTTCTTGAGCCGGTTTCTGGCAGTTGTCAGATCCGGCGCGGGGGTCTTGGCCGACTTCTTGATGAAGCCATGCAGCAGAACCATTTTTCCATTCTGGGCCGTGAATAGGACACGTGCGATGCCATCGCCAATGCTGCACCGCACCTCCCACAGTCCTGGCTCCATCTTGCGTACTACGGGCATGCCCAGAGGCCAGTTGTATTGGACAGTCTTGATATCGGCGCCGA
>Ga0209930_1003035_pt1 | contig 17711 bp, 17 predicted proteins | sample ThiBiot_500_biof_2_FD_183948 | JGI IMG/M metagenome (GOLD analysis project Ga0209930, IMG submission 183948) | Wastewater bioreactor microbial communities from Cape Town, South Africa - Thiocy_cont_500_biof (SPAdes) | ecosystem: Engineered > Bioreactor > Thiocyanate-remediating >... | reverse complement strand
GATCTCGCCCGCGTGCTGGACCAGGGCGCCTTCAACCTCGAACGTGCGCTGGAAAACGATCCGCACTTCCTCGACCATGACGAGCATGACCACGATCATGTCTGCGGCCCGGATTGCGACCACGATCACCACCATCATCATCACGATCATGACCACCATCACGATCACGATCATGCCTGCGGGCCGGACTGCAATCACGAGCATCATCACCACCATGACCACGCGCCCTCGCCGATCCATGACGTGACGGTCAAGTCGGTGTCGCTGCGCGGCGGCGAGATGAACCCGGACCGCTTCTTCCCCTGGATCCAGAAGGTGACGCAGACCGATGGCCCGAACATCCTGCGCCTCAAGGGCATCATCGCCTTCAAGGGCGACGAGGAGCGTTATGTCGTCCAAGGCGTCCACATGATCATCGAGGGCGATCATCAGCGCCCGTGGAAGGAAAACGAACCGCGCGAGACGCGTCTCGTCTTCATCGGCCGCGACCTCGACCGCGAGAAGCTGGAACGCAGCTTCAAGGCCTGTGAGGCGACGGCCGGCTGAATGGCCCGGCTGAAGGACACCGCAGGCGGAGCGCTGTGCATCGGCGACATCCTCCGCCTGCCGGAAAACTACGATCTCGGCCCCGGCTCCGCCCCGGTGGACCTGATGGTCTACGAACCGCAGGACGAGGACTGCGGGCTGGGCCTGCTGGTGATCTCCGGCTATAAGGCAGGGCTGGTCTATGCGCTTTTGCCACGCGAGTCCCTCAAGGACGGCATGCGGGCGCTGGACACCGACTGGCTGACGGAAAACTGGAACCGCTGGTTCTGCTATGAACATGGGGATGGAATGCGCGTGATCGATATAGACGGAGTCAGGGTTCTCGGCTGGGACAAACGGGTCATCGAGGCGCTCGCCTGATGCCGACCGTCGCCCCCCTCGACATATCGGGCCACGTGCTCGCCACCGCCTTTCTCGGTGACATCCCCTTCTTTGCCGCCGCCAGCGGCACGGTCCACCGTCTCGATGGCGGCGAAAAGGTCGTGGAGGCCCATGCCGGCCTGCTGACCGCCGTCCGCGATCCGTGGTCGGCCTCTCTCCTGACCGGTGGCGAAGACGGCAAGGTGATGCGCATCGCCGCCGATGGCGCCACCTCGCTGCTGGCCGAAGCGCCGCGCAAATGGATTGCGCAGGTCGCCGGCGGCCCGCAAGGCGCGGTCGCCTATGCCCATGGCAAGACCAGCTTCGTGCGGCTTGCCGACGGCACGACGCGCGAATTCCCGGAGACGCGCACCGTCGAAGGCCTCGCCTTCGCGCCGAAAGGTCTGCGCATCGCCGCCGCGCGCTACAATGGCGTGTCGCTGCATTGGGTGGCGACGCCGGGCCAGCCGCTGGATCTGGAATGGAAGGGCGCCCATACCGGCGTCACCTTTTCCCCCGACAACCGCTTCGTCGTCACCACCATGCAGGAAAACGCGCTGCATGGCTGGAAGCTCGACGTCAAGCCGGGCACCGAGGCGCGCCACATGCGCATGTCCGGCTATCCGTCCAAGGTCAAATCGGTCTCCTGGTCGCCGAAGGGAAAGTGGCTCGCCTCCTCCGGTGCCCCGGCGGCGATCGTCTGGCCGTTTTCCGGCAAGGACGGCCCGATGGGCAAGGCGCCCCTGGAACTCGGCACCCGCGCCAACATCATGGTCACCAACGTCACCTTCCATCCCGCCGAAGAGGTGCTGGCCATCGGCTTCGTCGACGGCATGGTTCTCGGCGTGCGGATCGCCGATGGCAAGGAGGCGCTGCTGCGCCGCCCCGGCAAGGGCGCCATCACCTCCATGGCCTGGAGCGGCAACGGCCGCCTTCTCGCCTTCGCCTCCGAAGCCGGCGATTGCGGCGTCATCGACATCAGCGCCTGATTGTTCAGAGCTTCCCGACGCGCTTCAGGGTGCGCCGGATCGCCGCCATCAGCACTTCGGCATCATAGGGTTTGCGCACCACCGGCACGGTCTCCATGCTCGGCGGCAGGATCGAGGTTTCGCCATAGCCGGTGGCGAACAGGAACGGGATGCCCCGCCGCGCCAGTTCCTCGGCGACCGGCAGCGAGGTTGTCGCGCCAAGATTGAGGTCGAGCACGGCGATATCGGGCATCAGCACGTCGAGGCGATGCAAAGCGTCCATGGCCGATCCCGTCGTCGTCACCCGGCTGATGCCGTGGTCGGCCAGCATGCTTTCGACGTCGAGCGCGATCAGCATCTGGTCCTCGACCAGCAGAAGCTGGATATCGGCAAGCGATTCCGCGTCTCCCGCCGTCACCGCCATCGCCGGCCTGTCGGCGGCCGGAAGGGCGTCGCTTTCGGCGATTTCCGAGACATGGCGGCGCGGCAGCAGGAAATGCGCCCGCAACCCGTCGCGGGCATAGGCGACATCGCTCTCGCCGCCGAGATCGTAGGGTACGCTGCGATCGATCAGCACGGTGCCGAACCCGTGGCGCTTTGGCGGCTCGACCGGCGGGCCGCCGCTTTCGCGCCATTCCAGCCGGCAATCCTTCTCTGCCGTCAGCGCCCAGGCGACGTCGAGCCGCCCGCCGGAGATCGACAGCGCCCCATATTTGGCGGCATTGGTGGAGAGTTCGTGCAGCACCAGCGCCATCACCGAAAAGGCGCGGCTGTCGAGCCAGACCGGCGGGCCGCTGAAGGTGATCGCCGCCGACTGGTTGCGATAGGGCGTTAGTTCCGCATTGAGCAGGTCGGCGAGCAGTCCGCCGCCGTCGCTGCGCACAACCTGGTCATGGGCAAAGGACAGGGCCTGGATGCGCCCCTTCAGCGACGTGACGTAATCGCTAAGCGCCCGCTGCTCGCTGACGGGATGGCCGACCAGCGACTTGATGACCGAAAGAATGTTCTTGACCCGGTGGTTCAGTTCCTCGTTGAGCATCCGCTGGCGCACGTCGGCCTTGCGGCGCTCGTCGGCGATCATCTCGTTGTGGCGCAGCACGATCTCGACCAGCGCACCGCGGATCGCCTCGGCGATCTCGCGGTCGGCATCCGTCCAGGGCTCGGCGCGCATATGCACCTCCTCCTTCCAGATGGCGAAGCTCTTGCGTGGCGTCAGCCGGTCGCCGAGCGGACCGGTCTCATAGGTCTTGCTGGGATTTCCGGCCCAGTCCAGCGTCTGCACCACCTCGCGGCGGAAGAAGAACAGGTAGTCGCGCGCCATCTGCGACAGCGGCACGATCAGCACGCCGGAGACGTCCTTGTAGTAATCCTCGGCCTGCGAAAGTCGTTGCGACAGGGCGTGCGTTCCCCAGATGCGCCCTTCGGTCACCTCGCCGGCGAAGCGCGCAAGCGCGGGAACCGCCGCCGACGGCGGGGTGACGCCGATGCCGCTCCAGATGCCGTTCATCCACAGCCCGGCACCGTCGCACGGCACAAGCGCGGCGATATCGGCGATGCGCTCGCGCAGAAGTTCGTCGACCTCGCCGTAATGCGAGGCGAACTGCACGAAACGGTCGAGCGACATCCGCGCCTGCCGGGCGTTTTCCAGCTTGCGCTGCTGCTGCAGGGCATTGAGATGCAGCGAGAAGAATTCGCCGAACATTTCCGCCGCGACCCGCTCGGCCATCGGCAGCACATGCGGCGTATAATGATGGCAGGCGATCAGGCCCCAGAGCGCCCCGTCGATGATGATCGAGATCGACATCGAGGCGGAGACGCCCATGTTGCGCAGATATTCGAGATGGATCGGCGAGACACTGCGCAGATGCGCATAGGAGAGGTCGAGCGGCTCGCCGGCGCTGTCTTCCTGCGGCTCGATGCGCACCGCCGCCCCCGCGGCATTGGAAATGATGCGGATGGTGTTGCGCAGGTAAAGCGCCCGCGCCTGGCGTGGAATGTCGCTGGCCGGAAAATACTGGCCGAGAAAGCTTTCGAGATCGCCGCGCTTGGCCTCGCTGACCACCTGCCCCGCCCCGTCATGGCCGAAGCGGTAGACCATGACGCGGTCGTAGCCGAGCAGCCCGCGCACGAGGCGGGCGCCATCGCGCAGCATGGCGGGTATGTCGGAGGCCCGCGTCAGGCGCCCGATCATCTCGCGCATCAGCGCCAGCGGCTGGCGCGCTTCCGGACCGGCCGGCTCGAACTCGAAGATGACCGTGGAGCGGAAACGATGGGCGGCGACATCGAAATGCGCGCCGTTGGCGAGCGCCAGATTGAACAGCAGCGCCGGACGCTCCGGCACGGAGGCGGTCGCCAGCGCGTTGCGCAAATCATGCGCCGCCTTGTCGCCGATCAGGTCGGACAGCGCCGCCCCATTGATCGCGCCGCCGAGGCCGAGCATGGCCGCGGCATTGAGCGAATGGCGCACGACGGTGCCGCCGCGGTCGTCGCAGGCCAACATGCAGCCATGCGTCTGGATGCTGCCGGGAATGTGGATGGGTTCGCGATCGCAATTGCTGAGATCGATGGTGCGGTCATGCAGCATGGCGGGCGCCGTCTTCGAAGGCGTGGGCGGCGTGGCGAAAGACATCGCCCGCTGCATCTACCGCGCCGTCCAGGTCGAAATCGGCCATGCCATCGAGAATCGCCAGAAAGCCGCGCCAGTTCTCGAGCCCGTTCGCCTGCCGCGCCAGGTGCCGGGCGCCGAATGTTTCCGACAGCCCGAGCCCCTGCGCCCGCGCGTAGAGCACGCGCGCGCCGAGCGAGGAGCCTTCGAGCACATACAGCGCACCCGCCAGCCGCGAACGATCGGCGAGGTCGAAAACGACGGAAAAGCCGGAGCGCTGGTTGAGCTGCAGGTCATCGAGATCGGCCGCCGCCAGCGACGCGACCGCTTGCGGGCGCCAGCCGCCGAACGTCGATGGCCATGCCATGCCCGTCAGTCCAACCTCCACATCCGCCCGGAAACGGTGAATGCCGCAGAGATAGCGGCCGTAATCCTGTGTCGTCTCGAAGGATCCGACCGCCGCATCGACGGCGGCATGAAGATGGGATGTGCGTTCCCGAAGAGAGAAGCGCCGTTTTGAAACCTGCATGAAAACTCTTGGGCGTTACCGAAACAAGGCCGTGTCACAGGACACGGCCCGACGCATAACACACGAGCTCGCAAAAAGGTTCCCGCCGATCGCAGGTTTTTTCAATAGGCCACTCGGAGCGGGGTGCGGAGCCGATCAGGCCCGCGCCCCGCTGGCGACGATCACGCCGGCCGCGTCGTCCAGCCAGCCTTCGGTCAGTTCGAGGCCGAGGAAACGGCGGCGCTCGAAGGGGCCGGGCATGACCAGATGCCGCGCCTTGTCCGCGAAGAAGCCGAAACGCTCGTAATATTCGGGATCGCCGACGAGCAGGATCGCGCCATGGCCGCGCTGCTTGGCTTCAGCGATCGCCGCGCGCATCAAGGCGGCGCCGATACCCTGGCCCTCGCGCGCGGAATCGACCGCAAGCGGCCCAAGCAGCAGCGCTGCAACCGGCTGGCCGAGGCGATCGACGCCGGCCTCGACATGCCACAGCCGCACGGTTGCGACGACCTCGCCCCCGACATCGCGGGCGACGAGAGACAGGCCTTCGGCGGCAAGCCGCCCCTTGCGCAACTTTTCCGACGACTTGCGCCGGCGGTTCGGCCCCATGGCCCGGTCGAGCAGGGATTCCCGCGCCGCGACGTCGTCATGCGTCTCGCGGTCGATCAGATAAGCGGACGGCGCGGACACCGCGCGCACGGAATTGAAAACAGCGGCCATGTCGGCCTCCTGCACCAAGACTGCCGCCACAAGCGGTCATCGGAACTGTCGGGTGGAAAAACCCCGAAAACGGGGCAGCATCGGCATCGCCACCCGTGGGAGGGCGATGCCGGAATGGCCTGAAGCCAGGCCTGTCAGATAACGTAGGCCTTGAGCGGCTCGAAGCCGTTGAACGCCACGGCCGAGTAGGTCGTGGTGTAGGCGCCGGTGCCTTCGATCAGGATCTCGTCACCGATGCTGAGCGAGAGCGGCAGCGGGTAGAGGTTCTTTTCGTAGAGCACGTCGGCCGAATCGCAGGTCGGGCCGGCGATGACGCAAGGCTCCATTTCGTCGCCGTCGCGCTTGGTGCGGATCGGGTAACGGATGGCTTCGTCCATGGTTTCGGCGAGGCCGCCGAACTTGCCGATGTCGAGGAAGACCCAGCGCGCGTCGTCATTGTCGGACTTGCGCGAGATCAGAACGACTTCCGCCTTGATGACGCCGGCATTGCCGACCATGCCGCGGCCCGGCTCGATGATGGTCTTCGGGATGTTGTTGCCGAAGTGCTTGCGCAGCGCAGCGAAGATCGCCTTGCCATAGGCTTCCGCCGCCGGCACGTCACGTAGGTACTTGGTCGGGAAACCGCCGCCCATGTTGACCATCTTCAGGTGGATGCCCTGCTTGGCAAGCTGTGCGAAGACGCGCTTGGCATCGGCGAGCGCCGAATCCCAGGCTTCGACGCGCAGCATCTGCGAACCGACATGGAACGACACACCGTAGGACTCCAGGCCGAGCTGGTGAGCATAGACGAGCACGTCGACGGCCATCTGCGGCACGCAGCCGAACTTGCGCGACAGCGGCCATTCCGCGCCTTCGCCATCGGTCAGGACGCGGCAGAACACGCGCGCACCCGGAGCGGCACGGGAAATCTTCTCGACTTCCTCATGGCTGTCGACGGCGAACAGGTCGACGCCGAGCGCATGCGCACGCGCGACGTCGCGCTCCTTCTTGATGGTGTTGCCGAAGGAGATGCGGTCGGCGGTGGCGCCGGCGTCGAGCGCCATCTGGATCTCGGCGACCGAGGCGCAATCGAAGCTCGAGCCCATGGAGGCGAGCAGCGACAGGATTTCCGGAGCCGGGTTGGCCTTGACGGCATAATAGATGGCGCTGTCCGGCATCGAGTGACGGAAAGCCTGGTAATTGTCGCGCACGACATCCAGATCGACCACGAGGCAGGGGCCTTCCGGACGGCGGGTGTTGATGAAGTCGAGGATGCGGGCGGTGGTCATGGTCTTGATTCCCCAAACGGTTCGAAGCTCCGGAAACCGGAGGACAAAGTGCCGTCAACGCCTCGCGCGGACCCGGCCGATGGAGACCCCGGAATCCTTGCGAGCGCATGAACAGCGCGATGATGAACCAACGCCACACAAGCAGCATGGTTCGGCTTTGTCTGCCATGGATTGGAGGGGATATCCCAACCGCACGTCCGGCAATGAAGGTGTGCCTCTTCAGTAACCCCGGCTGATGGAAAGCCGGCAGACACCAGAAAGGCCCGCACCGTCGTTGCTTCAAGGTGTCCTCGCATTTCCCGGTTGGCCGGAATAGCGACTGGAGCGGTTAGTTCCAGGTACCTTACCGATTTCCTCACCACATCGAGGGTCGGCGGACACCCACAGGCACGTGCGACTTTGGGCAAGCGCGGATGTAAGAATATTCGACGTCATAATCAAGCGGTTTTTTAACCGGATGCGGGAATTTTTTATTGAACGACGCGAGCGGTTTGTTCACTATTCCTTAACCATAGAGGAGAACGACTTTTGGACACGCTGACGCGCATTCGCGCCTTTATCGACGTCGTCGAGGCGGAGGGTTTTTCCGCAGCGGCGCGCAAGGTCGGCCGCTCCAAGGCGCTGCTGTCGAAATATGTGCGCGAGTTGGAGGACGAGCTCGGCGCCCTGCTGCTCAACCGCACCACGCGGCAATTCTCGCTGACCGAGGCCGGCCATACCTATTACCGCACCGCCTCCGATATCCTCAAGGAAATCGACAACCTCGCCGACCTGGTGCGCGAGAACAACACCGACCTCAAGGGCAAGCTTCGTATCTCGGCGCCGCGCACCTATGTCGATGCCGAGATCGGCCAGTCGCTGATCGATTTCGCCATCGCCCACCCGGATCTGTCCCTGGAAATCCTCTCCGAGGACAGATTCGTCGACCTGATCGAGGAGGGTTTCGACGTCGCCATCCGCATCACCCGGCTGGAGGATTCCGGTATGATCGCGCGCAAGCTGTCCGATTTCCGGGTGTTCATCTGCGCCACGGCGGAGTTCGTCGCCGCCCATCCCGGGCTCGATCATCCGGGCGGCCTGGCCGGCGTGCCCTTCATCATCGACACCAACACCCGCTCGCACAACAATATCCGCTTCGCCGAGAAGGACGGAACGATCTTCTCGGTGCCGGTCTCCGGGCCGATCGAGGTCAACAGCCCGCAGGCGACGCTGCGCGCCGCCCGCGCCGGCCTCGGCGTCGCAGCCGTGCCGGATTTCATCGCCAAGCCGCTCATCGACAGCGGCGAGATGGTGTCGCTGTTTGCCGATTACCTGCCGACCGATCGCGGCATCTATGCCGTTTATCCGCACCGGCGTTATCTGCCGGCTAAGGTTCGCACCTTCGTGGATTTCCTCTCGAACTGGTTCCGCAAGCGGGCCTGACGCAATTCCGTCCAAGTCTCGCCCGAGAAAAGGCGACCGATTCTCAAGGCTTCCTCGATGTCGAAACGTTTGGTCCTTCTCGCGCTTCCTATCGCCTTTGGCGCGTCGCAGGCACTCGCACATCCGCATATCTTCGCCGAGGCGCGGCTGGAAGTCGTGGCCGGCGACGACGGCACGATCACCGAGCTGCGCAATGTCTGGCGCTTCGACGAGGTGTTTTCCTCCAGCGTGCTGATGGATTTCGACAAGAACACCAACCTGAAGCTCGACCCCCCGGAACAGGATGCGGTCGGCACGACGGTTCGCGATTCGCTGGCCGACTTCAATTACTACATGTCGATCACCGTCGACGGCAAAACCGTGCCGGTCCAGAAACCCGACATCATCCATGTCGATTACAAGGACGGGCAGTTACTGATGTTCTTCGCAGTCAAGCCGGCGCAACCGATCCCGCTGAAAGGCAGGCTTGCCTTCGGCGTCTACGACCCGACCTTCTACACCTCGATCGATTTTCCCCATGACGAGGACATGGCGACCATCGGCGATGCGCTGAAAGCCTGCAAGCGCGCCGTCATCCGCCCCGATCCCGATCAGGTGCTGGCCCAGAACCAGGCGACCCTGACCGACGCCTTCTTCAACGACCCCACCGGCACCAACATGTCGAAACTCTTCGCCACGAGACTGGAGCTGTCATGCTGAATTCTTCGCGCGACCGCCGCATCGCTGTCCTGCTCGCCCTGGCCGGCCTGGCGCTGATCGCCGGCATCGACCTGGCGCAGGCGCAATCGCCGCTCGGCATCGGCACGGCCGAACCCGGCATCCAGATCGGCGGTCCCTTTGCCGGCCTGTTCCTCTGGGTCAACCAGCACCAGCAGGCCTTCTACCGGGCGCTGACCGGGGCGCTGAAGGCGATGCGCGAAAACCCCTGGGCGCTGACATCGCTGATCGGTCTCTCCTTCGCCTACGGCATCTTTCACGCCGCCGGCCCCGGCCACGGCAAGGCGGTGATTTCCTCCTACATGATCGCCAACGAGATCCAGCTGCGCCGCGGCGTGCTGATCGCCTTCCTGTCGTCCTTCATGCAAGGCATCGTCGCCATCCTGCTGGTCGCCGCCGCATATCTGGTGTTGCGCGGCACGACGATTTCGATGACACAGGCGACACAGGCGCTGGAAACCGCGAGCTTCGCCATGATCGCCCTGTTCGGCGCCTGGCTGATCTACAAGAAGCTGCGTTCGCTGCGCCTGACCCTGCCCGAGCCCGCCCCGGCCGAGCTGGCCGCGGCCGGCGTCACCGGCCACCTGTTTTCCGATACCGAGGCGGAGTCGAGCCACGCCTTTTCCGCCGGCAGCCAGACCGCGCGCCACCATCACCATGCCGGCTGCGGCCACGACCATCATGGGGCCGGTCTCGTCTGCGAGACCTGCGGCCATGCGCATGCGCCCGACCCGGGCCTCCTGAATGCCGAGCGCTTCGACCTGCGCGAGGCCTGGTCGGCGATCATTGCCGTGGGCCTGCGCCCCTGCTCCGGCGCGCTGCTGGTCATGACCTTTTCGCTGCTGAACGGGCTTTATCTCGGCGGCGCGCTGTCGGTGCTGGCCATGTCCTTCGGCACGGCGATCACCGTCTCGGCGCTGGCGACGCTGGCCGTCACCGCCAAGGGCATGGCGCTGCGCTTTGCCGGAAAAGGCGCTGGCGCGGCCTGGATCGGCCACGGCATCGAGCTGCTGGGCGCCGTCTTCGTGTTGTTGATGGGCTTGCTGTTGCTGGGCGCGTCGCTGCAGGGCGGCGGCTTTGCCTAAAGCATTTCCAATCGCTTCGGCGTTGGACAATGCGGCAAAAAGCTATTTGTTGCGCTGGTAGCGGGCGCGCAGCCAGAAGATCAGGAAGAAGGCGAGCACGGCGAGCGTGCCGAACACGGCCGCAAGCCAGGGCGAATAGTCTCCCAGCCACAGCATGATCTTCGGCATCAGGAAAAACAGCAGGCCGACCGAGAGCATAATGATGCCGGCGGCCAAGGCCGGCGAGCGGGGCTTCTGCTGGTCGGCACTCATAGATGCTTCTCCCTGATCCATGGTCCGCCGCTGTAAAGCGGCGGACGCGGAAAGGCAAGGTCTCAGCTTGCCGCAGGCCTCAGACCTTGACGCCCGAAACCGTTGCCTCGATATGGTCGACCAGTGTATCCGGCAGGCCGAGGCGGCCGGCGAGCAGATCGAGATAACCGCGCTCGGCGCGGGTATCCGGCTCGATGGCGAGACGCGAGGCTGTGTAGAGCTCGACCTTCTGCTCGTCCGTTTGTGCTGCGGCGACGAGCGCATCGAGATCGGTCGGTGCAGCCAGTTCCTTTTCGAGGAAGGCTTCCGCCTCCGCATCGAGGCCGGAAATCCTCACCTTGTCCATGATGCGGCCGCGCTCCTCGTCGTCGATATGACCGTCGGCCTTGGCGGCGGCGATCATGGCGCGCACCAGCACCAGCACGAAATCGTTGCGCATCACCGAAGGTTCGGTGCTGAAGCCGGAATCGGCCGGCGGCGGCAGGATTTCGATCTGCTGCGGATCAACCGGCGCGGTTTGCGGCTGCGGCGCCGCGCCGTCGCGGTAATTCCTGTAGGCCTGATAGCCGAGGCCGGCGATGGCGGCCAGCCCGCCGATGGTCAGCGCATTGCCGGCGACGTCGCGCCCGGTCTTGGTGCCGAGCAGAACGGCCGCCAGCGCCCCGGTCTTCAGCGGGTTGTCCCTGCCGTATTGGACGGCCTGCTCGGCGCGGTCGCGCACCGTGCCGCCGACCCCGGGGATCTGCGATCCGAGGAATTGATCCAGAAGCTTTCGCGCATCGAACATGTCTGCCGTCTCCCTGTTGGTCATAGCCGCCCAGAGATAGGAAGGCCGGCGCGGTTTCGAAAGGGCTCAGGCGCGGCGATCATGCCGCCACGCCTCGAAAACATGCTCTCAGCCGCGCAGCGCCGCCGCTTCCGCCGCAAGCCTGGTGATGCCGGCCCAGTCGCCCGCCTGCACCAGCTCTTTCGGCGCAACCCAGGAGCCGCCGACGCAGACGACGTTCGACAGGCCGAGATAGTCCTTCGCGTTCTTCAGCGAGACGCCGCCGGTCGGGCAGAACAGCGTGCCGGCGAGCGGCGAGCCGAGCGCCTTGAGATAGGCGGCGCCGCCAGCCTGTTCGGCGGGGAAGAACTTCATCACCTGATAGCCTTCCTCGCGCAACGCCATGACCTCGCTGACGGTCGCAGCGCCCGGCAGCAGCGGCACGGCGGAGCCACGCGCGGCGTCCAGCAACTCCTGCGTCGCGCCGGGGCTGACGATGAAGGTCGAGCCGGCCGCGACGGCGGCCTCGAAATGGGCGGGGTTGAGGATCGTGCCGGCGCCGACATGGGCGCCCTCGACCTCCGCCGCCACGGCGCGCACCGCATCGAGAGCGGCGGGCGTGCGCATGGTGATCTCGATCGCCTTCAGGCCGCCGGCGACCAGCGCCCGGGCGAGCGGCACGGCGGATGCCGCATCCTCGACGATCAGCACCGGTACGACCGGCTGCAGTTTCAGGATCGAGAGAAGCTTTTCGGTTTTTTCGCCCATGGCCGAACAGTCCTTAAAACGATTAGAATTGCTTTTCGAATACCCCGCCCCTATGACGATGTCGAGACAAATAAGCCGGAAAATTCCGTCCGCGGCTTTACGCGGGCCTGCCTTATCCGCTAGCCTCTCGCCCTGGCAAGGGCTCTCGCACGGATAACCTATGGCAAAAGAGATCGAGCGCAAGTTTCTGGTTCTCGACGAGCGCTGGCGGGAGACCGCCCGAAACCACACCTCGATGCGACAGGCCTATATCGCCTCGATGGAGGACCGGTCGCTCCGGGTGCGCATTCTCGACGGCGCATCCGCCAAGCTGACGATCAAGATCGGCCGCAGCGCCATGACCCGCGACGAGTTCGAATACGACATCCCCCTCGGTGACGCCGAGGAAATGCTCGGCAACGCCATCGGCATCGTCCTCGACAAGACCCGCCACGAGGTCGCGCATGAGGGTTATGTCTGGGAGGTCGACGTCTATCACGGCGCCTATAACGGACTGGTGGTCGCCGAAGTCGAACTCGATTCGGAACACCAGAACCCGCCGCTGCCCGACTGGCTGGGACCGGAGGTCACCGGCGACTCGCGCTATTCCAACCAGTCGCTGGCGACCGAGGATCTGCGCGGCGAAATGGGGTTGCCGCTTCCGACTGCGTCCTGACGCCAGATGCCGCAGGGGGCTACCGTTGCGTGCGCGGCCCGAAAGCGGTATTTCCGGACCATGACCGATCATCTTTTCGACCAAACGAATGCGGACGGCGCGTTTCTCGTCGCCGCGCTCTATCATTTCGTGGCGCTGCCGCGCTTCGAGGCGCTGCGCGCGCCCCTTCAGCGGGTATGCGAGGACAATGGCGTCAAGGGCACGCTGCTTCTGGCGCATGAGGGCATCAACGGCACGATCGCCGGCCCGCCGGACGGCATCGGGGCGGTACTCGCCTTCCTGCGCGCCCAGCCGGAACTCAAGGGGCTGGAGCACAAGGAAAGCCATGCCTCGGCCATGCCTTTCTTGCGCATGAAGGTGCGGCTGAAGAAGGAAATCGTCACCATGGGCGTCGAGAATATCGACCCAAACCGCGTCGTCGGCACCTATGTCGAGCCGAAGGACTGGAACGCGCTGATTTCCGATCCCGACACCATCGTCATAGATACCCGCAACGATTACGAGACCGCCATCGGCATCTTCCGCGGCGCCGTCGACCCGAAGACCAAGACATTCCGAGAGTTCCCCGGCTGGGTGCGCGACCATCCCGGCCTGCACAACAAGCCGAAGATCGCCATGTATTGCACCGGCGGCATCCGCTGCGAGAAGGCCACCGCCTTCATGAAGGAACAGGGTTTCGACGAGGTCTATCACCTCAAGGGCGGCATCCTGAAATATCTCGAACAGGTGCCGGAGGAGGACAGCCTCTGGGAAGGCGCCTGCTTCGTCTTCGACGACCGCGTCTCCGTCACCCATGGCCTGAAGGAGGGCGAGCATATCCTCTGTCGCGCCTGCCGCCAGCCGCTGACGGCTGAGGACGTCGCCTCGCCGCTCTACGAGGAAGGCGTCACCTGCCCGCATTGCGCCGAGACCCAGAGCGAGACCGACCGCCAGCGTTTTCGCGAACGCCAGCGCCAGATCGCGCTTGCAAAGAAGCGCGGCCAAAAGCACCTCGGAAGTTAGAAGGTTCTCCTCTGGCGCAATTGCCGACGCAGAACCGCTCTACACTTTTGCTGGAATAGCCTACGCCGCGATGACCCGCCCGCCGCGTTCGGAAAGCAGCGCGGCGATCTCGGCGGCCGGGGCGGGCCGGCCGAAATGAAAACCCTGCATCTCGTCGCAGCCGCAGGAGCGCAGTGCGAGCGCCTGACGCTCTTCCTCGATGCCTTCGGCGGTGACGGGAATATCCAGCGCCCGCGCCATGGCGACGGTAGCCTGCAGCAGGTCGCGGGCCTTGACGCTGTCATGCACGGCAGCGACGAGCGAGCGGTCGATCTTCATCCGGTCGAAACCGAACTGCCGCAGGTACCCGACGCTGGAGAAACCGGCGCCGAAATCGTCGAGCGCGATCTTGACGCCGATCGCCTTCAGCCGGTCGATGGTCCAGCGGGCACGCGCCGGGTTCTGGATGAAATAACCCTCCGTGACCTCCAGCGTGATCCTTTCGGGATCGACGCCGGTCTGGCGGATGACATCGGCGACATTCACGGTAAAAGCCGGGTTGCGGAATTGCCCGGGCGAAATGTTGATGGCCACATGCAGATCGGGCCATTCGAGGATCTGCAGACAGGCGGTGCGCAGCACGAACATGCCGAGCGCATCGATCAGCCCCGTGGTTTCGGCCACCGGAATGAAACTGTCGGGCGGCACCGGCCCGTGCCCGGCCCGCGTCCAGCGCACCAGCGCCTCGACGCCGACGATGGCGCAGTCGATGGCGCGCACCACCGGCTGGTAGGCCACCGTCAGCTCGCCATTCTCGATGGCGCGGCGCAGGTCGATCTCTATCCGGTTCTTCTCCTCGCGATCGGCATCCATGTCGGGATCGTAGGCGAAGATGCGGCCGCGGCCGTTTTCCTTGGCCTTGTACATGGCGAGGTCGGCGCGGCGCAGCGCCTCGTCGCAATCGACGAGGCCGAGCGGCGACGCGGCAATGCCGATGCTGGCGCCGACGGTCGCGACCCGCTCGCCGATGACCAGCGGCTCGGCGAAGAAGGACAGCACCACCTCTCCCAGCTTGCGCGCCACCTCCTCCGACTGGCGTGTGGCGATGGCGACGGCGAATTCGTCGCCGCCGATGCGCGCCAGCATGGCGTCGGGCGGCACCAGCACCTGCAAACCCGCGGAGACGCCGCGGATGAGCTGGTCGCCAGTGCCATGTCCATAGGCATCGTTGACCTCCTTGAAGCCGTCGAGATCGAGATAGAGCAGGAAGACGCTGCATTTCTCGTCGCGGGCGGTGCGGATCAGCTTTTCCAGGCCGGCATAGAAGCCGGAGCGATTGAGCAACCCGCTGAGCCGGTCCTCCATGGCAAGCTTCTGTGCCCTGGTCTCGTCTTCCTTGAGGCGACGCATGGCGATGACGCCGAGCAGCAACAGGCCGAGGAAGAAGCAGCCGACGATGCCGACCGCCACCAGCACCAGCGGCCGCGCCTGCTCGAAGCTGGCATCGCCCGGCACCCGCGAGGTCCATACCAGCTTGGCGAGCAGTTTTCCCGTCGCATCGATGATCGGCGCGAAATAGGGGCTCATCACCTCCGGGCCGACCAGTCGCAGGCCGGGAATGACATAGGTGTCGGAGAGCTTGCGGACCTTGTCCTCGTTCAGGTGACGGGCATAGACGAGATAACGCTGGTCCCTGACCGGCACCGACAGCTCGCCGCTCTTCATGCGCACCAGCGACACGCCTGCCGCCGCGATTCCGTCGCGGGTTTCGACGAATCCGGCCGCCTCCGGCGCGGCGCGCGACTGCGGCGCGCTGGCATTGATGAACAGCGTGGCGATCGCCGGGCTGAAATAGCTGTCCAGCGTCTCCTCCAGTGGCTTGCCATGGCGATAGGCCATGTAGACCTTGCGATCGAGACCGACGACGAAAGCGGTGTCGAACAGGTCGCTGTTGACGGTCATGTCGCCGATATTGCTGATCACCCAGTCCTGCTGGTCGGGCGCATAGACATATTGAGCGGCGTCGTCCCAGGCGGCGTAGTCGTTGAGCGTCGCCTTCAATTGCCAGACGAAGGTCTGCAGGGCGCCATTGGTGGTTTCCTGCGAGCGGCCGTCATCGAGGTCGTTGGCATGGCGCGCGACCTGGCCGATGGCGGCCAGCACGATGGAGGTCACGATGACGACAACCATCGCGAATGCCACCAGAACGGCAAGCACGGCAAGCTGCCGGCGTCCCTCGCTCGTTTCTGGAATAAGCCGCGACAAAAGCTGCATCCCTTGACTCCATACAATCGATACAGCTTAGGGAAAAACCTTCAGATTAGGTTAAACGCGGCGGCGAATACCTGCCTTTGCGCGTGTAGCCGCGATTCGCCTCTGAGGTGTAGTGCTAGCCTGCCTTGTGATTCCCGTGCGGAAACCGGCCGGCGAGAGCGCCATACCATAGGCCGCTCTTCTTGATCGTGCGCACCTGCGTCTCGTAATCCACATGCACGAGGCCGAAGCGCATCCGGTAACCCTCGGCCCATTCGAAGTTGTCCACCAGACTCCAGGCAAAATAGCCGCGCAGCGGATAACCTTCGCCGACCAGATCGGCGCAGACCGAAAGATGCTGCGCATAATAATCGAGGCGCGGCTGGTCGTCGACCGCGCCGTCCTCGATGCCCATGTTGTAGGCGGCGCCGTTTTCGGTGATGTAGAGGTCGGGCAGGTCGTAGCGGGCATAAAGCTCCTCGACCAGCGAGCGCAGCGCCGAGGGACAGATTTCCCAGCCGATGTCGGTCCTGCTCTCCTCGACCGGCGGCGCGGCGACGGTCGCGGGGAAGACCGCACCCTCGGAGGGATCGTCTGCGACGCGCATCGGCGTGTAGTAATTCAGGCCCCACCAGTCGAGCGGCCGGTTGATAGTCGCAAGATCGCCCTCGGCGATCTCAGGCATCTGCTTGCCGAGCGCCTCCATAAAGGCCGGCGGGTAATGGCCCTTGAAGACCGGATCGAAGAACACGCCATTGTGGAAATCGAAGGCGCGCAGCATCGCGGCGCGATCCGCGGGCCCATCGCTGCCGGGGAAGATCGAATGGGCATTCAGCACCAGGCCGACCGGAACCGAGGGAGCCGCGTCGCGGATCGCCTCGACGCCGAGGCCATGCGCGAGATTGGTGTGGTGCAGGGCGGCGAGCGCCGCTTCCATGTTGCGCTCGCCCGGCGCGTGAATGCCATAGAGATGGCTGAGCCAGACCGAGCACCAGGGCTCGTTGAAGGTCGCGACGCTGTCGAGGCGGTCGCCCAGCCGCTCCATGACGATGCGGGCATAGCGCTGGAAGGCATAGGCCGTCGAGCGCGCCGTCCAGCCGCCGTCGCCCATCAGCGTCAGCGGCAGATCCCAATGGTATAGCGTCGCAAACGTCTGGATACCGCGCGCCTTGCAGCCGTCGACGAGACGATCGTAGAAATCCAGCCCCTTCTCGTTGATCGGGCCGGTGCCATCGGGCAGGATGCGCGGCCAGGCGATGGAGAAGCGATAGGCTTTCACGCCCATGGACTGGATGAGGTCGAGATCGGCCTCCAACCGGTTGTAGTGATCGCAGGCGATATCGCCGTTGTCGCGATTATGGACCCGACCGGGCATGTTGGAGAAGGCATCCCAGATCGACGGCTTGCGCCCATCCGCCTTCGACGCCCCTTCGATCTGGAACGCCGCGGTGGCGACGCCGAACAGGAAATCACCGGGAAAGCGCGCGGACAGGTCTTTCGGATCGATCATCTCAAACCGCCTTGTGGATCGGATGTGGGCCGGAGGTGACTAAAGCATTTCCGGCCGAAGCGAGATCGCTTCGGCGCCGGACAATGCGATAAAAACAAAAAGATAGAGCATTTCCGGTGAACTCGTGTTCACCGGAAATGCTCTAATCGAACAGGAGAGTTTTGTACAGTCCGCCCTGCAACGTTGCAGGCTGCTTTCGGGAATTGGGGCTGCACGGCCGCGATGGCGGCGGCAGCCCTGGTCGATATCAGTTTTCCTGTACCGAGATCCCGTTTTCCCCGACCTTGATCTCGACGCCCGAGGGCTTGGTCTCCTGGCGGTGTACAT